>Ga0209291_1000240_pt1 | contig 54141 bp, 47 predicted proteins | sample GOMGulsemesocosm_FD_184633 | JGI IMG/M metagenome (GOLD analysis project Ga0209291, IMG submission 184633) | Methane-oxidizing microbial communities from mesocosms in the Gulf of Mexico - GOM9B Gulf of Mexico (SPAdes) (version 2) | ecosystem: Environmental > Aquatic > Marine > Cold seeps...
CAAGAGACTACAGAATTTACTAACGGAATTGTCATAAATAATTTATCTTTAGCCCTAAATTTACATAAAAATATTGATATGCAATACCAAGGTGTTTTACAGAAAATGCAAACTGATTTACAAGAGACAATCCAATATTATATGGTTTTTGATAATGATGTATTGAACGTGAACCAGTTATTAGGTAAAAGTATCAACATTTCTTTTCAAAAATATCAATGTATGAGTTGTGCAAAAAACAAAGAAATTTATAGGCAAGGGTTCTGTAAATCTTGTTTTTTTGATGCGCCTCAAGCTGGGGAATGGATCATGCATCCTGAAAAGTCCACAGCACATTTAGGTATTGCGGATAGAGATTTAGAATATGAAAAACGTGTGCAATTAACACCGCATATTGTGTATTTGGCATTGAGTAGTAATGTGAAAGTAGGAGTTACGCGTAAAACACAAGTGCCTACTCGTTGGATAGACCAAGGTGCAGTACAAGCTTTACCAATAGTAGAAGCACCAAATAGATATTTAGCAGGTATTGCTGAGGTTGCTTTAAAAAATCATGTAGCTGATAAAACAAATTGGAGGGCAATGCTTAAAAATGAAGTAGCTGAAGCTGATTTGACTCAGGTTAGGAATGATTTAAAACAGTTTTTGCCTGAAGAGGTAAAAGAGTATGTTTTAAATGATGAATCTGTGTTGCAGTTAAACTTCCCTGTAGATCAATACCCTATAAAAGTTAAAAGTTTAAATCTATCTAAAACCCCAGAATATTCAGGAGTATTAAAAGGAGTAAAAGGACAGTATTTGATTTTTGAAGATAATACTGTTTTTAATGTACGGAATAATGAAGGTTTGGTGGTGGATTTTGAGGTAGGGTAATTGTTTTTGAAATGCCTTATCTCTTGAGGGGGTCTATCGTAATTGTATAATATTAAAAGGCATATACCATAAACTAGGAGTTTGAACTCATGATTTATGATATACGGCTTAATTAGGATAATGTTTGATTACTTTTTTTAAAGTTAGAAAGTAAAAAAAATACTTGTTAATTATAATTTATTTTAAGGTAGTAATTAAAATAACACTCTTAATTTGTTATTAATTGATATTGTGTAATTTCTTCTTCAGTCATCCAATGAATATCATCTGCAGGTGCTGCGTTGATAGTGAAGAAATAAAAATCACTTGACCATTGTATTGTATACCCTAAGTCTTCAAAGTACTTAATGTTAGCTCTATGCTCTTCGCTATCCATAGGGAAATCAGTAGCTTGATTATCATCGTCATCTGACCAAGAATGAACACCTAATCTTGTATTTTCTCCACGTGTTCTTGCTGTACCAGCTAAAAAAAGATCGACACCTCCAGAAGCTACATCTGCATTATCTAAAAGATGCGTATTGATACCTTTTTGACGTAATAAAACACCTACTTGAAAATTTATTTCATCATCGTTAGATCCTGGTGCATTTTTAAATTGTAATAAATCAATATTTGGATGACCTGCCAACATATTTTTAAAATCCTGTAATGTTCTGCTTTTTATTTCGCCATTCATTATAACAGTTGTTCTATTAGCTTGTACAGTAAAGATATCAAAAGTTGTAACTGTTGAAAAATCAGTGTTACTATCATCATCTTTACTACAAGAGAGAATAGAAAGACTAATAAATAATACGGTAATAATTAAATATGTTTTTTTCATGATTTTCTTTTAAATATATATCGTGTAATAAAGATACCTTGCCCATCTTCTTCGCCTGCATCGCTTTCTACAGCACTTGTTACAAATGCAAGTTCCCAACCTTCAGATAACATAGTGGTTAATTTGGAAGATATTAAAGCATCGTTTGCAGCAATATTTTGAAAACGAATACCACCAATATTATAAAAATTTAAAAGCTTAGTTTCTTCAAAATCTTTTACTCTTATATCTTTTCGTTTAGATTTATTACGTGTATTGTCATTATGGGATTGATTAGATGTAAATTTTTTATAATCTTTGTCTACATTAGATGATATTATTCTTGAACGTCCTAAGCCACTTGGTACAATTGACTCTACACTGGTAATAACTTTTACTTCAAATTTCGGATTAAAAGTTGTTGTTTGTTCGGTTTGTGCTTGTATACTTATTGTAACTATCAAAGCAAACACGGCTAATAAAAATACTTTTTTCATATTTTCTTTTAATTTGTTATTAATTGATATTGTGTTATCTCAGCATCAGTCATTAAATGAGTTCCATCAAAAGGAGCTGCATTTATTGTGAAAAAATAAAAATTTGGACCGTTAGTACTCCCTAACATTTCTCTAAAATATGCTAATTGTGAATTGTGCCCTGGTGAATTCTCGGGTAATTGGTCTGCAGTTTGTCCTTCATAACAACACCATGAATGCACACCAATTTTTGAACCTGTTTCTCGCGTTCTGGTTAAGCCAGAGCAAAATAAATCAACACCACCAGAATAAATTTCGCTATCTGATTTTAAATGTGTACTATAACCTGCTGTTCGAATTAATCTTCCTGTTTCCACATTAACATCATCATTTAATGAGCCAGCAATTGTGGTAAGTACAATGGTTTTTACGGAAGGATGATTAGCGTTTATTTCAAGTATTTGGTTATATGTGTATGTTCCTAAAGTACCAGTAAGTAAAACTTGATCACCATTTACAGTGTAAGTAGAAGTTCCTGCTCCAATTTGACTTTCTTGTATTGTAATAGAAAGATTTTTAGAACCATTAGTAGGGTTACTAACTTGACCAGTTAACACTAAAGAATTTTCATTTTCATTTACTGTAAAATTAGCACCAGTATATACTTCATTAGTACTTAGGGTAAGTACAACCATTTCTCCATCTGGCTCTTGATCATCATTAGAGGAAATAAGTATTTGGTCATTAGAGTTTAAAACGTAAACATTGTCACCATTAAACTCTCCTATATCTATTGAGGTAACCGTGCGTTCTGGATTTCCATCAAAAGTATAAGTACTAGCTACTACTGTTTTTGCAGTTGCAGATAATATTTTTATGCCATTAGGGTGTGTACCGCTTGTTGTTGCTATTGCATCGTCATCTTTATTACAGCTTATTGTTGTAGTTGCTATTAATAAAGTTATGGCTAAAGTGTTTAAGAATTTTAATTTTTTCATAGATTATTTATTGTTTTTTTATTATCATATAACCACAGTATATTGTTGTTAAAATGAGTATTGGTAAAATGAATATTAAATCAACTCTTAATACATATTCATTTATTGTTTTTGTCCAATTGTTTACAAGAATTTCCCAAACAATAAAGCTTGACCATAAAAGGGTTAAAAAAGCTAATAATGTTAATCTTGTCTTTTCCATTTCAAAAATATATAACAGGGCATTTTATATTGTCCCAGCAAATATTTCTGAAATAAAAATGGTTGTGCAAAAAAAGAGATGGTGTAGTGGTTCGGAATTCTGAAATCCGAACTATTTATTGTTTCTTAGATCTGTTTTTTGTCTTAAATCCGGAATCCGAACTTTATAAAAGGAGAGTATTATTGGTTTTTGAAACGGGAAGGTGTTGTTCCTGTAACCTTTTTAAAGGCATCGTAAAAAGTACTTTTACTTTGAAAGCCAACTTCACTTCCTATGCCTTCAATACTTAAATTATGGGTAGCTTCGCTATTTAAGAGTGCTTTTGCTTTTTCAATTCTAAAGCTATTAATATATGTATTGAAGTTTTGATTGAGGTTATTGTTTATAGCTCCAGATATACGTTTTGGATGTATATTAATACCTTCAGAGATGTCTAAAATAGTTAAATCGGGTTTTTCAAAAATAGTGTTGTCAATAATATAATCGTTTATTGTCTTTAGAAGCATTAGAGAGTTATCAGAAGGTATTTCTTTTTTTTCTAATGAAACAATTTGTGGAATCTCTTTTTCATTTGGAGAAACTAACATTGTAACATTTTGCTGTAAAATACCTCTTACGGAAACCCAATAGAGTAAAACAACATTTATAATTGACATGATAAGTTCAAACTCATAAGTATAATCGAAGAAAATTGAAATAACAAGAATAGATGTATGTATTAAGCCAATTAATATAAATATTCTAGCCCAATGCAATACTTTATATTCTACAGAAGTATATTGGTTTTTAAGTTCAATAATATGATTTTTAATCCATTTTAAGGTTAAAATCCCTATTCCAATAGAATATAATATTCCAAATACTTCTGATAATGCGTACCAAAGTGATTCGCTTATTTCTTGTTTTATTTCTAGAGGCTGAAAAAATATGAATAAGCTAATACAAAATGCTAAAATACCAGGTATTAGTGTTTTATAACTTTTTTTTTTGAAAGAAAAAATAGAGACTTGTTGTACATAAACATAGAATAAAGGGAATATTAACCATGAAAATCCAAAAGGTAATAGTGTGTATTCGGGATAATGATTTAAGATGCCTAAATCTTCAAGTATTGCAGGTAGTAATTCTAAAGCATATACAATAATGAATAGGCCTAAAAATAAAGTAGATTTATTTTTCTTTCTATTTATAGCTAAAAGTAAGGAACCTAAAATGAGGCCTTGAATGAGGCCAAGTATATCAATTAACGATATTATGTTGTAATTAACTTCCATAAAGCAAATAAAGTTATATCTAATTTATAAGACAATATTATTAACACTTAATGTATAATAACTTGGCGATATGTTACTTGGCCAATAATAGTATTGAATTAATGAATGAGCGTAATGGTTTTTATCGGAAATTGTATCATAAAATAGCTTGTTTTTAATTTAGTTTTTTATGGCAGGAGTTTTAGTTGAATGATGCTCTATAACTCAAAGGAGAAAGGTCAGTTTTCTTTTTAAATAGCTTGTTAAACGATTGTGAATACTCAAAACCTAGTTGATAAGCAATTTCGCTTACAGACAATTCTGTAGTAGATAGTAGTTCTTTAGCTTTATCTATTATTTTATTATGAATATGTTGTTGCGTTGTTTGTCCGGTAAAATTCTTTAACATATCGGAAAGATAGGCTGAAGACACATTTAATTGATTAGCCAAATATTGCACTGTTGGTAATCCCATATTGTCAAGTTCATCACTAAAATATTTTGAAAGAATGGATTCTACTTTAGATAGTAAATCGTGATTTTGGTTTTTTCGAGTAATAAATTGTCTGTTGTAATATCTATCGGCATACACCATTAATAGTTCAATATTGGATAAAATTACATGTTGACTAAAGCTGTCTATAGTGGAGTTGTATTCTTGCTCGATTGATTTTAGTAGAGCAAGAAGTATTTGTTCTTCATTATCAGATAAAAATAGAGCTTCATTGGTGGCATAAGAGAAAAACCCGAATTCTTTTATCTTTTTTATTAAGGAATGTTGCTGAAGAAAATCGGGATGGATAATCAATGAATATCCAGCAATATCAATTTCTTCAGCATTGGTAATAGAAAAAACTTGATTAGGTGAAGTAAATGTTAATATACCTTCGTCAAAATCATAGGTGTTTTGCCCATATTTTAGTTTGCCAGTTTCTCCTTTTTTTAGGGCGACGACATAGAATGAAGTTGTGAAGTGCTCCCAAATTGGTTCGGCTTTAAAAGTAACCTGGTTAAGATTAATTACACTAATCAATGGATGTTTAGGTTTAGGTAAATTTAAGAACCTATGGAATTCAGTTATAGAATTTATGTTTGGTATATCCTTATTCATAGTTAAAACATTGTAAATATTAGACTAATGCCTCTATTATTTACAACTACTAAAATACATTATTTATTTACTTTGGTATATGGTAAATAATGCTCTTTTAATTGGTATTGAGTTTTAAACTCGTCACTCAAAGGTCCAAGAGCAATAAGTTGTTGTATTTCTGTCAATTCCATCCATTCTTGTAATTGTACAGCTGTATTTTGAACATGTGTCATACAAGCAGCTTCATTTACATATAACTCATTTTGGAAATAGATACCATCTTCATTTTTAAATATTTCATACGATAGTGTACCTGATTCATTTTTAGTGATTTGAAGTTGTTCTGTTAATACTTTTTCGTAGCGCTCTTGTTTTCCATTTTTTACTTTAAAACTAAAAATCATATTTACTTTTTTGTCTTCCATTTTAATTTGTTTTTTAATGGTTAAATAATAAAGCAAATATCAAATAACTTCATTTTGTAAAAGTGTCCAAAACTAGGAATCTTGTATCCAAAAACGGTTTAGGTCATTTTTATTATAGTAAATGTTTGATTGATGAATATCAACAAATTAAATAAATAGGAGTTAAGTAAGTTTAAATATTTGAAGAAACTATGTGTATACACAATAAGGGGGGGGGGATAACTCCTTACTAATTATAGTTAGTTTTTACCGTTTTTTTATCCCATATTTATTTTCAATTCGGTCACTATAAGTTTTAAATTTAATTCTGGAGTGGGACAAAATAAAATAGCGATTTGAGTTTTAAGTCAAATCGCTAGTATTTATAGGTGCTTGCTAGAAGTAGTTTTTATTTTAACTTTTTTAATAAAAGTTCAGCAACTAACTCTGAAGAAGCAGGGTTTTGTCCAGTAATTAACAAACCATCTTCAACAGCATAAGGATTCCAATCCGCTTTTTTAGAGTAAATTCCGCCATTACTTTTTAGCATATCTTCTACCAAAAACGGAACAACAGAAGTTAATTGAACGGCCTCTTCCTCTCCGTTTGTAAATCCAGTTATTTTTTTTCCATTAACAAGGGGTGTTCCATCAGTATTTTTTGTGTGTTTAAATATAGCAGGAGCATGACAAACAGCAGCAACTGGTTTATTGTTTTTATAAAAACTTTCAATTAAGGCAATTGAGTTTTTATCTTCAGCTAAATCCCATAAAGGTCCATGACCTCCAGGATAAAATACAGCATCATAATCCGCTTGATTTACAGTTTCTAATTTTATTGTTTTAGATAAGATTTCTTGAGTTTCTTTGTCTTGATTAAACCTCACAGTAGCAGGAGTTTGAAAGTCAGGCTCATTACTTTTTGGGTCAATTGGTGGTTGTCCTCCTTTAGGAGATGTCAAAGTAATATTAATTCCTTTATCTTTTAATAAATAAAAGGGTGCTGCAAATTCCTCAACCCAAAAACCAGTTTTGTGCCCAGTATTTCCTAAGTCTTCATGACTTGTTAATACAAATAATACGTTTTTCATAGTTGATTTTTTTTCTGTGTTAGTATTTAATTTTTGCTCAATAGAATTGCTTTCTTTTGCGTTTTTACTACAAGATGAAAACAAAGCTATAGCGATTACCATTATTGTTATTCTTTTCATTTGAGAATGATTTTGTTTTGTAGAGACAAAATTATAATGAAAAGAGGTATTAAAAATTGATGTATGGTAATAAATTTAATTATGAGCTAACTCTTTTCTAATTCTACTCAAACTTTCTGTTGTAATTCCTAAATAAGAAGCTATGTGATAGTTTTTCACACTTTGTTCAATATTTGGGTAAGTACTTATAAACGACACATACCTTTCTTTGGCTGATAGTGCTAAGCTAGCTAATATCCTCTTTTGAAAGCTAGCAAATGCTCTCTCCATTTTTTTTCTAAAAAAAGTTTCTAATTGTGGGATTTCTGTATATAAATTATCCATGCTTTTTTTTGAAATTTTATATAGTGTTGCATCCTGAATACATTCAATATTCATTGTCGCTTTGGTTGTTGTAAAAAAAGCAGTATAATCACTTATCCACCAGTCATTAATAGCGAATTGTAATGTGTGCTCTTTACCTGATTTGTCTATAAAGTAAGTTCTTAGACATCCATTGTACACATAGTATTGATTGACGACTATCTCATCAACTTTCAATAATGTGATGCCTTTTTTTAAGTTACACTTTTCAAGTTTACTTTCAATTAAATTTATTTCTTTTGGAGAAAAAGAAATGCCTTTAAAAATTTCTGATATTATTGAATTGTTGATGTTCATTTAAATTACTCACAGCGTTTTGTGTATGATACGTAGCGTGTAAAAAGGTACTACTTTTCGGATACACACAGGGTCGAATTTTTATGTTTTATTTTAAAAGCTAAATTAAAAGGTTTGGCAAAAAAGTTAAGATACACTTGCGTCTCGAATCTAACATCAAACCCGTGTTATTTTATAGGTGTTGTTGTAAGTAGTTTTTTAATCTGTAATGTTAATGTTTTCTTTCTTTAGGTATAATGTTAGGTTAGAATAGTCAATTATAGCTTCATGATCCGTTAGTATATCTGAGCCAATAATCCCGTCTACTTTTTTACCACCATATTCTACTATTGCATCATTTACATAATCAAGGTTCATTAATACAAATACTCTGTTTTCTAATTTTAAATCATCTATTTGTATAAGGTTATTATATGAATTTTGCATTGGAATATCTGTTTTTCCAGCTCCAGTAGCTACTTGGCTTGATATTTCTGTCTGCATTTTTAATTTGTCTTTTAATTTTTCATCAATAACTGTATGACTGGCTCCTGTATCAAGAATTAAACTGCTATCAATCCCGTTTATTAGGGACTTTACAAGTAGGTGTCCAGTAGTCTCCTTTTTCATTTTAATTTTAATAAATTTAGATTCTAATAGCCTTTTTTCTAAGCTAAAAGATGATTTTTTTTGCTGAGAACAATTGAGTAATAATAAAGAGATGAAAAATATGGAAAATTGTTTCATTATAGTTTTAAAGTAGTAATTTTTGTTTTAATGCAGTTTAGGTTTTGTTAGAGATTGTTTTCTTTATTTTAACTTAAATCCATTCAGCTTGATACTCGATATTTAATGGTTGATAATTAATATATTGAACAATTCTTGGTTTAGTTGACGTATTAGGGCTGCTTCCGTGAGGTAAGCATTGGTGCCAAATAATGAAGTCTCCAGCTTCTGCTGCAATCGGTTTTTTTCTAAATTTACTTAATTGATTAATGTCCCTAGGGTTTTGATCTTTTCCTAGTTTACTTAACCATTCTTCTATATTTTTATGAAAGCCTGGAACTACTGTAAAAGCTCCTTGATTTTCATCTGTATCGCATAAGTACAATAGACCTTGTAGACCAAATGGGATAGGTCTTTTTAAGCTAACATCCCAATGTAAGTCGGGTCCAGAGAATTTATAAGTTTCAGACTCTGGTGGGTTAAAACTTACTCTATCCATACTGACCAATAAATCGTTTCTATTCCATAATTGGCGATAGGCTAATTGTATTTTTTTAGCGAACCTATTGCTATCTAAAATTGTTGAGTTGAAAAGTTGAATCATAATTCCTTGCTTTAAAGGATGGTTTGCATACCATGTGTTAGAATCATGCTCGTTTGCGTTGATCGTATCATAAATTAAGTCAACAGTTTTTTGACAATCAACTTTGGTAATGGCATTTTTCAGAATAATATATCCATCTTGTTCCCATTGTTCTAATTCTGCTTGACTGAATATCTTCTCTCCGGGCAGTGTTTCAAAGTCCCATTTATCGTTAGCAATCGCATTAAACTGGTCAATAACTGGTTGTGATATTTTACCATTTTCTTCAATCCAATTTTCAAATTCTTCAAAACTGTTATTGTCGCTCAATAGATATTTGATTGTAGGTTCGATTCCAATGCCCAATGCATTAAAAACTCCATTTATGTATTTCCATTCTACAATCTGTGCATCAGCGGAGTTAAGCTTTAGTTTTTGATAATAATGCCATATTTCTTTTAGGTAGTGTATATTAATCCTACCTCGATCTGCTATTTTTATTTTATTTTGATCTGTCACAATATTACATTCTAATTATTTATTCTAGGAATTATTAAATAGCCTCTAACGTTTCGCTCTGAATAGTGCGGGGCAGAAAATCCACAGATTTTCGTGTCGATACAAGCCATAATCTTTTAGATTTTGTTTTTAATTTTGTCGTTTTGTAAAAGCCAATTTTCAAATCATGAACACTTTTAAATTACATTAAAATTGAGGTGACCAAATTAAAAGATTTGGCGACTATGTAAATATACACAAGCTCTGGGATTATAGACCAAAACCCGTATTATTTTATAGGTATTGTTACCACTCGTTTTTCTTAGCGCTATCTATCACATCTTGAATGTTCTCGTCTTCTGCTATTCTGTATTTAGTATAACCCATTGGTGTTTTATATCCGACTATTTTTTCTGTATCACTGTCTATTTCACTTTCGTCAAATCCAATTCCGTTCCAAATAAATGGTTTGTACCCTTCGTAAATAAATTCGTGAGGTATTATCGCATAAATATTATAATGTTTGGTTGGTAAATCTGTTAAACTTTTAGGGATGTATCCTTTTTCATTAGTATATTTCTGAATGTCTTTTAATAATTCACGAAATTGATTTTCTGCAATTTTTGCGTAAACGATATTTACTAAAATCATTGTTATTAATAAAGTTAAAAGATACAGTGTTCCAAAAGCAGCAAACTTCAAAATTCGTTTCTTTTTGAAAGCCCAATAAATACCGCTTGATATTAACAATGTCAGAGAAACTACAAGTCCAATAAGGATCAAGTTTTCAATAGAATGGCTGTCAAAAAATGTCCATTGTATATCAACTATAATTAGCCAAATGAAAATTCCGGCTACTACTTTTAATATGAATTTTAATGCTTTTTTCAAATATGTGCTAACGTTTCGCTCTGAATAGTGCGGGGCAGAAAATTCACGGATTCTCGTGTCGACACAAGACAGTAGCTTTTTGTTTGTTGTTTTATAAAAGCCAATTTTCAAATCATTAACACCTTTATTTGAAATAGAAAAGTGGTGAGTAAATTAAAAGATTTGGCAATGAATGTAAATATACACTTACGCCACGAATTACACACCAAAACCCGAATTATTTATAGGTGTTGTTATGCCCTTTTTTTGTTTTATACCCATAGTTCTTGCTCTTATGACAAAATATCAAGCCTTTAAGTCATTTATTCATCATTCAACTTATTCTTTCCTCAACTTTGAATTGTTTAATGAATGGAATAATACGACTAGGAAGTTCTACCTGTTTTTATAAGACAGGTGTTTTCTACATAGAAAAGATGTCAGTATCATCAGATATTTGTAGCATAATCAAAAAACAAAATAATCGATTGAGTAGCTATAATTATTTTTTGATTACTAAGGTGGAATCCGAAAAGCCTGTTTTAAATAGAGTAGGAATATTTTAAATTAACTAAAATGGGAAATGCGACAGAAACCACAGCACCAATTACCACCTTACAACCAGTTGTGCAGAAATTAAAAATGCTTCTTGAAAGCGACTCAAATTTAAAAATAGCTTTAGAATCCTCTTTGAGGACAGCGTCACGTTTGGGCAATGAAAATTTAGACCCTCAGCTTTATGCTGGTCTAAATGAAGTGTTTAAAAATAATGCATGGCCTGTCACGATTGAAGAGTATTACAATTATTTGGATCAATATGTTGTATTGATTCCTAATGAAGAAATTTCTGAAAATTATCCTAATGCTTGGAAAAGTGGTCCAAAAGAAAATGGGTACAACCAAAAAGTACTTGATTTATTGTGTCATTTTTATTGGTTGATAGATCAAAAGGAGCCAGATACAAAGGTCACTGTACAAAACTATCCTAAGTTTGCTACGTGGTTGGTTAAGTTTGCAAAAGAATGGGGCCAGTCTTGTAACAATGTGTCATTATTTAATGAAAAGGTAAAAGCTTCGTTTAAAAAGAATGGAATGTACAATTGGGATCTTTACTCTGATAATGCAAGTAGCTGGACTACTTTCAATGAGTTTTTCTATCGTGAATTCAATCAGGCAGCTGCAGGTACAGGAATAACTCCTTTACGCCCTATTACCGATCCTACTAACAATAAAACAATTGTTGCTCCGGCAGACTGTACTTTTAAAGCGAGTTATTCAATTGATCAAAACGGGCATATAACAGATTCAAGTGGGGTAATAAGCACAGTTACTTTAAAACATACCCATACTGTTGATTCTATCAGTCAACTTTTAGATGGCAGCATATATGCTGATGCTTTTTACGGGGGAACTTTCGTACACTACTTTTTAGGGCCATTTGATTATCATCGTTTCCATACTCCTGTTTCTGGAGAAATTTTAGAAATTAAAGAGCTAATGGGCAATGTATTCTTGAATGTTACCCTAAAAGGGAAACAGTTTCATGCGCCAGATAGTGGGACTAATGGTTATGAGTTTTCGCAATCAAGAGGTTTAGTGATCATGGATACTGTTGAATTAGGTAAAGTGGCTATACTTCCAATCGGAATGGCTCAGGTTTCTGGAGTTTTAATGAACACTGATCTGAATGGGAAGGAAGTTGTTAAAGGTCAGGAGTTTGGGAAGTTCCAGTTTGGTGGATCAGACATTATTATGTTGTTTGAGAGAAGCCCAGAAGAATTGTATATGTTTAAGGAAGATCCAGGTCAAAATCCTATCCATTTTCAATATGGGCAAGCAGCAGTCTTAGCGATATAGTACACAATGTATTAATTAAATACACAACATAAAAAGCGGTGAATATTTAGAAAATATTCACCGCTTTTTATTGAAAATTAACTACTCGATTTATCATCTATGATGATGAGTTTTTCAATTTCATAAATCACAAGGGTGAGTACTTTGATTGGGCCTAACGTTTATGTATGATGCGTTGCGCATATAAAAGTATCACATTTCAAATAAACAAAAGCCAATATTTGGATTTTTGTTTTGAGCTTTTTAGCCGAATAAAAACTATAATTTAAAAATTGGCGTAGCTCACAAATATAAAACTCCCATTGGTTAATTACTTACTAGCTATGCGTTATACATGTTGTTGTACACTGTTTTTTTAAGATTTAACTCGTATTCAGTTTTTCACAAGTTGTCAATATATTTTATCTAAATAGCCTTAAATAATAAGTAGAGAATTGTTAAATTTCATACTAATTATTTTATATTTACACTCTTCAAATTTGTATATTGAGTATGGATATAAAGTTGGATGTTAACAGTGCTAATAATAGCTATTAGCCAAAACTTTTTAGATTTTGTTGAGTACACAAATATTGTCAATAACCATATATAAGCTATATGGCTTTTAATCTATAACTACATTAAAGAATTAAAAATGAAACCATTATTATTAATACTGTATATGTTTTTATCAGTATACGTGAATGCACAGACTAAATTGCAAGCAAATATTTCTGATTTTACAGAATTGAAATCAAGAACCCTTGTCGTTGTATTAGAAGATAATATAGAGAAGCAATTTTCTGTGTTTAAGGCCAAAGTTTCTACAATGAAAAATGAAAAGAAACGATTAGAATTAGAGGAGTTGATTAAGAAGTATGGTGATAAAATAAATCATTTCAATACTGTCTGGCCTGTAGTGATTAAAGAAAACTGGGCTCTTAATAAGAATATTATATTTAAGTCTAAATCTGAATTTGAAAAGTTAAAAGAAAGTAATTCAACAGAGTATGCGGTATTATTTTTTAAAGACCTTAAAAACACATTTGGCTCAATGATGGATGGATTTAGTACGCAATCTATTAGTCGTTTGTTTTATACAAAAATTGAAAATATAGATAAGAAAATGAAAAAGGCTGATTATTTTTTTGTTTTTCAGAATTTTCTCTCCGAAGGATCAAGATATTATGATAAGGCAACATATAAGTTAAATATAAATCTTCTGCAAAGTCATATTCTTGAAATTGAAAAAAAACAAGACAAAAAATATGTTTTTCCTGATTATGCTAGAAATTCAAGAGCTGAAAGTTGCTCAAAACTAAAAGATAATGAAGTATTAGTTTATAAAAATACTTTATATAAGATGGCACGAAAGAACCCGAATAAGTCTTTTACTATTGGTAATATTAAAGCGGTAGAAAGAGAAGAAATAGCGGAGGCTATTTTAAATGAAAAAGATGTAATTATTGGTGTACCATGTATGTCTCATATTTCTTCTAATATTATGATATATTATAAAATTTTGGTAAATGCTAAAACTTTAGAAATAGTATCATGCACAAGAAGAAATTCAATTAATGAATTTCTAAGAGCCGATCTTAAAGCACTTAACACATGTAAATAGTTGATAAAAAAGGAGTTTTTGTTGTAAAACCCAAGGGTTTATTGTTGTTTTAATCTAAGATGTGAATTCAAACTCTATACCTCGTTTACTTCGAGTTTAAAGATAGCAATTACAGCATTTGTAAACTTGTAGATCTTCATAAATTACATCGTATTATACTGAAATAGGTTGACTATAAATTATACAACCTATTTCAGGAAAGTAATCATTTTGTAATTACAGTGCAACGTTTTTTTAATGTTCAAGAATTAAAGGGGTTTTTGACGCTTTTTTTGCAATAAACATTTTTCTTAATAAAACGTTTCCTAGAAGTAATCGATTTTTAAGAAAATAGAAGGAATTGTGTACAACAAGTAAATAAACGCAATGGTGTTTATTTCTTTTATATGGTTAATGTAGTAATTTTTTTCTGAATATTAGTAAACACCTGTATTTACGAGTGTTTATTGGGTAGTAAACATTTGTAGTCACTTGTAATCATTTGTAGTCGTATAATTATACGTTTTTCAATACTTCTTATTAATTACATAATAACCCTTGACATATAAGTATGTGCTCTAATTGAGTTATTTTCTTTGTTAAACTAGTGTGGAAAGTACATTTTTTAAAGCACTACATTTTCGATTTGGCACAAGCCGAATTTTTATATTTAATTATTTTCAAAGTAATCCCAAGTAAGTTTAGCTATATCGGCTATTATTTTTTTATTAACAGTAGTGTCTTCTTTAGAGTTACTTACCAGAATACTCAAATAAAAGTGTTTTCCATTGGGTAAGAATACAATACCGATATCATTTAAGGCTCCAGTTAAGCCTCTTTTATTTTTTCCAGAATGTCCAGTTTTATGTGCAACAACTGTATTTTGGGGTAATAACCCTTTAATGCTTTTTTTACCAGTGATTGTACCTTTTAAAACGTTTAGAAGGAAATTATAACTTCCAAGGCTTAATAGGTTATTATCATTTTCAAAGAACAATTGTAAAACGTTATTTGTTGAATTTGCAGTAGTCCAATTTTCATATTGGAGTTCCCATTCAGATTGCATTATAATTTCATTATGGATAATGGCAATGTCTTTAATTCCAACCTTATGTAAATAGGATTGTACTACTTCTGTTCCTCCTACTAATTTGAAAAGCAAATCACAACCTATGTTGTCACTTAAGGCAACGGTGTATTTAATTATTTCTGCTAAAGTTAACACTGCCCCATTAGGATATTTCTTGCGAATAGGACTCCATAAGTGATTGTATTTGTCAAGTAGTTCTTTATCAATTGAAATTTTCTCATTCAAACTGAAGTTACCTTGGTCAACTTGATGAAGTACTGCTAATGCTAAATGGAATTTAAACACACTTTGCATTGGTAAATGATTATTTCCATTTATAGAAAGTGTGTCTTTAGGATTATTACCTTTCATTGCTATTGCAACAGTAGCTGACTTGTTTTTTAATACCTCATTAATTTTCAGTCGTAAGGAATCAATTGATTGAGCTTTAGTGTGAATACAATTGAATGAAAATAATAGGGTTAATAACAGTAGTTTGTTTGTCATATTATATTTTGATGCTATGTGCGGTTTGATAAAACTGTTTTTCAATAAACGTTCAACTTTTTGTTTTGCTGTAAATAAATTATTCTTTTAGTACCATATCAATACAGATTACTGCTGCTAGAATTAAGGACCTTATAGGGTCGTCCTTAGGAACTGTCTTGTTTATTTCTAGCATATAATTGTCTGCACTAGTAAACAGTTCTTTCCCTAATCCAGCCCATTTTTTACTAACATGACCATACTCATTATTGTCTTTTACGAATTTAAAATCCCAGCTTGTCCACTTACCTTGAAGTTTGCATAGAATATTTTCATTAGGATCTAGAACATTAAATTTACCTCCAATCGAAAAGAATTTCTGTTTGAATTTTCCAATAAGTCTGTCGTTTTCATCAAAAACATCCACAGTTGAAAGAATAATTGATATTCCTCGTTTTACAGTTAAAACCTTTTCTCCTGAAGAAGTTTTTATTTCCACATTGAAAGGAGTCATTCTTTTATAATCTGTAAATCTTAACATTTTGGTGAAAAAACCAAGTTTTTCTTCACGACAACTCATTATCATTTCCTGATTTTCGGGATTATAGATGTCATAATTGTTTGCGGCCTTGAACATTCCAACGTGTTCCTTTATTATAAATAGATTGCGATTTAAAATTGAATTCATGATTTAAGGTATTCTGTAAATTAGTTATAATGTTTAGCGATGAATAGTACGAGCAGAAAATCTTAGGGTTTTCGTGTCGGTATAAGTCAAACGCTTTTTAATTTTGTCGTTTTGTAAAAGTCAATTTTAAAATTATGAATACTTCTGAAAAGATTAAATTGAGGTGAGTAAATTTAAAAAAAATGACGACTATGTAAACATACACAAACTTTGAGTTCTACACAAACCCCGTATTATTTATAGAGTTTGTTATGTGTGTTTTTTATCATTTTGTGATATATAAAATCCCGATAAGAGAAATTACCCAATAGTACATTGAAAAAACAAGAGAATAAGTAAAATAAAAAAGTAGCCAAATTCCAATACTTTCCGATAAAAACAAAATAGTCTATCAAAGTATAAATCCAATATCCAATTGTAAAAATTAACAATAAGTACTTAAAAATTATTAGTGCTTTATTTATTGTTTATGTGTTATTTAATTCAAAAGGAAGTAAAAAACTTACGATATCGGTAAATAGTGCTAAACTAATCGAAATGAAGAACTTAAGTGTTTTTGGTGTAGATGTTAGATTTCAACTTCTTAGTAGTTCCGAAATCCATCCGAATGTATATAAAAAATAAAATTATAGTTAGCCTAACCAATATTAGACACGTAAAATATTCACCATTTCCAATTTCTAGAATATTTAATCTCATAATTTTAAACTAAAATGAATAATAATTAACAGCAATGTGTTAAATAAGATGTTTCTTAATTCCCACCATAGAATGATTTGAAAACAACTTCTCTTTGTGTTGAATAGGTTTGGTAAGAACATTTTTATTATCAATTATTTCTGAATTTTTTATTTCTTCTTAAAAGGTTTCTGACAAAGAGTTTTTCAATCATTAGTATTTTATTAAGTATTGCACATGGTTAAGTGCCTAATTAAGGGAATAAAACTTGACAATTAGTGCCTTCAAATACAGAATTACAATCGTTGCGAACATTGTTTACTTTGTTTAAAATCATTTTTTTCATTGACTTTAATTCATTTATTTTTCTGTCAATTTCTATTAATTTATTATTTGCCTTATTCGAAAGTGTTGTGCAATTTGCTACATTGGTATCTAATAAAATAATAATCTCACTTATTTCATTTAAAGTAAAACCAAAACTTTTGGCTTTCTTTATTAATAATAATTTATTAAGATTGTTTTCATCATAATCCCTGTAATTGTTCCAGTCAGATTTTGTTCGGCTAACTTTTATAAGTCCAAATTTTTCATAAAACCTAATAGTGTCTTTTGACATGCCTGTTATTTCTACAACTTTACCAATTCTCATTAAATAATTTTTTATAAAATTATTTAATTTTGTTTGACTATAGACTATACTCCACTGTTTATTTTTACATAAACTTTAAAAACTAAAATGATGATTACAATAAAAATACTGTATCAATTGATAATTTCTATTATGTTATTTTCTATATGGGCTGCATTTGCACTTTTAATTATTAATCCTATTTACAATGCTGATCTCCCCGAATATGTAATAGGTAGAATTTGTATTTGGGAGTATAGTGCCATGTTAATTGCAATTGTAATTTCGTTTATAATAACGAAATATTGGGGGTATCCTCAAGTTGGTATGCTTGAAAGTCAGAGAAAAATCACATTAAACTTTAATTATATTTATTTCTTTGGAGCACATTTTCTTTTTGGCTTTCTTATTTCAATTTGGCAGTTTTGGATATTTAGCCAAAAATTTTAACTATAAGCAATTCTTATAAAAATTGGTCAAAAGGTTTCTATAAGAAGCCGTATGATGTAAGTTGGCAGATCGAATTTCTGGCAAGGAAACACAAGAGTAAATATACAGTTACTTTTGTAACATGTAAATGCATACCTAAGTATGGATTTACATGTTGTTGTAAACAATGTTTTAAAAACTTAATGAACGGTTTTGTTTATGGATTCTTAAATCCAATATTTTCCCGATTCCAATTAATAAGAGAGCCGTCACAATTATTCCAATTTTATTGGTTATTGATATACCATTAGCAGCGAATGTAAATCCAATGGTAAAGGGAATTGCAAAACTTATCCCGATGCGCGTATAATAATTTTTTGGGACAAATCGTAATTTAGTTTTTAGATACTTTTTGAATTTACTTAATTTTTGCTCGAATAGGTTGTTACTGTATGATGGTATTTTCTCCAACTCTAAGTACTTAATATAGCTTTCAATTGCGTTTAGTTGTTCTTGAGTTAATTCTTTTTCTTTCAAATTTGATAAAATTGCTATAAATTTTTTGAAAATTCGTATTTCAGATTTATCTCTAGTTTTGGAGAGTTGATTTTTCAGAAATATTAAGGAACCTTTTAAGTCGTTTGTTTTATCTACGGAGTTTGATTCAATCAATTCGTTTATAGAAACATCTAGGGCAACAGAAATTCTTTTAATAGTCTCTCCTGTAGGAGATGATTCTTTATTTTCAATTCTTTGAATAGTTCTTAAACTTACTCTTGATTCCTCAGCTAAAAACTCTTGAGACATTCCTCTAAGTGCTCTTAATTCTTTTAACTTTTTTGCTAAACTTTTTGTGTTCATTTGAATTGTATTTATAGTTCTCAGCAAAAATAGAAGTAACTATTCCTAATTGATCACGTCAAGTTTATGACATCTACCCGTCATCATTGTTTCCTAGTAATTATATAAACATAATTTATGTTTATATCTATTATATGATTAAGAGGTCAATTAGGGCTAAATTATTTTTTTGAATCTTTTTTCTTCTTTTTTCCAAACAATCCTCCAAGAACATCTTTTACACCATCTTCAACAGCATTGTTGTTATTAAGGTTATTGGTAGCAGTAGTATCTTTTGGAGTGTTATTATTTCCTCCACCTAAAAGCCCTCCAAGTACATCACCAACAACAGCACCTGCATCTTCACCAATTACATCGCTCAAAGCATCAGTTGCAGCTTCTGTTCCTTGACCTAATAATTTATTCTTTTGTATTTGAATTAACTGATTGGTAAGATTTTTTATTGATTGTTTCATATCAGTATTCACTTTCGGACTTGTTACTGTACCTCCAATATTTGCAATTACTGGAACTTTAACATTCTTGATATCATCGTCACTAAGTTTTGATAATAAGCCTCCTACATCATTACCAAAATATTTTGCAGGAACATCAAAAGTAGCAGTGTAGCCTAAATTATTTTCGAAACTATGTGATCCTGCAATTTGCACTTTAATGTCTTCATATTGTACGTCAAAAGGTTTAATTGCTACTTTTCCATTCTCAAATTTCAAAGCAGTTTTTAAATCTTTTAAATCTAACTTATTCAAGTCAATAAACGATAACTGATCGTTCAAAGAACTAAATGCCGATGCTTTTTCAGGGCTTATTTTTGTAGTCAATATTTCTGCTAAAGCATCCCCAGTTAAAGAGTTTAAATCAAGTGAAAAAGTGTCGTCTAAATTCCCTTTAAGTTTTAAGTTGGTATTTAATTTTCCTTTTAACATTTTAGCAACAGGAGCAATGCTTGATAGTAAATCCATTCCGTTGAATGATTGTGCAATGTCAAATTTATCAATTCCTAAGTCCATATTAAAAGTTGGAGTTTCGTTTTTTGTTGAAACATTTCCGTCAATACTCATTGTACCTTCAAATAGTTCAGTTGAAACATTACTCAATGAAACAGTTTCATCTTTTATGATAATATCTCCAGTAACATTTTCTAAAGTAAGATTGTCATAGATAACTTTTTTGGCTTTTGCTGATATTTTAGTGTCTAAAAAAGCAGGTATTTTTAATGCATCTCCTTTTTCTGATTCTTTTTGGGTATTTTCAGTTTCGGTAGTATTATCTACCATAAAGTCACTCACTTTAAATAATGTTGAGTTTAGGTTAAAATCCCCTTTTAGTTTTTTATCACTAAACAAAAATCCCATTAAATTATCAATAGTACCTGTTCCGTTAATGTCGCTTTCACCACTTTTTATGTCTAATTTTTTAAGATGTATTTTTTGTGGAGTAAAATCTACTGTAGCTTCTGAAATGTATATTGGATTTACAATATCTTTTGATGCAAATTCAAAATCAGTGATGCTAAAATTTCCATCGTTTTTAATTTTTTCATATCTGTTATTGTCAATAGCACTCTGGGAAAAAGCAGTATGTAAGTTTGCTTTTAAAATTCCTTTTAACTCATTGTCTAATTGAATAGGATAGGCTTGGGAAATATGACCTAAGTTGAGAGTTCCATTCAATTTCATATCAACTAATGGGTTATTGGTAAGTTGTTTTATTTTACCATTTGCACTAAACACATCTTGATCTATTTGTAAAGATAGTTTATCTATGTCAAGAAAAATATCCTCTGCTTTACCTGTAATATTTGCTATGGTTGTATTTAGGTTTATATTTTTTACGCTCTTTGGTAATTCAGGGTATTTAAAAGAAGCATTTTCGGAAATAATGTTCACATTGAATTTAGGAATTGTAGTATCGTCCATTATTCCTTTAGCAAAACCTTTAATGGTAAAGCTTCCGTTTGTTTGAACTTTTTCAATATCTTTAGAGTATTCAGCAGGTAATAATGCTAAAAAATTTTTAAAATCAGAAGTAGGCGTATTGAATTTTAAATCGAATTCATTATTAGTTTTGTTTTGTTGTACAAAACCATCAAAGATTAATTCTAGTTGATTTAGTTTTAATGAATTTTCTAAAAACGTGTATTTGTTTTGTAGCTGGTCTATTTCTAAATCGGCATTTAAGGCAATAGTGTTATTATTTAAGTAATTTGATTGACCACTATTTACTGAAATATTAGAGGTAGTGATAGTTTTTAAGTTGCTAATATCGGAGGATAAATCTCCAGATCCTGAATGATTAAAATCAGTTAAATTAACGTTTAATTCGCCTGATTTATCTATATAATTTATTTCAGAATCGGTAATTGCATATTCTTCAACTGAAAAGGTGAATCCTTTTTGTGGTTCTGTAGATGTTTCTTTTGTACTACTCTCGTCACTTTTTTTAGCAATATCGTAATTTGTATTTCCATTAGCGTCACTAATAATATTTACTAGGGCATTTTTAATGGTGAATGAATTTATTTCTATTGCATCTTCTGCAGTTTTTGTAAGTCCAGAAAGTGGCATTTTTAAAGCTATTTCTTTTGCATAGAATAATGTATCTCCTTCAAAAGGTTCAAAATTGGTAATACTTAAATTTTCAAGAATCAACCCTGCTTTTGGGAAAGTTGATATAATACTAACATCAACATCAGAAAAATCTACTTTTGCATTTACGTTTTTATTTATTTGCTCTTTTAATATTTGAGCTAATTTATCCTTAAAAATAATCGGAGCAGCAACTGCAGCAACAATGATAAATAATACTAATATTCCGAATATTTTAAACGCTTTTTTCATCTGATGATGTCTTTTATTTATTGTTTTTTACCCGTTATTTTAAAAGAAACGAAGTATATAATGCAAAAATAAGCTAAATATCATTGGGGACATGTTAACTAATCACTAATGTTTATAGTCAATATATTTAGTGATGAATAATCTAATACTAGTTAGTTAAAATTAGTGAAATGACGATAATGCGTAACTTTAAAAATGAAGTTGCTCAATTTTTTAATCATTAAACTGACTATTTGCTTAGTTGTAGGTATTTTGTTAGGCTATTATTTTCCGAACTCAGAGATAATTCTTCTAAAAATTATTTTCATTGGTTTATTGTTGTTTGGGGTGACTTATATTCTTGCAATTAACAAATTAAAACAAAAGGTTTATCTGGCATTAATTACCTATGGAATAACTATTGGAGTTGGAATGCTGCTTATTACTTTTCATACACATCAAAATCAATTAAAACACTATTCTAATCAGTTTCATGTAGGTGACTGTAAAAACATTAAAATTAGTATTTATAAGGAATTAAAGTCAAATAGTTTTTATAATAAATTTTTAGCTAAAGTTATTACAGTTAACTCTAATGCAGCAACAGGAATAGTATTAGTAAATGTTGATAAAACTAGTGAACTAGTTATAGATGATGTTTTGTATGTAAACACAGGTTTATATGAAATCAAAAAAATATTAAACCCACACCAATTTGACTTTAAGGATTATATGTATAAACATCAGGTGTATCACCAAGTATATTTAAATGAGAAGAATTTATTGAAATTAAAACCTCAAAAAACATTTTATGGAGCAGCTGGAAATATTAGAGAAAGAATAAATAGTACATTAATTAAATATTCTGTGTCTAAAGAAAATTTAAGCATTATAAATGCATTGTTACTAGGGCAAAGGCAAGCTATAAGTAAGGGGGTATATAAGAGTTTTACAAAATCTGGGACGATACATATTCTTGCAATATCTGGGCTACATATTGGCTTATTGATGTTGTTACTCGGAATATTTTTTAAGCCTTTGTCATATTTTAAAAGGGGTAAAAAACTAATTCCAATCTTTATTATAATTTTACTATGGATGTATGCTTTTATAACTGGTATGTCAGCTTCAGTTATGCGGGCAGTTACAATGTTTTCATTAGTGACTGTGGCAATGTATAGTAATAGAGTAACAAACACATATAATACTTTAGTTATTTCAGCCTTTCTATTATTACTATTCAATCCTTTTTATGTTTTTGATATAGGATTTCAATTGAGTTACTCAGCAGTTTTTGCAATCGTTCTGATTAAACCGTTATTTGATATTATTTGGAAGCCAAAATATTATCTGATAAGAAAATTATGGGATGTATTTACAGTTACTATAGCAGTACAATTTGGAATATTACCATTGTCGTTATTCTATTTTCATCAGTTTCCGGGTTTGTTTTTTATTTCAAATATTGTAATTATTCCATTATTGGGTATTCTTTTAGGGATAGGAATACTTACTCTAGCATTTGCTTATTTTGGTTGGATTCCTAGCTTGTTGTTTGAAGTGTTTGATAAATGTATTAGTTCCCTTGTTAGCTTTGTTCGGTTTATATCAGCTAAGGAAAGTTTTATATTTACTAAAATATCTTTTAATAGTTTAAATTTAATTAGTTGCTATGTGTTAATTATAGGTGGGATATTGTTATGGAAATCATATTCACATAAAAAATTAATGTTCTTTTTTTGTGGAGTTATTTGTGTGCAGTTAGTATTTCTTTGTAATAAGTGGAATTATAAAACAGAAGAGCTTGTGATTTTTAACCAATATAAAACAACGTTATTAGCCCATAAAAAAGGACAGCAATTATATTATGCTTCCAAAAATTTAAGGTATTTACAAAATTTAGATAATTATATAGTAAATGAATTTATTACTATGACTCAACATGATTCATTGCAAAACATTTATATGTTTAAAGATCATAAAATATTGATTGTTGATGATAAAGAGATATATGAATCATCCTTTAAACCTGATATTGTATTGTTGACAGCATCTCCAAAAATTAATTTAAATAGATTGATTATAACTCTAAAGCCAAAACAAATAGTTGTAGATAATAACAATTATAAAAGTTATGTAGAACGATGGAAGAACACCTGTTTGAATAATAATGTGTCTTTTTATAATATAAGAGAAGAAGGAGCTTTTATTTTAAAATAAAATCCCCTTCTGTATGGTTAACAAAAGGGGAGAAGTTGTAAATCGTAAATAACCAATAAATATTTCATTACAACCTTATTTTAAACTACAATGTAGTTTTTATTTATTAGGTATAGAGGGGGCAATACTAGCAATCCATTTTTCAGGACCTCCTTTTACATATCCGGTTTTACCTAAAGGTACTATTCCATCAGTAGGAATTTCTCCTTCACCAGGGCTCATCAACCATATTGTTGGATAACCTTTAACTTGAAAGGCACGTTGTAGAGCATCATTTTGAGTTACAATGCTTTCAGGTAGTTTTTTTCTTCTTGGGAAGTCAACCGTTAAGAGTATTACATTTTCATCAGCCCATTTTTTGAATTCTTTGGTTTCAAAAACTTGTTTATCTAAGCGAATGCACCAACCGCACCAATCACTACCAGTAAAGTTAGCTAAAATTGGTTTATTAGTTTTCTTAGATATTTTAGAAGCTTCCTCAAAGTCACTATACCATTTTGCTTCTTGTGCTTGTACATTACTGAAGCCTATAAAAAGTACTGCTGCAATTATTAATTTTTTCATATTCATTTTCCCGACTAATCGGAAATCTCGTATTTAATTAAACATATCTCTACAGTCGCAAATAACTTGCCACAATTACAAAGTACTAAAAATGCTCCGATATTGAAGCATTTTTAGTGTGATTTCTATTTTACTCCGTGCATTAACTTTTTAACTATTGGGGTTAATCCCATTAGTATAAAGCCAGCTATTATTGGAACAATAGTGAATATTAAGAAAAAAGTTGACATAGAATATTCAGCAGTGATTTTATCAATCATACCACCCATAGAACCAGCAGCTTTATTTCCCATACCAATAGCAATATACCATAATCCAAACATCATCCCGATTTTTGTAGCAGGAACTAGTTTAGATACATATGACAAGCCTACAGGAGATAATGTTAATTCTCCTAAAGTATGCAATAAATAAGCTAAAATCAGCCATATAATACTTACTGAAGCAGTTTGTGCTCCTGAAGGAATACTTGCAGATCCATATGCAAGAACTCCAAATCCAAGGCCTAGTAAAATTAAACCTATTCCAAACTTCACAGTAGCTGAAGGGTTGTATTTACTTTCCCAAATTTTAGAAATTAATGGTGCAAAAGCAATAATGTAAAATGAATTTAAGATACCAAACCATGAAGCAGGTATTTCTGTAGATTCTTCATTAAATTGACTTTTTAACATCCATATTACTATTACCCATATAATAGCAAAGCTAATCCCCAAGAATGTATTTGATAATGCATACTTCTTAAATGTAATTTTGAAAAGCATTATTAGTACATATGTTATTATTATTAAGGGAACTATTGTTAATAATGTATTAGCAATTCTAAAAGCATTTGCAGCATTCCCTACTAATACTCTATTAGTATAATCTGCGGCAAAAATAGTCATAGACCCACCTGCTTGTTCAAAAGCAGCCCAGAAGAATACTGTGAAAAAACCTAATATACCAACAACAATGTATCTATCTCTTTGTACTGATGCTGATACTTTTTCTTTTGGATATTCGTCATTTTCTATATTATCTATAGCATCAGATAAATCAACTTCTTGACTTGGTGCTAGTCCAATATTTCCAAATATCCCTTGAGCAAACCAAAATTGAAGCATACCAATGAACATAAATATCCCTGCTAGTCCAAATCCCCAATGCCAACCTTGAGTTTCTCCAACATAACCACAAAGCATGATTCCTAAAAAAGCTCCGGCATTAACACCCATATAAAATATTGTAAACGCTCCATCCTTTTTTTCTTGAGCATTTATATACACACCATTAATAATAGATGTAATATTTGGTTTAAAAAGCCCATTACCAGCAACCAAGCATGCAATACCTAAATATAGACTCCATGGAGTGTCTAGCGCCATAGACGCATGTCCTAAGGTCATAATTAATGCACCTATTGCTACAGCCCACCTATACCCTAAATATTTGTCTGCTAAAAGACCTCCAATTATAGGGGTGAAATATACTAACATTGTATAGGTTCCGTATAAGCCTAAAGCTTCTTCTCTAGACCAAGCCCAACCTCCATCAATTAGGGATGATGTTAAAAATAAAACTAATAAAGCTCTCATACCATAGTAGGAAAAACGTTCCCACATTTCAGTAAAGAAAAGAATGAACAGTCCACTTGGGTGTCCTAAAAGTAATTTTCGATTCATTTCTGAACCTTCAAAACGGTATTTTGCTGTAGTACTCATAAATTATATATATATTAAAAAAGAAAATCTCTTGGGTATAAAACCCAAGAGATTGATTGTGTAAATTTTTATTGCTTGTCGGCTAACTCAAAGCCTTCGTTTTCTTCATAGTTAGTCCCTTCATTGTCTTCAGCACCATGCGTCAAACGCTTTAGAGGTTTCAATAATGCAATTACTAATAAACCGAATAGTACAGTGAAAATTACTATTCCGGAGAAAATTGCATACTCACCAAACTGAGAAGATACTTCCCCAATTACTCCGGCTACCTTTCCTCCTAATCCAGTGGCAGCAAAATATAATCCCATCATTAATGACGCATACTTTACAGGTGCTAATTTTGTTACAAATGATAGCGATACTGGGGATGAACATAATTCACCAATAGTATGAAATAAATAGGCTAATACTAACCATATCATATGCGAGCTTCCGTTTGCTTCATATTCTCTTACAGCAAAAATCATGAATACAAAACCTAATCCCATTATAATAGTACCAGTAGCCATTTTAAACAATGAAGAAGCTTCTTTGTTTTTTATTTTTCTTTTTGCCCAGATGTTTGCAATCCAAACTGCGAGTAGTAAAATAAACCCAGCATTTAATCCTTGAAACATTGGAGTAGGAATTGTCATTCCGAATAATACTCTATCTGTTTTAGTCTCGGTGTATACACTCATTAATCCTCCAGCTTGTTCAAATGCTCCCCAGAATACAATAACTAATAAGAATGACAATAGTAATACAAGAAAACGATCTCTCATTACTTTGCTGTCCAAATCTTTATAAATCATCATCATTAATCCAACTACTAATGATAGGAACACAAATAATGCTCCGTATCCCCAGTGATCAACCCCCTCTTTTGTGTACCCAACATATAATGATACTACTAAAAGCACACACATAATTGCTAACTGTGTTGGTGCTTTAAATATTTTAGAAAATAATTTCCCAATAGAGATATCGTTCTTTTTTTGTTCTTCTGTTGGTTTATTTCCTACATGTACAATATATTTTTGACCATAAATATATACTAATAACCCAAAGATCATTGCAATTCCTGCTAATCCAAAACCAGCGTGCCATCCCCATTGAGCAACTACTAATCCTATAAAAGAGGTAGCTAAAAGAGAACCTAAATTAATTCCGATGTAAAAAATACTGAATCCTTTATCTCTTCTGATATCTCCTTTTTTGTACAATCCACCTACCATAGTAGAGATGTTTGGTTTTAAGCAACCAACACCAACAATAATGAATCCTAAACCAGTAAAGAAAGCCCAATCAGTTTCTATTGCTAATACTCCATGCCCTATAGATAATAGCACGGCTCCAAGCATAACCGTTTTTTTCTGTCCTAAAACTTTATCGGCTAAAATACCTCCTGGGATAGATATTAAATACACTAACATTACATACCATCCGTATAATTGATACGCTTCCAGTTCAGTCCAACCTAATCCTGGTCCATTATCATTTGTTGCTTGAGCAATCATATAGATTACAAGGATTGACCTCATACCGTAGTAAGAAAATCTTTCCCACATTTCAGTGAAGAACAATACATAAAGTCCTATCGGATGTCCGAATAGTTCTCTTTCATGTGGCTTTAAAGTAATATCTGACATAATTGTATGTGTATTAGTTTTTTTTGGTTAATTGATTATTATAAGTTTTCTTTAATAAAATTCGTCATTTTTTTATACAAGTGTAAGCGTGTGTTACCTCCGTAAATACCATGATTTTTGTCTGGATAAACCATCCAATCAAATTGCTTGTCTGCTTGAATTAAGGCCTCTACCATACGCATAGTGTTTTGAACATGAACGTTGTCATCAGCACTACCATGAATAAGTAAAAACTTCCCTTTTAGTTTGTCAACATGCGACATTGGAGAGTTGTTGTCGTATCCACTGGCATTCTCTTGTGGAGTTTGCATGTAGCGCTCTGTATATACAGTATCGTAAAAGCGCCATGAAGTTACTGGGGCAACAGCAATAGCCATTTTAAAAGTGTCAGCACCTTGGAATAAGCAATTAGAAGACATGAAGCCACCATAACTCCATCCAAAAATTCCAATTCTGTCACTATCAATATAAGCTCTTTGGCCTATTTTTTTTGCTGCAGCTATTTGGTCTTCAACTTCATATTTCCCTAATTCTTTTTGCGTTACTTTTTTAAAATCACGGCCTTTAAAACCTGTTCCTCTACCGTCAATACATACAGTAATGTATCCTTGTTGTGCTAACATTTGAAACCAGTAATCGTTAGAAGAATTCCACTTGTTAGCAACTTGCTGACTTCCTGGGCCTGAGTATTGATACATAAATACAGGATATTTTTTAGTTGTATCAAAATTTGCAGGCTTAATCATCCACATATTTAAATCGTTACCATTAACGTTAATGGTAGAAAACTCCTTAGGAGCAAAAGCATAACCAGCTACTTTATTTTGTAGTGATTTATTATCCTTAATATTTTTTAATATTTTTCCAGTTTTGGCACTGTTTAAAGTAAATTCATTTGGAGTAGTGCTATTAGAGAATGTATTGATGTAATAGGCAAAACTTTTACTGAAAGTAGCGTTATTTGTTCCTGTTTTAGAAGATAAACGTTTTTTGCTTTTTCCGTTAATATTAATTGCATAAACATCTCTGTTTGTAGATCCGTTTTCTACCGATTGGTAATAAGCGATTCCTTTTTTTTCATTGAAACCGTAGTAATTAGTTACTTCCCAATTTCCTTTGGTTACCTGATTGATTAACTTTCCTGTTTTACTGTAGTGGTAAATGTGATTGTAGCCATCTTTTTCACTTGTCCAAATAAAACTATTGTTGTTTAAAAAAGTAAGGTTGTCAGTTACATCTACATATGCAGCGTCAGTATCCTTTAAAATAGTTTTTGTTGATAAATCAGAAGTGTTTATAAATACTAAGCTTAGCTTGTTCTGATGTCTGTTTAATAACTGTGTACTTAATACGTTGGCATCGTTAGTCCATTTAATTCGTGGAATGTAATAGTATTCAGGAAGTGTAATAGCTGATTTTTTATTTGAAGTAACATCATACATGTGTAATGACACTTCAGCATTGTTTTCTCCAGCTTTCGGGTATTTAAATACTGTTTGAGTTTGGTATAATTTAGAACCATAAACGTCCATAGAGAATTCTGGGACATTTTTTTCATCAAATCGGATATAAGCAATTTTTGTTCCAAGACTATTCCATTCAAAAGCTCTTACAAAAGCGAATTCTTCTTCATAAACCCAATCCGTAACTCCATTAATAATTTCATTTTTCTTTCCATCAGTAGTTACTTGAATTTCTTTTCCTGAGTCTAAATTTTTATAATAGATGTTGTTTTCAAAAACGTAAGCAACTTTAGTTCCATCAGGAGAAAAAGTAGGCTCTTGAATTTTATTCTCAGTAAGTAGTGTAGTGGTTTTTGTTTTAGTGTCATAAATATAATACCTTCCTATGGTTGAGTGGCGGAAAATAGATGTGACTTCAGTTGCTAGTAATAGCTTCGTTTCATCGCTACTAAATGTATAATCAGTAAAATATGCAATATCACTAATGTTTTTAGAGTCAACTAATGAAGCTGTTTTCTCTAGTGTTTTATAACTGTATTTATTCACAGAAGTACTTCTTGTTTTTCTGTCAAAATCCAATACAGAATAATGCTCGCCATCTTTCATTGAGTGTAAGGCATCCATGTATTCACTTCGGAATTCACCTCCCCATATTTCTTCTAAAGTAACTTGTTTTTCTTGAGCGTTTATTGAACTAGATGCCAATAAAAATAAAGTGATGCAAAAAGTGAAATATTTCATAATAATTTAAAACTCGTAAGTATTTGATTTTAATAGGCGACAATATAGCAAAATCAAATGAATCTAAAAGTTAAGTAGACTGTTAAATAATACCATTTATGTTATATTTGTTCGCATATTTTATACCTAAAAAAATGATAAAGCCAGTAAAAGGATTTTCTAAGCTTTCCAAAGAAGAAAAAGTATCTTGGGTGGTATCTTCTTTTTTTAAAGATAATTCTGAAGCAGAATCTATAATTAAAAGATACTGGAACGATGACCATGCACTTCAGCAGCTTCATGATGAGTTTATTGAAAATACGATATCTAATTATTATTTGCCTTTTGGGGTTGCCCCAAACTTCTTAATAAACGGAAAGTTATTAGCGATACCTATGGCTATAGAAGAAAGCTCAGTAGTTGCTGCGGCAAGTAAAGCGGCTAAGTTTTGGTTGGATAGAGGTGGTTTTAAAACAGAAGTAATATCTACAACAAAAATAGGCCAGGTACATTTTATGTATGTTGGTGATAAAAGCAAATTAAATGATTTCTTTAAAGAAGTGAAATCAACGTTAATTTCCGATTCCAAATCCATTACTAAAAATATGGAGAAAAGAGGAGGGGGGATTAAATCAATAGAATTAGTTGATAAAACTTCAGTTTTAGAAAATTATTACCAATTACATTGTTCTTTTGAGACTTTAGATGCAATGGGAGCTAATTTTATCAATTCTTGTTTAGAACAATTTGCTAAGACATTTAAATCAGAAGCTAAGAATTATACTAGTTTTTCTGGTAAAGAAATGGATATAGAAATAGTGATGAGTATCTTGTCTAATTACGTTCCTGACTGTATTGTTAGGGCTGAGGTTTCTTGTCCAGTTTCGGAATTAAATGAAGATGAAGGAGTGTCGCCAAATGAATTTGCGAAGAAGTTTGTGAGGGCTGTCCAAATAGCACAAGTGGAACCTTATAGAGCTGTGACTCATAACAAAGGTATTATGAATGGAGTTGATGCTGTTGTGTTGGCTACAGGAAATGATTTTAGAGCGGTAGAAGCAGGTGTTCATGCATATGCAGCAAGAAACGGTAGCTATAGTAGTTTGACACATGCAACTGTTGAAAATGGAGTTTTTAAATTTTTGATAGAATTACCTTTGGCGTTAGGTACCGTGGGTGGGTTAACTAATTTACATCCTTTAGTAAAATTAGCTTTAGAGATGTTAGAAAAACCATCAGCTAAAGAGTTGATGCAAATAATAGCAGTTGCAGGTTTAGCGCAAAATTTTGGTGCCTTAAGATCTTTAACTACGACAGGAATTCAAAAGGGGCATATGAAAATGCATTTAATGAATATTCTAAATCAAAAGGGGGCGACAGCAGATGAAAAACAAGAAATAGTCTCATATTTTGAAGGGAAAACTGTAATTCACAGTGATGTGATAGCTAAGTTTGAAGAGCTTAGAAAGTCATAAGTAAAAATAATAACAAACAACTTGACATGAGTACAAAAGTTTTTTACAGCCATGGTAAACTACTAATTACTGGTGAGTATATAGTGCTTGATGGAGCAAAAGCACTAGCTGTACCTACTAATAAAGGACAATACTTAACGGTTAAACCCATTGATGGTCCCAGATTAATTTGGAAAAGCTTTGATGAAAACAATCAAGTTTGGTTTGAAGATGAATTTTTGTTAGATGATTTAAAAAAGGAAACTATCAATAATGATATTTCAGAAAAATTATTAGAAATATTACTGGCTGCTCAGCAATTAAATCCGAGTTTTTTAAAAGGTGCAAAAGGGTTTTATGTAACCACAAAGCTGACTTTTGATAGAGAATTTGGTTTAGGTACTTCATCTACTTTAATAGCTAATATTGCTAAATGGGCAAATGTTGATCCATATCAATTACTTTGGAATTCTTTTAAGGGAAGTGGTTATGATTTGGCTTGTGCAATAAATACATCTCCGTTAGTTTATCAAATAGAAAATGGATTGCCTATTATCAATTTAATAGCATTTAACCCGAGTTTTAAGCAACACATATACTTCGTGTATTTAAATAAAAAACAAGATAGTAAAAAGGGGATTTCTCTTTATAGGACACTATCATATTGTTCAAAAGAAATATCAATTATTGAAATAAATAAAATTACGAATTCGATTATTTCTTGTAAAACTTTAATGGAATATAATAACTTGTTGAAAGTACATGAAGCAATTATTTCAAAATTAATAAATACTATACCTGTTCAAGAACGATTGTTTAACAATTATAAAAAAGGAGTTGTGAAAAGTTTAGGTGCTTGGGGTGGTGACTTTGTGATGGTAACGGTAGAGGAGGAGTCTAATCTTGAGTATTTTAGAACTAATGGGTATACTACCATTTTTAGTTTTAAAGAAATGTTACTTTAATAAAGTGGTAAGTATATTAAATAAAAAAGCAGGTAATATTACAGTTACTTGCTTTTTTATTTAATGGAAAGGGATTACTTCTTTTTAAGTTTTTCTTCTCTTTCTTTATAATGTGTTTCAAAACGTTTTCTGTATTTTTTGTTGAAAAAAAATTTAAAAACAGCAAGTGCAGCTGCTAGTAAAAACATATATGATTTCCCTCCTGGTATTCCCCAGTTGGTAATTGCTAAGTATAGAAAAAATACTGCAAATCCAATATATGCTGCTTGAAAAAGGTTTCCTAGTTTATTCATAGTTTAGTCATTAATGTATTGTTGTCCATCGTTGTCGATTGAACTGAAAATAGACATATCGCTATTTGCGTCAAAGCCTCCTTTACCAATATTGTATTCACCGTCTTCTCCTTCGTATTTATATTCACTATTGGTAAATATCCATTCGGTTTTCTGGTCGTAATATAATTGTTCAGCAAAAATTTTTATTCCTTCTGGAGTTGTGATTTTTACATTTCCTCTTAAGTCAATTAAATCAGTTTCGTCATAAGTAATGGCATAATCAGAGGTAATGATAGTTTCTTTTTTTTCATCATTGATCTCGTATAGGTGCAATTCAATACCTTCAGGGAAAATGGTGTGTGAGAATTCTTTGTTAGAAAAATCTAACATTTTTTTACTTATCAAATGTAATTTTACCCTACCGGAATCTGTGTGTTTTAAGTTTATGTGTTCAGCAATTCCTGCAGGCTCAATAGAGGCTTTTTGCATCCGTTTGATATCGTCGTAATTGTCTTGACAAGAAAAAAAGACTGTTGCGAAAAGTATCGTAACAGTCTTTAAGTATATGTTAAATGATAGTTTTATCATTATATGCTAGGTACAGTAACTGATTTGTTAATCCAACACCCTATTGGGATTTTTTGTCCAGCCTTCCCTTCAGAGAAAATCATTTCTTTACTAGGAGCTTTAGCTCTATAGTTGGCAGAAGTTTTTGCAGCAGATCTTTTTAATGACCCGTTAACTTTCCCTGCTTTGTCAGCCATGTTTGCTGCTAGCCAGTAGACTGCTCTCTTGTTAAATTGAGAAGTTCCACAGCTATTTGCAGAACCTGCATATAAATTAGCAATTAATAAGTATGCTTTACCGAATGATGGTTGAGCTGCTAAAGTTTTTCTAGCATAGTTATATGACTTAGACTTAGCACCTTTCTTTTTATTCATTACTGCCAATCGGTAATATAATTTTGCTTTTTCAAACCCTTCTGTATGTAGTGTTGCTGATTCGTTATAATATTTTTCAGCATTAGCTAATGAATTTTTCTTTTGATTTAATCGTCCTAAATAATATGCTGAGTTTGCTGAAGGGTTTATCTTGTGAAATGTCTCAACTAACTTTACAAATAAAGGAGCGTCATCACAATCTTTACCTGCTAATCTACTAGCAGCATTTTTCAACCATGCAACATTAGTTTTGTTTTCTTCAAAATGCTTTTCGAATAAAGGCACTAATTTATCACAGTTTGCTCTATCTCCTAAATCTTTATCAATACCTCCAGAAATTTGATCATAAGCAGTTAAGAATGAAGTATAACTTTTTAATCTCTTTTTATCTTTTGCAGTGATAGATCCATTTTCTTCTTTTAAAAGTAACGCGTCTTTTTTACCAGAATAATTTTTTTGTTCCTTTTCTACTTTATCAGTAACAATAGTATACAAGTCAATTAATTCTTGGAAGCTTTTAGTCTTAGCGTCAAACAATCCAACCATTAATTTGAAGTAAGTGTATAGAGCTTTAGGATTATTGAAAGTTTTAGCATCTTTTTTAAATGCTTTGTCAAAAGTATTAAACTGAGTTTCTGCAGTTCCGATTTTAGAATTAAACATCAATTGCCCAATTTTCGCTTCTGTTTTACCACAAGGGAATTTATTTGGCATATTAGCCATACTTTCGTTGTACAATGCAATTAAATCATTTGTAAAAGCAATTTTTTCTCCAGCAGGAGCGTTTTTTATTTTATGCTTTAAGATTCGTTCTCCATAAACATAAATTGCGTTATTTAACTTCGGACATGCTTTTCTGACAGACATCCAAGGGGTGTAAGCTGCATCGTAATTTTTTATTTTTGCTGACTCAGTAAATATAGAAAGCTTTTCAAGGCATTCTTCGTTTTGTGCGTTTACGGCAAATAGCGATATAAAAGCTACTATTAAGGTTAATTTAAATTTCATAGTTTAGATTTTAGGTTGTTAGTCAATTTTTCTTTTTTGGAACCATTTATCATTAAATGATAAACTTAAATTTAGATTGAAAAAATTCTCTTTTACTAAATTGTTATTTGTTGTTCCTCTAGATCCGTATTCAAATCCAATGTTTACATTTGAGAATTTACGACCTACTGGTAATCCTACTCCAAAAGATATGCCAAACTCATTAATATCTTCATTTTGTATAGCAATACCTGTATTTTCAAATCTAACACCTGTACGATAAACTACTCTTGATAAGTAGCTAGTAAGTGAGTTGTATTTTGGAATATAAAAACCTCCTACGGATACTTTATTTGCGTTTTTATAAGTAACACTTGTATTGTTGAAGGTTAGGTTTCCTAATTTTCCAGTTCCAAGGTTTGTGTAGTCAACGCCAGCAAACCATTTTTTTGATTTTCCTAAACCAGCGCCAATTGTTAATTTAGAAGGTAGTTTAAATTTAGTGTCTTCTAATCCTCGTGCTTTTAGGTCAATTTCTTGAGTGCTACGAGGGATCACAACACCATTTGTGTTAAAAACAATTGTTGATAATTGTCTTGTGTTATCTGATGATAAATTAACTTCAGGACTATATGTTAATCCTGTCATTAGTTCTAATTTGTCACTTATCATCTTTTTATATGTAGCTCCAAAATTAACTGCCAATCCAGAAAGTCTGGATTCATTAATTTCTCGAGTGTCGTACTGTAAGTCGGTTATTAGTATAGCTTCATTGTGTATTTTTCCGAAATTATAGTTTACATCAATTCCTAAAGATAAGTTATCGTTAATACTGTATCCAGCAGCTACAAAAGCCTTATTTATTCCTCCGTTTCCTTCATAACGTCCATCTCCTGCCGTAGCAGTTTGATAGTTAGAAAAACCAGTTTTATAACCTACAGTAGTATATGGTAATAAACCAAAACTCATACCTAATTTTCCCATAGGAAAACCTACAGCCATATAATCAAATGTAGTATTTGAAGCACTACCAGAGCTATTTGTAGATTTTAAATCAGTGAACTTTTGATTTCCTCCAATTGTAAAAGTTGTTAGTTTTAATTTTCCTAACGAAGCTGGATTTAAAAGGTTTAAGTGAATACTATCAGAATAGACACTCAAGCCACCCATACTTTTGTTTTCAACTGTCCCTTTAAACTTTAATTCTCCTATTCCGTAAAATGAATATGGAGATGCTGTTCCTTCTTGAGCAACTGCATTTAATGATATTAAAGCCACTAATAATAATAAAGTTTGTTTAAGCATTTAATCAGTATTGATTTTTAATAAATGGTTCAAACCTTCTAATAAGAAATTTGAATTGGCAAATATGCTACTTTTTAATTTCTTTGCCAAGAAATTAGTGTCTCCTCCTGTTAAAATAATTGTTAAATCTTGATAAGTTGATTGATATTGCTGTATGGTACCATCTATCTCATTTACAAGACCATTAATTACCCCAGAGTGGATGCTACTTTCCGTAGAGTTTCCAATAAAATAATCTGAATCGTCAGGTTTTAATAGCGGCAATTTAGCAGTTAAATTGTGTAAAGCTTCATAACGTATTGTTAAACCTGGTGAAATTGCGCCTCCGAGATACTCATTTTTTGAATTAACGAAATCATAAGTTACACAAGTGCCAACGTCAATAACTAACACATTTTTATTTTGATATTGATCTACAGCTGCTGCAATAAGAGCAATCCGATCTAGTCCCAAGGTTTTAGGTGTTTTATATAAATTATTAAAAGGAAGCAGCATTTCTATACTTACAATGGTAAGTTGTAAGTATTTTCTTAATTCAATTTCTTCTTCTATTGAAAAGAAATCTACTGAAGAAATGATCCCTTTTTTAGTTTCTGGATATTTATTTAGAATTTTTTTAATCTTTTTTAAAAAATCTTTTTTTAGAATGCTATATTTATCTAAACAGCTATTTTCTTCATATACAGCAAGTTTCACGCGTGTATTTCCAATGTCGATTATTAAATTCATGTGATTTGTATCTTAAAGCAAATATAGGGAAGAAAAAAACGAAAAAAATGTTTTGTTGATTTAAAAAACCGTTCTATATTTGCACCCGCAATCACGCAATGGTGCCTTAGCTCAGTTGGTAGAGCAATGGACTGAAAATCCATGTGTCCCTGGTTCGATTCCTGGAGGCACCACCAAAAAAAAACCTAAACAAAATTGTTTAGGTTTTTTTGTTTTTATAGTGTTTTGTAACAAAAAATAGTTCTATATTTGCACTCGCAATCACACAACGGTGCCTTAGCTCAGTTGGTAGAGCAATGGACTGAAAATCCATGTGTCCCTGGTTCGATTCCTGGAGGCACCACCAGAAAAAACCTAAACAAAATTGTTTAGGTTTTTTTGTTTTATAGAAGTATTCGAATTGTATTATATAAAAAAAGCCTTTGATAGTTACTTCAAGGGCTTTTTTTGTAATGATTGTAGACGTTCTTACTTTATTTCAATATCATAAGGTAGTAACATTTGAGTTCCTTGCATTTGTGTAATATTTTTCATTTTTGTTAAAATACGGTAGTTGTGTATTCCTAATTCTTCTTTTAATAACTCTTCTTTAGTTTTTACTAATCCAAAGCTTTCAAACATTTTTTCAAAGTCTTTTTTATAGATAGGTAATTCCTTTATTTTGTATTCTTCAAGTTGAGCTGCTTCAGCTGCTCTAGTTAAGGCTAAATCTAATCCACCTAATTCATCTACTAAGCCAATACTTAATGCATCAGCACCTGTCCAAACTCTACCTTGAGCAATTTCGTGTACTGCTTCTTGCTTTATGCCTCTTCCTTCAGCAACACGATTGGTAAATAATTCATATATATCAACAACGCCTTCTTTGATAATGGCTCTCTGGTCATCTTTCATAGGTTCGAAAAAACTATAGTCAATTGAATTTTTGTTAGTAGTAACTTGTTCTGCATTTATACCAATATTATTCATGAATTCATGAGCGTTAGGTAATGTTCCAAACACACCAATACTTCCTGTAATAGTACTCGGTTCTGCAATGATTTTATTAGCATTACAGGCAATGTAATACCCACCAGATGCTGCTAAATTACCCATGGAAACTATAACGGGTTTAACAGCTTTAGTTAATTCAATTTCTCTCCAGATTAATTCACTAGCTAAAGCGCTACCTCCTGGAGAATTCACACGTAAAACTATAGCCTTAACATTATCATCTTCACGAGCTTTTTTTAATGACTTATTAATGATTCCTTGTCCGATAGTTTTTTCGTCACCCTCACCATACATTATTTGGCCTTGTGCGTAGATAACAGCAATTTTATCTTTTATTTTTGATTGTTTTGATTTATTTTTCTTACTTGTGTATTCAGCATAATCATAAATTTCAACGGTTTCATATTCTTGGTCTTCAGCAACACCTAATTTTTCTTTAATGATATTTTTGAATTCATCAATGTAGATTAGTTTGTCGATTAATTTTGAATCCACTGCTTTTTTAGCATTTCTAGCCAATAAATTATCTGCTATAGAATCTAGTTGTTCAGTAGAAATATTTCTGCTATGTCCTATTTCTTTTTTCATTTCAGTCCAGATTGAATTTAGGAATACTGAAATTTGTTCCCGATTGGCATCACTCATTTCTTGAGCTAAGTAAGGTTCAACGGCACTTTTATATTTTCCATGTCTGATAACCTCCATTTTAACACCGTACTTTTCTTGAAAATCTTTGAAGTATAATATCTCAGTTGCTAATCCTTTAAAGTCTAAGCCGCCTACAGGGTTTAAATAAACAGCATCGGCAACAGAATTTAAATAATAGTCTTTTTGTCCAATAACATCACCATATGCTAAAATGAATTTGCCTGATTTTTTAAAATCTACTAAAGCATCTCTCAAAGCTTTCGTCTGAGCCATTCCAGCTTTTAAATTGTTGTTTACAATAGTGATTCCTTTAATTTTATTATCAGTTGTAGCGTATTTTATAGCATCAATAACATTGAATAAACCATTGTATTTCTTATTACCTTTAAATAATTCATTCAATTCACCATAATCAAATACACCTGGGTAGTCAGGCATTTCTTTATCTAAGTTTAGAGTTAAAACAGAATTGTCTTCTACAGTAACTTTGTTTTCATTTCCTCCGCCAATTGCAGCTCCAATAATCATAAGGAAGAAAAAGCAGACTCCTAGAAAAACTCCAATTCCAACTACTGTTGATAAAACTCTTTTTAAAAAATTCATTTATATTTATTTAAGGTTATTGTCCAGAAAAAAGGACGTATTAAGATTAAAATTTCTGTAGTTTTGTGAACTACAATATTTGTTAAATAGTAAGTCTGTATTTTGTTGATTTTGTTACAAAAAATATTTATTTCTTTAGGAACCAATGAAGGTGATCGATTGCAAAATTTGCAAAAGACTATTGATGTGTTGTATGAAGAGGTAGGGAATACTCTTGCTATATCTCCAGTATATGAAACGAGTTCGTGGGGTTTTGAATCGGAAGATTTTTTAAACTGTTGCGTGTGTTTAACTACAAATTTGTCTCCTCAGGATTTATTAATTACGTTTAAAAGAATTGAAAAAACTTTTGGAAGGAAAGATAAAATAGGAAATTCGTATCAAGCTAGAATTATTGATATTGATATCCTATTTTATGAAAATGAAATAATTGATGAGGAGAGTTTACAAATACCACATATAGCATTAGCAGAAAGGAAGTTTGTTTTACAACCATTAACTGATATAGCTTCAAATTATAAGCACCCTAAACTTAATGTGACTATGCAAGAGCTGTTAGTATCTTGCACAGATAACAGTGAAGTGAATTTAATTTCAGAAAAGTTAGACAATCCATTTGATATTCATGTGTTTTCAAAGTTTAATTTTATAGCAATAGAAGGTAATATTGGGAGTGGGAAAACCACATTAGCAAATATGATTACTCATGATTTTAATGCGAAATTAATCTTAGAGCGTTTTGCCGATAATGCTTTTTTGCCAAAGTTTTATGAAGATCAATCACGATTTGCATTTCCGCTAGAAATGAGTTTTTTAGCTGATAGGTACAAACAGTTATCTGACGATATTTCGCAATATGATTTGTTTAAAGAGTTTGTGGTAGCAGATTATCATATATCAAAATCTTTAACTTTTGCAAAAGTAACTTTGCCCGAAGATGAATTTGCACTGTATCGTAAGTTTTTCAATGTAATATATAAGGACATGCATCAACCAGATGTATATGTGTACTTATATCAAAATACTGATAGATTATTAAATAACATTAAGAAACGCGGTAGGGATTATGAGCAGAATATTAAATCAGATTATTTAGAAAAAATTAATAAAGGATATGTGGAGTTTATTAAATCTCAGCCCAATTTAAATGTAAAAATAATTGACGTATCTGAATTAGACTTTGTTGAAAATCGAAAAGATTATTTGAAAGTGTTGCATAAAATTTTAGTTTAAGACTTAATCTTACCTAATAAATCCCAAAGAACAACACCACAAGTTACTGAAATATTTAAAGAGTGTTTCGTTCCTAATTGCGGAATTTCAATACAGGCATCAGAAGCAGAAACAACTTCTTGTTGCACCCCTTTTACTTCATTCCCCATAATGATAGCCATTTTCTGATCATTTGGCGGAGTGAAATTATTTAGTAATATAGAATCTTCTGCTTGTTCAATACTGGCTACATAAACTCCTTCTTCTTGTAGTTTATTAATTACAGTTAAAGTGTCTTCTGCATATTCCCAATTTACGGAATCTGTAGCGCCTAAGGCAGTGCGTTGAATATCTTTATTGGGTGGAGTAGCAGTTATACCACATAAATATATTTTTTCAATTAAAAAGGCGTCGCTAGAGCGAAATACAGAGCCCACATTGTTGCTACTACGGATATTATCTAAAATAACAATAAGTGGAGTTTTGTTGGCTTCTTTGAATTCAGTTACTGATTTCCTGTTTAGCTCGCTGTTTTTTAATTTTCTCAAAATAGATCTTTTTTACGGGTGCAAAAATCAATAAAATATATCACAAAAAAAAGCACTCATCTGAGTGCTTTTTATAATTTGTATTAAAACCTGTTTATTTGGCAGCAACTGCTGGTTTAACAGGTTTTTTTAAAGTTACTTTTTTAGCATCAGGATTAGCTAATACTTTTCCTTTAATTTTTACAATTTTAGTAGGAAAGTTTACTGCATTTGAAGTAACAGTAATACTTTTAGAAAAAGGTTGGTTTGCTCTTTTTGTATCATACTTTACTTTCATAATACCAGTTTCACCAGGTAAAATTGGTTCAGAAGGCTTTGTAGGTACAGTACAACCACAAGATCCTTTAGTACGTGTAATTACTAATGGAGCATCTCCAGTATTTTTAATTACAAACTCACGTTCTCCATTTGAAGCATATGCAACTTCTCCGTAATCAATTACTTCTTGATCAAATTCTATTTTTGCACCTTTAAGTTCTCCTTTTTTTGCAGCTTCTTGAGCATTAACTGTAGCCCCTGTAAATAAAGCGATTGCAAATACGAATGTTATTAGTTTCTTCATGATAATTTAAATTAATTTATTTTGATAAATATATTTCAATAGTTGTGCCAAAAAAATATTGGATCTCAAAAATACTAAATATCTAAAGAATATAAAAAGTTATAGTAATTTAATTAAATTCGCATCGTAGTAGTGAATATCTTAAATTTAGATACTTAAAATGTAAATTAAGTTTTTTTTTCTTTAATACAATATTAATGATATAATACCTATACATATAATTTAAAAGAAAATACATTGGCAAAAAAAGCAGCAAAAGAGAAAAAAGTAACCCCGTTAATGCAACAGTACAACACCATCAAGACTAAATATCCTGATGCAATGTTGTTATTTCGTGTTGGTGATTTTTACGAAACTTTTGGTGATGATGCCATAAAAAGTGCGCAAATTTTAGGGATAACATTAACGTATAGAAATAATGGAGGAGATAAGTTAGAGTTGGCTGGGTTCCCGCATCATTCTATAAATACATATTTACCAAAATTAGTAAAAGCAGGGTTACGTGTTGCTATTTGTGATCAATTAGAAGATCCAAAACAAACAAAAACGATTGTTAAACGTGGGGTTACGGAATTGGTTACTCCTGGTGTAGCTTTAAATGACGAGGTGTTGCAATCTAAAACTAATAATTTTTTATGTGCCTTACAATTTGGTAAGAGAAACATAGGTGTTGCTTTTTTAGATGTTTCTACGGGAGAATTTTTAGTATCCGAAGGAAACCAAGAATATATAGATAAGCTTTTACAAAATTTTAATCCGAGTGAGGTTTTAGTTCCTAAAAATAAAAAACAGGTTTTTAAAAATACTTTTGGGACGAACTATCATTCGTTTTATTTAGAAGATTGGATTTATAAACATGATTATGCTAATGAGGTATTAACGAGTCACTTTAAAACAAATTCTTTAAAAGGTTTTGGTATAGCACAATTGGAAGAAGGAATTGTGGCGTCGGGTGCAATTTTGTATTACCTATCTGAAACACAACATAATAAATTAGAGCATATAACTGGAATAAATCGTATTGCTGAAGATGAATATGTGTGGATGGATCGATTTACGGTTCGAAATTTAGAATTATATGGATCACAATCAATAAACGCAGTAACGTTATTAGATGTTATTGATAAAACCGTATCACCAATGGGTGGACGGATGTTAAAGCGTTGGCTAGCATTGCCATTAAAAAATAAACAAAAAATACAACAACGTCATCAGGTAGTTTCATATTTGTTAGACGATACTACTTCGTTTGATGCTATTCAGAATAATATAAAACAAATTGGAGATTTAGAACGTTTAATTTCCAAAGTAGCAACTCATAAAATAAGTCCTCGAGAAGTTATTCAACTTAAAAATTCTTTAGAGGCTATTGTCCCTATAAAGGAATTGACGGCTAAGAGTAAAAATGAAGCATTAAAGGTAATAGGCGATAATTTGCACGGATGTGATTTGTTGCGTAGTAAAATAATAGAAACGTTAAATGAAGAGGCGCCAGTAAATATTTTAAAAGGGAGTGCTATAGCAAAAGGTTTTTCTGAAGAGTTGGATGAATATAGAAGTCTAGCATATTCTGGTAAAGATTATTTGGCTAAAATGTTAGCAAGAGAAACCGAAAAAACAGGAATCTCTTCTTTAAAAATAGCTTCTAATAATGTGTTTGGATATTATATAGAAGTTAGAAATACACATAAGGACAAAGTTCCAGAATCTTGGATTAGAAAGCAAACCCTGGTAAATGCGGAGCGTTACATTACAGAAGAATTAAAAGAATACGAAGTAAAAATATTAGGTGCGGAGGAAAAAATTGGAGCTTTGGAACAACAATTGTTCGCAGATTTAGTTCAATGGATTTCTAACTATATACAATCGGTTCAACAAAATGCTAATCTAATAGCACAGTTAGATTGTTTATGCTCTTACACGGATTTAGCAAAAACCAATAATTATGTATTGCCGATTATTGATGATTCTTACGTATTAGATATTAAAAACGGCCGTCATCCAGTAATAGAAAAGCAATTAGCTATAGGTGATACTTATATTGCTAATGATGTCTATTTGGATAAGGATACACAGCAAATGATAATGATTACCGGCCCTAACATGTCTGGTAAATCTGCTATTTTACGTCAAACAGCTTTGATAGTATTGTTAGCGCAAATGGGGAGTTTTGTACCTGCAGATAGCGCTCACATAGGTTTAGTAGATAAAATATTTACACGTGTAGGGGCTAGTGATAATATTTCTATGGGTGAATCCACCTTTATGGTAGAAATGAATGAAACTGCTTCTATTTTAAATAACCTATCCGATAGAAGTTTGGTGTTGTTAGATGAAATTGGACGTGGAACCAGTACTTATGATGGTGTTTCTATAGCTTGGGCGATTTCAGAATATTTACATGAACATCCTGCAAAAGCAAAAACATTATTTGCAACACATTATCATGAGTTGAATGAAATGACGGAAACCTTTAGGCGTATTAAAAATTTTAATGTGTCAGTTAAGGAGACTAAAAATGATGTGTTGTTTTTACGTAAATTAGTAGCAGGCGGGAGTCACCATAGTTTTGGAATTCATGTAGCTAAAATGGCGGGAATGCCACAGCAAGTAATTAGAAAAGCGAATAAAATATTAAAAAAATTAGAAAAATCACATTCTTCTGAGGAACTTACTGAAGATTTAAATGCAGTACAAGACGAGATGCAATTAAGTTTTTTTAATCTTGATGATCCGCTATTGGCTAATTTAAAAGAAGAGATAATACATACAGATATTGATACACTTACTCCTATAGAAGCTTTGATGAAGCTGAATGAAATTAAGCGGATGCTAGTGAAGTAGCTGTTTAGTTTCTTGATTGTTAAGGGTTGATTTATAGTGGATTGAAAAATTATTTTTGTTGTGAAAACGTGTTTTTTTGTTGTAAAATGATTTTTTTTGTATATATTTGAAAAGCCCAAGAAAACATAACTAAATAGTTAATAGTAAAATAGTTATGTTATGAAGAAAGTGTTTTTTTTATTTTTTGTCAGTTTTTTATTTTTATCATGTAGTAATGATGATGAAGCAGTAAGTGTAGCTTCAATTACTGAAGGAGATGTTGTAGGAAAATGGAAAGTTGCTCATCTTGAAAAAACCTCAGTTGATTCTACGGAGAATTTAAGAGGGTTTATTTTTGAGTTCAAAAAAAATAACGAACTGTTGATTACAAAGGAATCAGAGTCATTTGAGATTGAAGGTTCTTGGAGTGTACTAGAGTCTAAAAGCGGATTGAGAATATTAATTCCTACAAAAGATGAGCCTTTGCGTACGTTTCATAATGAATGGGATGTGAGTTCTTTATCAATCTTAAATATTTCTTTATCAGGATTAAGTAATGATCTTGATGGGAATATGGAGCATGTAAATTTTGAGAAATTATAATTGAATAGTCCAATATTGAATGATTAAAGGCTCAAAAGCACTAGTTTTTGAGCTTTTTTTATGAAGGATTTAAATGCTTTAGAACATTAGTAGTGGCTCCTGAATTAGTTTTAATATAGTTGCTGTTTATTTTTCCAGTAGCTAATCTATATGAAGGAGAGGTTATAAGCTTGTGTATTGTGTTATGATAGGATTCTTTATTTGAAATAGATAAAACACCTTTTTGTGACACTAAATCAATAGCTTCTTGAAATTTTTGGTACTGAGGGCCAATAACAACTGGTATTCCAAAGACTGCTGGTTCTAAGGTGTTATGAAGTCCAGTTTTGAATCCTCCTCCAACATAAGCAATATCAGCATAACTATAAATTTTTGTCAGTAAACCAATTGTGTCAATAATTAAGACATCATAGTCTGCTAAATTTTCACCTTCAATTTCAGAATATAAAATAACAGATTTAGTTATAAGGCTTTTTAATTTTGATATCTTATGTGGTTTAATGTCATGTGGAGCAATGATGTGTTTTGTGTTTTTAGAGTTATTTAAGTTATCTAAATATATAATTTCATCGTCATTCCATGAGCTTCCGTAAACTATCGCAATCTTATTTTGTTTAAATTGTTCAATGAAATTTAATTGATTGTCTCTAGTTAAAATTTCTCTAACTCTATCAAAACGAGTGTCGCCAGATACAGTTACATTTGTTATTTTAATAGAATTTAAGAGTTCTTTGGAGTTTTTATTTTGAACGAAAAAGTGATCAAATGTGAGTAATGATTTTCTCATTGCTTTTCCAAAAGGTTTAAAGAATATCTGATTTTCTCTAAAAATACCGGAAACTAATATGGTTTTAATTTTTCGTTTTTTTAATTCACTTAAATAGTTAGGCCAAAATTCATATTTCACGAAAATAGCTATATCCGGATGAACGATATTTAAAAATTGTTTTGCGTTGGCTTTAGTATCTAAAGGCAGATAAATAATTACATCAGCTAGTGGGCTATTCTTTTTTACTTCATAACCAGATGGAGAGAAAAAACTAACTAATATTTTGTGAGTTGTATATTGCTTTTTGAGTTCTTTTATAATAGGTAATCCTTGTTCAAACTCACCCAAAGATGCACAATGAATCCATATAGTTTTATCTGTATTTGAAATAGAGTTTTCTAGTATTTCAAATACAGTTTTTCTTCCATCAACAAATAGTTTGATTTTCGGATTGAATAAAGCAATTCCTTTTAAAAAGAAAGTAGTAATGTATATTAAGATATTATAAAAAAATAACAAGATATAGTTGTGTTTAATCCCATCAGTTGGGAGTTTAATTTTTCGAGACTTTCTTCGAACGAAATATTAATTTAAATCCATGTTTCGGATACTTCTATCGAGGGCATAATTATTTGAATGCTAAAATACATTTCTTAACTCAATTTCAATACATAAACAAATTGGATTTTGTATTTTTGATTAAATTCACGAAGAACGTATACAATGAAAAAGATTCAAATGGTAGACCTTAAAGGTCAATACGAAAAAATAAAAGAAGAAGTTAATGCATCAATATTGAATGTGTTGGATTCTACAGCATATATTAATGGGCCTGAAGTAAAAGGGTTTCAGTCAGAATTAGAAGCGTATTTGGATGTAAAACATGTTATACCATGTGCAAACGGAACTGATGCATTACAAATAGCAATGATGGGCCTTGGTTTAAAGCCAGGTGATGAAGTAATTACTGCTGACTTTACTTTTGCAGCTACGGTTGAGGTTATAGCATTATTAGGATTGACTCCGGTGCTAGTTGATGTTAATTCAGAGGATTTTAATATAGATGTAGCAGCAATAGAAAAAGCAATTACACCAAAAACGAAAGCAATTGTTCCGGTACATTTATTTGGACAATGTGCTAATATGGATGCAATTATGGAGTTAGCTGAAAAGCATAACTTATTTGTTATAGAAGATAATGCTCAAGCAATTGGAGCTGATTATGAATCTGCTGATGGTAGTAAAAAGAAAGCAGGAACTATTGGTCATGTAGCATCAACATCATTTTTTCCATCTAAAAATTTAGGTTGCTATGGTGATGGTGGGGCAATTTTTACCAATGATGATGAATTAGCACATATAATTCGTGGGATTGTAAATCATGGTATGTATAAAAGATACCATCACGATGTAGTAGGGGTAAACTCTCGCTTAGACTCTGTGCAAGCAGCAGTGTTAAGGGCTAAATTAAAAAACTTAGGAAACTATAGCTCAGCTCGTCAATTAGCAGCTTCAAAGTATGATGAAGCTTTTGAAAGTATTGATTGTGTAACAACACCTGTTCGTTCTGGTGACCATGTATTTCACCAATATACTTTAAAAGTAAAAGGAGTTGATAGAGATGGGTTAGCTCAGTTTTTAAATGATAATGAAATTCCTTGTGGAGTGTATTATCCAATTCCATTGCATAGTCAAAAAGCATATGCTGATACTCGTTATAACGAAGCAGATTTTACAATAACGAATCAACTTATAAAAGAAGTGATATCGTTACCAATGCATACAGAATTAGATGACGAACAAATTGAATTTATTACTTCAAAAGTGATAGAGTTTGTAAATAAATAATTTAATTGGGTAATTGAATATTGTTATTTAGTTACCCTTTTTTAATTCCTTCCTTTTCATATGAAAATATTAGTTACTGGAGGCCTTGGCTTTATAGGCTCGCATACAGTTGTTGAATTACAACAAAAAGGTTATGAGGTTGTTATTATTGATAATTTATCAAATTCAACAATAACTGTTTTAGATGGAATAGAAAAAATATCTGGAACTCGTCCATACTTTGAGCGATTAGATTTACGTGATAAATCTGCTGTATTTTCTTTTTTTGAAGTAAATAAAGATATTTCAGGAGTAATTCATTTTGCAGCGAGTAAAGCTGTAGGTGAAAGTGTTGAGAATCCGTTATTATATTATGAAAATAATATAGCAACTTTGGTGTATGTGTTGCAAGCATTAGAAAAATATCAAATACCAAATTTTATTTTTAGTAGTTCTTGTACCGTTTATGGTCAAGCTGATGAGTTGCCAATTACAGAAAATGCACCAGTGAAAATAGCAGAGTCTCCTTATGGAAACACTAAGCAAATAGGGGAGGAGATAATACAGGATACATGTAAAATATCTCAACAATTAAAGGCTATTGCGTTACGATATTTCAATCCAATTGGAGCACACCCTTCAGCTGAATTAGGAGAGCTTCCTATTGGAGTTCCTCAAAATTTAGTTCCCTACATCACTCAAACAGGAATTGGAATTAGGAAACAATTATCTGTATTTGGAAATGATTACCCAACGGTAGATGGTACGTGTGTTAGGGATTACATACATGTTGTAGATTTAGCAAAGGCACATGTTGTTTCAATTGAGCGGTTAATTAATAACAGTAATACGGATAATTACGAAACTTTTAATATTGGTACCGGGAAAGGAAGTACTGTTTTAGAAGTAATACAATCGTTTGAGCGTGTTTCTCAAACTTCTTTAAATTATAGTTTTGCACCAAGAAGAACTGGTGATATAATTTCAGCTTATGCAGATACTACAAAAGTAACTTCTGAATTAGGTTGGGAAGCGAAATCTACTTTAGATGACGCAATGCGTTCTGCTTGGGACTGGGAAGTTAAAATTAAAAAATAATTATATAACATACTAAATAGTGGTTTATTACGTTATAAAGTAAACAAGCCCCATTTGATGCATCTGTTCTTAAGAAAATTATCTTACCTACTTATGTGTGCTATTGGGCTTATTGTGTGCGTTCAATGTACGAATAAGCATAATGCACAATTAGATTTTCCTAAGAACAGATGGTATCAATCCGATGTGTTATCGTTGGATTTTAATAAAACTTCTTCCGGTAAGTCACATTCAATTCAATTAAATATTAGTTATGTACACGGATTTCAATTTCCAGAAATTCCATTGGAAGTATATATTACTTCTCCTTTACATCAAATTGATAAAATTCCTTTTTCATTACAATTATTAGACAAAAATGGAGCTGAATTAGGCGATTGTGTTGGTGATTATTGTGACTTAAAGGCTATAATTATAAAAGATTATGATTTTACAGAGCAAGGCGTTTATAAAATAAAAATACTACATACGTTTAAGCATAATTACCTTCCAAACGTATTATCTGTAGCTGTTCAGGTAGATTAATTCTCTTTCTAACTATTGTTTTATTAAGTGTTACTAAATTAGTAATACATAATTTTCTTATGTAAAAATTTGAATACATAAGAAAACAATGTATATTTGAATTATGCATAAGAGAAGTTTATAAGTAAATTGTATTAATTTAAAACACATTAATTATGAAAAAGAGAACCTATATTATCGCATTTTTAACACTTTTTTCTTTCGGAATTGGAACTATGTTTGAGTTTTTTCATTGGCCATACAGAGGAATGATAATGTTTGCAGGATTTTTATTGTTAAACTTTGGGTTGTTGCCGTCTTTCTTTATGGATAAGTATAAAGGAACCTTAACTAATAACTAATCAATAATACCTCTACTTAGCTTGTCATATTACATGGGAAGCTAAGTAGAGGTATTTAAACAATTTAAAATGATGTTAAAAATAATAACGTTTTTTTTGTGTGCTTTTTTAAACTTTTGTTTTGCTCAAAAAAGTGGACCAGTTGATAAAGAAATAGATTCATTATTTAATTTTATAGATAAGAATGAGCCTGGAATTACTATAGGAATCGTTAAAAATGGAGTATTGATATATTCATATCAAAGAGGGATGGCGAATTTAGAATATGATGTGCCATTTAGTAAAAATACGATTTTTGGACTCGCTTCAATAACGAAACAAATCACCTCAGCATGTATAGGGATTTTAGAACATAAAGGAATGCTTGATGTTAATGATGATGTTAGGAAATACATACCAGAGTTACCTGATTATGGGGATGCTATAAAAATTAAACACTTGTTAAACCATACCAGTGGATTAAGGAACCATAATGTACTTTTAAATTTACAAGGGTTTGATTATGATCATATGGGGTATACTAATAAAAGTATTGAAAAATTGATTTTTAGTCAAAAGGGAGTAAATAATATTCCTGGTGAAAAAATATTATATGCAAACTCAAACTATGTACTCTTAGCTTTAATAGTTAAACGAGTTTCAGGAAATAAAATTGATATTTTTGCTAAGGAGGAATTATTTGATCCTTTAGGTATGGAACATACATTTTATAAAAGTTCCTTAGAGCAAATAATCAAAAATAGAGCATGCTCCTATTATAAGGAAGGTAAGGAGTTTAAGCAACCAAGGTCTTTAACGCATTGTATTGGAGCAGGTGGAGTAGGCAGTACTATAGCTGATATGGCTAAATGGTCAAATTTATTTACAGACCAGAGTTCGAATTTTTCTTATTTATCAGAATTTATAACAACTCTGGAAGTTTTAAATAATGGAGGTCAAATGAAATATGCAAGAGGAGTGTTTGTATCACTTTATAAAGGATATAAAACTATTAATCATAGCGGTCGAGATCTAGGAATGCGATCACAGTTGCTATGTTTGCCTGATGAAAAATTAGCAGTTATATTATTTTCTAATTCTGAGGAAGTTAATGCAGTTAATCTATCATATAAAGTTATTGATTTGTTTTTGGAATCGAAAGAAGGTATAGTTGAAGAAAAAGAGTGCTATGTACATTCTTCTACTGAATTGAAAAGGTTAGAGGGAGATTATCAAGAAATCAATAGTGATTTAGGAATGAAGATATTTATAGAGGATAATGTGTTAAAAGCGAAAAGTAGTTTTGGAAGAAATCTAATTCCTCTAAAAGAAGTAGCAAAAAATAAATTTCATAGAGTTCAAAATTCAAGTGTTGGCTACCAGTTTTTTAACAATGAAAATAAGGAGTGTGATTTAGCGGTAGATTTTGGCGGAGCGAAGTTCTATTTTGAAAGAGTAAAGTTGCAAAACCCTGAATTGGTTAATTTTAATGATTTTATTGGAACGTATTATTCAGAGGAATTGGGTGTAACATATCAATTATTTATCGAAAACAGAAAACTCTTTCGTCGATTCCCTAATAATCCAAAAATTGAATTAGTTTTAGGTCAGAAAGATGAATTTGGTTCTCAAGATAGAACTCGATATCATTTTAGAAGAAATGGCAAAGAAGTTGTAGAGTTTTTAATCGCATCGGAAGGAACTGTAAAAGATATTCTATTTAAAAAAATAAAATAATATGTACTCATCAGAATTAATAAAGGGAACATTAAAAACGATCATATTAAAACTCTTAAAAGAGCAAGGTAAAATGTACGGCTATGAAATTACCAACAGAGTAAAAGAATTAACCGATGGGAAAATTCAAATTACTGAAGGAGCGTTATATCCAACCTTGCATGCTTTAGAGAAAAAGGGAGAGTTGGTTACTGAAAAAGTTTTTATAGGTAAGCGAGTACGTAAGTATTACACATTAACGAAGTCAGGGAAAATATCTGTAGAAGAAAAAGTCACTGAATTTGCAGAATTCATGAAAACAATGCAGGTGTTATTGGGGACAAATACTAAAACAGAGAATGTTTAAGGTTACCGATAAGCATATTGATTTTATTTTATCCGATTTAAAAAGGAAAGGGATTGTTTTAAAAGATTTACAAGAGAATATTGTAGATCATATTTGTTGTATAACTGAAACAGAGCTTTCTGAAAGCGGGGATTTTGAAGCGCATTATGAAAAAATAATACCTCGCTTCTTTAACCAGGAATTGAAAGAATTACAGCAAGAAACGGATAGTTTGGTAAATTCAAAAAGTATAGACCTAGTAAAAGCTACGCTTCAAGTTTCTGGAGTACTTTCCGTATTGTTACTTGTGTTTGGAGTATATTACAAATTACACCATTTAACAGGAACAGGGATTGTATTATTTGCAGGAATGCTATTGTTTTGTCTGTTATTTATACCATCACTTATTATCTTAAAACTTAAGGATACAGATGCTAAATATAATACAATTTTAGTGTCTACAGCATTTATACTTATGTTAGCAGGAGGAATTGGTTGTTTGTTTAAGATAATGCAATGGCCTTATGCTCGTATTTTAATAACTATAAGTATTATGGCATTTTTAGGGTTATTCATTCCTATGTATTTTGTGATAATGAATAAGAATCCAGAGAAAAAATTCACAACATTTATTAATGTAATCCTAATGTTGGTTGTGGGGATATTGTTATTTATAATGACGCTTTAGAACAGGAGTTCTTTAATAAATTACAAAAGAGGTTTTTTTGAAAATCCTAATAAATTAGAGTTTGTCAAACTGAGCTTGTCGAAGTTTTATTGATTTTCAAAAGCTTAAAATATTTCGACAAGCTCAATATGACAAAAAAAACACTTTCAAAAAGCCTCTTTTGTATTTATAAGTTCTCGATAGTTTAAGCTTCAATATTTAAGCTTGCTCCATCAGCAGTTACAGTTCTATCAATTTTACGCATCAAGCCTTGTAAAACTTTTCCAGGTCCAACCTCAGTAAAAGAAGTTCCTCCATCAGCAATCATTTGTTGTACTGATTGGGTCCATTTTACAGGAGCGGTTAATTGTAAAATTAAGTTCTTTTTTATTTCCTCAGAGTCAGTTATTGCATTTGCTGTTACATTTTGATAAATTGGGCAAGATGGTGTGTTGAAAGTAGTATTCTCAATTGCTGCAGCAAGTTCCTCACGAGCTGGCTCCATCATTGGCGAGTGAAATGCTCCTCCAACAGGTAACACTAAAGCTCTACGAGCTCCAGCTTCTTTTAATGCTTCGCAAGCAGCGTTAATCGCTTCAATTTCTCCAGAAATAACTAATTGCCCTGGGCAGTTATAGTTTGCTGGTACAACAACACCTTCAGTAGTAGCGCATATTTTTTCAACAACATCATTATCTAAACCTAAAACTGCTGCCATAGTGCTCGGTTGAGCTTCACAAGCTTTTTGCATAGCCATTGCACGTTGAGAAACTAGTTTTAACCCATCTTCAAATGTTAAAGCCCCACTTGTTACTAAAGCTGAAAATTCTCCTAAGGAGTGACCTGCAACCATTTCTGGTTTGAAAGAGTCTCCCAGAGTTTTTGCTAAAATTACAGAGTGTAAAAATATAGCTGGTTGTGTAACCTTTGTTTCTTTTAATTGTTCAGCAGTTCCTTCAAACATAATATCAGTAATATTGAATCCTAATATCTCGTTTGCTTTTTCAAATAATTCTTGTGCTTCAGGTGAGTTCTCGTATAAATCCAATCCCATTCCTGAAAATTGTGCCCCTTGTCCTGGGAAAATGTATGCTTTCATGATATATTTTTTAAAAACTCCTTATTAAAAGGAGCTGATAGTTTAAATTTTGTAGTACAAAAATAAGGAAATAAATAGAAAAACCTCAAGAGATTATATTCTATGAGGTTTTGTGTATGGTTAGTTACGCTCTTTCGTAAGTTATAAAACTGTAGTCGTAATCGTGTTTTTCGTCTTTAAAACAGTCTTCTCTTGCTATTTCTTTCCATGATTTGTTTAATTCTGGAAAATAGGTGTCCGCTTCAAAATTGTGATGCACTTTCGTTAATTCTATTCTATGGGCAATACTTAGTGCTTGCTTGTATATTTCTCCTCCACCAATTACAAATGGTTGACTGTCTTCTTTTGCAGTCTCTAATGCCTCTTCTAGTGAATGAACTACAACTGCGTTTTCAGCTGTGTAATTACGGTCTCTAGTAATTACTACATTAGTTCTGTTTGGTAGTGCTTTTGGAAAACTTTCAAAAGTTTTACGTCCCATAATAATAGCATGACCTGAGGTTAGTTTTTTAAAACGTTTTAAGTCGTCACTTAAATGCCAAATTAATTTATTGTCTTTACCTATTTCATTATTTTCTGCTGCAGCTGCTATAAGAGTGATCATTTGCTTGTCTTTTTGATAACTAGTTACTTCTTCTTGGATGTTAAACTCTTTTAAAACTTTCTTTTCTAGTTTCGTTACTTTTTTATCATGCTTCTTTAGAATTTTATCGGTATGAATACGTTCCCATTCTTTCCCGAAAAAACGATTGGTTACAAAAACGTTTACTACATGAATTAGGAATAAAAAAACCCAAATTGTAATAGCTATTAAATACCAATTATTAATAATATCTTCTCCAATCCCTAGGCCTTTGTTTAGGATGGCTAATGTAATTGCTCCTAATACAAATAAGATAAAATGAAAATACAAACGTTTTTTTTGCTTGGTTCGCTTGCGAGCGTTTTCGTATTGTTCGTGTTGGTTCTGCATAAGGTTATTTAATAATATTGGTTATTAAAATTCTTGAAAATGAACTGTCATTATAATATTAAAAGGGGTGTCAATAGCAATTCCGTTTGAGTATCCAGGTTTTTTAAATTTCGGTAAACGTT
>Ga0209291_1000241_pt1 | contig 54017 bp, 46 predicted proteins | sample GOMGulsemesocosm_FD_184633 | JGI IMG/M metagenome (GOLD analysis project Ga0209291, IMG submission 184633) | Methane-oxidizing microbial communities from mesocosms in the Gulf of Mexico - GOM9B Gulf of Mexico (SPAdes) (version 2) | ecosystem: Environmental > Aquatic > Marine > Cold seeps...
ATATTACTGAAAAGTTAAAAACCGAAAAGAAACTTAAGGAAAATGAGTTTAGGCTAAAAAAAGCGCAGCGAATAGCTCATGTTGGCTACTGGAACTACGACTATGTTAATAAAAAGCATTATTGGTCAGATGAGTTATTTAGGATTTTAAATATGTTGCCAAGAGAAATCCAAGAATCTTATGATATTTATTCTAACACTATTCATCCTGATGATAAAGATAGATTTCAAGAAATCCATTTCTATGCTATAGAATTTAAGAAGCCTTTTAACATTAGTTATCGTCTACAATTTAATAACTCCTCAATTAAATATGTTCAACATATCGTTGAATTTGATTTTGATACCAATAGTAATGCAACCAATTATTTTGGTACGGTTCAAGATATAACGTCCAAAGTACTTACTGAACAAAAGCTTAACGAGAGTGAAGAACGGTTTAGATTAGCTATGAAAGGAGCTAATGATGGTTTATGGGATTATAATATAATTGAAAATACCGTTTACTACTCCCCCGGATATAAACAAATGCTAGGATATACGGATACCGATGTGAAAAATGAAGTTAGTACTTGGGAAAAGCTTTTACATCCAGATGATGCAAAAAAAGCGATACAAGAATTTAATGAATTTCTAAATACACCAATTGAAAAAACTACATATGTAGCTGAATTTAGACTGAAACACAAAAACGGAACCTATAGAAACATTCTCTCTAGAGCCTTTGGCTTACATTCTGAATCAGGTAAATTAACCAGAATTATAGGGACTAATACCGATATAACACCTCTTAAAAAGTTTGAAAAAGAATTGTTGGAACTCAATAATAGTCTAGAAAAAAAAGTAGCACTTAGAACAAGAAAACTAGAAAATGCCAATAAACTTCTCAAAGAACAACATCGCGTTATTGAAATGCAGAAAAAAAACATGATTAATGAGATAAAGGAAATTCATCACAGGGTAAAAAATAACTTGCAAGTAGTAAACAGCCTCCTATCTCACCAATCACGTAAAATTGAAGATGAAAAAACCTTGAGCATCTTTAAAGAAGTTCAAAACAGAGTAATTTCAATGTCTCTACTTCATGAAACGCTGTACCGCACTGATGATTTAAAGAATATTAGTATTGAAAATCATTTTAAAGAACTAATTAAAAATCTTGTAAAAAATTACAAAGTTGAAAAAATTGTCACTTTAGATATTAAAATTGAAAAACTAGAATTCGGCTTACAAACACTTGTTCCTTTAGGTCTACTTATTAATGAAATAATTACCAATTCCTTGAAATACGCTTTCAAAAAGCAGGAAAATGGAGTGATAACTATTTCATTAGTACGTATTCAAGATCTAAAATATAAATTATTAATTGGAGATAATGGAATTGGTATCGGTAAAGAGGTCTGGGGAGAAAAATCTTCATCTCTTGGAAAAAAACTTATTCACACTTTTACTAAACAATTAAATGGAACAATAGAGTTACTAGATAAACCTGGAACCAATTTTAAAATATTGTTTGAAAATATTGACTATTAAAACTAGCCTGGAAATTTTCAAATCTTGAAGCAAGTTCTCCTTTATAAATTATTTTGAGGTTCTAGCACTTTTTTCCTGAGGTAATAAACAATTATAAATAAATGAATTTACAGGAGTTTCTATTCCCAATTCTTGTCCTTGCTTTACAGTGTATCCATTAAAATTCTCTAGCTCGCTTGGTTTTCCTTGCATGACATCACGTTGCATAGAAGCGGTTGTTTCTGGTGGCATTTGATGAAACATTTTTAATGTTCGTTCAACATCTGATTCAGAAATTGATACTCCTTTGGCATTAGCAACATCCTTAATTTCATTTGCCGTTTTTTGCATCATATTCATAATTACCTCATTTTTTTTCATTGCACCGAAAGGACTCCTTGTTAAAGCCCCAATACCACTCACCGTTGTAATGAATAAATACTTCCTCCAAATATCCAAATGAATGTCGTCAGAAAGTTTGTTTTTAAAATCAGCTGCATCAAAAACTGATTTCAATTGAATCACACGCTCTGTTTGGGTATTGTTATATTCTCCAAAAATAATTTCTGGTTCAAATGCAAAATGGTTGATTACTCCGAAGGCTTCAACTTTACTAACAATTTTACACAAGCCAGCAAGCACATTTTCCGTATTTAAAATGGTACGCAACTTATCGGCGTTATCTGCACCATTTTGTAAAGGCAAAACCATAGTTTTTTTACCAATAATTGGTTTTATTATTTGAGCAACATCAGCAATTTGCCATGATTTTACACCCAGAATAATTAAATCTGGAGTTTCAATAGTTTTAACATCATCAGTAACTCTTGGGTGGATGGTAAAATTCCCATTTACACTCTTTATTTGAAGTCCATTATTTTTAATAGCAGCTAGCTGCTTTCCTCTAGCAACAAAGCTTACATTAAAACCAGCCTTGTGCAGTTTTGCTCCAAAGTAACCTCCAACTCCACCTGTTCCAAATACAATAATGTTCATATTTTTTAATCTAAAAATTATATCCAAATTTACTCTTAAAAGGTGAAAGCTAAAAGTTTAGTTAATTTAATTATTAGTTCCTCAGAGTTTTAGTATTTTTACCCTTTACTTACTTTTATTTTATGAGCAAATCTTTTGATAAATATCAAAAAAGACGATTAATATCCTCCTATTTTTCTGTAATCATCAGTATTACCTTAGTTTTATTTTTACTTGGAGTATTAGGAATGTTACTGATTAATGCTCGCAAAGTTGAAACGCTTTTCAAAGAGAAAATTGCGCTTTCTATTGATTTAAAAGAAAATGTAAAACCAATTGAAATTTCTCAACTCCAGAAAAACTTAAAACTTTCTGACTATGTTAAATCAACGCGCTTTATTTCTAAAGAAGAAGCTGCAGAAATAGCTCAAGTAGAAAACGGAGAAGATTTTATGGATTTTATTGGATACAATCCATTTCAGAATTCTATTGATGTGTACTTAAATAGTGAGTATGTTACTCTAAATAAGCTTGAAGAAATCAAAACTGACTTATTGCAAAAAAGTTATGTTGATGAAGTTCGCTATGATGTTGACCTCGTTTCTTTAATGAATAAAAACGTAAAACGAATTAGTTTTTGGCTCATTGCCATAAGTGGTATTTTTGCCTTTATTGCGATGTTATTAATAAATAGTTCCATACGATTAGCAGTATATTCAAAACGATTTATCATCAAAACCATGCAAATGGTTGGTGCTACTAAACGATTTATAAGAAGACCTTTTATTTGGAAAAGCATCCGCTTAGGAATTATAGGTTCATTACTATCCGTAGTCGGTTTAGTCGTAGTTGCTTTCTATTTGGATAAAAACTTACCTGAACTGAATATCCTAGCAAATCCAACAATTTTTGCGAGTTTATGTTTAGGAGTTGTTGTTTTAGGAATTATCATTACATGGATTAGCACTTTTTTTGCTACCCAACGTTTCCTAAATTTAAAAACAGACGATTTATACTAGCCAATAACTGGCATTTTAACATATTATTTCTACTATGAGTAAAGAAAACAAACCAGATTTCATCTTCAAAAAAGCAAATTACAAACTAATGTTTATTGGCTTAGCAGTAATTGCCATTGGTTTTATATTAATGTCTGGTGGTGGTAGTGACGACCCAAAAGTTTTTAATCCTGAAATATATAATTTCAGGCGTATTCGTTTAGCCCCAACATTAGTATTAATTGGTTTTGGAATTCAGATATACGCTATTCTTTTTAACAAGAAGAAAGAAGACTAAATGGAAATTATCAAAGCAATTATTCTTGGAATTATTCAAGGATTAACCGAATTTCTTCCTGTATCCTCTTCAGGACATTTGGAGCTTGGAAAAGCAATTTTAGGCGACACTTCCGTAGGCGAAGAGAGTCTGCTATTTACTGTAGTATTACATTTTGCAACTGCTTTAAGTACGGTAGTTATTTTCAGAAAAGATATTATTGAACTATTTAAAGGGCTGCTACAATTTAAATGGAATGAGGAGACTCAATTTACATTTAAAATAGGAGTTTCAATGATTCCTGCAGTATTTATCGGGTTGTTTTTTGAAGAAGAGTTAGAACAACTTTTTGGAGGGAGCATCCTATTAGTTGGCTTTATGCTATTGATTACTGGTTTATTGCTATTTTTAGCCGACAGAGCAAAGGACTCATCCAAAAACGTATCCACCCCTAACGCTATAATTATTGGAATATCGCAAGCAATTGCAATGTTACCAGGTATTTCTCGCTCTGGAGCAACTATATCCACTTCCGTTTTATTAGGAGTAGACAAAACTAAGGCCGCTCGTTTTTCCTTTTTAATGGTGGTGCCATTAATCTTTGGAAAAATTGCTAAGGATGTGCTATCTGGTGATTTATCTTTTGAAAGCAATCAAATCATTCCATTATCTGCTGGATTTATTGCAGCGTTTATTTCAGGGCTTTTTGCCTGTACTTGGATGATTTCCTTGGTGAAAAAGAGCAAACTATCCTATTTTGCTTACTATTGTTTTGCTGTTGGTATTATTGCCATTATATACACTTTATTAAATTAAGAAGATGACTGCTGAAGAATTTAAATCCGGACAAATATTATTGATTGATAAACCTTTAACATGGAGTTCATTTCAAGCTGTAAACAAAGTGCGCTGGGTAATTAGAAAAGCCTTTGATATTAAAAAAATAAAAGTTGGTCATGCCGGAACATTAGATCCTTTAGCAACGGGACTATTGGTGATTTGTACTGGGAAATTCACCAAACGTTTGAGTGAATTTCAAGGGCAAATAAAAGAATATACTGGGGAAATTACTTTAGGAGGAACAACTCCATCTTACGATTTAGAAAGCGAAGTAACCGAAATTTTTCCTACCGATCATATTACTGCAGCACAGATACACGAAACTACAAAACAGTTTATTGGTGATATTAAACAAATGCCACCAGTTTTTTCAGCCTTAAAGAAAGATGGAAAACGTTTGTACGAATACGCACGAAATAACGAAGAGGTAGTAATCACTCCAAGACAAATCAATATTTCTGAATTTGAAATCACGAAAATTGATTTGCCTAAGGTTGAATTTAGAGTGATTTGTAGCAAAGGAACTTATATTCGTTCTTTAGCATTTGATTTTGGAAAAGCGTTGCAATCTGGCGGTCATTTATCAAAATTACGCCGTACTAAAATTGGTGAATTTAATGCCGACAATGCTATTTGTCCTATTGCTTTTGAAAAGCAGTATTTAGGTAGTGTAGAGGATTAGTTTAGAGAACATCACTTCGAATTATTTATTAAAACATCCTGTCATTTCGAAATGTAAAAGAATGAAGTGAGAAATTGCAACCTAAAAATCATACGGTGTGATCAATAGTATACACTTACTCAAATGAGATTTCTCCTATCGTCGAAATGACAAAAAATTATTTTTCTAATAATACTTAAGCTAGTAAGCTGACTAAATCATCTACTATATTCAGCCCTTTATTTTTAGTATACCAAACTTGTAAATCTCTTTTAAAATCAGCAGTTAAACCTCCATGAACGTTTTTAAAATCGTGAACCATGTTAGTCGCTTCACTGGGTCTAGGACCAAAAGTTTTTAGAACCTCTTTAGTTTTCTTATCAATCATTATTAATTTCGGAATTGCTCTACCTCCATTAGTTAAATGTTGATCCATCAGGTCTAAGTTTTCATCTCTTAAAGCAATTTTTAAATCTATATTTTCATTTAAATCAGCAACCTTATTAATAAATGGTAATACCTGGGCTCCATCTCCACACCAACTTTCAACTAACACTACCCATTCCACAGGAGTATTGAACATCTTTATTTTTTCTATATGTTCCTCAGCAACCATACCTTTTTTATCCAAACGCCTCATACGTTTGTGGCTTAATAACGTAAAATCAATTCGTTTTTCACTCTGCTCTTCACCTGTAGCTGCTTTTTTCTCTACTAAATTTTCTACTAACTCTCTGTACGCAGTATATGTCATCATATGCTTAAAATTTTATTACTTAATCTTTGACGAAAGATACATCCGATACTTACTTTCGTATCTTTAACTCAAATATACATAGACATTAAAACATAAATACTGATTTTTATCAGTTGAACAGAAAATCATAACTATGGAAAAAATACGATGCGGTTGGTGTGAAGGAAGCGAAATTTATAAACAATACCATGATTTAGAATGGGGAGTTCCAGTATATGACGACCAACAATTATTTGAATTTCTAATTTTAGAAACCTTTCAAGCTGGTTTGAGTTGGATAACCATTTTAAAAAAGCGTGAAAATTTCAGACTAGCTTTTGATTTTTTCGATTATGAAAAAGTGGCCAAATATAATGAAGATAAATATGATGAGTTAATGCAAAATGCAGGAATCATAAGGAATAAATTGAAAATTAAAGCTGCTATCACGAATGCACAATTGTTTATGGAAGTACAAAAAGAATTTGGAAGTTTTTCAAAATACATTTGGGGTTTTACCAACGGAAAACCCATTACGAATACCGCTAAAACATTATCAGAAATCCCCGCGACTACTGAACTATCTGACACTATTTCCAAAGACTTAAAAAAACGCGGATTTAAGTTTGTAGGTTCAACCGTTATTTATGCCCACATGCAAGCAACAGGAATGGTGAACGACCATATTACTAGTTGTTTTAGATACGAAGAAGTATAACATATGTTTACTTAATTACAAAAAAAAGCTTTTATTTGCCTCCTAAATTAACTTACTATGTATCAAAAAATTCTTTTTATTTGTGTATTGTTATGTTCAATTACTACCGTTACTGCACAAGATGATGCTGATTTAAAGTTAGCAGAAAAATATACTGATAGCGCAGAAGCCAATATTGTTTCTGGTCAATTTGATAAATCTATATCTTGGGGAAAACAAGCTCTAGCCTTATACAGTAATAAACATAAAGACACTACCTTCATAAAAGCGCAAAATAAAATTGCAGAAGCTTATTTTGAAAAGCGAAAAGTTGATTCCGCTTTATTTTATTGTGATAAAACTTTAAACAATAAAAAATTAACCTCTTTTAATAGTGATTTTAATTACGGGTTAGCTTATCATTTAAAAGGAAAAGTATTAAAACATAAAGGAGAATACAAAAAAGCGTTATTAAACCATAAAAGTGCATTGAACATATTTTCAAAACTATATGACACGAGTAATGAAAAAATAGTTCGATTATATAATCATATCGCTGTAACTTTAAGACGATTGGCTAGGTACAACGAAGCCATTGAATACCATAATAAAGCAATCACGAACAGACTAAAAACCATTACAAAAGACGACGATATTATTGCAAACAATTATTATGGTTTGGCTAATATTTACTCAGAAATAGATCAACACTTAAAAGCAATAAGCTATTTCAACAAAGTACTGCCTATATACAAGGATTTATATGGCGACAATCATAGATACTTAACAAATACATATATAAGTACGGGAGTTGTTTACGGAAGAATGGGGAACTATAAAAAATGTCTTGAATACTACAATAAAGTTATCGCTACATTAAAAAAAAGTCCTGAACCTGATGGGTTAAATTTAGCTGGTACTTATAGTAATATGGCTGGGATTTATGTGACTTTAAATGAACATAATAAAGCGCTAGACTATTTTAATAAGTCATTAACCATTTTTGAAAAAAATGTGGGAAAACAACACCCCTATCTAATTGGGGTTTATAATGGCTTAGGTACATGTTATAATGCCCTAAAAAAATACCCCAAAGCAATTGAAAACTATTTAGAAGCGGAAAACATTGTTTTAAAATCTCTTAATGGAACTCATCCTGCAATCCTAGATATTTATGATAATTTAGGAACTTGTTATTTGGAATTAAAAGAGTATAAAAAGGCTTTTAAATTAGGGGAAAGATCAATCGAAATAAGTCAAACTAATTTTGGAGAAACAAACTTACCCGTAGCAAAGTCTTATCTAAAAACAGGAAGCTCATTACGCCATTTAGGTGAACTAGATAAGGCTATTGAATTTCATGAAAAATCAATAAAAATCATTCAAAAAGTTGAAGATGAAAATCATTTATTTGAAATTGTTGCTAATAGAGAACTAGCTAGGGATTATTTAAAAATTAATTCTTTAGAAAAATTCAATTTCTATTTAAGTAAAATACCTCAACTTATAAATTATAATGAGATTGATAAGCCGCTAACTTTTAAGCGAGTAAGTAATTTATTAGAATTAAAAAATTACTTTGCTAACAAGTCTAAATATTACAAATTAACTCTGGAAAAAACTGGGAACATTAAATATTCTGATTCTGTTAATCTAATTAACAACAGAGCTTTAAAGCTTCATGAATATTGGAGTAGTCAAACTGTTTCTTCATACACTAGAGAATTTAGTACAAAAGAATATCTTCCAATTTACGAAAATAGTATTGGGCATTTAGTTTCCAGTAATAAAGAAGAGGAATTACTCCAAACTTTTGAAATAGCTGAAAAGACTAAAAGCAGACAACTTTCGGAAAGTTTTAGAGAGAGTAAAGCACAACATTTTGGAAAAGTTCCTGATAGTTTGATTAATAAGGAATATGAACTTAATGTTAATATCGCCTATTTCGACAAAAAATTTTATGAAGCTAAAAATGATAGTTTAATTAAAATTTACGAAAATAAATTATTCGACCTAAAGCGTAGTCAAGATGAGTTGTACAAAACTTTTAAAAACGACTATCCTAACTACCACCAATTAAAATACCAACACGAGGTAGCAAGCGTTAAAGATATTCAGGCCCTACTTAAACCAAATGAAACTTTATTGGAATATTTTGTGGGTGTTAAAAACATCTACATTTACACGGTCTCTCAGCATGACTTTAAAGTTAAAAAAATAGTCAAAGATTTCCCTTTAGAAGATTGGGTTACGCAATTACGAAACAGTATTTACGAATATGATAAACAGAACGAGGCGTACTCAAAAGTTGCTTATGATTTATATGCAAAACTAATTGCGCCAGTTCAAAAAGAATTGCAACAAAAACTAATTATTGTTCCTGATGGCGTTTTAAATTACATTCCATTTGAAGCCTTATTAACGGAACAAACCGCTAAAATAAACAGCTATAAAAACTTAGCATATTTTATCAGACAGCATCAAATAAGTTATAATTATTCAGCTACTTTATTCAAACAATTAAGCGAAAAGGAAGCTATTGAAACGGAAGGTGACTTATTAGCTTTTGCGCCTAATTTTAATTCCAATAATGAAGAATACACTACTATTAATGCGCGAAGAAATGGCTTTGCTAATTTACAATACAATATTCCTGAAGTAGAAAGCATCAATACATTAATTGATGGGAAGCTTTTTATAGGTGATCAAGCAACCGAAGCTAATTTTAACAAGCATGCCAAGGATTATAAAATTATCCATTTATCTACTCATGGTAAGTCCAACGATGAATTAGGAGATTATTCATTTATAGCTTTTAGTAAAGTAAACGATTCCATTGAAGACAACAACCGATTGTATGTACGAGAACTATACAATATGGATTTAAACGCCGATATGGCGGTTCTTAGTGCTTGTGAAACAGGTTTAGGAGAATTAAAACGGGGTGAAGGGATTATTGGTTTAGCAAGAGCCTTTACTTATGCAGGTGCAAAAAGTACGATTAACAGTTTATGGAGTGTTGATGATGCCAAAACTAAAAAAATAATGGAATTGTTCTATACCAACATTAAAGATGGTATGACTAAAGATGAAGCCTTACACAAAGCTAAGTTGACTTACCTAGATGAAGATTTTGATGCTGCACCGTATTATTGGGCTAGTTTTATCCCTGCAGGAAACATGGAGCCTATTACTTTAAAAAGTGACAATACGTACTACTTGTGGTTAAGTGGTATTGCTGGATTAGGATTTGGACTGGCTTTATATAGAAGAAAGAAAAAAGCTGTATAAAATTACTATGTAATATTTAAAACCCTTAAAAGGTGGCTCAATACATTTTTATTGAGCCACCTTTTTTTAGTTATGCAACTCCGTAAACTCAAATTTGTTTCCATCAAACAAACCTTTATCGCTTAATTTTAATTCAGGAATTACCAATAGCGCACAGAACGACATAGTCATATAAGGCGCTTGTAATTTTACCCCAAGTTCTTTGGAACGTTGGTCTAATTTCTCGTATGCATTAGCTACCTCATAGCCGTCTTTTTCTGACATAATTCCAGCAACAGGTAATGGCAACACTAGTTCCTCCATACCATTTGCTAAGGAAACCCCTCCTTTGTGTGCTACTACCTTATTAATAGCGTTTACGATATCTTCATCACTAACTCCAACAGCTATAATATTATGACTATCATGAGCTACACAGGATGCTAAAGCACCTTGCTGCAATCCGTAGTTTTTCACAAAAGCCACTGCAGGTGGCGCATCAAAATATCTGTTTACCACTACTATTTTTAATACATCTTGACTGACATCACTCTCTAAATAACCATTTACAGCCGTTAATTGAGCAGTTCCTTTTTTGGTTACTAGCTGCCCATCTTCCACCTCAATAACTTTTACATTCTCAGTAGTAGAGGGTACTTTTATTTGGTCAACAATAATTGGCGAACAATTAAAATTATTCACCAGGTCTTCTTTTACTGAAGCTATTAAGGGCTTGTTGTTTTCTGCTACTAGCTTTCCGTCAATATAGGTTTGGGCAACCTTGAAATTTTTTAAATCTGTAACCACACAAAAATCAGCTGGATCTTTTACTTGTAATAAGCCAACATCCATGTTGTAGTGTTTTATAATATTGTAAGAAACTGCTCTCAGTACATTCATTATATCACAACCTTTAGCAACAGCTCTTTTGGCTAAGGTATTTATGTGTCCTTCTACCAAATCATTTGGATGTTTGTCATCAGAACAAAACATGATTTCATCAGGATATTCATCTAATAAAGAAATGAGTTCGTCAAAATTTTTGGCAGCACTCCCCTCTCTAATCAGAATTTTCATTCCGTATTTTAGTTTTTCCAAGGCTTCTGGTTTGGTAAAACACTCATGATCGGTAGTGATTCCTGCCTTAATATATTTCTCTACATCTTTACCTATTAATCCTGGCGCATGCCCATCAATTGGCTTTCCAGCATCTTTAGCTGCTTGTATTTTTGCCAATACCACAGTATCATCAAACAATACCCCTGGGAAGTTCATCATTTCTGTGAGGTAATGAATTTCTGGTAAGGCTAGCAATTCCTTTACATCATCTACTGTAATTTCTGCGCCAGCGGTTTCAAAAACGGTAGCAGGTACACATGAAGGAGCTCCAAAATGAAACTTAAATGGTGTTTTTTGTCCGTTAGTAATCATGTATTTTACCCCATCAACCCCTAGCACATTTCCAATTTCATGCGGATCTGAAATGGTCGCTACGGAACCATGACATACTGCTAAACGCGCAAATTCAGAAGGAATTAACATCGAGCTTTCTATATGTACATGTGCATCAACAAAACCAGGGATGATATAGTGCTTTTCAGCAACGGATTCCTCAACAATTTTTGAGATCACCCCGTTTTCAAAATATACTGTTCCGCTAAAAATTCGCTTCGCAACAACATCCACTATATTTCCTGAAATTTTTTGAATACTCATATACTAACCACTTACTTTAAAATATAATCATAAACCCATTAGTGGGTGAGGTAAAAATAGGCAATACTACATAACAATCGATTCCTAAGAAGATAAAATTCGTTAAGTTTACAAAAAACAAACCATGCATATACATAGTAATTTTGACGCCGGAAATATTGAGGTAATTTCAATAAAGCCCCAAGCTATAGAATTGATTATTCCTAAAGATACCAACTCTGACTTTTTACAGTGGTTTTATTTTAAGATATCCGATATAGAATTAGGAAGTACACAAAACGTACGCATTACAAATGCTGGTGACAGTGCTTTTCCTGATGGATGGGAGAATTACCGCGTTAATGTGTCCTATGACAATGAAAACTGGTTTCGTGTGAATACTAGCTATAAAAAAGGTGTCTTGGCTTTTAATGTACCTACAGACCAACAAGAATTGTATGTAGCCTATTTTGAGCCATATTCCTATAAACAACACCTCGCTTTAACGGATACTGCTGCCAATAGCGACTTATGTAACGTGGAGTTATTGTGCAATAGCCCTGAGGGAAAACCCGTAGCATTATTGATTATTGGCGAACCAACGACAGCTAAAAAAACCGTTTGGTTAACGGCTCGTCAACATCCAGGGGAAACTATGACCGAATGGTTTATACAAGGTTTGGTGGAAGACTTGTTGGACGAAACCAATGAAACGAGCACAGCACTTTTAAAAGAGCATTGTTTCTATATTATCCCTAACATGAATATTGACGGAAGTATCGCCGGTAATTTGCGTGTAAATACCTTGGGTATAAATTACAATAGAGAATGGGAAAACCCAAGCATAGAAAAAAGCCCTGAAGTATATTATTGCCTAGAAAAAATGGACGCAATAGGCGTTGATTTTTTAATGGATGTACATGGTGATGAAGCCATACCCTACAATTTTGTAACGAGCTTAATGGGAATACCGAGCTTGAAGGCTGATACCATTGAAAAAGAAAATACATTCAAACAACATTGGATGAATGTAACTAATGAATTTCAAGACGTACATAAATACGAAAACAGCTCGCCTGGAAAAGCAAACTTGAAAGTATGCTCCAAACAAATAGGAGAACGTTTTGGAAACATGGCCTACACCTTAGAAATGCCTTTTAAAGACAGCGATGCCAACCCAAATTTAAAACAAGGTTGGAACGGAAGACGTTCTATGAAGTTTGGAAAATCTGTTTTAGAAGTGATTGCATTGAGTAGTAAAGAGAGACTGTTTTAATTTACAAAACGTACTTACTACATCTAACAAAAAAGCTTTAATTTCCTAATCGGAAATTAAAGCTTTTTTACGCTTACGCGGTGTTGGTAAATAATTTTTCAATACTATTTAACTCTACCAAAACCTCCATTATTCCCTAGTCCGTTACATTCTGGAAATAAGATTCCATTTATGCCAGCATTTGGAATTGCACACATAAAAGTCTTCGTTACTGTTTTTATACAATCTTCATATTCTGCAGTTACAGTAGATTGAGTAATTCTGTTATTTATAGAAGCAACAACTTGTCTTGGATTACTTGTTGAAGCTGAATAAAATTGAGTAGAACCATTTTGACGCTTAATAATCCAAGCATAAGTAGTTCCTGAAGGGAAATTACCTCCAGCATGAAGATAAACAATATCTACACCACTTTGAGTTCCATCAAGATATTCATCTAAAATCCCTAATGAATATGTAGTACAGTCAATAGGAGTAATACCACATAATAAGATATTTCTAGTAACCGTACAGTTTACCGGCCCAACACCTACTACAGATATCGTTCCTCCTGAAAAATCACTTCCAAAAGTAAGGGTAACTGTATTTGTTCCTTGTCCACTAGCTATAGTCCATGTTATACTAGGATTAATATCAGGAGATGAATAAGTATACGTTAATGTTTGATTAGGGTAAGCACATTTAGGACCTGCTACACCACAATCTAATGGTAACACAACAATACCTCTTTGGGAAACAGAATTTTTAGTTTCTCCAATAGTAAAAACTTCACTAGATTGAATTATTTCTAAATCAGAAGAATCTTAATCACAAGAATAGAAAAAAGTAAATAAGATAATTATTTTTTTTCATGATAAATAAATGTTAATTGTTAATGAGTAATTTCTTTATAGCTTTTTTTAATAGTTCCCAACAACTAAATATATCACACTTGCGCTACATAGTTGTCTATATTTTTTTGAGCTAACTATTATATAGTGCCTATATATCAGTTTATTTTACCCATTAATTCTTTCTTTTTATTCAAAAATATTTTGCTTTTTTTTTAATAAGGCAATTACGATACCCAAACTTTCAACAAGCAGTTCAGGAGAAAGCAAGGGTTTGTAAGGAAATTGTTTGTATCCCGTCACAAAAATCGAAGTGTGAAATTGAGTAAAAACCACTCCGATCTTCGTCCACCTCTCCTTGGAAAGGAGAGGAAAAAAATTAGACTAAATCGCCTTAGAAAGGGTATAAAACTCAAATAAGACAGTGCATACACACTTTTAACTATAAATACAAAAGCTAATTTAAATCGGCTACAAAGCATTGATTTTTAAAACAAAAAGCAGCGTTTGAGAACGCTGCTTGGATAGGTAATTATTAACCCCATAATATAAACCATGTTGTGAAGACTATAACCAAATAAACAACAACACTGTAAATATATAACTGAAATAAAACTGCGGGGTTACGAAACTGTTATGAAAGTATTAAGGATATGTATTTACTCAATCATAAATTCTTTTTTCACTATGCTACCTTCTGCTAATAATGTTACTGTAATTTGTTTACCAATAGGGTTAACCCCTTGACCATACTCAATAATTTGAGCTTGACCAAATTCATCTGTCATCACTTTTTGCTCATCAAATGGGCGCCACAATTTAACACTAACTTCAGCATTTTCAACTGACTTCCCTTGGCATTTAATTGTTAAAACAGTATTTAATTTCCAAAAACTTTCTATTGGATAAGTAACCTTAGATTTTTCATCTATTTCGATATTTTTAGCTTCACAATTTGTTGATAATAACATTACTTTTGAGCTATCATCATCATCCGTCGAACAACAGCAAATTGAGATCATTATTAATGACATGACAAAGAGGGGTTTGAATTTAATTTTTTTGTAATTCATAATTGGTAGTTTTAGTTTATAATTTTTGCTATTAAAGCAGCCACCTCATTATATACTATACATAGAAAAACAACTATATACAATTGCATTCTTTAGAATAATATTAACTCTGAAGATAGCCCTATAAATTAATTAAGGTAGTAAGGTAGGTGATTGAAGAAAAAGAAATATCCATACATAAATACCTGTTTTTCAACCATATAAAGATACAAAAAACACATAACATATTTGATGTTTCATGAAAAAATATAACTTATAACCATTAATAAAGTACATGTACATTGCTGACTATCAGCACATTGAAGACGACTCAAAAACAAAAGACTCTACAGAAATGTAAAGCCTTTTATTTTTATATTTTAAAGTTAATTTTAATTTTTCTCAAAGGTTAAATAGTCTGTTCCACCATTACCTCCACTGACATCTATAAGTTCAACTTTTGAAGGAGAATGAGAAATAATATCCCAGTCATCATTTAAATCTTCAAAATCATTGGTAAGGTTAAAGTGAATGTTAAAATCTAAATCATTTGGACTATCATCAGTGCTATTACTATCCGAAATACTCCAAGTACCCATATAATTATTAACTCCATTACCAGAATCTAACACCTTGTTAGCATTAAAAATAAATTTATATCCAGCAAAATCCTTGGTATCATCCACGCCTGAATCGATAAATAATGAAATTCTCCAAGTTCCAGATGCTACATTGGCTTCAATTTGTGTTTGTGTTTGATTTTGTGCTTGTGGTACAATTACACGATCGTCGTCAGAACACGATATACTTGTTATTACAAAAAATAAAAAGATGAACAGCCCCGTTTTAATGCCTATTGCTTTCATGATAAATAATTTAGTAGTGACGGGGTGTTATTGAGTTGTACTAAGATACAAAAACTTTGTAACACATTTGAATACAGCTAGTTATATTTTTCTATATTCATGTTTCAATAAAAAAATGGATGTATACCAAAAACAAAAAAGCCTAACAGAACTGTTAGGCTTTTTATGAAGAGGATACAAGGTATCTATTTTACTTCTTTTAAAGCATTATTTATCAATGTAGTTAAATGTGCTTTATGAGCCTTTGTAATGATATTACCATTGCTATTGGCAGCCATTTTTTTGATGTTCTTGATGTTATACAGCACCATAGATTTTGATACGTTTCCGTAACGCCCGTTTGATTTTCCGGTAAGGATGTCGATTAACATGTTTACATATTCTACTTGTAAATTTTGACGGAAGGTATTTACATTACCATAGATATCTGCTTTAAATATTCCGTTATTTAAATCGGTCATATATTCACCAATGTCATATTTGTTTCCGTATAATTCAGAATCTACCACACGTTGTAAGGTATTGTAATGTAATAAGTGACGTAATACATTTCTTTGGTTACGTAACACGTTTCTATGCAACTTAGGATCTTCTGGTCCGCTAAAGAAATTAAACCCTCTACGTTGACGTGCTAAGTAATTGTACAACTCTTTAGGTGTATTGTTAGCCGTTGGCGCAAAAAGATGCTCGTTTAAGGCCTTCATTGCTTTTTTCTGTTTTGCATATTCTACTGGAGTATACGGTTGCGTTGCATTTGCTTGCCCTTGCATAGCTCTATCAACATACACACCACCAATGAATCTTGAAATCACGCCAGAAGCCTTTGCTGCTTGTCCTTGTAAAATGGCATAAGCATTGTATAATTCTTGATACGATTTTCCTTCGCTATTATACTGACCTTTTAACTTCCCTAATAATTCTTTCACCAATATAATACGGTTGATAGAATAAGTGATTTGATCGTTAGATAAATCGCCAACCATAACTCTAGGATCAATTGCTTTCCCTGGACTACGCATGTCATCAGCATCATTACCAAAAATAAGTTCTGGCTCAGTAGATCGCTTTAAAATATTATCTAATTCCGATTGATTGTTTACGTTTTTGTATCCAAATTCAATTGCCCATAAATCATATGGCCCTAAAGTTGTTGTAAAATAGTGTCCTTGTTGTGTTCTATCGTTTGTAATATTTATCGCTTCATAATCCATTACTGAACCTGTTAACGCCTTTCCTTGGATAAAATTTTTGTCTGCTAATTGTGCAGGACTATATAACTGACTTGATTTCATATTATGGTTTAACCCTAATGTATGTCCTACTTCATGCATAACAAGATGCGTCATCGCTTCTTGTTTCATACCCTTCATTTCTTCTGTAGAAATATCTAAGGTATTCAATGCTGTTTGTCCGAACAATACATTTTCATGTACTAAATGTCCTAGTGAACAAACTGAAAGTGACTGGTTTGGTGTTTCTGACTCTAACTCAGCAGTATCTAAATTATGTAATTCAAACAGTTTATCGTATCGCACTCTGTTGGTATGGTGTACATATTCCAACATTACGTCAGCACCCATAATTTCTCCGGTTCTTGGATTTACAAAAGATGGTCCGTATCCTCCAAAAGGTGGGTTTGGAGAAGATGTCCAACGTAATACGTTATATCTTATATCTCCAGCATCCCAATCAGCATCATCTGGTTGTATTTTTACTTGCACTGCATTTTTAAAACCAGCTTTTTCAAAAGCAATATTCCATTTTAAAACCGCATTGGTAATTGTTTCTCTAAAATCAATAGGTGTCGTATTTTCAATCCACCATACAATAGGTTCAACTGGCTCAGAAAGAGCAGCAGATGGATCCTTTTTTACTAGGTTCCAGCGGTGAATCATATCACGGTAAGGTGTTGCACTAGCAGATGTCATATCCGTTACATTAGTAGAAAAATATCCAACTCTAGGATCATCCATTCTTGCCGAATAATCATTCTCAGGCATTGCTATTAAACTGTGGTATACTTTTACACTTACATTTCTACCATCAGTAACGGCAGCTGAACCACCGTTTAATACCGATGATTTTGAGTATACATATTCAATTGCTAAATCCGTATTTAACGGGTAGTTACGAATTGCGTTAATCTTCGTTTTATTTTTATCTAAACTTCCTAATGAAAATGATGTAGACGATTGTCCTGGGAATTTAGGTGGCTTTACTTGTGAAAGTGTTTCTTTTAAAAACAAATCATTTGCCTTAATTAAATACAATCCTTTTTTTTCATCGCTAGCTTCAATTTTAAGACTAGCCATAATCCCTTCACTAACGTTAGCATCAGCTGATTTTGAAATAGGGTTATTTGGATCGAAATAGTAAGCGTTGTTTTTAGCTACAAACTCTATTTTATCGAAATACTTATTTAGTTCGAATACTTTTGAGCCTCTGTACGCCCCTCTAAAAGCACCAGCATCCATAACACCATCAGCAATTTGACTGAAGTAGATAAATTCTTTTTTTAACTGGTCTTTGGTTACCAACATTTGTATTGATCCGTTAACAGTATCCTGATAAACGGTAAATAACCCTTCTATCTTTTTACTTGTTTTAACAAGGTCAGCAATTGTCTTTTTCTTGTCTTCCTTTTTTTTAGGAGCCGCTTGTTCAGTTTTATTTTTTCTGTTTTTCCTTTTCTTCTTTTGAAAAGCAAATGTGTTTGTTGTTGCTAAAACAAGAAACACGATCAATACTCGTTGTAGATTTTTCATCTTGTAAATGTACTTTTAAAATTTTAAAAAGCAGAAATAGGTTTCTTAAAAAAATCTTAAAATAATATTGCTGATGACGTTTTTATTTTTTTCAATTATCTCAAAAACAATAAAATACAAAAACAAAAACAGGCTATTCAGACTATTGAAAATTCTAAAATATATGTTATCTACACTATGTGTTATACCTAAAAAACAATAAAGTCTAACAAAATGTTAGACTTTATTTTGCTTCCAAAAATATAATTTTGTCAAGCGAATCCATGGTACACAAGCTACTGTGCACTATTAGGAGGAAATAATTTTTTTATCATACATGTAGGAGATAACCAAAAGTATAATTCCAATTATTGCAGGCACAAATCCCTTGTCATTCACATTAATATGAGCTCCAAAAGCTAGCACAAAATTAAAGAAAAACCCTGCATAAGCTAACTTTTTCAAGGTATTGGCTTTTTTTGACCAAATAGCTATTATTCCTAAGATTTTTATGACTCCTAATGGGTATATAATATAAGTTGGATAACCAAACCTAATATAGGCCTCGCTGACCATATCGTTATAGAAAATATCCAACACAGCTGACATCAGTAATAATGCAGTTAATAGCCCTGTGGCTGTCCAATAGATAATATTATTTTTTTTGTTACTCATCGTAGTTATTTTTTAAAAATAGCGATGATTGCTCTTGATTAATTCTTTTTAAATAAACGTGTAATTAAAACGATTCCATCATACATAATATAGTGTTTTTTTTTCAATTTATCACTACAATTTACAAGTATTAGAAGTCCTATATTTTAATCCTACTAGCACACAACCTGTCTGTAATCACTTATTTATGTAAGTATGCATAGGAGAGATAACTCATGGGGAGAAGATGACAATGTATAACGTCAGGCTTAATATTACAGCAATAGTTTTTTGTTATACAATTTAAGACTTGAAGTTTTCGACAACAATTTTCTTTACTTTTTTGTTTAAGGCAGCTATTCCTTCATAACTGGTATGTTCCAAAACTATAACCACCAAATCATCTTCTAAATATTGCGTAATCCCTGTTCTAAAGCCATTCCATTTACCGTGATGGTATATTTTATTTTGGGTATCGGTATTAATTCTAAACCCAAATCCGTATGGTATTTGTTTACCATGAACTGTTTTGCCTTTAGCATACATTAGCGCTACAGATTCTTTAGAAAGAAGTTTTCCATTATTTAAACCCAGCATCCATTTAAATAAATCGGTACTTGTAGAATATACATTTTTATCTCCTACAATAGCATCGTTTACGGTCTTGTTAATTTTAAGATGTCTCCATTTTCTATAAATCCTAAATCCATCTAATTGATTAGGCTTAATAGCATCTTTTTCAAAACTGTATACATACGAATCATTCATTCCCAGCGGATCAAAAATATTTTGTTTAACAAAAGCACTAAAAGAAGTACCAGAAACTTTTTCAACTATAGATGCTAATACTAAATAGCCCGTGTTGGAATAATCAAAATTTCGTCCTGGCTTATAGAACCTTTGTACCTTACTTGATTCAAGCAATGCCATCATCTCACTATTAGTAGGGGCTTTTTTCTGTTTCCATTTATGTTCAGCAACCCAAAAATATTTTGGCAAACCACCAGTATGATTTAATAGGTTTTTAATAGTTACATCCTCATAAGGAAAGTCAGGAAAATAAGTATTTACGGTATCCGTAAGTTTAAGTTGATTCCTTTCATACAATATCATAATCGCTGCAGCAGTGAATTGTTTACTAACCGAAGCTAATTGAAATACCGATTTTTCGTTTAATCGTTCTTTCTTCCTGAAATCTTTATAACCTACCTGATTGTTATATACTATTTTTCCATTTTTAGCTACCAATAATGATCCGTGAAAATCATGTCTTTTGTTAATACGTTTTAATAATACATCTAGCTTATGGCTTACTTTTTCAGTTTCCTTCTCGGAAAACCGTTCTATTACAATTGGTTTTTCTTCTTCTATTGGATTTACAGTGACTTTGGGTGCTATGTCCCCTACATTCATTATAGAATCAGACTTATCACTGAGCATAAAGCTACACAAAACAATTATGAGCGCTAACGCTATATAAATACTATATTTTTTCAACGGAAGGTGTTTAGGTCAAGGGATGAACGGTACAAATTAACGATAAACCGCGCATTTTCAAAATTATATCATCATTTTTCAACTAAAATGTTGTGTTATCTTTAAAAAATGTCGCAAGAGTTAAAGATCTGATATTATCATTGCTATTATATAATCCCAGACAAGACATTAGAAAAGGTATTAAAAACAAAAAAGTCTAACATTGCTGTTAGACTTAATTCTGCTCCTCTTCAAGGACTCGAACCTTGGACCCTCTGATTAACAGTCAGATGCTCTAACCAACTGAGCTAAAGAGGAATGTTCATATAGAACTATGTAAGTTGTAGAAATTATCGGCTTCTACGTAGCCTTTGCTTATTAGCTCCTCTTCAAGGACTCGAACCTTGGACCCTCTGATTAACAGTCAGATGCTCTAACCAACTGAGCTAAAGAGGAGTGTTTGCTATCTATAAGCGGGTGCAAATATATGCTTAATTTCTATTTGTTGCAACACAAATTTCTATTTTTTTTCTACTTTATGAAATGCCTGTAAATATCATTTCCAAAAGCATACACAAAAAGTGCCATCATCAACACAAAACCAACCATTTGCGCGTATTCTAAAAACTTATCTCCAGGCTTTCTTCCTGTAATCATTTCGTATAAAACAAAAACTGCATGACCTCCATCTAATGCAGGTATAGGTAATAAATTCAATACTCCTAACATAATTGATAAGAATGCAGTGATATTCCAGAAGAAATGCCAGTCCCAAGTGGTAGGAAATATTTTTGCGATGGATACAAAACTTCCCATTCCTTTAGCTGCTCCTGTTTTGTATGAATTTAAAAGTTTTTTAACATTATCAAGCATGTCTTTAAATTTTCCAACAAACTTTACTCCTCCAGCTGCGAAAGACTCACCAAAAGTATAGTTTTTTACGGCTAGCTTATAATAACCTAATTTGTCCAAATCATCATCATTAAAGGATGATATATGTAATCCTATTTTACCTTCTTTATTTATATTCGCAGTTAAATTTCTGATTTCTTTATTTTCATTTGTAACGGTTAAAGCAACACTCTTACCTGCATTAGATTTTATTACTTCTACATAATTATGATAAGCTACTTTTACTCCATTAATTGCCGTAATAACATCTTTCTTTTCTAAACCAATAGTTTTATTGTGTGAATTTTCCGGAACTTTAAGTACTACCGCTGGTCGAGGAAAACTAATTAGTCTTTTAGCGTCAGCATCTACCGTTTTTCCTAAAATATCTACTGGTATCGTTATTTCTTTAATTACGCCGTTTCTTTCAACCGTAACTTTTTCACCAAATAAAATAGTTTTATTTAATTCATTAACACTTTCAATTTTTTCACCATCAACAGTTATAATTTTATCTCCAGTAAGGATACCTATTTCTTTTTGGACAAATTCACTAGCTACAACACCGTCTTTTAATTCAGAAACAGGAATATACTTATCACCATATCCAAAAGATACAAATACATAAATAAAGTACGCCAATATAAAGTTTACTGTAACCCCACCTAACATGATTACCAAACGTTGCCAAGCTGGTTTTGAGCGGAATTCCCATTCTTTAGGCTCTTCCTTCATTTGCTCTTTATCCATGCTTTCATCAATCATTCCAGATATTTTAACATATCCACCTAGCGGTAACCAACCAATACCATACTCTGTTCCTTTGTAATTAAAACTTACCAGTTTTTTCCCCCAAGCATCAAAGAATAAATAGAATTTTTCTACTCTAGTTTTAAATAGTTTTGCTGGATAGTAATGTCCCCATTCATGCAAGATGATTAAAAAAGATAAACTCAATAAAAATTGAGAAACCATTATAAGTATTTCAGTAAACGTCATGTGATATAATTAAATTTTACGCGCTAAAATAGGCTTTTTAAGTCAAACTAAAATAGCTATTAAGAAGAGTTTATGCTTTAAAAAACCAATAATGGAGTTCTAAAGAGATTTAACAAAAAACACTTAGCGCAACCAAAAGCTTTTTTACCTTTGCAAAACAAAACAAAAAATCATGCTTGAGTTCTTTAAAGTTTATAAAAAGTTCGCTATTTTCTTTCTATTTCTATCTGCTATAATTTTAGTGCTTTTTTATTATGCTTTAAAGCCCGTTAAACGTTTGCCGATTTTTGCTCCTGGAAAAAATGTGAATCAGGAACTGGTAGACAGTACTATCGTACATATTAAGAAGAAACACTTTATTGCTAATTTTTCATTAACCAATCAAAACGGTAAAACAATTACTCAGGCGGATTACAAAAACAAAATATATGTAGCCGATTTTTTCTTTACCACTTGCGGTACCATTTGCCCTATAATGACTGGTAATATGAAAAAAGTACAGCAGAAAATTTTATTAGATGATGACATCAAGTTGCTTTCTCACACCGTAATGCCCGAAATTGACACTGTTGCACAACTGAAACGTTATGCCATAGAAAAAGGAGTATTGAATGAAAAATGGAACTTGGTTACTGGAAGTAAAAAAGAAATCTATAACCTCGCTAGAAAATCCTATTTAGTAGCAAAATATGACCCTACAAAAGAAGACGGATATGGATTAGTTCATACTGAAAACTTTGTATTAGTAGATAAGAAAAAACGCATCCGGGGTATGTATGATGGTACAGATGAAGAAGACATTGATCGACTACTTGAAGACATCGAAATTTTGAAAGAAGAGTACCAATAATTACTGTAAAACAGTCAATTCTAAGCAATAATTACTCAGCTCATTTTTTACTATTCCTGTTGGGTATGGCAATAAGTTTAAAGCTGTTGTTTGTGTTAATTTAGTTGATAATAATTGTAATATATTTTCTTTTATTGTAGTTGGATAGATCGTTAGCTTTTCTTGACTTTCTACTTTTCCGTTTTTATAAATATTCACTACTATTATTGCTTCACCAGCTTGTATACATTGCACATTTTTAGGGCAACGGGAATCTGAAAGAACTTCTACCAGTTCAATTGCAAAATCCTCATCTACTTGTACCGTATTTGCTACATCAATTTTCAAAACTGAAACAACAGCTAATGCATCTTGTTTTTGAGCATTAGCATATAACGACGAACATATAAATATTATAATGAGTAGAGGGTTTTTCATAATATCAAATTTAACAAATTACTTGCTTAAACTGTACTAAGAAAACCTTAAAAACAATAGCTTTTTATCGGGTTTATCAGGTATTTAATCGAAAAGCATTTTAACTAAGTATATTTACTTAAAAAAAAATTGAGTAATGAAAAATAAGGTTATTTTCGCACTTCAAAAATTAACTTTATTTATTTATTATGAAAAAAATTATCTTATCAGTAGTAGTATTAGGAACAATTGCATTCACATCTTGTAGCAGTGATGATGGTGCAGATTTTTTACAACAACAATTAGCTCAAGAAGCTGTTTGTGATTCATTATGGGACAACCAAGGAAATGCTGCATCAGCTTATTTTTCTGACAATTCAACTGCTAACTGTACTTCATACAAAGAAGCTACTCAAGCTTTATTAAACAGTGGAGCTGCATGTGTTGACGGAAGTGAAGAGTATTTACAATTGACAATCGATGGTTTAAATTGTGCAAACTAATAAACATCAATTTATTACATAAAAAAAATCCCCTAGTGGCTTAATCATTTAATTTCAATACAGCCATAAATGCTTCTTGTGGAATCTCTACATTACCTACTTGACGCATTCTCTTTTCATCAATTATTCTCAGCCTAAAACCAACCTATAAACCACAATAGATCAGCATATTACGATTATTCGTGAATTTATTTTTTAAAAATATTCAAATTAATGGGTAAGAAATTTTAATTATCGACACTATAAGGTAAATAATTAAAATAATAAATTATGAAAAAAGTAATTTTATCATTCGTGGTATTAGGAGCAATAGGGTTTACATCTTGTAACAATGATGATGGTGCGGATTTTTTACAACAACAATTAGCACAAGAAGCTGTTTGTGATTCATTATGGGACAACCATAGCGAAGCTGGATCAGCTTATTATTCTGACAATTCAACCGCAAACTGTACTTCATACAAAGAAGCTACTCAAGCATTATTAAACAGCGGAGCTGGATGTGTTGACGGAAGTGAAGAATATTTACAAATGACAATCGATGGTTTAAATTGTGCAAACTAATAAACATCAATTTATTACATAAAAAAACCCGAAACTAACATTTCGGGTTTTTTTATGTTTATATAATAGCTAGTACCTTAGTCATTCAACTTTAATACTGCCATAAATGCTTCTTGAGGAATTTCTACATTACCTACTTGACGCATACGTTTCTTTCCTTTTTTCTGCTTTTCTAATAATTTACGTTTACGAGAAATATCACCACCATAACATTTTGCAGTAACATCCTTACGTAATGCCTTAACGGTTTCTCTAGCAATAATTTTTGCTCCAATAGCAGCTTGAATAGGAATGTCAAATTGCTGACGTGGAATTAATTCTTTTAATTTTTCACACATTTTCTTTCCGATATTGTGTGCACTATCAAAGTGTATTAAAGCAGATAATGCATCAACTCCCGAAGCGTTCAATAAAATATCTACTCGTACTAGTTTTGACACACGCATTCCAATTGGTGTATAATCAAAAGAAGCATATCCTTTAGATACGGTTTTTAACCTATCATAAAAATCAAATACTATTTCTGCCAAAGGCATGTCAAAAGTTAACTCAACACGCTCTGTAGTTAAATACGTTTGATTGGTAATTATACCACGCTTTTCAATACACAAACTCATTACATTACCAACAAAGTCCGATTTTGTAATAATAGTTGCTTTAATATATGGCTCTTCAACACGATCCAATCCAGAAGGATCAGGTAAATCTGTTGGATTATTAACTATAATTGGAGTATCGACATATTTTTTAGTAAACGCATGGTAGGATACATTGGGAACCGTAGTAATAACAGTCATGTTAAACTCACGCTCCAAACGTTCTTGGATAATTTCCATGTGTAACATTCCTAAGAATCCACAACGGAAACCAAACCCTAGTGCAGCAGAACTTTCAGGCTGAAAAACTAATGAAGCATCGTTTAGTTGCAACTTCTCCATTGAGTTACGCAACTCTTCATACTCTTCGGTATCAACTGGGTAGATTCCAGCAAAAACCATTGGTTTTACATCCTCAAAACCGTCAATTATTTCAGTCGTTGGGTTTTTAGCATCCGTAATTGTATCACCTACTTTTACTTCTTTCGCTTCTTTAATCCCTGTAATTAAGTATCCAACATCACCCGCTTTAATTTCTTGCTTAGGATACTGCGTTAATTTCAAGGTTCCTATTTCATCAGCAAAATAGGTGTTATCTGTAGCTAAAAATTTTATTTGTTGCCTTTTCTTTATCGTACCGTTTATTACTCTAAAGTAGGTTTCAACTCCTCTAAACGAATTATAAACCGAATCAAATATTAACGCTTGTAATGGCGCCTCTGGATCTCCAGTTGGAGCAGGAATACGATTTATTACCGCCTCAAGAATTTTATCTACCCCAAATCCAGTTTTACCACTGGCATGAATTACTTCTTCAGGATCACATCCTAATAAATCAACAATATCATCGGTAACTTCTTCTGGGTTTGCACTTGGTAAATCAACTTTATTCAATACAGGAATAATTTCTAAATCATTCTCTAATGCTAAATACAAATTAGATATGGTTTGCGCCTGAATACTTTGTGCCGCATCTACAATCAATAAAGCTCCTTCACAGGCTGCTATTGAACGTGATACTTCATAAGAGAAATCAACGTGACCTGGTGTATCAATTAAATTCAACACATATTCTTGCCCTTCATGCGTATATTCCATTTGAATGGCGTGAGACTTAATGGTAATACCACGTTCACGCTCCAAATCCATACTATCCAACAACTGACTTTGTTTTTCTCGTTCAGTTACTGCTCCAGTAAAGTCCAACAATCTATCGGCTAAAGTACTCTTACCGTGATCAATATGTGCAATAATGCAAAAATTTCTAATATGCTTCATTTCCTCGTCTTCTTTTGGGCATACCCCTGTCGGGTCGGGCTTTCGGCAGTCGCTTTTTTTGTTCTGTTCTCGATTACGCTCGAACTGACACAAAAAAGAGCTTCAACAATGCCTCTATCCCTCATGCTACTTACTGCAAATATAATGCAATTACTTTGCAATAAATACCTTATTTTTGATATTCGAATTATTTACTAGATGAAATTTCAAATAAACGACATTGTTTCTGTATTAGATGACGCCATAGATGGTGTTGTAATTGCTGTAAATCCACCCGAAGTAACTATTGAAACTGAAGATGGATTTCCGTTAAAACTACATGAATCAAAACTAGTAAAAACAGGGACTGAGACCTTTACTTTTCAAGGAATTTCTGACGCTAAGGCAGGTAAGGTTGAAAAAAAGAAAATCCATATCAAAGGAAAACCACATACTAACGAGTTTGTGTTAGTGGTGGACTTACACATCGGAAAACTCGTAAAATCTAAAAAAGGAATGAGTAATTACGACATTCTTTCCTTACAACTAGATACTGCAAAACACAAATTAGAATTTAGTATACAAAAGCGTTTTCCAAAAGTAGTGCTCGTTCACGGTGTGGGCGATGGCGTTTTAAAAGCTGATATTTACAGTATGTTACGTCGCTATGACAACATCAGATTTTATGAAGCGGATTACCGAGAATATGGCTTGGGAGCTACAGAAATACGAATTTTACAGCAAAAGTAATACACATCCTCACCTTAATACTCTCCTAAGCAGGAAGGAGACTTGTTACCATTTATAGGACATAAGGAATTAAATAGTACTTTTGCATCAAAATTTCAACTCGTGGTTAAAATAGGCGACATAGAATTACCAGACTTTCCGTTATTACTTGCACCCATGGAAGATGTAAGCGACCCTCCTTTCAGAGCATTGTGTAAAGAAGAAGGAGCAGATGTGGTATATACTGAATTTATTTCTTCAGAAGGTTTGATTCGTGATGCAGCAAAAAGCACCATGAAATTGGATATTTATGAAAAAGAACGTCCTGTAGGGATACAAATTTTTGGCGCTGTTTTAGAATCGATGCTACGTTCTGTAGAAATTGTAGAAGCTAGTGGACCAGATATTATTGACATTAACTTTGGTTGCCCTGTAAAAAAAGTTGTTTCCAAAGGAGCTGGCGCAGGAATTTTAAAAGATATTGACTTAATGGTTTCCTTAACGGAGGCCATGGTAAAACACACCAATTTACCTATAACCGTTAAAACACGATTGGGATGGGATGAAGATTCTATCAAAATTATTGAAGTTGCAGAACGCTTGCAAGACGTTGGCTGTGCAGCAATTTCAATTCACGGTCGTACCAGAGCACAATTATATAAGGGTAATGCCAACTGGGCACCAATTGCAGAAGTAAAAAATAACCAACGTATGCATATTCCTGTTTTCGGAAATGGTGATGTTACTACTCCTGAAGACGCTATGCGTATGCGTGATGAATACGGATTAGACGGATGCATGATTGGTAGAGCAGCTATAGGAAACCCTTGGTTTTTTAACCAAGTAAAGCATTTTTTCAATACTGGCGAACACATGAAGCTTCCTACTATGGAACAACGCGTTAGTGCTGCCAGACGACACTTACAAATGAGTTTGGATTGGAAAGGTGAAAAATTAGGAGTGTTTGAAACCAGACGTCACTACACCAATTACTTTAAAGGTATTAGAGATTTTAAAGACTATAGAATTAAAATGGTTACTACCGATGATTCAGCTGGTGTTTTTGATGTTTTAGATGAAGTTGCTCTTAAGTTTAAAGACTATCAATTTGATTAACCCATCAGTGGGTACAACTCTTAGCTACTTTTCTAAAACAACAAAAATACTATTGTTAATCATATTACCTATGCATTCATCAAAGAGTTTCCCCTCATTTATTAAACAGTACTAATCATCTTTTCACTAATACGGTATGAAGCTATTTTTGAAGCTATTAATCCCAATGAGAAAATTGTTAAAAAAACTATAAGCACATTCATCACCGTTAACTCTACAGGATAAGGAATGGTAGTTCCGGGTATTGTAATATACTCAAACAATAATTGCGACCCAACTAACAACACTCCTAAAGCAACTCCAATACTTCCTCCAATAAAAGTAAGTAAGGCTCCTTGAAGAAAGAATATCTGTTTAATTTCTTTTATAGGTGTCCCTAAATTAGACAGGGTTTTCAAATCTCTTTTTTTATCAATAATCATCATAATTATTGATCCAATAACATTAAAAAGAGCAATGATAAGTATTAAGGTAAATATTAAATACACCGCAATATTCTCAGTGTTTAACATTTTATGCACAGCATCATTAAGTTCCATTTTATTTTTTACAATAATGTTGTCAAAAATAGTATTCAATTCAGCCCTTAATAACTCTTCATTAACTTCTGCTATTGTTTTTAACTCTATTGAAGTAATGGTATTTGGATTATAATTTAACAACTCTTGTGACGCTTCCAATGAGGTGAATAAATATTGAGTGTTGTATATTTCATTTACGTCAAACAAGCCAACATTCTGCCCTGAAACACTATTATAATCATTAATGTTTATTTGTCCTTTCCCTGGCTTGGGAACCAATAATTTTAAATTATCAGAATAATCAAAAACACCTAAACTTAGCTTGTCAGCTAACAATACCCCAGAAACTGTTTGATTGGTTTTTGGTTCTAGCCATTTTCCTGCAAATATGGTAGTATCAATAGGTATTGTTTGCGTATACTTTTCATCTACTCCTTTAAGTATAGCTAACTCTGTTTTGGACTTGAATTCTAAAAAAACCTTTTCTTCAATTACTTTACTAAAGCTAATAATATTCGAGCTATTGTCAAGTTTTTCTAATTGTTCAGGAGTTACTTCCAGTCGTTTTCCTGAAACAGGGTTAATTTTAAAATCAGGGTCTACTACACTTGAATAGGATAAGGTAAATGCTTTTAAACCAGCAAAACCTGATAACACTACCAATAATAATAAGGAACCAAAAATAACACCCATTGATGCTATTCTGGAAATAATATTTATGGCATTATTACTGCTTTTTGTAAAAAGGTATCGTTTTGCTATGTAGAGGGAGAACTTCAACCCTAATTATACAATATCTCTATCATCTAATAAATCAGTGTCTTTAATAGGATCTTCTTTTCCTTTTAAAGATTTTTCTATATTATCGATATACTCCAAAGAATCATCGATGTAAAAGAACAATTCTGGCATTCTTCTTAACTGGTGCTTTGTACGTTGTGCTATTTCATGTTTAATAGCCGCTTTATTAATCTTTATACCTTTTATTAATTCGGCAGCTTTATTAACTGGGAAAATACTTAAATATACTTTTGCTAATGATAAATCTGTAGTAACTGTTACTTTAGAAACTGAAATTAGCACCCCCGTTAATCCTCCCTCTCTTGCTGCTCCTTGAAGCACATCTACTAAATCAAGCTGTAAAACACCTGCTATTTTCTTTTGTCTATTACTTTCCATGGTACAAAAATAATATATTAATGTATTTTTACTGCCTATTATATCATATAATTAACAATTTAGGAGATGAATAAAATTGAACATATAGGAATTGCTGTTAAGAATTTAGAAGAATCAAATGCGTTATTCGCTAAATTATTTGGAAAACCTCACTACAAAATGGAATCTGTTGAAAGCGAAGGGGTAAACACTTCTTTTTTTCAGGTAGGGGAAAATAAAATAGAACTGCTAGAAGCTACTAACGAAAACAGCCCAATTGCAAAATTCCTTCAAAAAAAAGGAGAAGGAGTACACCATATAGCCTTTGATGTAACAGACATTAAAAAAGAAATAAAAAGATTACAATCGGAAGGTTTCATCGTTTTAAACGAAAAACCTAAAAAAGGAGCTGACAATAAGCTGGTTGCCTTCTTACACCCAAAGTCAACCAATGGAACTTTAATAGAACTTTGTCAAGAAATTAAAGATATCTCATAAAAACATTTGGTGAATCTGTAAATAAGTAGTAATTTTGCAGACGTTTTCGGTCCCATAGCTCAGTTGGTTAGAGCATCTGACTCATAATCAGAGGGTCCTTGGTTCGAGCCCAAGTGGGACCACCTTCAAACAAAGACTTTACAGCAATGTAAGGTCTTTTTTGTTTTACACAGTACAACATATGCATAACACCCTTTCTTTTTTTATATTATTTTTGAAAGAATCAAAAATCTACCAAAAATGGAAAGCAGAACAATATACTTAGCGAAATACCTTAATGAAAAACGATCAGAATTTGATGATTACTTAGATGAAAAAATATTAATCGATGATCAATCATTAATACGTTTTTTAACAAAGACCTTACTTCTTTTCAGCTCCTTCTTAGCAATATTTAGTTTAGACAATTCAATTTCTGAAATTATTACATGTATATCATTATTAACTTTTTCAAGTTACTCTATCCTGAAAATTTTACAAACAAGAAAAGCATATTATAAGTTTCGTAGAAAAAGTTTTTTAGGCTGTCAAATTAAAACCTTCAATCAAAACTTTTTGCATTTAGAAATACTGACAGAAGATGTAATAGATTTTAAAAGATTAATTAAAGGATCCTCTATTGAGAATAAAATAAATATTATAGCTACTAATAAAAGTAAGACTGCAGCTAATCACTTCATGCTATTTACAGTTTTGGATTATATTGCTGTTAACGGTATAAAATATATTGAAAGAAAAAAATTGTTAGTCATCATAAATAATCATTTTCTTATAGCAGGAGTACCTATGAAAGAAGGTACTTTTTTTGCACAATACTCAAAATGGATGAACGAAGAAGACGAGAAGAAACTAGATGAAAGAAAATCTTTAATAAGAAAAGTATTCCAAAGCCAATAAATTTACATTAATTATAGATTAATCTTATATTAATCACACTTAACCTATTGACAAACTTGTATTTGCTGTCATATGTTTGCCACTCAATGTGAACGGCCATTCACTTATTTTTAATTCAAAAAATTGATATTATGGATAAGAAAAACAGTATGATTGAGATATTAGAAGACATCAAGAGTCTATTATCTCAAAACAAAAAAGTATTAAATGTAGATGACTTAGCAAACTATACTGGCTTGTCAAAAAGCAAGATATATAAGTTATCTATGCTTAAATTAATCCCTACAGGATCAAATGAACATATTCGTCAAAAATTCTTTAATAAAGAAGCTATTGATGAATGGCTATTAGGTACTCCAAATGTTTCTGATGAGTTTTTAGAACAACAACTTAACGAGCAACTACTCAAAAACAAAAAAGCGTAAAGTCTTCACCTTTTACGCTTTTAAAAACATCTTTTAATCTTTATCTGTATACAAATATACAGGTTTCAATTCAAAACCTATATGAGTAAAATACCATATATAAGGATTGGTACGACCTATTATAAAATAGTTAAGATACCATCTATCAATGGAGAGTTCAACGAATCACTTATAAAATGGGATGTGAATACAATAATTCGCGATCATGGAAAAAAATATCTTTCAGAGATTGAATGTTTTGATGGGAGTATATGTTATCCAGACCACTTTAATTACGAAAAGAAAATTTTCGGGTTTTACAACACATATTCTCCGTTAATTCACAAACCAAAAAAGGGAGAAGTTAAAAATACTTTAGCATTCTTTAAACATATATTCGGAAAACAATATGAACTAGGTTTAGATTATTTCAAATTACTTTATGAGAAACCTGGCCAGATACTTCCAGTTCTTTGTTTAGTTTCTAAAGAGAGGTCTACAGGAAAGAGTTCATTTTTAAAATATTTGAAGGCAGTTTTCGGGCATAATATGAGTTACCTAGACAGCCACTCTTTAAATAGTAACTTCAATTTAGACTGGGGAAACAAACTACTATTAGGATTAGATGAAGCTTTCTTTCAAAAAGAGGAAATTACTGAAAAAATAAAATACTTATCTACATCAAATAAAAACAAAATAGAAGCAAAAGGAAAAGAACGATTTGAAGTTGATTTTTTTGGGAAGTTTGTTATGTGTAGCAACAAAGAAGATTCTTTTATAAAGATTGATGCTTCAGAAATTCGCTTTTGGGTAGTTAAAGTTCCGAAAATTGAAAAAGAAGATGTTCATTTTTTAGAAAAACTCAGTAATGAGATACCAGCTTTTTTAGATTTTATATTAAATAGAGAGTTTGCTAGTGAAAGAAAAACAAGAATGTGGTTTACTGCAGAACAAATTAAAACACCAGCTCTAAAAAAACTAATGAATAATAACAGAAATAGAGTTGAGAAAGAGCTTCTTATTTTGATTATTAGTGTAATGGATAGATATGAACTAGATGAACTACAATTCGTACCTCTAGACCTTGTAAACGCATTAAGTAGAACCAGAATTAAGACAGATCAAACTCAAATTCGTCAACTATTAAAAAAGGATTGGAAATTGGTCAATAAAAAGAACACTTTAAGTTATAGAAAATTTTTGATTTTAACCGATGGAGAAATTGTACTAACAGAAAGCAAAGGAAGGTACTTTTCAATTAATAGGAAATTCATTTCTGAAAATTTTGATGAAACGATGACAGACTAATTTATATATACTTTAAGTACAGAAATAATAAGGCTAAAGAACACTCATCGGTTTGTCATCATTTTGTCATCACTTTTTAATATGATGAAACACATTATCACTAAATAACACAAGAATGATGTTTTGATGACAAAATGATGAGACAGATTATTCAATAATATCAATGGCTAACAGCAATTCCTCATCATTTCATCATTTTAAATTAAAAATATATTACAATATGTCACTTACAAGAATTAACTGTGAAACCGCAAATAAAATTTACCTCATAACGCTATTAAAACAACTTGGCTACATCTCTAAAAAAGAGAATGAAAAAGAAGCCTGGTATCTAAGTCCTTTTAGGCAAGAAAAAACACCTTCTTTTAAAATATCTAAACAACATAATGTTTGGTATTGCTTTTCTGAAGGTGTAGGTGGAACTGTGATAGATTTTATGATGAAATATAGATCCTTTACTATAATAGAATCTCTTGATTTTTTATCTGAAGAATCGGCTCTTTTCTCTTTTCAAAAGCAAAAATCTACTATTGAAGATCCAAAAGGATATTCTATTGATAAAATACAACCATTGAATAATCCAGTATTAATCAATTACTTTTTAGAAAGAAAAATATCAAACAGTATTGCCAAGAAATATTGTTTGGAGATTTATTACACACTAAACCAAAAACACTATTTCGCAATTGCATTTAAGAACATCTCTGGAGGCTATGAAATAAGAAATAAATATTTCAAGGGGTGCCTAGGTAAAAAAGGTATTACCCATCTCAAAAAAGGTTACAATACCGTTTCTGTTTTTGAATCCTTTTCAGATTTCTTGTCCTATTGCACAATTAAGGAAAATGAAGAACTTGAAGAAGATTTTATTATTTCTAATTCCACAGCTTTAATTGAAAAAGTAAAATTAAGACTTATAGGGTATTCTAGAGTTAAACTATTTTTTGATAATGATAATTCAGGAAAAAAGGCAGCAAAATCAATTATGGATAGTTTTAAAAGTAAATGCTATAACCAAAGTTATTATTACAAAAACTTTAAGGATCTAAACGAATATTTAATAGAACTAAAAACAACGTAACAGTAAGGAATCCAGATTGGTGCTTGCGGCCTCAAATACAACTGGATTTTTCTCACTTCGTTTGCAAAATAAAAAAAAGACTATGATTAAAAACTATAAGGTTAATAGAGAGAAATATGTGAAATTAAGGGTTACTGCCTTGGAGAAAAAAGTGTTATTTAACAAAGCAAAATTAACAAGTTCTAGCTTTTCAGATTATGCTAGAAATGTTCTTTTTGGACATCGTGTCTCTTCAAAATTATCAGAAGAAGAGCTTATTAATTTCAAAATGCTACATAGGTTTAATAAAGATTTAATCAATTTGAAAAATTGGTTTTCTAAAAAAGATCCAAGATTATCTTCTGAAATAGAACATACGTGTCTTGAGATTAGAAAACAATTAAACAAGTTTAAATGATTGGTCTTGGCTCTTCAATATCTCACTTAACAGATATTTTAAAATATGTTTTAGAAGAATCTAAAGGATATCTTATTGATAAAAATTTTCTAACAAATGAATCTCCTTCAGAAATAGCTTCAGAGTTCAGAATGTTTCAAAAACAGACCAGAGCTATTAACAGTACTTTTAGTTTTGTTTTGAGTCCTTCTAAAACCGAAGGAAAAAAAATATCCGATGAAATATTTAAAGATATAGGTAATGATTTTTTGAAATCCTATGGTTTAGACGAACATCAATCTATAATTGTAAGGCATACTGAAAAAGATCACGATCATTTACATATAATAGCTAACAGATGCAATCTTAATGGTAAAGCTAGGAAAGATTGGAAAATATGGAAAGACAGTCAACGAATTGCAGATGAGTTAGCCGTTAAATACGGATTAACACGTTCAATGGAAGTTTTTAAAAACAACAAAGAAGGGATTAAACAAATCATTTCTAAAGTAATAAATGATCAACCAAAAAACTTCTCCGAATATATTTTAAGTATGCAGGAAAATGGAATAAATGTAATTCCATCATTGAATAAAAAAGGAAATATGATTGGCTATAAAATAGAGTATAGAGGACAAAAATATAAAATTAGTAGTATTGAACGAAAAGCAACACTTTCCAAATTAGCCCCTCTTTTTCAAAGTAATCTACTAGCCTCTCAAAATAAGATTAAAAGTATTAAATTCAAAAGAAATATGTAATGGCAAAAAAGATAAGCAACGAACAAATTACTGAAGTTATACTACAAAATACAGCTGAATTTATTAAATCCATTGAATCAAATAAATCATATTTAAATGGATTAATTAGCTCTATAAATGTGGCAACAAATAGTTTGTTAGAAAACATGAATATTGCAATGAATACAACAGTTGAAGTTAATTCTTCTCAGATTGAAAATAATATTAAATTATTAACTGAAGAGTTATTAAAACAACGGGTACAACAAGATAATTTTTTAAATGATTTTGAATCTAAAATAAAACGAGGAATAAACATTCCTTTTGGGGTTAAATTGAGCTTTTTCACTCTTCTTATTGGAGGAACATTGTCTTTATATTATAACTATACATTTTACAATAAAATAAAAGCATACAAAGAAAACGAAGACTTATTTATGAATTATATAAATAAAGATAAGACAGGCTTAGCAGATTGGTATAAATGGCTAAAAACAGTAGATAATGAATAATTACTAATTTAAAGAATATAGAATTAAGGCAATCTTAAAAAGATTCTTTAAATTTGATTTTAAACAAAAATTATAAGAAACAAAAATAACTAAAATATAAAGCGTTTAGCTTTTGATTTGGGATCAGAAAATCGCCAGTTTTTAAATCCACCTATTTCAAAGTTAAGACGCCCACGTTCCGGCGTGGGCTGTTCTTATAGGTGGATGGGTGTCTGGCGATACCTCTGACAACATAAGATACAGTTCCACGCTTTTTTTATTAATCTAAATAATAAAAAAATGGACTCTGATTACAATACACTAATGAATGACTATAAAGACTCTCAAGCCTATAATTTTATAGTTAATCATTTAAATAAAAATTATAAAAACTGGACTGCTGTTAGTGAAATTGGAGGATGGGCTCCAGAACTAGTACTATTTATTATTCATTTTTGTGTTGATGACCACGAAATAAACGATATCAATACTGAGATTGAAAAATCTATTATAGAAAATATAACTGATGAATACCCCAAATTCAAACAAGGGTTTAAAGAAGTATTTCATGAACAATCCTTTTTTGATTTACAAACACAAAAGTATGATGAAGAAAGTATGGGTATTGCTTTTTTAGATAAAATGTACTTTGGAGAAACTCGTCATGAAAGAGATTTTACTCCTTATGAGTTTTAATTCTTTTACTATTACCCAAGATGTAATATTCGTTACAAACCAAAAACGACCACCTGTTTAGGTAGTCGTTTTTACAATCTTTATCTTCAGATTACTGTAAAAACATACATTTATACAGAAACCACAAGAGTTATAATCTTATTTTAATGCTTTTTCTAATGCATCATGCTTTTCTTGAAAAAAAGTAATATCCATATCCGGAAATAACCTTGGAAACATTTTTAGTACTCTTTTCATATGTAACAAAACACCTTCTGCTACTGAAGTTAGTAATACTTCTGGTGAATGTTCATCTTTTACATAATATTCATAATACAAACCAACCCATTTATAACCTAATCCTCCTGTAGGGCCTTTACTATCTACGTCTTCGTAAACAGGCTTATACTCCCCAAGTTTTCTAATTATTTCTGACGTATCTAGGTAGAAGTATTGCCATAGCATCACCGCTTTACAAGCTATCATTTTATCATAATATTCTTCTAAAGACATGTCCATTTCAAACCAAACACCGTTATCATAAAAGTAAATTGGGCAAGGATACTGTCCTTTTTCTCGTAACAAACATCCAAAAGTACCATCGTCTCCATGGCCTGATTTATGAAAACAATTTAGTTTAGGAAGAAAATCGTTACACATTTGCTCTTCTTCTTCATTTTTATATGATTTCCAAAAACGACTATCATTATATATTTTCCAAAAATAAGAAGGTTCACCTAAAACACCAGCAAATGTATTAAAAAGAAATCCTCCATATAAATACTCTCTATTTTCAACATTAATCACACTCCAATCTAAAAGTAATGATCCTATATCATTATAATGCCAATCTTCTTTTGGAACTTTTATTCTTATTTCTTCATAAGCTTCCTCAAAACTTTCTTCATTATCTCGAAAAACCATAAGTTCTCTATTCTCTTCTACCGATTCCTTATTGATTTTAATTTTATCATTTGAATATAGTTCACTTATAAAACCCTCAATTTTTTTTAATGCAGACATACTAATTTTTAAATTTAAAAGACTAATTTACCACTTTTAGTTAAAGTCCCTATCTTATTTATTCCATTTTTCATTTCTTCTATTCTAGATTTTCTAGAAGAATAGTATTTCCCTAGTTTTTCTCTGAGATCTGATCGATTTTTAAAGTTCCCTTTACTTTTTCTTACCTCATTAACTGCATTAGCAAACTTTTCATCCAATCCTAAATAGTTCTTTAAATTGATATCACCTAGATCGTTTATATTAAATGCTTCTGGAACTGGAGGAACTCCTTGACTGAATTCTTTAGAACCACCGTTTACAACTTTTCCTTCTGGGTGATGTTTACCATCTTTCATTAAATCTCCCCATTCAACTCTTAAATTTTTAGGAAAATATGCATGTTCTGGATCAATATTTCCAGAATGATAATCAAGTATCGTCGTTTTATAATACATTATGGCACTTGTCTTCTTTAGTACATTTTTTCCTTTACTTTCTGCTTCACCTTCCATAGTACTATTCATAGTTCTAGTGATAGGTACTAAATTCCAATTATCGTTAGGCCCATGAATATTGTCATTAAGCATATGCCCACGTATATAGATATTTTCTCTTACCTTGTTTTTAGCATACTCCCAACCAGGTGGATTAGCACCTCCTGGTTTTGATCCAATAGTATTCCCAGCAATCCAAGTTAAAGGACTAGCTGTAACGCTTTTCGGCCTCTGTTTCCCTTCAAATACACTATGAGTTGTATGTATAACATTGGTTTTAATAGTTGTAGGAGTTGCTTTTGCAAATTTTATTTTAGCAACTAATTCTGATAATTGTTCAAATAACGAATCATGATCCTTGTCTAACGATTTTATTTCTTTACGATTCTTCTCTTTGCTTTGTTCATTAGATAACTTTTTAGTTCTCTTTTGTTCTGACCTTAATTTATCTTCTACTGGCTTTAACTTACCTATATAGAACTTTCTAGTTGCATGTATATTCTCAAGGTTTTCCGTATCGTTTTCAGCATTTGCTTTTTCAGCATTATCTAAATGCCTTTCAATAGCATCTTTTTCACTTGCCATATATAATACAGCATTCTCATCTTCTCCTTTATAATACAATGTATGTGAATCATTATCAGCTGTAGTTACAGGTTCTTCATTATCCCACCATTCAGTTAGATCTCCAGTTTGTCCTTTTTTATCTTTCTTTTTACCAATACCAATTTTACGTAATAATTTTTTAGCTCCTTTTTTAATCTTCTTCCAGAACTTGGTAATGGCTTTGGTTATACGTTTACGTATTTTACGGATAAGTCCCACTACTTTGTTGGCTATACCTCCAATACCTAGTATGGAAGCTAGTAATCCAATTAATACGGGGATGGCTTTACCTAAAGCGTTCTCAATAGAATTTGCAACTGCACCTACTTTCCCAGAAGCAATAGCGGCAACTGAATCTATAAACGCATTTACTAATTCACCAATTTGAGCGGCACGTTCAATAAAAAACTTTACTACATCTACAATTGCCATCGCTGCTTTTACAAATGCTCCTACTGGAGATAGTAATCCTAAAATCCATTTGATTCCTGCTTGAATAACTTGTGTTTGAATCATACTCATAATGGAATCCATTACGGTAGCTTTTAAATCTTGGAACTGTTCTTTTAAATGCTCCCATAATCCTGCAATCCCATCTTTACGGATCACCTGTACAATTTCTACACCTGTTTCAATAGCTTTCATTATCGGTTCACCAATAACTTTACTACCAATGGCTCTAATACCGTTCCAGCCTAATCCTAATACTTGCATGGTGATGGAGAAAATTCCTTTTAACGAGAATACATCTTCTGGCATCGTAATACTCACCCCTTTCATAGCGCCTGTTAGCCAGCCAATAAACCCTGTTTGTAAATGTTTCATCACATTAGAACCAAAGTTTTTAAATCCTTGTCCTACACCAGATATCAACATTTTAAAGAATCCAATAGGGTCAGTAATAATTGATACCACTACTTCAACAATTTTAGAGAGTAAGTTGGTTAGTGTGTTCTTAACTTTTATAATAAACTCAAACACTCCTTGTAATGCTCCTAGCGCTTTGTTTATCAATCCGCTATTAGCAGCTTTCAATTCTTCTATTTTACTATCTACACTTGCTAGATTCTCCGCGTACTTTTCAGCTAGGGTATCTATCAAGGCATCTTTTTTATCATCTACCGTTTGTTCTAAACTATCAAATTTATCTTCTATACTAGAAGCTGCTTCCTTACCTAATTTCTGTAAATCGGGTGCTAGACCATCTACATAGGTCTTAACTTCTGTTTTACCCGTAGCAATTAGTGCTTTGGCTTCATTCAGTTTCTGAGCTACTAAATTGGCTATCTCTGTAATATAGATGTCCATTGTTGTAATGTACACTTCACGTCCGCTAACAAAGAACTCGTTTACTTCTTTTGGTAATCCTACAAAGGCATCACCAACACGTTTAAGTTGCTTTAAATTAAACCATGAATCACCATAACGCTCCTTCTTATAGGCTGTCATTTTAGTTTCTACATGGTCTTCAAAAGCTTTTCTAGCTACTTTAGAACCATTGATGAACTTTGCCGCTACATCTGTATCTAAACTACTTAAAAGTGTGTCTACCTTCGTTTTTGTATTGCCATAAATAGTATTTACACTATCGGCTATTTTCTTACGAGCATCACTGTTTTTAGTTGCTGTATCTTTTTGGTTTCCTGCTACTTTATTTAACCCACCTGTATGAGCTGCATTCATCCCACCAACTTCGTTTTGGGTTTCCTGCTGTGCGCTGTTTTGTAAGTTTTGTTGGTCTGTTGTTTCTTGATTTCTAAATTGTGAAGTAGCAGCAACACTTTGTTCTTTAGCTGCGTTCTTTTCTGCTAATGCCCCTGTAAATGATGCTTCGTTAGAATTCGCTAACATTTCATCAGTTACATTGTTTTCTGCCATTTGGTTATCAATACTACTGGTTTGTTCTTGTAGTGGTTGTTCTACCTGAGCAGCAGTACGTTTTGGTGGCATTGCTTTTCCTGCTCCTGCAATACTTGGTGTTTTACCGTATTTAGGAGTAGGTAAGGCTTTTACCTCACGTTTAGTTACCGAAGCAGTATCAGGTTTAGCTGCTGTAGTGGTTTCTATAGCTCCTGAAGCTGCATTTTTGCTATTACTAACATCACCTAATGCTTTTTCGTTTACTTCATCTATATTGTTATTGGCTTCAAAATTATCAGCTGCTTCTTCATTTTCGGGTAATTGCATTTGTGCAATACGTCCTTCTAATTGCGCCTTGAAATCTGACGCACTAAACTCACCAGCTTCTTGTGCATCCATTGCACTTACTTGACTAGCTTGTGCCATTCCTATAGCTTCGTTACTAGCCACAGGAGCAGCAGCTTGTGCGCTACCAACAGCGTGTATTGCTGACGTATGCTGCTGCTGTCCTTTGGCAGTAGCGTTAATTTGGGTTTTTATAGCTTGAAAATTCGGGTCTTCTGCGGCACTTTTTGGAGTACTAGCTAATGCTGTTTTTTGTAATTTAGAAGCAGGAGTCATTCTTACAAAAGGCTTTATTGGGACTACAGTATTATTTGTAGTTGCTTTTTTCTTGCTTTTAGGTTGTTGTACTGGGGTACTGGCAGCTGTTTTTTCTGTAGTGCCAGTTGTAGTTTGTGCCTGTCTTTCTGCAATAGCTTCTGGTAATGTTTGCACAGGTAACTTAGCACTATTAGCCAATTGCCTAAACGGATGGTTAACGATTAGTTGTCTGAATGGGTCGTTTGCTAACTGCTCTTTAAAAGCTGCTCCATCTGAACCTGAGTTATTTTTAAAACTAGAATTACCTTCTTCAGCTCCTGTAGCTGTACTACTTGTATTTGCAGTTCCTATTTTACTAGAAACTACTGCGTCTTCTTTTAGTTCTGTAGTAGCGACATCTTGTGTCACCTCTTTTTCAGGTACTGCTTTTTCTACTACTGGTTCGGGTTTAACCTTTGGTTTAGGACGCACAACCAATGGTTGTGGTACTACTTTAGGCTTTGGTGCAAATTCAAACATTGATACTATATTTTTATAACTGTATGAACTACAGTATGTGTTATTGTTAGAGAAAAGTGGTTTAGAAAAAAAATAGACGCCTTTAAAAAAAAGCGCCTATATTCTCATGTAAGCACGCCACATGCTCCTTAAAACCAAGTGCAAATATGATTTCTTATCTTCGAATTTTAAAGTTTTTAGAGAGATCGATTCCGTAGCTTCAGTAGTATGGGTTTTCTACTGAAATGATTGATTTTTATGCTGTTTTTATTTGGAAAATCGAGGTTTGAGGATGGGCTCCAGAATTAGTGCTATTTATTATTCATTTTTGTGTTGATGCCCACGAAATAAACGACATCAATGCTGAGATTGAAAAATCTATTATAGAAAATATAGCTAAAGAATACCCGAAATTTATACAAGGGTTTAAAGAAGTTTTCCTTGAGCAATCTTTTTTTGATTCTCAAACACAGGAGTATGATGAAGATAGTATAGGAACTACTTTACTAGATAAAATGTTCTTTGGAGAAACTCGTCATGAAAAAGACTTTATTTCATATGTATTTTAATTAAATCATAAGAAATCACTGTTTCTAACCTTCGTTAGCTTAGATCTCAAAAATGACTTGACGTTTTAACTTTTAATTTAGGGGTAACTAAATCGGGATTTGTTTATTGTTAGTGTTCCTTTTTTAATTTTTCCAAAAGATAGTTATATTGTCTATTTTTGATTCCAAATTTGATTCATTCATATATACCCTATTATTTTGATCATTCCACCATTCAGTTTTTAATTGTTTTTTATTAACTGAACAAGTAACATTTAACCAGTTAATTTTAAAATGTATCTGTTCGATATCAGGTTCAAAGGTTGAAATGTTTTCAAATGGAGCTATTTCAGATATTCTTGCTCCGATTTTCACATTACTTAATGTATGAAATTTAGAGCTCTTAATTGAAATGATTTCAATTTCTGAATTAATATTACCGTTTTCTGAAGTTTCTACAGAAAGTAGATGCTCTCCATTTGAATCATATATTTCATAAGAATCATACATATCCCCTCCTGAGTGTTCTCCATATATAATGCTTTTTCTTATCTGTGAAGAAGGAAGTATCGTGTATATATCGTTTACAGTCATCCCTTTTTTGAAAATACCTACCCTATTATCATGAATCCTGAAATTATCAAAAGTATAAGCTTTGTTATTTAACATCTGAGATTTACCAAATAAAGAAGCCTTTATTTTAACTACTTTTTTTTTAGATATTATACCAGATTCAATTCCTGAATGACAATTTGGACAAACTGATATAAGGTTCTCAAAAATTGTGTTTGAAGGGTTTCCGTCTATATGATGATGTTCTAGCCTACTTGCATCGGGAAAAGCACAGAATGGACATTTTAATTGCACTTCTTCAAGTAATTTCACTTTTAGTTTATAGTTCGGATTTTTTCTTTTGGGTAACATTTAAAGCTTTGTTTTTAAATTGACGCCAACCTTCCGTATAAAATGCATTTTATACCATGTTGTACACCGTTTTTAATTAATTTGGTATGTGTAAAAATAATAACTAAAACCTTATGTTAAACAAAGCTCACCAAGGATATATTTATCAAGATATTTTAGGCGCATATTTTGTTGCTAAAGAGTTAGCTTTTGGTCGATTAGAGACAGAGTTTCTTTTTGATTTGAAAAAAACCCCTTCTGGAACCCCTGATAAATTTGATGATATTTTTATTAAAAGACAAGCTACTGAAACCCTTATACAGGTAAAGTACAGTAATGATTTTACGAACCATAGGCTTACTAAAGAGGATTTTTCATCAACAGCTAAATACGACTTAGCATTATACGAGCTGTTCAAAACATGGAAAGCACTAAATAATCCCAACACCAATTGGAAAGTCTTGTTAGCTTGGGATATTCCTACTATTGATGACCCCATAAATAATGTTTTAATAGAAGAAATCAGTGCGAATAAATTTTTACAGAATACTAGTACTTATAAATTTGATTGTGACGCTCTATGGCCTGAAGCAGAACAAGTGATTTCGTCTTGGCGTGCGTTAAAAAAAGAGTCCGCCTCTATTAATCGAAGCGAGTTCAAGGAGTTCCTGAATAATCTTTCAATTGAACTAGAATGCCCTAAATCTAACCTACTTGAAAATTTTAATGATGGGATAGAACAGTTGTTTTCAAATGCCATCTCACAAATTGGGATTGGAGAATACCCAAACGATCATCTTAATATTCGACAAGTTGCGGAAAGCTTATCTACAATAGTTCAAAGGCAAAGGGCAAAAGAAAACCAAGTTTTAATATCTGTTAAAGCAATTGCTGATGAAATAGGAATTAAAACATCCTTCGGAGGAATAGAGCAGAAATTCCCAATTGATGAAAAGGTACTGGTTACTACACCTGACAGGGTAAGTCAAGTTGTAAATATATTGCAAGAAAAGAAGTCAGTTATTCTCACAGCAGAACCTGGAGCAGGAAAGTCTTGGTTTATTGAAAATCTCCAAAAGTATTTTGAAAAAGATAATGATAGTAAGAAACAAATTGTTAAACATTTTTGCTATACAGCACTAAATGATCCTTTTGTTACAGAAAGAATAACAACTAATGTTCTTTACGGCAGTCTAATTACACAAATAACCAACAATGACCCTGACCTCCGCCATCACATGACGAAACGTTATGCTTCAAATCTTGAAGAACTTAATATTCTACTTGGAGAGATTAAGAAAGACACCTTATTAATAATTGATGGAATAGATCATATATGGAGAGTGTATCAAAAAAACAGAGGTGGTATGACGGAGGGGCAAACCAGTATTATTCAAGCTCTTTCAAAATTAGAACTATCCAATTCTAATGTATCTTTATTAATAGTCTCTCAACCAATCAGCGAATTGGACAATCTTCCTGAAAAATTTTACAGAAGCACATTGTCAAGAGTTTCGGAAGGTTTTGTAAAAGAGTTACTTGTTAAGAATACAGTTCCAAATAAGAGTTATGATGAGAGACTTATTTCAGAGGTTATACATTTGAAGAGTAAGGGAAACGCTCTTTATTGTAAGTATTTAATTGATCACTTGAAAATTAACGCAGAGGAAACCTCTATTGTCGAACTTCCTGAATATGATTTTAACTTAAAAGGGTATTACAGTTATTTATACAAACAAACTCAAGGTAATTCTGCCGTTTCGTATGCCCTTTGTGGAGCTGATTTCTCATTAAGGGAACATGAGTTAAAGGAAATCACCCACTATGGAGACATGGTATCATTACAAATTCAACAATTAAGACCTTTACTTAGATATAATAATATAACAGGTTATTCAATTTATCATGAAAGCTTCAAACGGTTTATAATAGAGTCCATTAGGAGTCAAAATGCCGCTGTTGATCTTTTAATTTATTCTCCTATTATTTCATGGCTGGAAAGCTTAAACTTTTTTGAATCATCAAAAGCGTATGGGCATTTACTCAAGCTATACTTTGAGATTAACAAAAAGGATAAAATTATTGAAACGATTGAGGAGGGCTTCCTTAAGAAAAGTCTTTACCATGCTCATCCAATCAGAAACGTAATTCAAAATCATCAGCTCCAAAAAGCCTCGTTAAGTCCCGGGTTTGGGTTTCAACCATTGATTATCGTCTCGGAGCAATCGAAAATTATCTACGAACTAGAGAGTCTAGAAGAATCTACGATAATAGCTTATTTAGAAGCTGTTCAGGAAATCCATGGCACAGATTATATGTATAGAATATTGTGGGATGGTGAACAGTTATTAATTAGTATAGAAACTGCTTTAACCTTTTTAGTAGAGCAAGCATATCGTAAAAGAAAAGAAATTCACTGGGCCATAATTCCTGAATTTAAGTCTACTCCCTATGAACTTTTAGGAGCTGTTTGTATCAAGTTTCTCCACAAAGAAGAATACGAGAAATTTGATAATTATGTAAAACACATTAATGAAGCCCCTGAACATCAAAAAGCTTTAGCTTATATAAAGAAAGACCTTGAATGGTGGGAGATTTTTAATGGTAATGATTGGCTAGAGAAAACCTCGTATTATCAAGAATTATTAACCTCTAAGAAGGAAGAAAATCCACCCCCTATTGAATCTCTAGTTGAGGCAGTAATGCAAGAAAAATTTCATTATGAAGATAATTGGAAAGAACTTATTGCCAAATTAATCAGCTCTTATATTCAATCATCTCTCAAACAAAAAGAAGAGGCAATCCTTAAACTATCGAATTATAACTGGTTTAGAAATTGGTTGATTTTTGTTTTAAAAGTTGGTGACCTTGAACAAAAAGAATGTAAAAGTTCGGAGGTAATAAATGCTTTCAGTTACTTAGTTCGAGATTTGGAGCCATTTAAAGGCACACCAAGAACATGTGATTTGTATACGCAAAGAGAATTTATCGAAAAGTCTTTTTACAAAGGCTTATTACTCTGTAAAAATGACATATCACTTATAAAAGAGTGCTGTAAACTTCTTGAGAAGGTTACTAACTTAACGACTAGCTTACAAGGAAGTTATAGTGGCCCGTTGATAGAAGAAAAGTATCTCAAAATAACAGGCTACTTTCTTCCAGTGGAAGATGTAAATAATATTCATACTGAATATTATGATTCCTTAGGATCAAGAAGGGTTTATGCTGAAGTTGCTGAAATAGCCTTTGAATACGCAAAAGTTCTAAAAGTATCTGGTAGACACGAAGAGGCAAAAACTAGATTTATTGAAGGTGTTCAGGCATTAACTGCTTATGGGTATAGAAAAGATCGCACCCTTAGCGAGATTTTAGATTCATCGGTTTCCTTTCAGCAAACATATAATTCTTTATCATTGAACTGGTTCTATGAATTAAATGAGATGGCATGGTCAGTAGTTTCCCATACAGATGGAAAATCAACAAAGACCTACCCGATAGAATGGTTTAAAGGATTTACTAAAGTCTATTCTCAAGAGGCATTAAAGTTTTTAGCCTATGAGATTATTGAAAACAAAAAGGCTCATTGGTATCAGGAAGAATCCTTTATTTACCTTCTTGAAGAACACCCTAAACTATTTTCACCGACACAATGGTTTCTGTTATGTAGAACAGTTCCTCTTTTGAATACAGAAAAAATTATTTCTTATGGACTTTCTGTTCTTGAGAATATAGACTTATCGATAAAAGAAGTTTTTTGTCGATGGTTACAAACTTTACCATTAATAGAGCAGAAGGATAAAAGCGAAAAACTAGTCTATTCCGTAGAATTGGCTGAACGATATAAGAAAACCTTCGACATCGAGTTAGAAACTAAGAAACCGAAAAAATCTACTCGAGGGGTTTCTGTATTACAAGAAAAAGAAGAGAGTGATTTTCCTGATTGTTCATTAAATGAAGGACTTATTATTTTAGAAGAACAACCAATCTCAAAAGTTCAATCTAATGGATTTAGAAAATTCATTTTAGCAATAACAGACCTTTGCGATCAAAAAAAAGCTATTAGACTTTTCGCAAAAAGATTCGGCAGAAAATCTTCTAATAATAAGATTGATTGGATTAATAGTCTTTTCGATGATGACAGTCAAGAAGGGATTTATCTAAATACTTGCCTTTTTGTTTATCTCACAGATGGATGGTTTCATGGTTTGTGTAGAACTGAATATTTCGAAAAGGCCTATGCAGTAGATAACAACAAGGCTATAAGTTTACTAGAAGAAATTCTATGTATCTACATTACTGATTCCGAATTTCAACATCAGGTATCGTGTAATCTAATTAAGATTCTGTCCAAGGTTAATATCGATGAAGGCACTTGTCGATCATTGATAGATCTAGTGCATAGAATTGTTAAAGATAGACTTCCTAATCCGCCATCGTTACGTGAAAATATTGCGATGAAAGAAAGTCTCTCAAATTTCAATCAAGATGAACTAGTGGTAACATTATTACTTGCTCGTTTAAAAACGTTAACCGTAGAAAAAACACAATCTATTATATGGGGGCTTACTTATTTAGCTGAACACAATCCTGAATGCCTAATTAAGCCTTTCTTTTGGGCGATAACAAATAGAGATCATTTATTACCTATTCATCGAGCCTTAATACTACAACTATTAAAAACAGATATTGATACTGACTTAATTCCTGATGAATTAGTCAAATTATTATTAGATAATTATCCTACAGGCTATTTCTTAGAAGACCAACTTGTTAGATCATTTGTAGATTATAACATTGAATTAGATGAAACTTATTTGCCAACACTTATTCTTAATCCAAGTCAACATGATCAAATCCCCATGTGGGCTAATTTAAAGTATTATACTCTTTATGAAAAATTAGGAGGACTTCAAGGGAGTTTTAGTAGTTATGATTTAAAAAGAAACCATATTAATGATGAATATAGTGGTTATTATCTCAGAAGTGAAAAACTCATGACTCCAATAGTTCCTTTGGCAAACGCAATGTACGAAGTCATAAACACAAATTACTACAAACAACTTAAGGAGATTACAGAATTATATGGAGATGACTATCTCTGTAATCTTGAGTTTAAAATCAATGAAATAAACCTTCAATTGGGAGCTGTGGCTAATCGACCTACTGGCCTAAATTTACCAAGTAGCTTCTCTTCTTCTTTCGAAATCAAAACATCGGATAGGATTATTAGTAATGACGATTGGGTTATATTGGCATCTAAAGAAGATGAAATTAAAGGGGGGTATTTTGATGATAAAAAAACAATTACTTCAAGATATACGCTTTATTTTGGAGATACTCCAACCCCCGAAAGTTACCCATATTCAAGATTTGAGTTTGGATCCAAGTTTTATTTTGATGACTATCTCAAAACAGCTCCTAAGGATGATCCTATATATAATTTAGGAATAAGAGATACATTGGAGCAATCTGAAGTCGTATTTTTGGCTCCTTGGATAATAAAAGAGTTAAAACTCAATATTTCAACTAATTTTCATAATGGGTTTATAGCTTATGATTCAGAACAAAATGAAGTTGTTAAACTCATAAAATGGAAAGAAAAATATTTTGGAGATATGAGTAATAGCACAGAGCTTCCATCTCTTTCAGGAGTAGCGGTAATGATTAAGGATACATGGTATGAAAGGCTTCTATCTTTAGCTGAGGAAAGTGTTTATATAATATCTTCAAATACGGACTAAGTAAAATAATTATAGAGAGATTTTAGCTTAATGATATACAATGATTAGCATAAGAAACATAGGGTATTAAATAAGCACTGACCTTTGAGTTAAGTCCAAAAACCCTATGTTTCTATACATTGTTTTAGGTAGTTATTCTTCTTTCTATTACTTCTTCATCTGAATACAATAGAGGAGTATTCGCTTCCATAAGGTTGTTTTAAATTACTTCTAATTTTATGTTAGAATAAAAGTCTATCATACTTTGATATTAACTTCAGACAATCAGAAAAGGTATTGAATTACTAATGATGTAATTGAAATAAGAATAATACTAAAATGTAAATAAGAATAAACTAGACTTCTTCGAAATTTATCTTTATTACTATTCGGTTTTATAACAAGGTCTATAATTTCTCCTAATTTTGGACTAGAGATATCAATTGCCATTTTAGCCCTTTTTTGATGCATTTTAATCATTGGTCTTGTCTTATGATTAAAAATTATTGCAGTGATATTCGAGACAATAATGATCATAATTATTGGTGCTATATTGTTTGATTCAATAGATTTTATATTTGTTATTAAATATGCAATTAGAGCTGAGCTAAGAGTTAAAATAAAATTACAGAAGTTTTCTCTTCTAGTTTCGAGTTTATCAATTCTGTCATATTGTAATAAGTAAAACATTCTAAACGTTTCTTCAGTTAGTTCTTGTTTTTTGTTGTCCATTTTGTTATTTATATTTTTTTATTACTGCCAACGTTTGTTGCGTGGTTAAGCAACTAATTTAATAAACAAAAACGTGCCGAAGAAAATTCCGAAGGAATTTTCCAAATGGACAACGACTAAAGCAATGAATTATACACATTGTTGGCAAAAGTATTTTATTACATATCATTCATTAGAAAGAAGTCTTTTTTAATTTCATATTCAGTAAATATCCTATTAACTTCTTGCTTTAAATATCCGTAAACTATTCCAATATTCTTACTTTGATTTTCAATCTCCCCGAAACTTTCGTTTAAAGCATTTAGAATTAATTCTTTGTCTTTACTTTCCTTTTGTAATTCTAATAAATGTTTGATTACGTAATGTGAACTTATTAATGAAAATTCACTTTCTATTTTTATTTTTTTAACTGTATTATAAGCATCAAAGATTGAAAATTCATCAAAGAATTTCGTGTAAAAATTCTCGAAGTAATTAATAATGTCATAATTATAAACATCATTAAAACTTCCAAGGAGAACTCCAAAAGGAGAACGGTCAATTGGGTTAATAAATCTTAATAAGCTATTTCCTTTACAAACTGCTAAATAGATACTTAAATTATTTTTATACAAAACATTCAAGTTTCTGAATAAGGGTATAATTTCATGCCAAAATACAAAATCTCCATTTTTTAATGATATTCCATCATCATTTCCGTGTATTTCAAAGTGTAAAAAATAAAATTTTAGGTTGTCTTTTGCGTTTTCATAAAGCTTATTAAGTACTTGTAATAATTCTTCCTTATTGCTTATTTTATGAAGTTCATTTTCTAAATATTGTTTTTGAAACGATATATATTTCAAAGTGGAATTAAATAACTCTTCTCCTGTTTGTTTTTCAGAACTTGGCAACGATTCAATAATTGCAACTCCTATTTTCGATGGATTCATTTTGATGTTTTTGCCAACAATTAAATAAACACAATTGTGTGTATTTCTTTTATACGCTAAAGTATAATATTGATATTTTAGCTTAATGTTTTTTCCTCTTTATCTTTTATAACAAATACTAAGCTCATTACTCAAAAGAAAAAACATTGATGAAGTAATTTTATCAAAAAACTAAAAGTGACTCACAAGCATCATCTAGTACAGATACCCCCAATTCTTTTAAATATGCTTTTGTTGTGCTTAATTTTTGATGCCCTAAACTTTCACTAATTACCTCGGTAGATACACCATTATCTCTCATGCAATTTGCAAAACTGTGTCTAGCCACATAACTAGTTAAAGTATGATTAATTCCACTTAAACAAGCTATTTCCTTCAAATCCTTATTATAAGCTTTTAATACTTTATGCTTTCTATTTTCAATTTGAGTTGAAGTAAGATTATCTTTAAGCAAGATTGGAAAAATGTATTCTGTTGAACATTCTTTACATTTATAATGATTCAAAATTTCTCTTACTGGCTCTAAAATTTTTATTGAAAAGTTAGCATTTGTTTTAGATCTCGAGTAAAATATTTTATCATCAGATACATCCGACCATTTTAACTTCATCATATCAGCAAAATTCATTCCCCTTGTCAGGAAACTAAAAACAAAATAATCTCTTGCTTTTTTTAAATGAGGATAAGAAGAGTAATCAAAATTTATAATTTTATGGACATCTGTAATATTCAAAGCTCTTTTAATAGATTTTCCTTTAAGCTTAGATACCTTATATGTTTTGAAGGGGTAATTACTTTCTTTTGTTAAGTCCCGATTTATAGCTAAGTTATAATTAGCCCTAATCGCTCTCATTTTTACACCAATACCACCATCTGTCCCTCCTCTTTTTCTTAAAAAAACATCATACCTATAAAGGAAATCTGCATTTAAATCTTCAAAGCTTAGATTAATAGAATTCTTATTAAACAATTTTAAAGAATTATAGGTATCACTATTAACTTTCGCACTTCCTGTTCTACCACTTTCTAACATCTCCTTAGTAACCTCATTCCAAAAGTTAAAAACATTATTATTCAATGGATTAGAAATTACTCTAAGTTGCTTTTCTAACGTGTTAAAACTAAAATCCTTGTCTTCAATCTCAAAGTCATTAATAATTTTTAATACTCTACTTTTGAATTTGTTAAGCACCCTGTTATTTTGGATAGTATTGTCATTTTTAGAATTAAACTCTCCTGTCTTATCATTCCATTCTTTTAAAGAAGAATTAAAAGGAGTTCTGAAGAACTTCGACTTTCTTAAATAAGTAACTCTTAAATAAATAGGATATTTATTATTGTTTAGCTTTGTTTTTCGTAAAACGATTTTAATAGTAGGCATAATTAATACAACATTAGTACAACAATTGATACCATAAAAGTAAATTAAATATTGCTATAAGAAAAATGTATATACTTAATCATCTGACTACCAGTCTTAAAGAAAACAAATGAAACATCATGAAACAAAATAAACACTGACTCATAATCAGAGGGTCCTAGGTTCGAGCCCTAGTGGGACCACCTTCAACAAAGACTTTACAGCAATGTAAGGTCTTTTTTGTTTTGTATACTTAGGTTTAAAAAGGTTTTCTATATTTTATCCTACAGCTTCTAAATCCTAAAATTATAGCATATACCGTATTAAAAAGGGACACTTTTCGGCATACTTAAATATTTTACCCTATCTCCTTAATTTTCTGGGTTACACCACTAAACGTAAACATTTCATCAGTCTTTTTCCCTAACAACACTTTTCCTATTGGTGAACTTGGAGAAATGGCATAATATGTTTTCGCATCAATTATAATAGCCCCAACACTAATAGCTAAAAAATAAGCAGCTTTATCAGTAATTACTACACTTCCTAAACGAGCAACATCACAAATACCCTCAATGGCTACTCTAGAAAACTGCTCTTGTTGTTTTTGAATTTCTGCTAACTGATTTCCTGCTTTTTCACGTTCCAATTGCAGCATCGCTCTACCAGTTTCATGCTTGTCCCCGGCAGAACTCTTTGTTTCTGATTTCAATGACTCCTGAATATTAGCAATTCGATCAAAAACTGTTTGTAATCTATCATCTATAAACAATTTACATGCTTTATATAATTCCTCTTTAACATTAATCATACTAAATCAGCTAATTCTTCTCCAATTAAACTCCCAATAGCTACTCCCATCCCCCCTAAACGCACTCCACAGTACACATTAGTTGAAATTTGTTTTACTATTGCTTTCTTTTGAGTCCCAACACCCATAATTCCTGTCCACCTATGCTCTATTTCGAATGAAGTATTAGGTAATATGATATTTTTTAAATGATTTTCTAATTGTTCTTGAATCAATCGAGATGTTTCCATAACTGTAGTTTCCTCTCCTTTGAAATCTAAATTTCTACCACCACCAAAAAGAATTCTGTTATTGATGTTTCTGAAATAATAATACCCTTCATCAAAATGAAAGGTCCCTTTGATATGTAAATCATCAATTGGCTTTGTTATTAACACCTGAGCTCTTGCTGGTTGAACCTTTTCATTTAACAAGTGTTTTGCAAAACCATTGGTAGCTATTAACAACTTAGCGGTTTTAAATGAATAATCCAAATCAATAACAACATCTACATCATTAGTACTTTCCTTGAATGATTTAACAGTAATATTATTCAGTATTTTTATTCCTTTTGATTGTGCTAATTCTAATAGAACAGCCATCATTTTACCAGTATCTATTTGCCCTTCATATTTATTGAATATATAGTTTTCTTTTATAGCATTAAACCCAAATTTATTATCACAAATACTAAAAACATCATCACTAAAAATGGAGTATAACATTTTATTAATTTCCTGTAATTGATCAGAACAAGTATCAAACAATGCATTGCCATTGGAGAATAATTCAAAACTTCCGTGTTGTTGAAAATCAATAGTTACATCTCCTAAATTACTACGAAGCAATTCAAGCCCTTTCCAGCGCTTTTCAACCAATTGCAACACTTCATCCTCAGAATGTGATTTAAGATCAGATAATATCTCAGAAATACTTCCAAAACAAGCAAACCCAGCATTCTTTGTGCTTGCACCATGAGGCAACATTCCTCGCTCTAAAACTACTATTTTAGCTTTTGGATGTTTTTTCCGCAAAGTAATTGCAGCATTCAATCCTACAATCCCACTTCCAACAATCGTAAAATCGACATCAGAAAACCATTCTGATTTTTCCCAGTAACTTAAATTCATAGTGCAATTTACTTATTTTGTGTTAAGGATAGCAGCGGCACCCTTTTCTTTTTTCAAGAAAAGATATAACGGATAGCCTGACTTTTGCCTTAGCAAAAGTCACACCATAAAAAAAGCCTCTAAATAAATAGAGGCTTCATATATTTTACTTGTTTAGCGCTTATATAGTGCTAGTTTTCTTTTCCATTACAAAATCTTCCATAAATTTAGTAGTATAATCACCTGCAA
>Ga0209291_1000243_pt1 | contig 53902 bp, 49 predicted proteins | sample GOMGulsemesocosm_FD_184633 | JGI IMG/M metagenome (GOLD analysis project Ga0209291, IMG submission 184633) | Methane-oxidizing microbial communities from mesocosms in the Gulf of Mexico - GOM9B Gulf of Mexico (SPAdes) (version 2) | ecosystem: Environmental > Aquatic > Marine > Cold seeps...
ATTTGGAAAGCCCGAATATTTTTTCCTCATTGGATAATTCATTTGGGATTTGACCATAAGTAAGATTTAATGATACAAAAAGAAGCAATAATATTATTTTTTTCATTAGAGAGTTTTCAATAGAAACGGATAATATTTTGATTTATTATCGGCTTGGTAATTACACCTAACGGTCTCGGCTATGCGTAGTGCGGATGTCTGAAAGCGCTAGTTTTCGGACTTCGCACTGTCTTTAAGCGAGCCTTTTTATATTTGTTTTATTTTCTCAACTAATATACAAATTGCGAGCGGATTATATGTAATGACCTATGGGTTTTGCCTTTTGCCCGCATTACGTATAGCCCATGTTAGCTACTGTACATTTTCATTATTCAATACATTAAGCTCTATTTCGCAAAAAGGAGTTATCGAGTTCATGAATAAGAAAAAGAGTATGTTTTCTCCTTTTACATATTCGAAAGCTATTTTATTGTCTAGTATCATTTGTTGGATTTCATCATCAGAATATTCTAAGACATATCCAACAAACCCAGTAAGCTCACATTCTCCATAATAACTAAAACCAGCGATTGGTAAATATTGATGCAACCTATCAATATCATATATGTTAGTTATTTTTGAGGTGTAACATTCATCAATCCCTAAAGTAGGGTAACGCTTTCTAATGTTATCTAACATGTGTTCTTGAAAAAGTATGTCTTCAGTATATAGATCGTATAAATATGAGTGCGGTCTTAACGGCTCGTAATCAGATTGTTGTATTCTCTTATCTTTAATTATTTTTTTTTCATATGATATCTCACAAAATGGGTCAATGACATTGAAGTAAAGTAAATTCAATAAACGAAAAGCTATTACAGAATGGATTTCAAAAACTTTATGTTCCTTCATTTCATTTAATATAGAATACTCAGAGTCTACATTAAGTGTCTCAATGTATTTGGACGCCTTTTCCTTATTTGTTATGTTTTCAAGTACTATATTATAAGAATAGTTACCACGTCCCATTGTATACTTGGTTCTGACTACACTTAATTTATGCTCTGTATCTAGGAAGTTTTTTCTTGTTTGAATTGGTCCAGGAGCCGAGCCATATTGGACTATCTCTTCATGTTTTTTACTGATATAACCAGCCCCTAAGCCTACAAAACTATGATGCGAATCTCCAGTCTCCATAATCTTTTTAGAATCGATGTAAAATTCAAAAAAATCAGGGTATTCTTCGAGGTAAGTTGGACCAGGATACCATTTATCATCAAAATTTTCTAAGATATAAATTTTTATAATTTCTTTTGCTTTTTTTTCGTGCATTCGGTGAGTATTGTAGCTAACGTTTAACTATGAATAGTACGGGGCAGAAAATCCGCGGATTTTCGTGTCGACACAAGCCATGAGCTTTTTGTTTTGATTTTAGTTTGTCATTTTATAAAAGCCAAATTAAAAGATTTGGCGACTAAGTAAAGATAAAATTACTTCTCGGATTACACACCAAACCCCGTATTATTTATAGGTGTTGTTATACCCTTTTTTTTCTTTTATGCTCACAATTCTTACTCTTACACCTAAATATCAGGCGCTTATACCATTTTTAAAGCATTTAACTTTTAATTTTCTCAACTTTGAATTGTCCAACGATATTAATACTAGGTAATCCTAATTGTTTTATTAAAACTAGCAATTTCTACCTAGAAAATAAACCAGTATCATCAGACATTTGTTATGTAATCAAAAATAAAATATTCGATTGAGTAGCTACGATCTTTTTTTGATTATAAAGGCGGTATCCGAAAAGCCTGTATTCAATAGAGTAGGAATTATTTAAAACAAAAGTAAATTATGGCGACAATAGATATTTTATGTGTAATTGACACTAATGGTTTAATGAAAAGAGGATTAAATCCTGGAAGTCTTGAAAACCCAACCAGTTTAGGTGCTTGGGATCAATCAGATTCTTTTGTATTTATGATTTGTGATGGGCAATATGCTTGTAACAATCAAGGGAAATCGGAGTTAACAATTAATGCAAAAGTGGGGGATACTGTTCGTTGGACAATAACTGACCCTTCAACCGGGTTAATCTCTGGTCAGAATAGTCAATCATTTAGCTGTATACTTTATAATTTTAAAAGTGGGAGCCAAGATAAAACAATTTCTGCACCTGCTTTAAAATCGGTTCCTGCACTTTCATACTACAATAGTTTAACTTCAGAAACAAAACCTTCGGCCGCTGCTTATATGTGTTCTTCTTGGACAAGTTCGATTTTAGAAAAAGGAAATGTTCAGTATGATTGGTCTTTTCAAGTTATAGATAATTTTTCTGGAAATGTGGTAGGTTACTATACGTGGGATCCGTTTATTAATGTGCAAAATGCTACTGTTGGTTCAATGGTAGAGACAGTATAAATTATTGGAATTTGATATACAAAAAAGAGTTATATCTTGTTCTTGTAAACACCTGTTGTAGTAATACTAACATAGCGACCTAGATCCACATCTAGGTCGCTTTTGATTTCTTACAAAGCAAAAAAAATATCTTAAGATTGAAGCTTTATTTTATAAACTATAATCAAAAAGATGAAATGTTTTTCTTGTAAGAGTATTGGGTATAACGGTTTCGTATAAGAATAGTGCGGTTTTGTGTGCGAGGATTTTCCGCAGGAAAATCAGACGTAACAAAATTGCAACTACCTTTGGTTAAGCACTAATGTAGCAATTATTTTTATACATTGTTGGCAGTAGTTTTTAATTTCTTTTATCAACTTCTCCGCTTTCTTTGGCTTTTTTAATTGCTCTTTTATTAATTCATAAATTTCACTTAAAGCGTTCTGTCTATATTCCAAAACAGACTTTTGAACAGAAGAGAAAGGAAATCCATTTACGAAATATTTCTTGTCGATTACGGTAAAGTCAGTTCCATATTGGTCAGTAATCAGTTGCCATTCAAAATTCAGTTTTTCAGATAAAGTTTGTCCGAATAATGCTCCAATCATATCTATTACTTCCTCTGTTTTTTCACGTGATTTTTGGTCGGCATTTTTCCAATTTTCTATGGAGGTATCCAAATGCTAAAATTTCATTATACCCTCTTTTTTGAATTCAGAGTATTTCACAACAAATTCAGATGCTTGTTTTGATTTATTTTTTATAAATTCGATTTGTTCCGTATTTAAGTCATTCAGAACAGGTTTATACTTTTCGTCTGTGGATTGAGCTTTTGCTTTTCCACCGAATAGTGCACTAAAAATTCCCATTATTAATATTAGTTTTCTCATTTCTCAAATTACTGCCAACGTTGAGCTATGAATAGTACGGTGCAGAAAATCCGCGGATTTTCGTGTCGGTACGAGCCATAAGCTTTTAGATTTTGTTTTTAGTTTTGTCGATTTAAAAGCCAAATATTAAAAGTTTGGCGAAAAAGTAAAGATACACAAGCCCTGGGATTATATATCAAAAACCGTATTATTTATAGGTGTTGTTGTGTACAGTTTTTAATTTTGTTTATTAAATGGGGTTATAATAATTGAAATAACGGACAAACTAAAGCCTAAAATCAATAATAATGTAGAGTATGGCCAGTGCATAATTTTAAAAGCTAATCCAAGAAGTAATAATAGTCCGGTTATTACATAAATCCCATAATATTTTAATGGAATTGGTTTCAATCCGTTAGCGCTAAAATAATATAACCCTTCCATTGCAAACCAACTAATAAAGGCAATAGGAGTTATTATTTTAAAAAGTAATCCATATGGCAAGTGGTATAAAGTGAATAATGAATTTAAAACCCATGAGATAACTAAAACTAATTTTATATAATCCAATAAAGCTTTATTAGTTTTATTTTTGAATCTGATGGGATATAAAACTGCTATTCCACTAAATGCTGATATAATTAAAATACTTGAATATGGCCAATGTATAATTTTGAATAGCATACCAATGATTAACAATGAAATCAATAGCCTTAAAGGTTTGCGTAGTTTTTTGTCTTTAATATTTATCATTTTTAACTTTAAGTAATAGTTTTTTTAATATTAAGTTTTTCCAACCACTCAAGTGTTCCATCTAATTCTTGATTAGAAAACTCCATATGAATTACTCTTCTTTGCTTATCGTTAAGAGTTCGTTTGGAGGCATGTAAAGTCAGGGGTTTCATTAACATTGCATTTCCTTTTTTAACTTCACAAACCACTTCAGTCTCACTATTCCAATCAATTGAATCTGGTCGATATATTCCTTTTGAATGAGAATTAGGTATAATACTTAGTGCTCCATTTTCACTTGTTGTATCATCTAAATGAACTCTAATTGTTATTATTTTCTCTAATGTTTTAATAGGTGGTTGGACCCCATGTTGTCCTCTTTTATAAGTCCAATTTATATAATCTTTAAAATCTAATTTTTCATTTACAGAAATACTTAAGTCTTGATGATATGCTACAAACCAATTTGATTCCTTGGGCTTGTCAAAATATATTGCTTTAGATAAAAAGTAATTATTTCCACCAACTTCATTTAATAAACTCATCATATTATTATTAAAAACCAAATCACTTAATTCAGGAAGGTTTTTGAATAATTGTCTTATGGCAAATAAGTCTTTCGTTTTTATAAAAGAGTCTGATTTTGAGTCTTTGTTTTCAATCAAATCAATAATTTTATTTATTTCCTCATCTGAATAAATTTTTGAAGTAATTGAGTAGCCATTAGATTCTAATTCTGTTTTATTTTTCTTAAAACTCATTATAAGATTTTAATTGTACACAACGTTTCGCTCTGAATAGTACGGTGCAGAAAATCCGCGGATTTTCGTGTCGGCACAAGCCATAAGCTTTTTGTTTTGTTTTTAGTTTGTCGTTTTAAAAAAGCCAAATTAAAAGATTTGGCGACTAAGTAAATATAATATTACTTCTCGGTTTATAGACCAAAATCCGTATTATTTATAGGTGTTGTTGTGTGTAGTTTTTATTTTTTTGGACGTACATACAAAGTAACTGAATAGACACTGTTGACTTTTAATCCTCTGTTCGTTGCTGATTTAGTAATTTCTAGATTAGATTTGAAATCTTCAAATAAAGTTTCCAATTGTCTCATTTTTTCTTTAGAGTTATCATTCAGGTTAAAATCAAATGAAATATCATCAATTGTTAAATCAGACTTGGATGTAATTTGTACTTCCAATCGAGTAAATCTTGTTGTTATTATTGAGAGTTGATTTAATAATGAACTTAGTGTTTGATTATTAAATTTGATACTTGAATCAGGATAACAGTAATAATAGTCACCTTTGAAATTATTATTCAGCTTGTCATATTTAACTTCAAGTTGCTCCATTAGCCTATTCAGATAATCTGGACCAACTTTACTTGTATAAATTGAATCTCTAGTGTCAAAATAACACTCTAATTCCATTTGAGCGGTTCCACATATTTCATATGGGAATTTTTCATACCTGGCTATTGTCAAGTTGTAGTCTGCTTTTGCTACAGAGTCGATATATGCATCTTTAAAGCTTTTGACTGAATCAATAATGTCAAAAGTAAAGCCTGAATTTTGGAATTTGTCAAGAGCTTGCTTTTTTTGCTTAATACAGACTGAGTCAGCTATAAAATGTAATATTGGAGGTATCGGAGGTGGAGCAGGAGATGTTTGACCAAAAGAGACTAAGCTCATAGTAACTAAAAATATTGTAGAGTAGATATTTTTCATTTTTTTCATTACACACAACGTTTCGCTATGAATAGTACGGGGCAGAAAATCCACAGATTTTCGTATCGGCACAAGACAATAGCTTTTTGTTTTGATTTTAGCTTGTCGATTTATAAAAGCCAAACTAAAAGGTTTGACGACTATGTAAAGATACACTTACGTCCCGAATTACAGACCTAAATCCGTATTATTTATAGGTGTTGTTAGGGATAGTTTTTTAATTTTTCGATTAAACTAATAAGGTCGGAGGTAGGTACCTTGATAGAGGTCTCTATTTCCTCAGTCTCATTATTTATGATTAATGAACTTTTGCCATCAAATTCCTCTGAGAGCGAGTATTCTAATTCTTTATTTTTAATTGATATTTTTCCGTCTTTGAAATATTTGAAATCCGAATGGTAGTAGATATCGTTTGTTTTAAAATCCATTACTTCCTTTCCGTAGGAGTTCCACAAAACAAAACGAAGAATGAAGAAACCAATACTCCAAAAGAAAGCATATGAGATTAATATTCCAAGAGTTAATCCGCTGAAAAATAAAAAATAAGTCACCGTTATAGGAATCAGAAAACAAATAATCAACAAAATAAAGAGGGTTAATTTGATTGCAAATGGAACTTTCTCTATTGTTATTGTAACAGTTTTATTTTGGATGTGTATTTGTCGCATTTTTTAAATTATCCCTAACGTTTAGCTATGAATAGTGCGGGGCAGAGAAGGAGTGACCTTTCGTTTTGGTACAAGCCATAAGCTTTTGTATTTTGTTTTTACTTTTTGTTGTTTATACCAAATCCAAAAGATTTGGCGATAATGTAAAGATATACAAGCTGTAAATTTTAAACACCAAATCCCTTATTATTTATAGGTTTTGTTATGCCCTTTTTTTAAATTTTTCCCATCTAGGGTCTTTTAAGTCATATTTATGAGCGATGTCTGATCCAATTTGTTTGTAATGACCTAGCGGAATTTTTTTATTCTCAAAGTCTATTACACCAATAGCCCCAGCTTTAAAATCATCGTTAAAGTGTAATAACTTTTGCGCCTGTTTATTGTCAATAATTAATTTAAATTGACTGTCCGACCAAGATTTTCTTTTTATCATTTTTTTTATCAATGCATCTTGAATTTGTACACCAGAATTAAGAAACACTTTTACTTCATTCAAACTTTTCATCTTTTTTATATCAAGTTCTAAGGAAGAAATTGAATTCTCAGAAAGATTTAATCGTTCTAAATTCTTCAGTTGTTCAAGGTTTAATGGTGTTTCAAATAATTTATTGTCACCTAAATCTAATTGGGTTAAACTGGTAAGTTTTCCAATTGTACTTGAGACTTCAGATATTTTATTTGACTTCAGATTTAACCATTCAAGTTGATTTAATCGATTGCAATCAATTTCGAATTTGGACAGTTTATTTTTAGATAAATCAAGTTGTGTCAAGTTAATTAATTCCTCAAATTCTTTTGGGATTATTTCAAGAGTATTATCTCTTAAGTCAAATGTTTTTAACTTGTTTAAATGCCCAATAGATTTGGCTATAGTATTTAAATAATTTCTTGATATAAGCAGTTTTGTAAGGTTTTTTAAATGCCCGATTTCATTGGGTAAACTTTTTATTTTGTTGTTTTGAAAATCTAAAACAGTTAATTGATTAAGACTGTACAGGTTTTTAGAAATGAATTCAATTTTATTCGAATTAAAATATGCAACTTTCAAATTTGTAAGTCCCGATATCTCATCAGGTATTTCAGAAATGTTATTATTTCTAAGATTAAGGTTTGTTAGAAAGTCAAGTTCAAAAACTTCAAAAGGGATTTTTTCCAAACTCATTCCCGACAAGTTTAGTAAAGAAGCCTTATTCTTTTTTGCATTCTCTATTTTTTCTAATACTTCAGTCATCTAATTGGGCATAACGTTTAGTTATGAATAGTACGGGGCAGAAAATCTGCGGATTTTCGTGTCGACACAAGCCATGAGCTTTTAGATTTTGTTTTAATTTTGTCGTTCTATAAAAGCCAAATTAAAAGATTTGGCGATAAATGTAAATATACACAAGCTTTCAAATTTAAACATCAAAACCCGTATTATTTATAGGTGTTGTTGGCAGTAGTTTTTCTATTTTAAGCTAACCTTCACAAGCCCTGAATATGTCCCAATCCATAGATTTCCGTTTTTGTCAAGTTGTAAGTCAGAGAGATAAACACTTGGTATTTTAGAATTCTCAATAGTATATAGACTCCATTTTTTCCCATCGTACTTGGCAAGTCCAACTTTCCATATTCCTAGCCAAATTATATTTCTTTTCTCGTCAATTACAAAATCTGAAATAGAGTTTGATGGTATATTTGAATTATCAATATTTATGATGGACCACTCGTTATTTGGGGTTAATTTAGCAAGTCCTGAATGTTTATCATCTTTACTATATAGAGAGAACCAAAGGTTTCCATTTTTATCTTCGAAGCCTTCGTCGATTATTCCGTTTTTTAATGGAGTATCTGAGTCATTAAAGAATCTTGTTACACCATTTTCAATCATAACGTTTCCTTCAAAAGTCCCAATCCATTGTCTATTCTTTCTATCAACAAACATTCCAAGTACTTTATTGGTAGGTAGTTTAGAATTTGAAGTGTTTATTACAGACCAATTTTCCCCGTCATATTTACATACTCCATCCCAAGAGGTAAACCATACGTTGTTAGAGTTGTCTACAACAATTTTTCTAGCCCAGTTAATGGGAGAATTTATAGAGTCATATTTTGTCCAATTCTTGTCATCGTATTTGTAGACATTCCAATCAGCAACAAACCATTTATTGTTGGACAAATCTACGCTAGCATATCTAATAGAAGGGGTTACATTCTTTTTATTAATTTCACCTTTAAATGCAGAGTTTTTTGCATTAAAAAGTTCCATTTTATCATCTTGCATTTTAATTAGCCCATTATCGGTTCCTAGCCATAACGTTCCTTCATTATCAATAGTTACTGCTCTTGAATAATTATGTCTAATTTTGGAGTTTTTACTATTGTAAATGGTAAAGTTATTATCAGGAAAATCATTTTTATAGTCTTTAACTGAGTTAGTGATTTCTAACTTTGTTTTCTCTGATTTGATTTTTTTCATAAACGAATTATCGAAAAAATCTTGATATTTTGTAGTTACTTTTCCTTTTTTGAACTCAAAATTTAAGAATACTGTTGCATTTGTTGGGTTTTTATTTTTATCAATGGATGGGAGCCAATTATTCATTGAATTAATTGTCTCTCTAATTTTTAGTTTTTCTGTACTTATATTAACATCTAGTTGAATACTTTTTACACAATGATTGCCTATGCTGTCTACAAGTACCTGAACATAAATATTACCTTTTAGTTTTTTTGAGAAACCAATTAATCCTTTTTTAAAATAGCTGTCTAAGTCATACTTGTATTTAGCTTTAGGGTTTCCACAATCAAGACAGAATTTACTAATATTGCAATCGTCATACTTTTCTATAAAGATGTTTTGACAGTATAAATTTGATGTAATAAATAGAATTACAATTACTAGTAAGTGTTTCATTTAGTTTTCTGTTATTAATATTGCTGCCAACGTGTTCGTGTATGGTTAGTTGCGTTGGCTGGAACTAAATTAGTAAAAGAAAACGAACCAGAGGAAAATCCGCAGGATTTTCCGAGTACACACAGACCAAGCAATTGGCTATACACGTTGTTGCCAATAGTTTTATTGTTTGTCGAAGTGAAAAGTCATTATTTCTACTTCAACTTTTTTTTCATTGTCTTGTGGTAAGTGAAATTCATAAGAAAAAGAGGACTCACCATTATCTCCTATATATTTTAAATAATAATCGTGATTTGATATGTCGGCTTTTATAGTTTTGAGAACGTTTGAAAAATCTTTGTTTTTAACAAAAATCATTACGGCTACTTTTGAATCTCTCCAAGTCAAATATCTGTCGAATAGTTGTGATATTGCTTTTAAAAACTCTGAACTACCATGCCAAAATTTACATTCAGCAATAAATAAGTTTGTACCATCATCTGCATATTTTAAAATAATATCAGCTTTTCCTCCACGATTAAATGTTTCTCCAGTCGCAGTAGTTCCTTCATATCGAGTTTCTAAAACAAATAAAAACTGGTCTCTTAATCCTTCTTCATCTTTCCCAATATATAATGCCGGCTTTTTTTCCATGCTTTTGCCAGAATCATAAATCACTTTTAATACATCTTCATACATTTCTTGGCTCATTGAAGGAACAGAGTTGAACTCTTTATTTTTTCCAACAGTAGGTTGCTTTATTACTTTCTTTTTTATGGTAGGTGCTGAAAAAATTGACTGAGTATTTTCATCGACTTTTACATTAATGGCTGCAAAAAAGTCATTTTCTTGCTTATATTTATTCTTCTCACGAAGAAACAATATCCTGATGCTTTCATCAAAAGAAACATTGGATTGAGAAACATGGTCGTTGACTGTATTCATATTGGCAAAAGCATCTGAATAACAGGAAGATTTTACCTTATTAAATTCCGATGCATCTTGTCTGAAAATTTTAATTTGAAAAGAGACAGTATTGTTCTGTTCATTTACATCTATATCATAAGTGGAATAAGAATATGGATTTGGTTTGACTGCAAATAAATCTGCACTACCTTCAAATTTGTATGTTATTCTAAATGTCCAAGAATTCGCCATAAATTCTCTTCCAAAATCATCATTGCGTCTTTCTTGAGATTTTATCGGATTTGAAACTTCTTCAGTTTCGAGAAGTATTTTTAAGGGCTCTAATCGATATTTATCTATTAAATATTTTATGTATTCATTTTCATCTACTTTAAGTATGTAATTTTTCCCTTTGGAAGTTATTTCTTCAATTATTGATTGAGTATATAATCTTGGAAAATCCAACCAAGATATTTTTGAAAATGCTTTCATCTATTGGTCTGGTTCAAATTATTGGCAACAATTAAATAAACACCATTGTGTTTATTTCTTTTATATGGTCAATGTAGGGATTTATTCCTAATTAATTGCAAAGCCCCGTATTTACTGATATTTATTTTTAATACCCGTTATTAAACGTTTGTAAGTGTTTAATTTATATTAAATGACTACAAACGTTTATTATTTAAAGAAGGTTAAATAGTGATTTTTTTTAAAAATAAGTTTTCTGAATTATTATGAATATCTTTTTATCACGCCACAAATTAAAACCTGTATCTCATTTTACAAATAAACTAATTTTTAACGTTAATAACTTATTTCTAAATATCATAGCTTAATAAAGCTTTATGTTCCATTTAATAAAGCTGCTGTTTCTAAAAAAAATACATGACTAATATATCTCAGGTAAACAATTATTACTTACACAATTTGCGGGTTATGTTGTTTATATTATAACGAGGAAGTGTTAGTTTAAAACTTCTTTTTTTGGCATAGTACTTGACTTATAGTAATTGTTCGCACACTATTGTTCATATAACTATCTTTTTTATATATTAGCGGACATTATATAGAAATACATATTTAAATATCATACACATGAAAAAACTTACAACTTTAAAATTAGTAATGGCTGTTGCAATGTTGTCATTCCTTACAGGATTCTCACAAGAAAAGCCAGTAACGAAATTATTGAAATCATATATTGCAAATTCAAATCAACTTTGTGAAACTAAACAAGTAAACAATGTCCTGTCGTTATTTGATGATAGGTATAAAAACAATGTTGCTTATGTAGGACTTTCTGGTATAGTAAAAAGAAGTACTATTGGGTTTGAGCAATTTTCAGAGCAATTAGCTGAAAATGTTAAAAACAAAAACTATAATTTTCATATGACAATTGGCGATATAGTTCATGAATCTCAAAAAGAAAGAGCAGGAACAGTATCTGCATTAGTAAATTTTGAATCAAAAATTGACGGGAAAGTTGCTGAAAAAGGAACTATTTTAATGAACCTAGTTGCTTCTTTAGTTAGAGGAGAATGGAAAATAATTCACAACAATACAGTAAGAGTTTCTGAAGGAAGTGATATTGGTAATTGTGTATGTTACTTATTCTCAAAAGGAAGTTCTTTCTTTAATGCTGAAACATATTACCCAGCTGGTGTTGAGTATGATAGAGAATACCAATCTTTCAGAGTAAGTGCTAGAGATGGTAAACGTATCATTAAAGGGAACGATACTACATATACATGGGCTGAAAATGGCGATGTATTAGATGCTGGACGTAAATTAGGTAATGCAAAATCTTCTGATGAAGCAGTTAAAGTTGTATTAGCACATGTTTATGCTGAAACTTGTACGAAAATTGATTTTAATTAATCAAGAATAATAATAAGTCAAAAGCCTTCAAGTTTTCTTGAAGGTTTTTTTGTGTCTAATTAGTTTTTAAAACTTAAGATATTATGCAAAACGGATATGATGTTATAATAGTAGGTGGTGGTGCAGCTGGTTTTTTTACAGCTATTAATATTGCGCAACAACGAATGGATTTAAAAATAGCTATTCTTGAAAGAGGTAAGGATGTATTGCAAAAGGTAAAAGTTTCTGGTGGTGGACGTTGTAATGTAACTCATGCCTGTTTTGACCCAAAAGAACTTACTCAGTATTATCCAAGAGGGAAAAAAGAGCTTTTAGGGCCTTTTCATCAGTTTTGTTGTGGCGATACTTTTGAATGGTTTGATCAACGTGGAATTGAATTGAAAATTGAAGAAGATGGACGTGTATTCCCTATTACAGACTCTTCTCAGACAATTATAGATTGTTTTCAAGGAGAGATTAAAAAATATCATATTGATGTTTTGACTAATCAAGCTTTAGTAGATTTTGAAAGAGAAAATAATCAGTGGAAAGTAATCACAAAAACGGAAAGTTATATTTCTGATTCATTGGTTATAGCTGCAGGTAGCTCTCCTAAATTATGGAAATTAATAAAATCAAAAGGACATAATATTATTAATCCAGTACCTTCTTTATTTACATTCAATATAAAAGATGATCGAATAACCGATATTCCTGGAGTTGTTGCGCAAGATGTTGAAATTAAAGTTTTAGAGACAAACTTAGAAAGTACAGGTCCATTATTAATTACTCATTGGGGATTAAGTGCTCCGTCAATTTTAAAGCTTTCTGCTTGGGGAGCTAGAACTTTAGCTGATAAAGACTACAAGTTTGATATTTCGATTAATTTTATTGGATTAGCAACGGATGATTGTTTAAATAGATTAAAAGAGTTGAAGCAAAACATGGCGAAAAACTTGGTTGTAAAATACAACCAGTTTGAAGTACCTAAACGCTTGTGGCGAAAATTAGTAGAAGCGGCACTCATATCAGAAACTATTCGTTGGGCTGATTTAACTAAAATTCAATTAGAAAGTTTAGCCAATCAATTGACAAATGCGATTTTTAAAGTTGATGGAAAAAGTACTTTTAAAGAAGAATTTGTTACAGCTGGAGGAATTGATTTAAAAGAAATTAATTTTAAACGTTTTGAGAGTAAACTACATAAGAACTTGTTTTTTGCAGGCGAAGTATTAAATATTGATGCTGTAACAGGTGGGTTTAACTTTCAAAATGCATGGACAGGAGGGTACTTAGTAGCAAAAGCAATAAGTGAATCATAAAAAAGCAACCCTTAAGTTAGGGTTGCTTTTTGTATTGTATTATTTGTTAAAGAATAATATTTTATAATAATTTTTATTATCGCTTTCTATTAGCCAATAACCACTATCGGTTATTATAGTGTTAAATAATATTTTATTTTTTGAAAGTTTTATGTTGTTTATGTAATTAGAGATTTCAGTTTTTTCTTCTAGAGCAACAATAGTAGTGCTGTCAAAGGCTTTATTTTTATGATTTTTCAATTTATCATGAGCAAATAAAAAATAATTAAAGTTTATCTGCGCATAAGTGTTTTTCATTTTAGATAATGTGGAAGCTTTATTAAGTTCTTTTATTGGTTCTCCTTTTTGAATACTAAAAGTATGTTTGAAAACACTATTGTCTTTACCGCTTTTTACACGGTTATAAACACTAATAGTCTCATCTTTTATGAGAACATCAATCTCGGCTCTAATGAGGACCAATCCGCGATTAAATAATTTATCTTTAATAATCTGGGTTTTACTCCAAATTTTATTACCGTCTTTATCAAATTTAAAAATATAGTAACCTATTGGGGTATTAGAGCTAAAGTTGCCACCTCTAGCTTTTTCACCCATTAAGCCATAAATATATACATCATTAGTTTCTGGATCATCAATAATACCGTTAATCGCTAAGTTATTATCAAAAGTCATACTATTAGCCCCAAACGTTTCTTCTGTATTGTTGTTCATAGAAAACACTAAATAATATTTTTTTAGTTCAACATTAAATGCTACATCATCAACTTTCTTTCCTTTTTCATCGTAATAAGTTTTGTAAACGGTACATTTTCTATAATCGTTGGATATAGATTTGGTAATAATTTCAAAGAAAGACCTTACAGCAGGTTTAACTAAATAGTTAGGTTTTTTCCGAAACCATTTAGCAAATTTTTCACCTAAAAGCCTGTTAGTATTTGGTTTTTCAATATTATAGATATTGTTTTTTCTAGAGTATATTTCTGTTTTAACAAGTATTAAGTCATCTTTAATGAAGTTAATATTCTTTCTCTCTTTTCTTTTTTTATTACTTATACCCCATTCAAATTCATCGTTAAAATAAGGGGTTGTTTTAAATATTTTATCCTTTTTATGTTTGGTGAAATTTGTTTTTTCACTAATATACTTATGTTCTTTTCCGGTTAAAGTCGTTGCAACAAATTTAGTTGCTCTAATGGTTTTACCAGAAGGAGAATATTCTGCATACATTAAGTTGTCATTTTCAGTTAGAATAGTTTTATTACTAAACCTATCATAGGTACAAATGGTTTTTATATGATTGTTTACAGACATTCCTTTTGTATGGGTGCCTTTTTCAATAACTATTTTGTCTAAAGAATCAAAGTATTTATAGTTTACAGGTTTTAGACCTGATTCAAATTTTTCATCCACAATTGTTAGTTGAGAAAAAGATAAATTATAAACTAAAAGAAAACTAAAAAATAATATTTTTTTGAACATGATTATGTATGTGATTTTTAAGGCCTCAAAAATAATTATTTAAATCATCTGACTACTAATAATTTTAAATATAATTTATCTTTGTTTAAAATAAGATAGCACAATGCCAAAACAAGCATTTATACATACATTATCAGGAATTACTATTGAAAACGGATCTGTTACTTGGGAATCACCAAGTAATATTGCTTTAGTAAAATATTGGGGAAAAAAAGAAAATCAAATTCCTGCCAATCCATCTATCAGTTTTACATTAAGTACTAGTAAAACGATAACTACCTTATCATATAAAAAGTTATCAAATCCTACAGAAGAGTATAAATTTGAAGTTTTTTTAGAAGGAAATAAGCAAGATGATTTTAAACCTAAAATAAATACATTCTTTAAACGTATAGAACAATATGTTCCGTTTATTAAAGAATATGAGTTTAAAATTGAAACATCAAATACCTTTCCACATAGTTCCGGTATTGCATCATCAGCTTCAGGAATGAGTGCTTTGGCGTTATGTATAATGTCTATCGAAAAAGAATTGAATCCTGATTTATCAAATCTTGATTTTACAAAAAAAGCATCTTTCTTAGCACGATTAGGTTCTGGGAGTGCTTGCAGAAGTTTAGAAGGTGATTTGGTTTGTTGGGGAACTCATAAAGAAATTGATGGAACTTCTGATTTATTCGGGGTAAAATACCCGTTTGAAATACATCAGAATTTTAAAAATTATCAAGACACTATTCTATTAGTAGATAAAGGCGAAAAGCAGGTTTCTAGTACTGTTGGACATAATTTAATGCATAAGCATCCGTATGCAGAAAACCGCTTTCAACAAGCACATGATAATTTATCTAAATTAAATAAAATTTTTAAGTCAGGAGATTTAAAATCATTCATTGAAATAGTAGAAAGTGAAGCGTTAACATTACATGCAATGATGATGACTAGCTTGCCTTATTTTATCTTGATGAAGCCTAATACTTTGGAAATAATCAATAAAATTTGGGCGTTTAGGCAGGATTCTGGATTGCACTTGTGCTTTACACTGGATGCAGGAGCCAATGTACATTTATTGTACCCAGAAAATGAGAAGCAACAGGTTTTAGATTTCATTAACACTCAATTAGTTGGCTATTGCCAAAATGGTCACTATATTTGTGATAGTATCGGTTTGGGAGCTAATTTGATTAAAAAATAATTCTAGAACTGAAAATTCCAATTGTAAACTGAAAAATATGATGAAGGGACCGTTATTTTACTCAAAAATATTGTTGTTTGGTGAATATGGAATCATTAAAGATTCTAAAGGATTATCTATTCCATATAATTTTTACAATGGAGCTTTAAAGTTAGAGGGCACTTCTTCTGAGGAGGCTATATCGTCTAACAAAAATTTAAAAGCATTAGCTAATCATTTACAGCAATTACAAGAAACTAAACATAGTTTAGCTCAATTTGATATTGTTAGCTTACAACAAGATTTAACTAACGGAATGTATTTTGATTCTTCAATTCCTCAAGGATATGGAGTAGGAAGTTCAGGGGCGTTGGTGGCATCTATTTATGATAAATATGCACAAAATAAAATAACAGTATTAGAAAATTTAACGCGTGAAAAATTATTACAGCTAAAAGAAATTTTTGCTCAAATGGAATCGTTTTTTCACGGTAAAAGCTCAGGTTTAGATCCGTTAAATAGTTATTTAAGTTTACCTATTTTAATTAACTCTAAAGATAGTATAGAGCCAACTGGTTTGCCAAGTCAACAAACAAGAGGTAAAGGAGCAGTTTTTTTATTAGACTCAGGTATTGTTGGTGAAACTGCACCAATGGTAAATATTTTCATGGAAAACATGAAGCAAGAAGGGTTTAGAACCATGTTAAAAACGCAATTCACAAAGCATACTGATGCTTGTGTTGACGATTTTTTAAAAGGAAATATAAGCTCGTTATTAGGAAATGTAAAGCAACTGTCTAAAGTTGTTTTAAATAACTTTAAGCCAATGATTCCGGAACAATTTCACAAACTTTGGAAACAAGGGATTGAAACTAATGACTACTATTTAAAATTATGTGGTTCAGGTGGTGGAGGTTATATTCTTGGGTTTACTGAGGATTATGATAAAGCACAGAGTGCTTTAAAAGATTACAAATTAGAAGTAGTTTACAATTTCTAATCGTTGAAGTTAAATTAGCCATTATAAATGGTTACTGTTCTAAAATCAATATTTTAATTTTAGAATAACGAAATTACATTACTGTTTAAATTATGTTTTCAAGAAAATACAAACTGACCTTTAAAAAGCTATTCAGTCTATTTTCAGTAGTTAGAGGGTACAATATTTTAGTTATTGTATTGGCACAATACTTATCTTCAATTTATATATTAGCAAAGGATACTTCATTAAAAGAAGTACTGTTAGATCCTAAATTATTTACACTAGTTTTTGCAACGTCTTTAGTTATTGCTGCTGGGTATATCATTAATAATTTTTATGACTCAGAAAAGGATTTAATAAACAGACCAAAAAAATCTATGTTAGATCGACTGGTTAGTCAAAACACAAAATTGTCAGGATATTTTGTGCTCAATTTTCTTACAGTAATATTAGCAAGCTATGTTTCATTTAAAGCAGTGTTGTTTTTCTCCTCGTATATTTTTATGATTTGGTTTTATTCACATAAACTAAAGCGATATCCGTTTATAGGAAATATAATAGCGTCTTCATTAGCTATTGCTCCTTTCTTTATTGTATTTGTGTATTACAGAAATTTTGATACAGTCATTTTCTTTCATGGATTATTCTTGGCATTAATTATATCTATGCGTGAAATCACGAAAGATTTAGAAAATATAAAAGGAGATTTAACGCTAGATTATAAAACTATTCCAGTTACTTATGGGGAAAAAGTAACAAAGTCAATTCTAACTGCATTAATTGTATTTACACTAATTACTTCAGTTGTATTAGCAAATTATTTTGAAATAGGTAAAATGAATTATTACTTTTATTTCGCAGCAATAGTACTATTGTTTTATGCTATAAAACTATGGATAGCTAGTAAAAAAATACATTATGTTTTACTCCACAATGTACTTAAATTTGTTATTGTTATAGGGGCTTTTAGTATAATTTTAATCAAACCAAACATACTACTCAATAAGTTAAATTCTTTGACGTTTTTTTTTAATTAAATCAAGTAAACCAAGCGTATATATAAATGCAACAAAGGGCTTTTATACCAATGTCATTGGTGATAACAGAGCATACAAGCATAAATATTTTCTAGTTAAAAGTTACTGCAATAACTTTTAACTAGAAAGGACTAAATTATTTAAGATAATAGGGTTTTGTTATGAATAAGTGTGATGTTAATTTAAACGAATGTAGACCATTCCCAACTCCAATTTTTAAAGTTTACTTTTTGTGATGGTATAGTGCCGGTTGTTGGAGGGTAAATGCTAATTGTTTCAGCCTGAAACCTAGCGTCTACTGTATTTCCCCAGCCAATTTTTGGAGTAACAGAAAAAATGTTTTTGGTATATGTAAAATCATCTAAAGTTATATAAGCTGTTTCATTTGTTATGTCCAAAGAAAAACTAATGGTGTGGTAGTCTGTATCAGGCTCTAAGCTCCCTAATATTTGCCAGTTACTTCCATCCCAATAACGAACTGATTTATAATTTGGATCCCAAGGATTAATAACCCATTGGAAAGCTATTCCGTAATCTAATTTAGTCTCTGGACCGTCCCAAACAAACAACCCACCTTCAATTGTTTGTCCATTAAAATCTGAATTAGTTGTAGATATAACATAAGGTAGTTTAAATTGATATTCAGCCTCATGTAAAGACGTCATTGCATCTGGATCTGTAATTTTATGATAAGTTAAATTATGAGCCATGATTCTTCTGTTTAAAATATTAGCTTTTAAAACAGAACTATCGATTTTGTTTTTAATACTTACATCATTGTTATTTACAGGGGGGGCTCCAGGAGCAGCGTAGTTTCCATCTCCTAAAATTGTTGTCCAGTTGCTTAAGTTTATTCCATTCTCTGATTTGATAATTGACATATGTTTTTTAATTTAATATTTAAAAATGTTATAATAGATTATACTTAACATAAAGAAAGGGTTTATTTGAATGCTAATCAAAAAATAATACTGAACTGATTGATTATGGCGATTCAGTATCGATGGAAAAATTGGACAAATTTGTTTAGTAGAAATACAAGAAAAATGTTTAAATACATATTCAGTGTTAAGTTTCACTTGGTTCGTCTATTATAATTTCTTGATAAATACCACCTTTAAAGGTTGTCGTAATTTGTATTTAGTCGGTATATAAAAACTTGAAGGAAGTGTTATAGTAGTATTGCAAGCGATATTAAAAAGGATAAAAAAGATTGAAATACAAGATAAAGTCTTTGTCTTTAGGTGAATTAGACGATAAATTACACATATTTTTAAAATAAATAGCAATACCTTTGCGCAAAATTTAGTAGACATGTCAAGCGAAAGAAAGAACACTGATAGAAAGAAGCATACAAACGATTCTTATAAAAAAGCGAATGCTCCAAAATCAAGAGCATCTAAATCAAAATCTTCAGTAAAGAAAACTGTGGCTAAAGAAGCTCCGGTAAAAAAGGGAGTGTCTGATGAAATTCGTTTGAATAAATACATTGCAAATTCTGGTATATGTTCTCGTCGTGAAGCAGATATGCATATTTCTATTGGAAGTGTTACTGTTAATGGAAAGGTAGTTTCTGAAATGGGGTATAAAGTGAAGAGAGATGATGATGTGCGTTTTGATGGCTCAAGAATTAATCCGGAGCCTAAAGCATATGTACTTTTAAATAAGCCTAAAGGTTTTGCTACTACTACGAGTGAAAGTAAAGGAAGAACTGTGATGGATTTGGTTGCAAATGCTACTAGTTCAAGGATAAAACCTGTAGGAAGGTTAGGAAGAAATTCTACTGGATTATTGTTTTTTACTAATGATGATGATATGGTGAAGAAGTTTACAGGTTCTAAAACTGGAGTAAAGCGTTTATTTCATGTAGAGCTGGATAAAAACTTGAAATCAGAAGATTTGAAACAAATTCAAGATGGTGTACTTATAGAAGGTAAAAAAGTAACTGTAGTTGAAGCTTCTTATATTACCAATTCACCTAAAAATGAATTAGGTATTTCTATATTAAATACTGGAAATGGAGTATTAAGAACGATCTTTGAGCACTTAGGCTATGACTTAATAAAAGTTGACTGTGTAATGATTGGTGATTTAACTAAAAAGGATATCCCAAGAGGGCACTGGAAACATTTAACTGAACAAGAGTTAATTAACTTAAAGCATTTTAAATAATAGCTTAAGTTTTTACGAAATATTAAAAGTCCCTCTTATATAGTGGGGCTTTTTTATTAGAACTATCTTAAAATAGTGTGCAGTTTTTCGTGATAATATGTACTTCTATAAATTCCATTATGATTGCAATCGTCAATCAAATGTAAATCAGTGTTTTCTGGCACAAGCTGTTGTAGTTTAATTGAGTTTTCTTCAGGAGTTATAAGTTGATCATTTTTCCCATGAAATATTATAATAGGGGATGTGACTTTTTTAAGAAATTCATAAGTAGGTATTTTATAACTAATCAAATACCCAGGTACAAACGGAGCTATTTTTTTGACCAATGACTCAAAAGAATAATAAGGAGCTTCAAGGATTAATAATTTAGGCTTGTTGTTTGCAGCTAATTTTGTTGCTAAGCCAGATCCGATTGAAAAACCCAATACTATAATATCGTTTTCCTGATATCTTGAATTTAAATAGTCATACACGTGTTGCATATCGCTGTATAGCATTTCTTCATTCTTAAGTTGGTTTTTATTTTTACCAAACCCTCTATAGTCTACAAATAAAACATCATAATTGTTATCAGTATATAACTCGGACCTCATTCCCCAATCATGTAATGCACCCGCATTCCCGTGTAGGTATAAAATTACTCCCTTTGGAGTTTCGCTTTTAAATAAAAGAGTATTTAAAGTATTTGTATTATCAACAGGAATATTTATTTCTTCAAATTCAGTGTCAAATTGGTACTGGTAATTTGTAGCAAGTGTTTTTGGTTGGAAATAAAACTTTTCTTGATTGAAATAAAAAAACACCATTGAAAAAATATACAGTAACGAAATAATCAATAAAGGTAGTTTTACTATTTTTTTATTGAAAAATTGCTTGATAAAACTGTTCATGTATTATTGATGTTAAAAATATTTTAAGTCAAAATTAAACCTTTTTAATTAAGTACTGTCTTATGTAATATTGAATTTTAATAAACAGGATTGAGTTGTTAATGAATGGTGAATTAAAAGTGGTTAGTTACTTGTGGTTGTTCGTGTTTTTTAATTTACAACTTTATAGTCAACAAACTAGTCGAGAATTTAAAATGAGGATTGAACCTGTTTTTAATGGAGAAAAACTTCAAAAAGAACATTGGTATATATCAGATATAGGTGATTCAATACAGTTCAATAAGGTGAAGTTTTATCTAACTGATTTTAAATTTGATGTAACTAAAAAGACTCATCAAGAAATAATAAATAATTCTTTTTTAGTTGATGTATTTAATGAGAATACACTTTTGAGGACGTTAAAACGACCTTTGAATAAAAAAGATAGTATAGTACAATTTTCATTAGGAGTTAATGGTAATTTAAGTGAGTCAGGAGCGCTCTCGGGAGATTTGGATCCAGCTAAAGGAATGTATTGGGCTTGGCAAAGTGGTTATATTAACATGAAAATAGAAGGAATCAGTCCTAGTTGTCCTATAAGAAAAAATAAATTCACTTTTCATATAGGTGGTTTTCAAAAACCATATCCAACAATAAGGAAGTTAAACTTTCCAATTAAAGAAAATCAAAAAGAAATTACATTAGTTGTTGATATAGCAACTTTTTTAAATGAAATGGACTTAAAAGAAAATCATAGTTTAATGATGCCAGGTGAAAAAGCTTCAAAATTAGCTGACATAGCAGTAAAAATGTTTGATATAAAATAATGAAAAAAATCACCTGTTTTGTTGGAGGAATATTACTGCTATCTTTTATTGGTTTAAAAGTAAAGAAGAATATTTTTACATATCCTGAATATTGGCCAAAACCAATATATGATATTACTAATAATCCAGTTACTGAAGAAGGTTTTCAGTTAGGAAGAGCCTTATTCTATGATCCAATCCTATCAAAGGATAATACAATTTCGTGTGCAAGTTGTCATTTACAAGCCTCAGGTTTTACACATATTGATCATGATTTGAGTCATGGTATAGAAGGGAAAATTGGTACTAGAAATTCCTTAGCAATTATGAATAGCGCATGGTCGGATTCTTTTATGTGGGATGGAGGAATTAATCATTTAGAAGTTCAAGCATTGGCACCGTTAACTAGTGAGGTAGAAATGGGGGAGACTTTAGAAAATGTGGTTAGAAAGTTAGACGAAAATACTTTTTATAAGAATTTGTTTTATAAAGCGTTTCAGGATAATACAGTTACTGGGCAACGTGTATTATTAGGGCTTACACAGTTTACAGTAATGTTAAACTCCTATAATTCCAAGTATGATAAATACATCAGGAAAGAAGTAGGGGGAGAATTTACAGCACAAGAAAAAAATGGACTAAAATTATTCAGGAATCATTGTTCGTCTTGCCATACCGAGCCCTTATTTGCAACTAATGAATTTAAGAATAATGGCTTAGCTGTAGATACTACTTTGAATGATTATGGTAGAATGAGAATCACGAAAAATTCAAAAGATTCGTTGAAATTTAAAGTACCAACATTACGAAACATAGAGTTTACAAAGCCATATATGCATGATGGTAGATTTGAAACTTTACAAGAAGTAATTACGCACTATACTAATGGAATTCAATATAGTAAAACGTTGTCAGACGAACTTAAAAATTCAATAATGTTAACTCACAGAGAAAAAGTAGATTTATTGGTCTTTTTGAAAACTTTAACGGATAAAGAGTTTTTGTTTGATAAACGATTTTCATTTCCAAAAGCATTATTAACTCAAAAATAAATTTAGTGAATTCTATAATATTCTCTACTATTATTGCCTTGCTAAGTCATTGTTTTTTCAGTGTACTGTTTTTGTTGTGTATAAAAAAAAATGCGCCAAAGTATTTGTGGTTATTATTTGTAGTTATTCCAATTCCATTTCTAGGAACTCTTTTAGGAGCTACTTTTGGTTTTGATAATACTATTATACGAATGCTATTTTCAGCAGCTAGTTTCTTTTTAGTAGGGCCGTTGCTTTATTTTTATTGTAAATCAATTTTGTGTAAATCAATAAAGAAGACTACAGTGCTACTTCATAGTATTCCATTTTTACTATTTACAGCTTTATTAATCAATTTTGCTCCACCACCAGCACCGTTTGCAAATAATGAGTTTGTAACTCAAATACTGCAATCTTCAAACAAAGCCAAGTTGCCTAAACATTTTTTAACGTTTTGTATAACATTATCTAATATGTTTTATAGTGTGTTAATTATTCAACTGATAAGGAAAAGTAAGCTAAAAGTAAAGGAGTTTTATTCTACTAGTAATTATTCGGTTACACTTCAATGGTTGCAATGGTTAACAGTGTTTTTTGTGCTTTTGACAATAACGTCTTTTATAGAAAAAGCTTATCCAGGAAGCGAAAAATATATCCCATATGTTAAACAATTAGGACCTTTTTCAAGTTTACTATTTGTGTTTTTTTTAAGTGCTTTTGGTTTTCAGCAAAACGTATTGTCAGAGTTGTGCGTAGAAAATATTTGTATAGATAAGGAGATTAATAAAAAGGAGTTGGTAGAAGAAAATACAGAAAAACTAGTAGAAAAGAATTTTTGCAATCTTGAAGAAAAACTAAACCAATATATGATAAAAGATAAAGCATTTTTAAAAGAGAATTTACGCTTGTCGGATGTTTCCAAAGCAATGGATGTCTCTACAAATGAACTATCTTTTTATATTAATCATACCTATCAAAAGAATTTTTATAAATATGTAAATGATTTTCGAATAGCACATGCTTGTAAATTATTAAAAGATGAAACGTATAATAAATACACGATTGTAGCCATTGGTTTTGAGTCTGGGTTTAATTCGAAATCTACCTTTAATCAGGTTTTTAAAGAGCAGGTAAATCAAACGCCATCAGCATATAGGAAAACAGGTTAATTAAAGCTATGAATATGTCCAGACTTATATATTCGGTCTTTTAACTAGCCTGTATATAATACTTTAGCCTTGTTTAATTAAACAAGATATTATGAAAAAACTATTATTCAATTTATTATTATTTATGACTGTGGGCATGTTTGCACAAACAAATCCTGCTATAACAACATGGATGCAAAATACAACAGGAATAACCGGGCGTCATTACGTAGCTGGAAATTCTATTCCAATTAACGACACTAACTTAGCTAATGTCCAATCAGTAGATTATGATACAGATTGGGTGTATGTTTCTGCAACAGGGATTCCTGCTTATATAACAGGCCCTTTTCAAGATGGAAACCCATCATTAGCAACTGCTCAAAACTCTATATTTAAAATGCCATTGGTTCCTACTCAAAATACAGGATCATTAACTGATACTACACCTGGAAACATAGGGGTTTTTATTAATGGGGTAGCTTTATTTGATTATCGTGATGGAGTTGCTTGGAATGACTCAACGAATGATATTTGTGGAGGGCCAGGAAATACTCCTTGCGGACCTCCAGGGACAGTAATGGACTGGAATAGAGATGCAATACCTGCTGAAATGGAAGGGTTTGATTGTAGTAAGGCACATCCAGCAATGGGGAATTATCACCATCACCAGAACCCTAGTGCTTTTGATATGGATTTAGTTGAGGTTTCTGATGTTTGTGATACCTATCCAGCTGATGGGTTGTATGTAATTGATACTAATGCACATTCTCCACTAATTGGTTTTGCTTATGATGGGTTTCCTATTTATGGGGCTTATGGATATGCTAATATTGATGGAACTGGAGGAATTGTAAGAATTCAGTCAAGTTATGAGCTAACTGGAGCAAGCACTAGAACGAATGGACCAAATGTAAGTGCGACTTATTTTGATGGATATTTTAGAGAAGATTATTTATTTGTATCGCATCCAGAAGATTATTATTTAGACGAACATAATGGTCGTTTTGCTATTACACCAGAATACCCTGCAGGGACTTATGCGTATTATGCTACAGTAGATGCTAACCATAATTCGGCTTATCCATATGTTGTTGGGCCTACTTTTTATGGAAACGTAACAGTAACAATTGTTTCTTCTATTCCGGCTGGAACAACAAATTATGTTTTATCAAATTTTGATTATGCATTTAGTGATTCAACAATTAAATCATATCCTAATCCTACTGCTGAAATAATTACACTTCAAATTACTGATGTGTCCCATCCTGATTTAAAAGTACAATTAATAAGCTTGTCAGGTCAGTTGATTTCTGAACAAACACTTAAAATGGGAAGTACTATTTGTAATTTTGAAACCTCAGCATTATACAACGGAACGTACTTTGTTGTAGCTTCTAATGGTTCAAGTAAAAAGACTTTTAAAGTTATTGTAAATAAAGGGTTTTAGATAAAATTTAAAGTATTAAAAAAGATAAAGTCAGTTTGATAATTTAAGCTGACTTTATCTTTTTATGAGATAGAATTTCCCAAATCATAAAGCCAAAAACAACGAGGTACTCAATGAAAATCAAAAAGTAGTTGTTTATAAATGCTTCATTTTTATAGAAAGAATAGCTAAATATAATAGAGAAACTCCATATTAATGGAAAGCGATATTTTGTAAAAACAGATAAAGCTAATAACATAGCTACATACCAAGGGTGAATTGTGCTCGAGGTGAATAAATAGAAACTTAACCCAAATAGCATTGCTGTAATTAGTGATGTTAGATTTTCTTTTTTCTGAGTAAAAGCAAGAGTACTAATAGCTAAAACAACTAGTATTGGTGTGGTTTTACCTAAATATTTTACAATATAATATTGGTCAAATTGTAGCCCTATAAATTTTATGAGATTATGAATACTTCCATTAAATTCAAACTGCCCAAACCACAATCCTATAGTTTTGGAATAATTAGCTAATAGATTTTCTGATAGAAATGGGATGAATAGTAATGTAATTGTTAACCCGATAATTACATAAAAAACAAACAATTTTTTAAGCTTTAATTGTTTGAAAAATAAAGGTAGAAATAGTAAGGGCAACAGTTTTAATACAATGGATCCGGCTAATGGAATAGCTGCTAATTTCCATTTGGATTGTTGTAGTAGGTACAAGCACCATACTAAGAAGAAAATCATGATTCCTTCAAAATGTAAATTACCTGTAAGTTCAATTATAATTAAAGGGTTTAACAGGTATAAAAATATTGCTTTAGGGTTTAAATGAAGTGCTTTTAAGAGCTTTGATCCAAAATAGAGTACACCAATATCAGCAAGTATAATTAGAACTCTCATAACTATAATGCTCCCTAAGATGCTTTTGTTAGCAAATAATGCGGCTATAGTAAAACATAATTGATTTAGTGGTGGGTAATTACTATAATGACTAGCGTTTAATTCTCCCATTCCCTGAACTAATTCAACAGCTTGATTGGGTATAGTGTAATTTGGGTATTGATATATTTCAGGTAGATATAAATACGGATTAAAGCCGTTTAACAACATTCGTCCATCCCAAATAAAACGATAGAAATCTTGTGATAAACTTGGTGTAGCAATTAAAAAAATAAGCCTAAATAGAATAGTTGTTATAACTAAACTTTTCCAGTTAAATTCTTTTTTATATAGGTATAGAAATAATAAAAATAAACCAGTATAGCTAATCAATAAGGAATTGAAATCACCTCGTATTAATTCATATCCAAAATAATAATATCCAAAACAAGATATTATTATGGCTATAAAAATAGTTGTGTTTGTTTTTAGAAAAGTACTATTTAACATTTAAGCTCTTGTAAACAGTTGCTCTAAATACGTCATCTGTAATAAACCAACCACCATATTTATTATTGAATTTTTTAGTTAATTCACGGTTTTTAGTGACTTCATCAAGTGATTTTTTATTATCTATTTCTGCTTGGACTTTAGCTCTTATGCTAACTAGCATGTTCCTGAATATTGTTAGTTCAGCCTTGTTGGAAATGTTTCTGTGTCCTGGAATTATTTTGGTAGTATCATTAGCAATCATTAGTACCTTGTTTACAGCATCGATATAGCCATTAATACTCCCGCCAGAATCTAAATCAATAAAAGGAAATTTTCCTTGAAAGTATAAATCCCCCATGTGAATAATGTTGTTTTTAGAGAAGTAAACAAATGAGTCTCCATCTGTATGTGCATTGTGAACATGTGAAATCAAAACATCGTCATTGTTAATATGAAACATCATATCGTTAGTGAAAGTAATGTCTGGCAATGCTTTTTTTGGAGAAGCAGGTTTCTTTTTGCCAAGAACAGTATTATCGGTATTCATTCGTTTTCTAACATTTTCATGAGCAATAATAGTAGCTCCATTTTTTTTCATATTCTCATTCCCGCCAGTATGATCACCGTGCCAATGGGTGTTTATTAAATAAGAAACAGGTTTGTTAGTAATAGTTTTTATTGTAGCTAAAATTTTAGGAGTTAAAGGAGCAAATTGATCATCAATCATGAAAACACCATCTTCCCCAATAAATAGTCCAATATTACCTCCTTGACCGGTAAGCATATAAATTTGCTCAGTAAGTTGATGTGTTTTTATTTGAATCTCTTTGTCTTGAGCATTCGTGCAAGATATAAAAGCGAATACTACTAGAATAAAGAGTTGTTTTTCGAACCTCATTTTTGATTGATTTTAAGTATAGTTATTGAGTAGTCGACACGCCATGAAATAACTAACCTAAAATAGAGAAATAATTCTAAAGAAGAATCAAAAAAAGTAATTTAAAAACTAAGCTTTTGAAGTCAGTGATTTGAAAAATACAAACCCAAACCCAGAAACGAGCATTAAGTGAAAAGGAACTAATCCGAAATCAATTTCTTTAGCTCCAACGAATATGGTAACTAAGTACGAGCTTACTAACCCGAATATGAAGTATAATAACAAGATACCTTCTATGATAATGTTTTTAGAAATGTTTTTACTCAAATACTTGTTATCTTTCCAAGTATCCTTTAAAGTGCTAATGTTGAATTTTGGAGTACGAACAAACTCACTTTTCTTTCCTCTGTGTCCTTCTAAAACAGCTAATGAATTGTGTAAAGAGAACCCCATTGCAATAGAGAAAAAAGAGAAAAAATGACCAATATAATTAAAGAAGTTTTTGAATCCTTTTCCATTGATATTTCTGTACATAAACCAGTAACAAATAAAGAAAATCAATGTACTCATAACAAAGAAACTCATTACTATAAAGTATGAACGGAAGTGACCATAATAGTTTTTAATGTACAGCATTGGAATGCTTAAAACAGCAACAATAAATACATTTAAAAACATAGTACTATTTAACAAATGCATTACTCCGTGAAACTTGGTTTTAAACGAAAGTTCTTTTGACTTCACTACTCGTTTAAACATTTTTTGGAAGTTTTCCGCACCACCTTTATTCCAACGAAATTGTTGTGAACGTGCCGCACTAATCACTACAGGTAATTCAGCAGGAGTTTCAACATCAACAAGGTATTTAAACGACCAATTTTTCAACTGTGCTCTATAGCTTAAATCTAAATCTTCAGTTAAGGTATCACCTTCCCAGTTTCCAGCGTCGTAAATACATTCTTTACGCCATAAACCTGCAGTACCATTAAAATTAATGAAGTGTCCTTTACTATTTCTTCCCACTTGCTCTAAAGTAAAATGTGCATCTAAGGCAAATGCTTGTATTTTAGTAAGTAGAGAGTAATTTCTATTGATATGTCCCCAACGTGTTTGTACAACCCCAATCTTGTCATCTTTAAAATGAGGAACGGTTAATTTTAACCAATCCGTTTGTGGTAAAAAATCGGCGTCAAAAATGGCAATAAATTCACCTTTTGCAATTTTCAAACCTTCTTTTAAAGCACCTGCTTTAAAACCTTCTCTATTTTCTCTTCGAATATGAGAAATGTCTAATCCAGTTTCTTGTAATTTTTTAATATGTGCAGCATTACTTGCAACAGATTCATCGGTAGAGTCATCTAAAACTTGAATTTCCAATTTATCTTTAGGATAGTCAATTAAAGCTATGTTGTTCAATAATCGTTCAACAACATATAACTCATTGTATAAAGGTAATTGTATAGTTATGTATGGTACTTCATCAGGATTGTTTAAATCAAATTGTGGACCATGTTTTTTGTTTTTTTGCGCTTTCAAATAATTGACTAGCAAGTTCAGTTGCGCTAATGCGTAAAATAAAATGATTACCAACGATATTGAATATATCGTCATAATAATATATGATCCGTATAATATTGCTTTATCCACTGTTATTTGAGGCTATATTTAAAAATCCACGTTAAAATTTTAACGCCAGCAAATATAGCACCTTTTATTGTACCTGACACCTTTGAAACTCCAATTCTTTTTTTATAACGAACTGGAACTTCGACATATGAAAACTGCTGTTTTAGCGCTTTAAGCTGCATTTCTACAGTCCATCCATAGGTTTTATCGGTCATGTTGAGTGCTAGTAATTTATTATATTTAATTGCTCTAAAAGGCCCAAGATCAGTGAATGTAGCTTTAAAAAAAAGTTTCATTAAAAAACATGCGAGCCAATTGCCAAAAATTTGCTGTGGAGTTACGGAGTCTTTCTCTCGTAATTCAGGTACACGTGCGCCAATAACTAAATCGATATCATTAGTAAGTATTGGAGCAATAATTTTAGTTAATTCTTCTGGGTAATCGCTATAATCTCCGTCTAAAAACACGATAATATCGGGCTTTTCATTTTGAGAAGCAATGTACTCCATTCCTTTTAAGCATGCATAACCATACCCTTTTTGAGTTTCAGTTAATACAGTTGCGCCTGCATTTTCTGCAACAGAAACAGTATTGTCGGTAGAATTATTACTAACAACAATTATTTCAGAAACTACTGAAGGTATTTCAGTAATTACATTTGCAATAGAATCTTGTTCGTTATAAGCAGGAATGATTACCTTAATTACTGACATTTATTCAACTTAAAATTTCGACAAAAATACTATAATTGATGTGTAGTTAGTTCCTTTTCATAAATATTTACTGTTGCTACACATAAAGGCTCATTATCAGTTGCAGGAATGGCAACACATCTTTTGTTTTTAGGACAGCGCATATAACTTGGTCTGCATGATGAAAAACCAATTGTAATAACTAGGAATGGAACAATTATTTTATACATAATCAATGGTTTTATTTATTTAATAACGACATTAAATCTACATCATTTCCTAATAAAACATCTGTAGGATTTATTCTTCCATCTTCAGGGCCGTTTTCTAATTTCAATACTCCACGCGGACAAACTGCACTGCACACACCACAACCTACACAGCTGGCACGAACAATATTTTCTCCTTTTTGAGCATAAGCCCTAACATCAATACCTTGTTCACAATAGGTAGAGCAGTTACCACATGAAATACATTGTCCTCCATTAGTCGTAATTCTAAAGCGAGACTTAAATCGTTGTACAATTCCCATGTATGCAGCTAAAGGACAGCCAAACCTACACCAAACTCTGTTCCCAAAAATAGGATAGAATCCTGTTCCGATAACTCCAGCAAATACTGATCCTATTAGAAGCCCATAAATGCTTTGTATTGTACTTGTTTTAATACCTAATACGCTTCCTGTTTCAGCGAAGAATGTATATAATGTAATTCCAGTCATTACTATTGCAAAAACTAAGACACCATGCACTATCCAGCGCTCAAACTTCCATGCTTTTACGGATTTGTCAGATAATTGTCTGTATGGATCACCGAGTGTTTCTGCTAAACCACCACATCCACAAACCCATGAACAATACCATCTTTTTCCAAAGAAATATACCATTAACGGAACAATGACTAAAGTTAGTACGATTCCCCAAACTAAAATAAATAAACCTATACCACCACTATTTGTTAATTCTTTTAAATTCCATTTAAAGAAGAAATCATAATCTAAAGGAAATGCATTTTTAAAATCATACCATGGCATTTGAAAACGTACCATGATTTCAGGAATTAAAAAAGCGAACACAATTTGGAAAAAGAGTACTGATGTAGTTCGTAATATTTGGTATTTGTTATGACGGTATTTAATATACATTCTAACAGCCATTACAACCATTACAACACAATATAAAAAACCATATAAAAACCATTGTCCAGCAGGGTTCCCACTAAGGGATTCACTAATAGGATCAACAATATAAGTCCAGTTAACAATATAGTCTGGAGCAAAATAAAGTAATAAATAAAAACTAACTAAAAATATAAAAACAAACCAACCAATCCAGCCTCTATTTGTAGCTGCATTTAAAAATACACCATTATTTTTTATTCCTTTTGGACCTAATGTAATAACATTAGGGATAATAAAAAGTAATGCTCCTATAATAGCTAATCCAAAGGTTAGCCACCAAAATAACCCTTTATTTTCTTTAATAAGTCCAGAACCGGATTTCTTAGCTATATCATAAGCTAATACATGAGGTTTACTCCATATTTTTTTTCCATATTCTTTATTCTTAATATGTGAAGTATTTGCATTGTTTAATGCACTTCTTATTTCTGAAGAAAAACTAAATGGATTGGTAAACTCTTTTCCAACAACATGAGTATTCATGTCATTAATAAATAATTCGCTTTTAATTCCTTTGTCCTTAACTATTTGTTCAAATAGAGTAGGAGTAAGTTCGTATTTTCCTAAAAAAATAAGTGATATAAAAAGCATCAATCCTATTAAGAATATGCCAAGCCCTGTATTTTGAATGTTTTTCATAGTTGTGATTTATGCTTTAGAGAAAATACGTTTCCAGCTTTTCTTTTTTAGTTGAATGTTAGTGCCGTTTTCAAGATTAAATTTTTCGACAATATCTTTTTCGTGTAATTTGTAAAATTCAGGGTCAAAGTTAGCATCTGCTAAATGCTCTAAAACATATTCAACAGATTTTTTGTCGGTTAGTACTTTGTCAAAGAATTCATGCCGCATACGTATTCCGAAATTGTTTATTCCAAGGAATTCAAGCGTATTTTTGTTGTAATTTAAATGGATACATTTTTTGCCATCTTCATGTTCCCAATAAAAACGAGCTTCATGATCTTTAGGTTGTGCCCAAACCCAACCATAAGTTTGATATTCAATATCAAAAAATTTAGCTGAATTAAACCAATGCCCTGGTTTGTACATAACACGATTATCGCAAATAGTTTGAGCTAAGGTTTCTCCCATCATTCTTCCGGTATACCAAACTGCTTCAATTGGTCGACGTTGATCGATAGCTTCATTTTGTTCAGCACAATCACCAATAGCATATATGTTTGGGATATTAGTCTCTAAGTATCTATTAACCTTTACACCTCTTCCTGTTTCAATTCCAGATTCTTTCAAAAAATTAATATTGGGTGCTACTCCAGCAGTCAATCCAACTAAATCACATGCTATTTCTTCACCAGTTTCTGCAATAGTTATGGATTTTACTTTGCCATTTTCATCGGTATTTATTTCTTTTAAATTTAAGCCTAAGCGTAAATCAACATGATTGTCGGTAATTTCACGGTTAATCATTGCCGATTCTCCTTTTGGTAAAACAGCATCCCAGAAGCTATCTTCACGAACTAAAAATGTAGTAGGTATATTTCTACTGTGTAGCATTTCAGCTAATTCAATTCCAATTAAGCCTCCACCCACTATTACAGCACGTTTACATGTTTTGTTATCAGGAGCATATTGCTCAATTTTTTCTAAGTCTTGCTTGTGATACATTCCTGTAACACCATCTAAATCTTGTCCTGGCCAACCAAACTTATTTGGTTTTGATCCAGTTGCAATAACTAACTTGTCATAGCTTAAAGTATTTCCATCTTCAAAAAAAACTTCGCTAGTATCTGTATTTATTGAAGAAACATATTTGCGGACTAAATCAATTCTATTTTTCTCCCAAAACCATTTTTCATATGGTTGCGTATGTTCAAATTTCATATGTCCCATGTACACATACATTAAAGCAGTACGTGAGAAAAAGTGATCTGTTTCTCCAGATATAACAGTAATTCGTTTATTGCTGTTTTTCCTGATATGACGTGCACAGGTAATTCCTGATATTCCGTTCCCAATAATTACGATATGTTCTTCCATATAAAATAAATTGATATTGATTGAGTCGAGATTAAATATAAGAACTTATAAAAGAAAATGGAGGTATAGTCAATTTAGATTAATTGTAAATAATTTAGTGTTAGCCAGCTAACATATTAGATTAAAAAGAGGAGGTAATTTTGTAAGCATACTATTAATCAAACATAGTTATGAAGACAATTACTTTTATATTTTTAATGTTTTTGTCTAGAACTGCAAATGTCTAAATCCCTAATAGGTGTTTGTTTTTTTGGAAATAGAATTAGAAAATAAAAAAAATGTTAAACAGGTTATTATTAATTAATCAAGATTGTATTTTAGAGGAATAATTATTTTATATGAGTAAACATATTCTTCTTTGGTCTTTGATACTAATTACAATGCAGCTTTCATGTAAAGGACAAACTGAAGCAAAAATTAATGGAGTGTCTTTTGTTGCTTCGGGGGAAAAAGTAACTAATAAACACATAATTCCAGTAGTTAAGTTAAATGCTAATTATGCAGCAGTAATGCCTTTTGGTTTCTCTAAGAATTTAAAGTCACCTTTAATAGGGTTTAATAGTGATCGACAATGGTTTGGAGAACGAACAGATGGTGTTGCGCAATATATTAATGAGTTGCATAAAAGTAATATTAAAACAATGCTCAAACCACAAATTTGGGTAATGAAAGGAGAATTTACAGGGAAAATTTCTATGACTAATGAAGCAGATTGGTCAGCTTTAGAAAAAAATTATACTGACTTTATACTGACTTATGCAAAAGTAGCTCATGAAAATAAAGTAGCTATTTATTGTATTGGTACAGAATTAGAATTGTTTGTAAAACATCGTCCAGACTATTGGAAAGGATTGATACAACAAGTAAAAACTATTTACAAAGGAAAATTAACGTACGCTGCTAATTGGGATGAATATCCAAAAACAACTTTTTGGAACGAATTAGATTATATTGGTATAGATGGGTATTTCCCTCTTTCTGATGCAAAAACTCCTAAAGTTTCTGTTTTAAAAGAAAAGTGGCAGAAACATAAATTAGCAATGAAAAAACATAGTGATTCTTTGTCTAAAAAGATATTGTTTACTGAGTTTGGGTACAGAAGTGTTGATTATACCGCATCAAAACCTTGGGAAGTAGACTATAATAAAACTTCAGTGAACCTTACAGGGCAAGTAAATGCTACCAAAGCATTATTTGAAGAACTATGGGATGAAAATTGGTTTGCTGGTGGCTTTGTTTGGAAATGGTTTATTGATTATGAAAATGTAGGTGGAGTTGAGAACCCAAGATTTACTCCTCAAAATAAGCCTGCTGAAGAGACTATTAGAAAACATTTTATTTTAAATAAATGAAGTATTTAAATTTATTCTTATTATTTATTTTGATCATATCTTGTTCTAAAGATGATGACTCTGTTGCGGTGGATACTTTAGAGAGTTACGTACTTAATAAAACTGTTGAAACGGGTGCTGTTATAGCCTGTGCTGCAAGCGAAGAAAATTCAAATGACGTATTAACGTTTTACTATCCAAAAATTGGTGCAACAAATGTTAAACTATATATAACTGAAGGTATAGATGTAAATCCATTAAATTATAGTAAGTATATGTATTTAAAGGCAGCTAGTACTCCTGTTTTTAACGGTTATTTAGGGCGCTTTAAAACCAATAAGGCTGTAGAACATTTTGTAATAATAAGCTACGAGTTAGATAATGAAATAAAAATATCTAATCCAATAAGAACGAAACAACACACAAAAGAAACGTATTGGTCTGATGAAGTTACTGTTAATCAAGAGGATATTTTAATGCCTAAATTTTCGTGGGAAAACAATCAAGTAGGAGACAATGCTATTTATTTCCAAGTACTTTCTTCAGTAAATAACGATTTGATTTCAGGGACTTACACAACTGAAAATAATTTTCAGTTTTATAGTTTAACCAATGTAGTTTTAAATATTACAATGGCAACATCGCCTGAATTAGTAGTGAATACCAATTATAATTTCACACTTATGGATGTTAGTGAAGATAATTGGGTTAATTTAGTACATCAAAAAACATTTATAACACCATGATTACTGTAACAATAAATGCTAAGTGAGTACTTATTAGTGTGACTAAAATGTAATCTTATCAAAAAATCATTCGACTATACTATTATTATCATCTCAATTGTAGTAATTGCTATATGGCAACTTCCTTATTTTGGATGGGTACAATATCCTTTTATTTTATTAGGGACTTGGTTCCATGAAATGGGGCACGGATTAACTGCTTTGTTGGTAGGAGGTTCTTTTGAGTATTTGGAAATATATGAAAATGGAGGAGGAGTTGCATATTATGTAATTGGAAATAGTTATTTGCCTAAAAATATAGCTAATGCTTTTGTGGCAGCTGGTGGGTTATTCGGGCCAGTTATAACAGGGAGCGTTTTAATAGTATCAGCAAAATACCGTAAAAGCTCAATGATAGCGCTTAGATTATTAATTGTATTAATGATCTTGTCTTTATTATTATGGGTGAGATCGTTTTGGGGTGTAGTGGTGTTAAGTGGTTATATAGCTATATTGGTAGGAATTACCTTTCTTAAAAGTAGGCGAGTTGAAGTAATTACCATTTTGTTTTTAGGAGTGCAGTCAGTATTGAGTACTTATCTTCAATTGGATTATTTATTCACTAAACAATTTGAAAGAAACGGTGCTGTACAAATATCAGACACACAGGTTGTAGCAAATAATACATTTGGAATGTATTGGATGTGGGCAGTTATAATAGCAGTGTTAAGTGGAGTAATTTTATGGAAAAGCCTTCGGTTTTATTTTAATAAAAACAACATTTAAGTTATTGATCAATAAGTTGTAGTTTCTATGTTAAAATGTTTTTTTACAACTAGCTTGTAGTTTTCTTTTGTCCAAATAAAGGCAAGAATAGAAAAAAAGAAATAATTAAAAATACATTTTTGATCATGGTAATCTGATTTTTAAAAAAGAGTTTAGCGAAGGTATCACTTTCTAATAAACTAATCCTTTATATGTTTTAAATAATAGGCATATAAATCATCTGCTGAAGCACCAAACCATTTTTTTACATAGATAGTCCAGAAGTGGTATTGCAGTTTCCAAACACCATTAGTTTCATACCTTCTTGCTGAAGTGGTAATCCATTTAGGAATCACAACAAACTCATTTCTTTCGTATAGTTTGTTTATCAAATCATTGTCTTCATAAACAGTAAATTGTTCGTTAAAACAACCTAATTCATGAAATAAAATTTTAGTAATAAACTGACTTTGATCTCCTCCTCTACAAGCACGCCATTTAAATTGAGTTAGCCACCCTGCTAATTGTAACCACCAATGAGTACAATCAAATTTCATTTTGAAACATCCTGCTAGGTTTCCTTGTGCTACCTCATCTAAAATGTATTTATCAAATTTATTTGGAGGGAAAGAATCTGCATGTAAAAAATAAAGTATGTTTTCAGATGCAATCTTTGCGCCAAGGTTCATTTGTTTGGCTCTACCACGTTCGGAAATAAGTAGTTTAACTAGCTTGTTCTTTTTGCTAAAATCAGTAACAATATTTTGAGTACCATCATTGCTTCCACAATCTATCACAATAATTTCAGAAATGTTTTTTTCGGAACTATTATATAACAAATGAAGCAGTAAACGTTCTATGTTTACTGCTTCATTTAGTGTGGGTATGATAATGGAAATTCTATTCATTCAAATTCCAATTGTATTTTCTAAAAGATTTTTTTGCATTACGATTGATGGTAATATCTGAATATTTGTTGAGGTAATCAATTAATGAACCTTCGGTTTTAAAATCTTTTGCATACCATTGAAATATTTTGGATAACTGAATGGAATCTTCTGAAATATTATTTCTAGTCACATCGTTTATAAATTGATGTGCTAAGAAATCTAATTCTTTATTCACGTTTGAAGCAGAAAATGCTTTGTTCAATATAGGTGGGCAAGAAAATGACGCGCAATTAATTCCAAAATGAATTCTGGGGTCATTCATTTTACGTAATATTTTATGTTCAATGTCACTTAAATTATACCACTTATTTCCTAATTTGAAAAACCTACTATCCCATGCATTTTTGATGTCTTTAATACTTTTAGTAGGGTAGTTATCAATAATTAGTTTAATGGTAAAAGCATTATATGTGTTCATCCAATAGGCTAATTTATCTTCATTTGGCCATTTTTCAGTAGGTATATTTTCTGATAAGGATGTTAAATATAATTTGAATATAGCTTTGTTTTTAATAAAACCTTTGTAGTCTGTTTCTCCTTTTTCTGAAATATTTTCTGACAATAAATTATTGAATATGGTATGGTCAAAGAATTCAATTTTTTCTATTGGATGTGTTTCTTTGATCTTTTCAATTTTAATAATAGGATTTTTTGACAGTTCAGGAATTGTATCTCGAGTTACTTGCGAAACTTCTTTTTGGATTGGTTTATTAGAAACAGTTTTCTTGGTGCTATTGCATGAAACTATGAGTAGTAGTGTCGTAAATAATAATAAGGTTTTAAATTGTAATTTCATATTATAAATTTAAACAAATTGTGATAGTAAAAAATAAACTAAGGCACTAATCAAGGCTGCAATTGGTAATGTAAGAGCCCATGATAATATTATTTTACCAATCATTTTATAATCCGCTTTTTTAGTAACTGTTCCTATACCAAAAATTGACCCTATGGAAACATGGGTAGTTGATACAGGTAAGCCATGAATGCTTGCTGTAGTAACCAATAGTCCAGTAACTAAATTGGCGGTAAATCCTTGACCAGAATTCATCGGAGTTATTTTGGTACTCATTGTCATTCCTACTTTTTTAGCATTAAGTAAACCTCCAATAGCCATTGTAATTGCAATAGCTAACATACTCCATTTAATATCTAATGAGTTAATGATTAGTAATAATCCAACAATTTTTGGTGTATCATTTAAACCCCTTGCAAATGAAACAATACCAGCACTTATATAGTGTAATGAGTCTAATGTTTTTTGGGCAGAGAATCCAAGTAATTTTCCAGAATATACTTCTATTTCAGTATTCTTAAAGGTTGAAGAACCATCGTCTAAAACAGTAACTGCATTCATTTGCATTCTTGTAATGTCAGGATTAGTATAAATTACTGCTTCTGATTGTTTGTTAATTTTTAAGATACGTCTGAAAAACCTAAAAATTAAGTAGATGATAAAACTACCAATTGCTGCCATTAATGGGCTTACAACTAGTGGCACTAAAAAAGCACTCCCTAGTTTTTCAAAATTAAAAGCACTTCCTACCGCCATCACACCACTACCAAATAATGCTCCAACTAAACTGTGTGTTGTAGAAATTGGCATTCCTATTTTTGTAGCTATAAAAACAGTTATAGCTGCTCCTAGAGCAATTGCAATTGCGAAGGTGGGTAAGAGTAATAGTTCATTTGGTACTAATCCTTTTCCTGAAAAATTTTTCACTAATTCTTCTGCTAAATAAATAGCTGATATAGATCCTAATGCAGTAGTAATGGTTGCCCATCCAATTGCTTTCTTATAATTAGTTGTTCCGCTTCCAAAAAGTGTAGCGACTCCTTTAAAATTATCATTAGCACCATTGCTGTAGGCTAAGAAACAAGCGGCTAGGAATAAAAGGAAATAGATCATATAGATATGTGTTTAATTTAGAAGTATTAAGTCGATAACTATAGAAGTAAATTACAAAAATATATTGTGGGTTTGTATAAAAGGAATACTTTTTTATTTAGGAAGGATGTCGATTATGTTACATGTGTAAATTGAGTTAAATAATGTTAATTCCATAAGGTGTAAATATCTTGTTTTCAGGTTTTTGAGTGTTTATTTAAGAGTGTTTTATGTTTTGTTTAACATAACTTTGGGTTTTTTAGATAAAACTATTGATATTTTGCAGATGTATTTGTGTACCCGCAATCTTAATCAAATTGAACAAATACTAAATTACTCTCAAATCAAAAAAATATCGATCAAAAAACTACTAAACCTTGACTATAACAAACAAGTCCACAGAATTTGCTGGTGAATTAGGTTGTGTTGATATATATCAACAACCAATTGTACTACATGATGACAACGAAACTCCATATTATTTATTTGGTATATTAGATACTTGTACTCAAATTGTTTGGGTAGAGGTTATTGAGGAAACCGAAGCGCTAACTTTAATGTTTGCTAGTTTAAAATGCCTTACTATTTTTTCCGATTATTATAATATAAAATTTAAAGAGATTAAATCTAATAGCTCTTTTAAAGAGTTATTTAATGCTAATTCGCCATTTGATCGTTTGTTAATCGAACAAAATATTACGCATAATAAATCAGTTGATTCTATAAGCCCTTTAGTGGGGGATAACCTGGTAAAAGAATTTTGGGATAGTATTTATGTTGATCTATTAAAAGATACTTTTATTGAAAACAAAAAGTCATTAAAGCGAAGAATAGTAGACTATCTATATTATTATAATGAAAAAAGAGTGCACCAAAAATTGAGAGGTATGACTCCAAATGAGTTTAATAAAGAGTGTTTTAGGCATATTTAAAGGTTCTAGTAGGGCTGCTACTAGAACCTTTAAGTATTAACAGCATCCTCCACCATCATAATGGAAAGTAGATTCTGAAAAATAAATATCATCTCTATCTAAAGCTTGTAATGCGGCAGCTGTTTTATCACAGATTGCTAAAGGTTGATTTTTTAATAAAATATGACCTAATTTGTCATCAAAATAATCTTCATCACCGTAATAAATTGCTGCTTTACCAGTAAATATACATGGTCCGTCGCTTGGCATTGGGTCTTTAATAGCTGCTACTTCTATTGATTCAATGTAAATTAATTCATCAGTTGGATAATTCTTAGGGTCTAGGATTCTATATGGCTTACGAGCTCTGATTTCAATGGTTCCAAAACCAGCATCAGTTAATGCTTTTACATATTCAGCAATTGGTAAACTACCACTTAAACATAAGGCACGTAAACGCTCATCATTACGTAAAGTATCATTCATTGGTTGTTCACATGTAGGATCACTCATCACTAATTTACCATGTGGTTTTAATACGCGATACATTTCTTCGATAGCCTTCTTTAAATCTTCAGCCTTGAAAATATTGAATAAGCAGTTTTGAGCGGCAACATCTATTGAGTTATCTGCCACATTTAAGTTTAGAGCATCTCCTTTTACAAGGTCTACAAATTCACTTTTAAACCAATCATTTTGTTCTTCAGCTACTGTAAAGTTTTTACGTGATGCTTCTAGCATTTCATCAACAACATCTACACCAATTACACCACCTTTTTGACGGTTAAAATAGGAGAATTGCAACAATTCCATTCCTCCGCCAACACCAACGTATAGCATTTTTGGGTTATTAGATAAATCACGAGCGTGAACTGTTGACCCGCATCCGTAATTCATTTCCTGCATGATTTTAGGGATTTTTAATCCAGGTAATTCCCAAACAGGATTTGTTGTACAACATAAACCAACGTCAGGTGTTAGCGCTGCTTCTTTATATACATCATGTGTCGTTTCTAAATAGCTCATATATTTTTTTATAATAAAAGAAAAAAGATAAAAGGGGCGAGATGATCAAGGGTTAATTTTGATTCCTGGTCCTAAAATTCTTTTTTCTATAGTTGTTTAATTAATTCTTTAAAGAGCGTAATCATTTTGGGTTCAGCCTCCCCAGCAATCGAAATTATTTCTTCAATGTTTACTGGCTGTAAATTGTCAGGGTCGCACTCGTCAGTTAATACTGATACAGCAACGGTTTCTATATTTAAATGATTTGCAACAATAATTTCTGGAACGGTACTCATTCCGACCGCATCAGCACCTAAAATGCGAAGCATTCTATATTCAGCCCTAGTTTCTAATTGTGGTCCAACAACACTAGCATAAACACCTTCATGAAGGTTTATGTTGTGTTGTAGTGCGATAGCTTTCAATTGCTCGTTTATTTCTTTTGAATAAGGAGCAAGCATATCTGTAAATTGCGTTCCGAATTCACCAACATTAGCAAATGCAAGTGGGGAGCTCCCTTGAAGATTTATATGATCATCAAGTAGCATCAAATCACCTTTTTTATAATTTAAGTTAATAGCACCAGCTGCATTAGAAACTAATAATTTTTGTATTCCTAAACCATGCATTGTCCTAATACCGTATGTAACTTCCCATAAATTGTAGCCTTCATATAGATGAAATCTACCAGCCATGACTAAAATTTTTTTATTTTCTAAGGTTCCGTAAATTAATTTTCCTGAATGAAATTCTACGGTTGCTTTTGGGAAATGAGGTATGTCAGCATATGCTATTTCTTTCTCAATTTGTATTTCATTTACAATTTTTCCTAAGCCTGTACCAAGTACAATTCCTATTTCTGGGATATTGATTCCTTGTGATTTTAAGAAACTAATAGTTTCTTGTAAGTGTTGTTTTTTCAATGCTAGTTTTTAATAAGTTTTTTGATGATTTTTTTATTACCTGATGTCATCTCAACTAAATAAATACCATTTTTAAAATTTTGAGTATTTATGACAGTTGTGTTTGTTATTTTTTCTTCAAGTAAAATTTCCCCTAATATAGTATAAATTTTAATGTTGATAGCTTCAGTTAAATCAGTGTTGATGTACAAGATGTCTTTTACTGGGTTAGGGTATACTTTTAATTGTTTTTCAAAAATTTCATCTTCTATTCCAAGTACAGTGCAGTTGGCAGCAGTAAATGGAGTTATTTTTCCTAAGTCCCAAAAAGCAGAAAACTGAAAGCAATAGAAAAATATAGTGTCATATTCTTCAATATTCACACCGTTTGGAATATTTACGGTAAAAGATTTTGCTCCATTTTGATTAACAACTGGAGCATCACTACTTCCAATTAATCCAAACGGAATATTGTCTAAACTAGCAAATGATGCTGCCGCAATTTGTGCATTTGACATTCCGTTAGATTTTACTAAATAAGCATTAATGTCAGGTCCAGCAGCTGTCATGAAATTAGCGCCTGTGTCTAAGGTTATTGTTTGTCCTCCAGAATTCAATGTAACAGTTACATCACCTGTAATGTTATACATTGGAGTTCCAGTATTGTTTCCAAAATTACTGGCTTGTCGTACACATTGTGCGTTAGTTGTGTTTGTGGTAAAAAAAATACCAAAAAGGATGTAGAAGAGTAGTTTTGTTTTCATGATGTTAGCTTTAAAAATTAATACGATTTAGCAATTGGTCGTATTTTTTTAAGTCTTCATACAAATCAATGTCATTTAATTCTTCTAAAAGGAAAATAGATTGACTTTTTAAGTCATTAAGTGTGTCTTCTCTTACTGTTTCTGTGCCCCAATTTTTATTCTCGAAAATCTTGGAATGTAATGTTTTCATGCCTAGTAAATAGTAGCCACCATCTTCTGCAGGGCCGATAGTTATATCATGAGAATCTAAAGCATCAAGTGCTTTTTGAATATGTTGCGGTTCTAAATCGTATAAATCACTACCTACAATTAATACTTTTTCATAACCAGCTTTAAAACTATTGGCGAAGGCATTTTGCATTCTATAGCCTAAATCACCTCCTTGTTGTTGGTGTTTTTGATAAATGGTGTTATTCCACATATCATTATCTCTAATTTTTACAGAATAGTAAACTGCTTTGTCGTAATTTAATTGTTCGACAACGTTGGCAGTATGTTGTAATAATATTTTATAAATAGTCAAAGCATTTTCATCTCCGATAGTTTTCGCTAAACGGGTTTTACATTTTCCTAATTCTGGGTTACGTGTAAATATTAAGATGAGGTTTTTTGATTTTTTCATGAATTACTATTGATTGTTTGCTTTTTTTAGCTGTCATTTTTACGATAGGAAAATATCAGCCGTTATGTGATTTATAAATCGCTATCTTTGAAATGACCTATCTGTTTTTTTTATAATAGATACACTACTTTGTGTTCCTATACTTCCTATTTTAATACTTTTTCTCCTTTAATAAGCCATTTACTCCAATCTTTATTAAAACAATGAACTCGGTTAGTAGTAACACCTGAATTATTTACAACAGTATTACCTTTATTGTTCCAATTAAAAATACCGCCATACAAATTGTAGACTGTATATCCCTTTTTTAATAGTTTTTCTCCAACTTTCTCACTTCGATACCCAATAGAACAATATACTATAATTGGTTTATCCCTAGATGTGGTTTTTATGGTATTCTTAATTTTAAAATTATTGTAGCCAACGTGGATTGCATTTTTAAGATGACTTACATTGTATTCGTTAAGCTCTCTTGTATCAAGAATAGTATAGTTGTTGTAGTTTACTTTTAGTTCAGAGATGTTTATGAATGGAACAGTTTTTTGTAAGGTAGAATCAATCATTTTATCAAATGAATGTTTTTGCCCTAAACCAATAGTGCTACAAAATAATAGTATGTAAATTAAGTATTTAATAATTTAAATCACTTGTATTAAGCTACAGTTCCCTGACAACTGCTTCCTGCACCGGCAGTACAGCCATAGCAATGTTGTGAGATGATTATTTTCCTGTTTTGTAGTAACTCTTCGTTGTATTCACTAATGTGTTTTATTTTACTGGCAACTTTAAGTTCTAGCATTTGGTTGAAATCACAATCATATAGCCATCCATCCCAGCTAATAGAAATTGTATTGGTACACATTACACTTGATACTGCTGATGGGTTGTATGCTTCTACTAATGAGTACATATAATCTTCATAGTTTTCTGAAGCAATTAAGTAATCTAAAAACCTGCTGATTGGTAAATTAGTAATAGCAAATAAGTTATGAAACTGAATGTCAAAATCGTCTTTTAACGCTTTTTTAAATTCTTGTTGCATTGAAGCTTGATCACCAGGTAAAAATGCTCCAGATGGATTATATACCAAATCCAAACGTAATTTGCTATCAGGCATTCCGTAACCAACAGCGTTTAATTCTTGTAAAGCTTTAATTGACTTGTCAAAAACACCGCTACCACGTTGTTTATCTGTTTTTCCTCTCGTCCAATGTGGCATTGAAGAAACTACATGTACATTATGTTTTTTAAAGAACTCAGGTAGATCATAGTATTTTTTATTAGCTCTAATAATTGTCAAGTTAGAGCGTACAATAAAATCTTTGATCCCTGCTTTTGAGGCCTCTTCAACAAACCATCTGAATTCTGGGTTCATTTCCGGTGCTCCTCCAGTTAAATCTAAAGTATGTGCTTCTGTTTTTTTAATAACGTCTAAACATTGTAACATGGTTTCACGAGTCATGATCTCTTTCCGATCAGGACCTGCATCAACATGACAGTGTTCGCAAACTTGGTTACACATATAACCTAGGTTGATTTGTAGTATTTCTAATTTATTTGGAGTTAGTGGAAACTGATTTGTTTCTGCTATTTTATCCTTAAAAGTAGGTAGTTCGCCATTTGCAAAAATCCCATTAGATAACAATTCCAATTGTCTGTTTACATTCGCTAAGTCGCTTTCTCTTTTCTGTAGGGATTTTATCATTGCTTTAAAATGGATTGTTTATAATTAATCATTAGAACTACAATGCGGTTCTATCGGGATGCGGTCTGAAAAAATAATTTTACTGTCATATTAAACTTGTCGAAATATTCAAATCTCTCAGGGTTATTAAAACTTCAATAAGTTTAAGTTTGACTATTTCAAATCATTTTTTTTTAAGACAACTTGCTTACATCTCTAATTTATTCACCTTGTTCATCATTTGTACTCCATGTACTAAAGTTGCACCGCTTTTAATAGCGGCACCAACATGTAACGCTTCCATCATTTCTTCTTTAGTGATTCCTCGTTGTAAGCCATCTTTGGTGTATGCGTCAATACAATATGGACATTGTTCAGTATGTGCAACAGCTAAAGCGATTAAAGATTTTTCGCGAGCGGTTAAAGCGCCTTCTTCAAACACTTTTCCATAGTACTCAAAAAATTTGCTTCCAAGCTCTTCATTCCATTCTGTTATTTTTCCAAATTTTCTTAAATCTGCAGGATCATAGTATGTTTTAGACATGTAAATATGTATTGGTTAGGTTGTAGACGAATAGTAAATGTAAGTCTTACATGTGAAATTTAAAATTTATATGTCGTATAAATAGTTTACTTTTGCAAAATGACGAATGAATTAAGGCTATCAGACTGGTTACCAACAACTAACAAGGAGGTTAAGATCCGTGGATGGGATGGGCTAGATGTAATATTGTTTAGTGGAGATGCGTATGTCGATCATCCATCTTTTGGTCCTGCTGTGATAGGTAGGATTATAGAAGATTGTGGTTTGCGTATAGCTATTGTGCCACAGCCTTCGGTAACGGATAATTTGCAAGATTTTACTAAGTTAGGGAAGCCAAATTTATTTTTTGCAGTTACTTCAGGAACTATGGATTCTATGGTAAGTAATTACACTGCGTCTAAAAAGCAGCGTGATAAGGATGCATATACGCCTAATGGTGATAAAGGGTTACGTCCTGATTACGCAACATCTGTTTATTCTAAAATATTAAAAGAAAAGTTCCCTGATACGCCAATTATTATTGGAGGTATTGAAGCGTCTTTACGCCGTGTGACTCATTATGATTATTGGAGCGATAAATTATCACCAGATATTCTAACAACATCAAATGCCGATTTGTTGGTGTATGGTATGGGAGAGCAACCTTTACGTGATGTGATTGCATTATTAAAAAAAGGAGTGCCTTTTTCTTCATTAAAGACGATAAAGCAAACAGCGTATTTACAAGATAAATCAGAAGAATTACAAAAAAACAAAAACTGGGAGGCAGTTACAATAGCATCTCATGAAGCGTGTTTATCTGATAAAAAAACTTTTGCTTCTAACTTTAAAGTAATAGAACAAGAGTCAAATAAAACATACGGAAATAGAATTATCCAAGAGGTTGGGGAGAATAGGTTGGTGATAAATCCGCCATATCCTACAATGACTGAAAAGGAAATTGATAGTTCTTTCGATTTACCTTATACACGTTTACCGCATCCTAAATACAATAAGCGAGGGCCAATTTCGGCTTTCGAAATGATTAAGTTTTCGATTAATATTCATAGAGGGTGTTTTGGAGGGTGTAGTTTTTGTACTATTTCAGCACATCAAGGAAAATTTATAGCAAGTAGGAGTAAAGAGTCTATCATGAAAGAGGTAGATACTGTTGCTAATATGGATGATTTTAAAGGATATTTTTCTGATATAGGTGGGCCATCGGCAAACATGTATCAAATGAAAGGTAAGGTGCAATCTATATGTGATAAGTGTGTTGCTCCATCATGTATTAATCCTGTAATATGTAGTAATTTAGATACGTCTCATAAGCCATTAACGGATATTTACCAATCGGTAGATAAACATCCAAAGGTGAAAAAGTCTTTTATTGGAAGTGGGATACGGTATGATATGTTGGTGCCTGAATTTAATAAAAATGCAAGCCCAAAAGAATTAGAAGAATATACAGAGGAAGTGTTGACAAAGCACGTTTCAGGGCGATTAAAAGTTGCGCCTGAGCATACTTCTGATCCAGTATTGAAATTGATGCGTAAGCCATCATTTTCAAACTTTCATCAGTTTAAAAAACTATTTGATAAAATTAATATAAAGAAGAAATTAAACTTACAATTAATACCATACTTTATTTCGAGTCATCCAGCTAGTGAGTTGGAAGACATGGCTAATTTAGCAGCTGAAACAAAGGATATGGGGTTTAAGTTGGAACAAGTACAAGGGTTTACGCCTACACCAATGACGGTTGCAACAGTAATTTATTATAGTGGATACCATCCGTATACACTTAAAAAAATGAAAACTCCTAAAACAAAACAAGAGAAAGAAGATCAACACCGTTTTTTCTTTTGGTATAAGCCAGAAAACCAAAAATGGATTCGTAATTCGTTAAAGAAAGTAGGTCGTTTTGATTTGATAGATCGTTTACTTCCAAAAGCAGATGAGTTAAAAAAGGATTCTTTCAAAAATGGGAATTCAAACTCAAATTCTAAAAAGAAAGGTTTTGTAAGTGTGATGTCTAAAGAGGGAGAAAAGAAAAATGGAGTACAAGGAAAGCAAAAGGATAAAAAGAAATATAAAAAGAAAAGAAGAAGATAAAAAAGGTATCGAGTTGTTTGTCTTTAGGTCTTGGTAAAAGTTATAAAACAAATAAAAGAGTCCGTTGTAAATTTACAACGGACTCTTTTATTTTACTTATTTATGGAATAAGAGCATTCCATATTTTTATTTTCAAATTAAGGTTTATTCCTTTTTGTTTTTTGGCTTAATAACAAATGCACCTGCGTATTCCTCACTAATTGTTACTAATGCTCTGTCTGCATCCAATTTGTTTCTGAATTCTCCAACCCATACTTTATAATTTGGAGTTTCGTAAATCACATCTGATTTGAAGTCAGGAAACTTGCTTTTACATTTCTTAAGTGTTTCTCTAGCGGTGGTTAATTCGCCAGAAATCACTTGTATAGCGTAATGTGTTTTTAGTTCGCCATTTTTTAACAAACGTTTACGTTCTTTAAGTAAACGTTCAATTTTTTCATCTTGTTCAATACTTACAATTCCTTCTTGTGCATTACTTTTAAAGTTGAAAAAGATAAGGAAAATGATGGTTGTAATTGTTTTAATATAGGATAAGCTACTCATAATGAATTGTCTTTGTGCAAAAGTACATTTTCTGCTAGTTTTTACTCTGTGGTTAATCTTATTTAGAATATCTATAAATTAGGATTAACATTTCTATAACACTTAAAAATATCAATCTGAAATAGTATTTTTGTCGGAACAATTTTTTCAAATATAGTCGTATTCATGGCTATACTTGAAAAAATCGTACCAAAAGAGAAATCGCCCTGTACTTTTTTCGCAGGTATTACTAATAAATTATAGATACATTACAGATGAAACAGGTGAAACACCGTAATTCAACTTCTAAAGTTCTAGGTTTTTGCTTAGCAGTTATGCTAGCATTTTCTACTTCTATTTTTGCTCAAGGCGACGTAGCTGCGGGTAAATCATTATTCAATTCCAATTGTGCTGCATGTCATAAGCTTGATAAGAAGATGACAGGTCCTGCATTGAGAGGGGTTGCAGATCGTTTAGAGAAAGATTGGCTTTATGACTGGATTCGTAACAGTGCAAAAATGATTAAAGCAGGAGATCCATATGCGGTTGAAATCTTTGAGCAGTACAATGAAACTCCAATGACGGCATTTCCTCAGTTTTCTGATGCGGATATCGACAATATACTAGCATATACATCTGAACCTAAGTCTGAACCAAAAATAGCTGTTGCTCCAGTTGGAGGTGAAGTAAGTAATGATGGTATTAGTACGGATATCGTATTAGGACTTCTTGCTTTAGTGTTAGTGGTGTTGGCTGCAATGTTGTTTATGGTAACTAAAACATTAAATAACCTTGCTAAGCAAGGTGGTGTTGAAGTTGAAAAAACAGATTCTATTTGGAAGCGTTTTGTTAAGAATCAATTTTTAGTATTGGTTTCCGTAATTGCATTTATGTTGTTTGCAGGATATCATTTATTTGGATTCTTCATGCAAGTAGGAGTTGATCAAGGGTATAAGCCAGTTCAACCAATACATTTTTCTCATAAAATTCACGCTGGTGATAACGGAATTGACTGTAAGTATTGTCATTCTAATGCAAGAGTGAGTAAAACATCAGGGATACCTGCTTTAAATGTGTGTATGAACTGTCATAAGACTATTGCTGAAGTAGCTCCTGGGACAGCTGATGCTGATCATTCAAAAGAATTTTACGATAAGCAAATCCAGAAATTGTACAAGGCAACCGGTTGGAGTGATGCTGATCAAGCTTATACAGGAACTCCTGAGCCAGTTAAATGGGTTAGAGTTCATAATTTGCCTGACTTTGCATATTTCAATCACTCACAGCACGTTACTGTAGCTGGTGTAGCTTGTCAGAAATGTCATGGTCCTGTAGAGGAGATGGAAATTTTAGAGCAACATGCTCCATTGACAATGGGATGGTGTGTTAACTGTCACCGTGATACAAATGTGAAAACTGAAGGTAATGAATATTACACAAAGATTCACGCTGAGTTAAAGAAAAAATATGGTGTGGACCAACTTACAGTCGCTCAAATGGGTGGATTGGAATGTGGAAAATGTCACTATTAATAAATAAAAGAAGTAACAATTAATAATATGGCATCAAACAAAAAATACTGGAAAAGTGTTGAGGAGTTAGATACTAACTCAATTGTTGAGACGCTGCAACAAAGTGAATTTGTTGAAGAGATACCAGTTGGAGATTTTTTAGGAGACAAAGAAACTCTTGAAGATTCATCAACTACTCGTCGTGACTTCCTTAAGTATGTTGGATTCAGCACTGCTGCTGCATCATTAGCTGCTTGTGAAGGTCCAGTGATTAAATCAATACCATATGTAGTTCAACCAGAACAAATTCGACCAGGTGTTGCAGATTATTATGCATCAACTATCGCAAACGGTTTTGATTTTGCTAGTGTATTAGTAAAAACGAGAGAGGGGCGTCCTATCAAAATCGAGCCAAATAAGTTGGCTGGTTCTAACGGAGGTACTACTGCTCGTATTCAAGCGTCTGTTTTATCATTGTATGATAACATGCGTTTAAAGTCAGCTAAGGTTAATGGGGCTATCACAACGTGGTCTAAATTTGATGCTGATGTTACTAAAAAATTAACAAAGCTAAATGGAGCTGGGAAAGAAGTTGTGTTGTTAACACAAACTTTTGCAAGTCCGTCTACAACTCGTTTGATTGCTGAGTTTAAAGAAAAATACGGAAATGTACGTCATGTAGTTTATGATTCAGTTTCTGAATCTGCTGCATTAGATGCTTTTCAAGAAAAATACGGTGAAAGAGGTTTGGCTTCTTACAATTTAGTAGATGCTGATGTAATTGTTTCTGTTGGTGCAGATTTCTTAGGAGATTGGCAAGGTGGAGGTTATGAAGGTGATTATGCTAAAGGTAGAGTGCCTAAAAATGGTAAAATGTCACGTCACGTTCAGTTCGAGTCAAACATGAGTTTGTCTGGAGCTAATGCTGATTTACGTGTGCCTTTAACGCCATCACAACAAAAAGTTGCTTTAGCAAAGCTTTACGGTTATATAACTGGAAGTTCTGTTGGAGGGAAATTACCTGTAGCTGTTGAAGCTGCTGTTAAAAAGACAGCTGCTGAATTAAAGAAAGCAGGAAGTAGAGCTGTTGTTTTAACAGGGATACAAGATAAAGGAGCGCAAACGGTTGGTTTAGCAATAAACGAAGCCTTAGCGAGTAAAGCATTTAATACTGCTACTCCAGTAAAAATTAGACAAGGGAATGATACTGCAATGAATCAATTAGTTGCTGATGTAAAGTCAGGGAAAGTTGGTGCAGTGATCATGGCTGGTGTAAATCCAGTATATACATTAGCAAACGGTGAAGCGTTTGGTGATGCCTTAAAGAAAGTTGATTTAACAGTATCATTTACAGAAAGAGAAGATGAAACTTCTGCATATGTAAAGTATTTAGGTGCTGCCCCTCATTACTTAGAATCTTGGGGAGATGTAGAGTTCAAAAAAGGACACTACAGTTTAATGCAACCAACAATCAAGCCTTTATTTGATACACGTCAATTCCAAGATTCATTATTGAAATGGATGGGAAGTAGTGAATCATATTACACATACATCAAGTCAACTTGGTCAACAGGATTCTTAGGTGGATCTTCTTGGAATAAAGCGTTACATGATGGAGTATTAGTAGCACCAGTTGTAGCTGTTGAAGCTCAAGAAGGTGATGCTGTTGCTGCTGAGGAGGCTCCAGTTACTAATGTAAGTTCAGCTGTTGCTAAATTAGCTAAATCTGCTGCAAAAGGTATGGAGTTAACACTGTATCCTAAAACAGGAATGGGAGACGGACAAATGGCAAACAACCCTTGGTTACAAGAGTTTCCAGATCCGTTAACTAGAGCTACTTGGGATAACTACTTAACAATGTCACAAGCTGATGCTGATCGTTTAGGATTAAGCTTAGCACAATCTACATTTTTTACTGAAGCGCGTCACGATGCAAATGGTGGATTAAACGGAACTTACGCTAACGTTACTGTTAACGGAGTTACGGTTAAAGTGCCGGTTATGATTCAGCCAGGTCAAGCTGTTGGATCAGTAGGTATGGCATTTGGTTACGGTAGAAAAGCTGGATTAAAAACTGAAATGCAAACGGGTGTTAGTGCGTATAAATTATATGCTAATGCTAATACAATTCAAGATATAAAAATTGAAGCTACAGAAGGAATTCACGAATTCGCTTGTCTTCAATTACATAATACTTTAATGGGTAGAGGAGATATCGTAAAAGATACTACTTTAGAAGTGTTTAATACAAAAGATGCTAAGCATTGGAATCCAAAGCCAATGGTATCTAAAGATCACGTAATGATTCCGGCTGACTCTCCAGATGCGGATTTATGGACAGCTTTTGATCGTACTATTGGTCATCACTTTAACTTGTCAATTGATTTGAACTCTTGTACCGGATGTGGTGCATGTGTAGTTGCTTGTCATGCAGAAAACAATGTTCCTGTAGTTGGTAAATCAGAAGTACGTAGATCAAGAGATATGCACTGGTTGCGTATTGATAGATATTATTCTTCTCAAGATTCATTTATTGGAGATGTTGAGAAAAAAGATAACATTGCTGGGTTAGGAAGTTCTTTATCTGAATTTGGAGAATTAGAAAATCCTGCGGCAAATCCTCAAGTGGTTTTCCAACCTGTAATGTGTCAACACTGTAATCACGCTTCATGTGAAACAGTTTGTCCGGTAGCAGCAACTTCTCACGGTCGTCAAGGTCAGAATCAAATGGCTTATAACCGTTGTGTAGGAACTCGTTACTGTGCTAACAACTGTGCATATAAAGTACGTCGTTTCAACTGGTTCTTATATAATGATAACGATGAGTTTGATTTTAATATGAACAATGATCTTGGTAAGATGGTATTGAACCCAGATGTAGTTGTACGTTCTAGAGGGGTTATGGAAAAATGTTCTATGTGTATTCAAATGACACAGAAAACTATTCTTGACGCTAAACGTGAAGGAAGAGCAATTAAGGATGGAGAATTCCAAACTGCTTGTTCTAACGCATGTGAATCTGGATCAATGTCATTTGGTGATGTAAACGATCATGATAGTAAAGTTTTCAAAATGAAGAATGACAATAGAGCATATCACTTATTAGAGCACATTGGTACGGAACCAAATGTTGTGTATCAAACTAAAGTGAGAAACTCAAGCGAAGCATAAGTAAAAAATTAATAAGTAATAATAAGTATAAGTTATGGGGTCTCATTACGAAGCACCGATAAGAACACCTTTAGTTACTGGTAATAAATCGTATCACGATGTATCAGTAGATGTTGCTAGACCTGTTGAAGGTCGTGCTAATAAACATTGGTGGATTGTCTTTTCTATTTCATTAGCAGCTTTCCTTTGGGGAGTAGGATGTATTATTTACACAATTTCTACAGGTATTGGTACTTGGGGATTAAACAAAACCGTAGGATGGTCTTGGGATATTACTAACTTCGTTTGGTGGGTTGGTATTGGTCACGCAGGAACACTTATTTCCGCGGTACTATTATTATTCCGCCAGAAATGGCGTATGGGTATTAACCGTTCTGCAGAAGCAATGACAATTTTTGCCGTTGTACAAGCAGGTTTATTCCCGTTAATTCACATGGGTCGTCCATGGTTAGGATACTGGGTATTACCTATTCCAAATCAATTTGGTTCATTATGGGTAAACTTTAACTCTCCTTTATTATGGGATGTATTCGCAATATCAACGTATCTATCGGTATCATTAGTTTTCTGGTGGACTGGTTTATTACCTGATTTTGCAATGTTGCGTGATAGAGCAGTAAAGCCTTTCCAAAAGAAAATTTACGCTTTAGTAAGTTTTGGTTGGTCTGGTAGAGCAAAAGATTGGCAACGTTTTGAAGAAGTATCTTTGGTATTAGCAGGTTTAGCAACTCCATTAGTACTTTCAGTACATACAATTGTATCTTTTGATTTCGCAACATCAATTATTCCAGGTTGGCATACAACAATATTCCCTCCGTACTTCGTTGCAGGAGCAGTATTCTCAGGATTCGCAATGGTAAACACCTTGTTAATCATAATGAGAAAAGTATGTAACTTCGAAGATTATATTACAATGCAACACATTGAGCTGATGAACTTGGTAATTATGATTACTGGTTCTATTGTAGGTGTGGCATATATTACGGAATTATTTATGGCTTGGTACTCAGGAGTAGAGTACGAACAATATGCATTCTTAAACAGAGCAACGGGTCCTTATGCTTGGGCATACTGGTCAATGATGACATGTAACGTGTTCTCACCTCAGTTTATGTGGATTAAGAAATTACGTAGAAGTATCATATTCTCTTTCATTATCTCTATTGTTGTAAACATTGGAATGTGGTTTGAGCGTTTTGTAATTATTGTTACTTCTTTACACAGAGATTACTTACCATCATCATGGACAATGTTCTCACCAACATTTGTTGATATTGGTATATTTATAGGTACTA
>Ga0209291_1000249_pt1 | contig 53403 bp, 48 predicted proteins | sample GOMGulsemesocosm_FD_184633 | JGI IMG/M metagenome (GOLD analysis project Ga0209291, IMG submission 184633) | Methane-oxidizing microbial communities from mesocosms in the Gulf of Mexico - GOM9B Gulf of Mexico (SPAdes) (version 2) | ecosystem: Environmental > Aquatic > Marine > Cold seeps...
GCAGCTTAAAAATGCTGAAGCCTTGTATGACTTGTTAAAAGATGAATTAAAGAAAATTATTGAACCCGCTAGCCAACCGCTAGTGATTAATAATGATTCTGGCCCTTATGTTATTTTAATGGTTGGTGTAAACGGTGTAGGAAAAACCACAACCATAGGTAAACTAGCTAAAAAATTCCAAGCTGAAGGCAAATCTGTAATGTTAGCCGCGGGTGACACATTCAGAGCCGCCGCTGTCGAACAATTACAAGTATGGGGTGAACGTAATGACATTCCTGTTATTGCTCAACATACTGGCGCAGACAGTGCTTCTGTAATCTTTGATGCAATTAGTGCAGCTAAAGCACGCGGTGTTGACGTACTCATTGCTGACACGGCAGGCCGATTACAGAACAAAAGCCACTTGATGGATGAGTTGAGAAAAGTGGTACGAGTAATGAAAAAAATTGATGATAATGCACCCCATGAAGTGATGTTAACTCTCGATGCAGGCACTGGACAAAACGCATTAAGCCAAACAAAATTGTTCGATGAAGCCGTTGGTTTAACAGGGTTAACTTTAACCAAACTTGACGGCACGGCTAAAGGCGGTGTTGTTTTTGCTATTGCCGACAAAAATGCAATACCCATTCGGTATTTGGGTGTAGGTGAAGGTATAGATGATTTACGCCCGTTTAATGGCGATGACTTTATTGATGCATTGTTTACCCAAGAGACTTAAGGTTTTAGCGTGTAACTTTTTTTTGATACCCGACTAAATTATGTAAAAATAATAATAAACGTAAGAGTGTGGCTATTATATGATCCGTTTTAACAATGTCAGTAAAACCTACCCAGGAGGTTTTTTAGCACTTAAGAATGTCAGTTTTGAATTGGCATCGGGTGAAATGGCATTTTTAACAGGTCATTCAGGCGCCGGTAAAAGTACTCTATTAAAGCTCATGAGCTTAATGGAAAAGCCTACAAGCGGAAAAATTCAAATTAATGGCAGTGAAATATCGAATATCAAATATAAAGATATTCCTTATGCAAGACGAAAAATAGGCATGATTTTTCAAAATCATAATTTGCTCATGGATCGCACTATTTTTGATAATGTCGCCTTGCCACTCGTTATTGAAGGTTATAATCATAAAGAAATAAAAAAACGTGTTGAAGCCGCTTTAGATAAAGTACATTTAATCGATAAGTTACGCTGTTTTCCTAACATGCTTTCAGGTGGCGAACAGCAACGAGTGGGCATTGCACGAGCATTGGTGAATAAACCCTTAATTCTTCTTGCTGATGAACCTACAGGAAATTTAGATCCTAAACTTTCTTTAGATATCATTCGTATGTTTGAAGAATTTAATGATTTTGGCGTTACGGTACTCATTGCCACACATGATCTTGGTCTGATTGCTAGAATGAAATACAGAACGCTAACGCTCAAGCAAGGCTCAATGATTACTGATGGTATAATTGAAGGTTTGCAAGTTCGTGGTGAAAGTAATGAATGAACCTTCCGGTTTTAGTCACCCTTCTCAAAAATTAACTTTTTTAGAAAAAGTAACAGCTCGTCTCATTCGTCATGTGCAACAAGCTGTAGGCAGTTTAGGCGATCTATGGCGTACACCATTTACATCAATAATGACTGTTTTAGTTTTAGGTATTAGCTTGGCTTTACCTGCCACGTTGCACTTATTTGTGAAGAATGCTAAAGCAATAAGTGAACAATGGGATACGGCCTCAGAAATTAGTTTGTTTTTAAAACTATCAGTTAATGATAAATCTGCGAGAAATTTAATACATCGTATTGAGCTTTACCCTGAAGTTTCTAAAGTCACTTATATTTCAGCAAAACAAGCGTTAAAAGAATTTAAAGCATTATCAGGTTTTGGCCAAGCGTTAGAGTATTTGGATAAAAACCCCCTTCCAGCAACGTTATTAGTTACGCCAACAAAACGGGCTAGTCAAACACTTGCTGCAAGTGAGTTATTATTAAAATTAGAAAAAGAACGAGAGGTTCAGCAAGGGAAATTAGATCTTGAATGGCTAACTCGATTAGAAGCTATTGCAAAATTAATTGAAGATATTGTTGTTGGTATTGGCGCATTGCTGTGTTTATCAGTGGTACTTATTATTGGTAATACAATACGTTTGGCTATTTTAAATCAAAAAGATGCTATTGCAGTAATGAAGCTCGTCGGTGCAACGGATAGTTTTATTCAAAGACCTTTTTTATATGCGGGCGCGTGGTATGGAATTTTAGGCGGTGTTGTATCTTGGATTTGTGTTGCTTTATTAGCGGGTTATTTTTCTGGAGCACTCTCTGAATTAACTGATTTATACCACAGTAATTTTGTCATTAACGGCTTAAGTTTTTCAGAAGCGATGACACTGATACTGTTTGCAGTTGTACTTGGTCTATCCGGAAGTTATATATCCGTACGTAAACATATTCGCTCAATTGAACCCACAGCTGATTAATAAAACTCATTTAATACAGAGTTAAGTTTAGCAAATTAACATTTCATCTGCCCAAGAGAGTGACTTACTATAGGCTTCAAAACAAATCTCACTATCTAATGCGATTCTATTTGCGATAATTTCACTTTCTTTCCATAAACCATTTTCGATATTTTTAACCAATAACAGATAATTACCTAGATCCCCTTTATCATTTCTTAATGCTGACTTTATTCCTGAATGAATAGGTAAAACACTTAAAACTTGCTCTAGTTCATGATCTAAAATACCATCAATTAAGGATAATAACCCTGTCAAAAAAGCCTTAGGTGGGTTTTCATTTTCAAAGCGGCAAAGCGCTATTTGTTCACAAAATTTAGCTCTAGCTAATGAAAGGCGCATAATTTCTGGATTTTTGTCTGAACTTAAATCAGAAAGAGCGAGCAAAGCGATAAACTTTTTTAACTCAACTTGACCTATATACGCAAGAGCATGTTTTAATGAAGTAATTTCCTGGCTGCTACCGTAGGTAGGGCTATTGATAAAACGTAATAACTTATAAGTTAAACCTGGGTCTACAGCAAAAATTTCACTGATTTTATTGATGTCTAAATCAATTTGACTTGCTTGGCTGATAAGCTCAAAAATATTTTTCTTTGACGTGGAGATTTTTCGTTGTTTCATCATTTCAGGTTTTGCGAAAAAATAGCCTTGAAAAAGGGTAAATCCTAACATTTTTAATTTTTCAAATTGCTGTAAAGTTTCAACTTTTTCAGCTAATAGTGTCACGTTTAATCCGTTAAGCTTTCTTACAAGTTTACTAATTGCTAAAATCGAAAACTCAAGCACATCGATTTTAATAATATCAACGATAGGGTAAAAATCTTCCCATTTTTCATCAAAATCAAAATCATCTAAAGCTAATTTATATCCTTTGTCATGAAGTGACTTACAAGCTAATAGTAATTCATCAGTTATTGGGACATCTTCTAAAACTTCTAACACAACGTTTTTAGGATCTAAGAAACTTGGGAAATGAAAAATTAAGGCATCAGCATGAAAATTAATATAAGCGGGCAAGTTGCCCGTGACTTTCTCTAATCCTAATGTTAAGTGGTTATTGGTAAGTATGTTTGATGTAGCTTGATTTGGGTCAATATCCGGAAAACTATTACTTTGACCATCGCGAAAGAGTAACTCGTAAGCTACAACTTGTTGTTCAATATCTAAAATTGGCTGACGAGCCACATATGAGTACAAATTATAACCTCTCAAGTTTGTTTTTTAAGCCAATGAAAGCTCAAAAGTAATGACTACATCCTTGTTAAGTAAAGGTTAAGTTGTTGTTATACAATAATTTAACCTTTACTTAGTTAATTCATAGTAACAAATACACACAAAATAAACAGATAAACTTGATAGTCTGAGTTGTTTCGTCTTGTGTTGTAAGGTAATGTGTGGTCAGTTACTCGCCTACACAGTTGATGTGTGCTATTATCGCGAACTTAGAAAATTAAGAAATATGAAAAGAGGGTTTTAAAATGAGTAAACCGATGCAATCAATGGCGCTAGTGGTTCCACGTAGCGGCAGTATCGAATCTTACATGCAGTCTGCTTATAGCATTCCAATGCTTACCGCACAGCGTGAGCATGAACTCGCCACTCGTTTATATTCAGAAAATGATTTACAAGCTGCACAAGAACTTATTATGTCGCATTTGCGTTTTGTTATTCACGTTGCGAAAGGTTACGCTGGTTATGGTTTACCTCAAGCTGACTTGATTCAAGAAGGCAATGTAGGTTTAATGAAAGCAGTTAAGCGGTTTAATCCTGAAGTTGGTGTTCGTTTAGTATCATTTGCTGTTCATTGGATCAAAGCCGAAATTCATGAGTTTGTTCTTCGTAATTGGCGCATTGTAAAAGTTGCAACGACAAAAGCTCAACGTAAATTGTTTTTTAATCTTCGAAAAAATAAAAAACGCTTAGGTTGGTTTAGTAATGATGAAATCAACAATGTTGCTGAAGCGCTTGGCGTTACTCCTAAAGATGTTTTAGAGATGGAGTCTCGAATGAGTAATCAGGACCAAGCTTTTGAATTGTCATCTGACGATGTTGATAATTCAGCTGGTGGAGGTTATTCTCCTGCATTGTATCTTGAAGACCATCAATCAGACCTTGCTGTTCAAGTTGAAGATGAAAATTATTCTTCTCACGCTAATCAACGTTTATCTAATGCTTTAGTTATTCTTGATGAACGTAGCCAGGACATTATAAGAACACGTTGGTTAACTGAAGATAAAACTACGCTGCAAGATCTAGCAAATAAATATCATATTTCAGCAGAACGTGTCAGACAACTAGAAAAAAATGCCCTTAATAAACTTAAAGGCTCTATGGCTGCTTAGTTCTTATTCTTTAGAAAAAACCGACGAAAGTCGGTTTTTTTATGCCTGAATTTTGATGTTATTAAACACTTTTGTTTGAAAAACAGTCAATTTTCGATAAAAGTTTCAATTTGGCAATATTGATAACAATTGCACCACATTAAATAACGAACTTTCCATATTTTCTCAAGCATTATCTGGGCATCGACAAATTACTGTCTTTTATTAAAAACTAGATAAACATTCTTAGAGGAAAATAAATTTGAACTCAGTAAATAAATTAACGTGTGCGATAAAGCGCGCATTAGTGATTGGTGTTGCAAGTAGTGCAGTATTAACAACTACTCATGTTTTTGCTTATGAAGAGGACAACAACTTTGAACGTATTGAAGTTACAGGTTCACGTATTAACCGTACTGATGTTGAAACTTCAAGTCCGGTCACCGTAATATCTTCAGAATATATAATGCAAAGTGGTTATACATCAGTCGAAGAAATTTTATCAACACAACCTTCAGCTGCAGGCATGAGCCTAGGTTCTACTTCAAATAATGGTTCAGGCGGTTCAGCGACGGTTAACTTACGTGGTATGGGGACACAACGTACTTTAGTCTTGTTAAACGGTCGCAGAATGGTTTCCTCAGGAACTGGGGCAGACTCTTCTGTTGACTTAAATACTATTCCAGTGTCGATGATCAAATCTATTGAAATATTAAAAGATGGAGCTTCTGCCGTTTATGGCTCTGATGCCATTGCTGGCGTGGTAAATATTATCACTAAAAAAGATTTTGAAGGGACTGAAATTACCGCAGATGGTAGCCAAACAGATAAAGGTGATGGCACCAGTAAGGGGTTCAGTATTTTGCATGGCAGAGAGTTTGTTGGGGGAAATTTAGTCGTTGGTGTTCAATACTCTGACCGTGGAGAAGTAATGCAATCTGATCGTGATTTTGTAGAACCAGGGCAATCCTCCTTCATTCCAGAGGGATCATTGGGTGGAAAGGTGCCGGACGGAAATGGTGGCTATAAAGACAGAGATACTTCTTATGATTATACAGCTGACAGTTATGCGCAAACGCCGAATGAATTATTAAGCCTATTTACCAGCTTTGATGCTGAACTCGATTCTGATACAGAATTAAATATAGACTTCATGTATACCCATCGTGAGTCAGATCAACAAATGGCGCCACAACCAGCCTCCATTATGTTAGATGTCTGTGGTAATGCCACGATTGAAGGAGCTGATTGTATCCAAGCGCCAAATGATCCTGACTTTGGCATTCCAGGGCAACCATTAGATGAACTGGAATATCGTCGAAGAATGACAGATGCAGGTCCTCGAATTTATGAACAGGAAACAGATACTTACCGTGCTTCTATTGGTATTAAGGGGTATTTAAAAAATGATTCAATGTGGGATATTTCCGCAACATATGGTCGAAATGATTCTAAAGATAGTGTTCAAAATTCAATAAATGCAACAGCAATGGAGCAAAGTATTTATGATAACCCAGATTTGTGGTTTAACGATTGTAGTTCAGGAGCAAGCATAACTGATTGCCAAGGCATAGATAATGACTTCTTGGTGGGTGAAGGAATTACCTACACTGAAGAAAATGAAGGTGGAAACGAGCAGTTTATTTTGGCGGCAGGTTTTAGTGGTGCGACTGAAAGTGATATTGGATATGCTGTAGGTATTGAAAGTCGATATGAGAGTGGTTTTTATACCCCTGATGAATTAACACAGTCGGGAGATAGTACAGCAGCACAGCAATTTGCCACTGAAGGGGATTATTCTGTTCAGTCTATTTATGGAGAAATCTCGATGCCGGTAACAGATGCATTCACAATAGAGGCTGCTACACGTTACGACGATTACTCAACATTTGGCGGTGCAACAACATGGAAGATAGGAGCTACATACCGATTCTCTGAGGAATTTATGATTCGATCTGTTGCGGCTACAGGTTTTAGAGCCCCAAGTGTTAGTGAGTTATATGGCGGTGACTCAGGTTCTTACGATTATTTAGACGATCCATGGGGAAATGCAGAAGATTCTCAGTTATTAGTAAATTACACGAGTGATACTGATTTACAAGCAGAAGAAAGTGAATCGTTTACTTTCGGAGCAGTATGGGAAATAGGTGAAGGCTTATCAACAACTGTTGACTACTGGGCGTTTGAGATCACCGATGCAATCAGCCGTGTTAATGTTCAAAACGAACTTGATAAGTGTGAAGCCGGTGACATGGTTGCGTGTAGCACCATTAATATTGATCCAACGCAAGCTCAGAATGGGAATTTATCGTCATTAACCTCGTCATTAACTAATATTGGATCACAAGAAACATCAGGTATTGATTGGAATATGAGTTACCGAGGTGACATGTTCACTGTGACTTTAGATACTACTTATTTACTTGAATTTAAGGAAAATGGCATTTCTTATGAAGGAACAATCGACGGTAATATGGGAGGATATTCTAAGGTTAAAGCCAACTTTTCAGTAAATGCAGCCGTCACTGAAGATTTGAACTTATTATATAATGCACAATATATTAAAGGTATGGATGGTGATTATTATGATGAAAATTTTTCAACTGATGACGTGATTTATCATAATGCTTCAGCTGCTTACCATGTGAATAATGATTGGCGAGTAACAGGTGGAGTTAAAAATATTTTTGATACTGAACCAGAAGAAGTCTTAGGGGGTAATGATATGGGCACAGTCCCAAATATTTATGATGTTGTGGGCCGTACATTTTTCTTAAGTACTTCTTATAAATTCTAATCATTTCATAATTAAAGGCGATGACAATCTCATCGCTCTTTATTATTAATTACGCTTAATCTAGCGAAACTATGACTAAATTATAGTATTTACTAGATATTTCTTACCTAAATTGTATGAAAAACATACACATGTTGTAAAGGGATAAACAATTCAAAGAAAGATACTAGCTAACTGATGTTAATTTGGTAGACTAACAGCTTAAAAATAATACTAATAACTAGATATGGAATCGCTTTGTTAAAGTCAAAGGCACAGGAAGATATTCTGGCATTACGTCAGCTTCCTAAGTTAAAGTCCTTACTTAAAAAGTATCGTCAGGTTAAAACCATGCAGTCGGGTTTGTTGCAATTGTCAGAATTGGCAAGCACAGTTACCGATATGGCCGCGTTTTATGCTGAGCTTAAAACAGTAATTAAAACGTTATTAATTACTGATAGTTTTCATATCACCCTTATCAATTCAGAACAAAATCTTGAACTTGCTCATTGCCATAATCCCGAAGAAATTCGTTTACTTGATCATTTGAAAGTTGCTAATTGGCGAAAATGTTTAACAGGTATGGTTTTTGAAAATGAGGAGTCTATGCATTGCTCTGCCAAAGAGCGTATGGCACTTGCTAAATCGGGTGATATTTTTCTCTATGGGTCTTCATGTGTAGATTGGTTAGGTGTTCCACTTAAACGAGGCCATCAAGTTATTGGTGTTTTGGCATTACAAAGTTACGATGATAAACTTTATTTTGATGCACGTGATTGTCAGTTACTAGAGTTTATTGCTCTGCACTTAGTTACCGCTATTGACCGTGTTCGTAGCCGTGAATTATTAGAGCAGAGTATTTTACAGCGAACGCAAAAATTAACAGAAACGAATAAACAATTACAACTTGAAATTGCAGAGCGTCAAAAAGCGGTAAAAATGCATAAAGCGTTATTATCTATTTCGGAGATAACGGCTAACACACAAGAAATTGATTGCTTTTATCGTGCCATTCATACAGAAATAAATACGCTGTTACCCGCAAAAAACTTATATATTGCCCTCTTGGACAATAATGAAAATAATGACCAGTCCATCGTCACCTTCCCCTATTATGACGATGAAAAAGTATGTTCACCTCTCCCTCGAATGTTGGGTTCTGGTCTTACAGAAATAGCGATAAAAGCAGCTTCTCCAACCTTGATTTCTGAAGGAAAAGTAATTTATTTATCTGAACAAGGTGAAATAACCAAAGAGACCTTAACGTTAGATTACCCAAAGAATAAAATGCCACAAGCATGGCTGGCTGCACCATTAATAGAAAATGGTAATATCTTTGGTGTTTTAGCAATTCAACATTACCAAGATTCCCAAGCTTACCAACAGAATGATTTAAAGCTTATACGATTTATTAGCGAGCATGTAGCTACCGCTATTTTGCGTAAACGTGTTCAAGTTTTAATTGAAGAGAATAATGAAAAACTAGAAAAAATAGTTAATCAAAGAACTCAAGAGTTACAGGCAAGTAACTTAAACTTGAGAATGCAAATAGATGAAAGAAGAAAAGCAGAAGCACAACTTTATTATGAAGCACATCACGATGCGTTAACTAAACTGCCTAATAGAGCAATGTTTTCCGATAGATTGAGTTATGCTCTGAGACATTTGAAGCGACATCCTGACCAGCGTTTTACGGTGTTATTTATCGATTTAGATCGCTTTAAAATGATCAATGACACACTTGGACACCATGCAGGTGATGAGTTTCTAATTGAAATTGCATTAAGGCTACAAGACTGTGTTCGAGATAATGATATCTTGGCACGCTTAGGTGGTGATGAGTTTGTTATATTACTTGACTCTTTGCAGTCTCAAGATGATATTGAAGAAGTTGCCTCTCGTATTATAAGTGCCATTGCAAAGCCTTTTACTTTAGGTAGTCATACACTTTACTCTAATGCGAGTATAGGTATTGCACAATGTAGTAGCCATTATAAAGATTCTCATGAAATACTTCGTGATGCAGATGCCGCTATGTACCAAGCTAAAAACTTAGGTCGCGGCCGTTATGTGTTTTTCGATGAAAGCATGCGTGAGCAACTCATTGCGAGCATGACTTTAGAGCAAGAATTACGTGTTGCAATTAAAGAAAACCAATTTGAACTTCATTATCAACAAATTTCAAATTTAGCGCTGACAGATACTATTGGTTTTGAAGCATTATTACGCTGGAAACACCCTATTAAAGGGATTTTAACGCCAAGTGAATTTTTATATATGGCTGAAGAAACCGGCATGATATTAGATATCGAAACTTGGGTGATTAAAGAAGTTAGTGAACAATTGAAAAATTGGCAAGCAAGTAAAGAGCATTATAATGCCTTTATTGGTATTAATTTATCTGGACGTCATTTAAACCAGGTAAACCAGCTGAATAAGTTGATCAAGCAAATTCAGGATGCTGAAATCGAACCACATCGTTTAATTCTAGAGTTCAATGAATCCGCCTTTGCTCAACAAGGTGAATTAGCACTGAAAAACTTGCGTCGATTAAAAGACTTTGGCGTCAAACTAGCCTTAGATGATTATGGTGCTGGTTCGTCGTCATTGAATTTCTTACACAGTTACCCTTTTGAATTTATCAAGCTTGATAGAAGTTTTGTTCGTACACTTAATACGAATAATAAAAATTTATCACTGGTGAAAGCTTTATATGAATTAGGAAGTAACTTTGGTTATCACCTAGTCGCTGAAGGTATAGAGTCTGAAGAAATGTTGAAAAAACTACAGACTGTTGGTTGTGAGTTTGGTCAAGGTTATCATATTAGTCGACCGACAAAAATGCCTCGAATAATCAATGAAAATGAAGCCATAGTTAAAGTTAGCGCCTAATTTGTAGTAGCAGTTTCGTTATTTTTTACTGAAAAAACCTTCTATACGTAGTGCTATACCTGGAGTTGTGGTGTAACCTTCATCTTTGGGAAATTCTAAAAAAGGTTCTATTTCAAAAAACAACCATTTTTGCAAAGCGTTAAATCGATATCGATAACTCAGCGTATACTTATCAGTGAAAAATCCATTTTTCCCATTGCGCTCCCCTTCAACTTGAAAACCAAGTACCGAAGCTGTTGTTGAATCTATTTGTTTCAAGTTATAGAAACCGTGCTTCCAACGAATGCCACTAAATGATTCAGAGCCACGAATACTATAATTAATTCTAAATTGAGAACTTTCATTATATTGGTAATTGTACTCAAGAAACAATTTTGCACCTAAACCATCACCTAGATAATAATAGATTGAAGGTTCAAGTTTAAAACCGTATTTTTCCTTATACGTGTATAATTGGCGCTGGCGTACTTTTGCAAAAATATCTCCACCAGAAATACCAATTCGAGTATCTAACAAGGAATCATTCTTTTTTTCGACGACAAAACGTAATGCTGCTGCGAAGCTCTCTTCATTTATTTCAGGACGAGAACTGGTTCCGTCGAGCGGAAGTTGGTTGTCTGCCATGTCATCTTCATCGGAAAGTATTAAACTCATTCTATCTTTAAAGTGCGGTAATCTTACTTTTAGACGAAATCGAGAATCGAACTCGGCCCAATCACGTGCTTTGGGTATCCAACCAAAGCGGATTTTTGCTGTTGCTTTAGGTTCTATTTGTTGACTATCAGTGTCTGTAAAAAAACTATCGAACCAAGTTGCTGATTGATAAACCGAATTAGCTATCGTGTCGTGTATTTCTTGGCTCCAATGCTCAGACACAGGAGAAGGTACAGCATGCTTTTGGGGCTGTTTTGTTGGTTTTTTGACTTGCTTTTCTGTATCACTATCCATGTTTTGATCTTGTGCCGCATTACTTTGAAAAGTAGTGAATGTTATGCTGAACAACAAGAAGCAACTCAGGTTAATAAGGTGCTTTTTATACAAATTTTGTCCTATCTGATTATTTTGTCTATCAAAGGATGATTTTTCATATTAAAACTTTATAATGAATCTATTATAATTAATAGGGGTTTTTTATGGGTGGTTTCAGTATTTGGGAATTATTAATTGTTGCAGTGATTGTGATTTTATTATTCGGAACAAAAAAGTTACGTAATTTAGGTGGTGATTTAGGTTCTGCTGTTAAAGGTTTTAAAAATGCCATGACTGATGAAAAAGCCAAAAAAGAAGACGCTTCAGAGAATTTAGTTGATAAATCTACTGCTGCTGATGAAAAAGTAACAACTAAAGAAAAAGACCAGGCCTAATTTATGTTTGATATTGGCTTTCTGGAGCTATTAATTATCACTATCATTGGTTTGGTCGTTTTAGGTCCTGAACGTTTACCTGTTGCTATTCGAACGGTACGTGGTTGGATAAGTGGCGTACGTAAATTTAGTGACAATGTAAAAACAGAACTTACGGAAGAGTTACGTATTCAAGAGTTGCATGCTAATTTGAAAAAGGCAGAGCAAGCGGATATGAAAAATCTATCACCGGAAATTGCTGAATCGATCAAGACCTTAAAAGAAGCGGCTGAAATGGTTAATCGTCCTTATCAACTTGATAAAGACATAAAAACTGAAACAACAGCACCAGATAAGGTTACCGAAACCGCTGATGAAGTCGAAGTCATTTCTGACATATCATCTTCACCAGAAAATAGAATAAAAAATTAATGAGTTCTTCTCCAACAAGCAGTTACACTTTATTTGATCATTTACTCGAATTACGCAGCCGATTATTAAACGTTGTGGTAGGCGTATTGATTGTCTTTTTTTGTTTATTTTATTTCGCTAATGACATTTATGAATATGTTTCTAAGCCTTTAATAGAAAACTTACCAGAAAGTGGCCAAATGATTGCTACCGATGTAGCTTCATCATTTTTCGCTCCTTTCAAGTTGACGATGGTCATTTCAATTTTTGTTGCCATGCCTTTTATTCTTTATCAAATTTGGGCGTTTATTGCACCTGGCCTGTATAAAAATGAAAAACGGCTCGTTATTCCGTTAATGCTTGGCAGTACTTTGTTGTTTTATGGTGGTATTGCCTTTGTGTATTACTTGGTTTTTCCTATAATATTCGCTTTTTTTACCTCAGTGGCACCTGAAGGGGTAAATATTGCTACGGATATCAGTAGTTATTTAGACTTTGTTTTAAAATTATTTTTTGCTTTTGGTATTGTTTTTGAAATACCCATAGTTATTATTTTACTCTGTTGGACGGGTTTTACTGACCCTGATAGTTTACGAGCAAAAAGACCGTTTATTGTGGTTGGCGCATTTGTAATCAGTATGTTATTAACACCACCTGACATTATTTCACAAATCATGCTGGCAATACCTATGTTGTTATTGTTTGAATTAGGTGTGTTTGTTGCCGCCATGTACCAGAAAAAAGACGATTCAAAAGAATCCTAACTCTATAAAGCCGGATAGCTAATGATAGATATTGGCGTAAATTTAACCAATGCTCGTTTTGATAAAGACCGTGATGAAATCATCATGCGTGCTCAATCAAAAGGGATTAGTGCTATGTTGGTTACTGGAACGAACATTTTTGAAAGCCAAAAAGCTGTGCTGTTATCTACCCAATATCCGAATTTTCTTTATTCAACCGCGGGTGTTCATCCTCATGATGCCGATAATGTTAGCGACACCTACCTTGAAGAAATTAGAATATTAGCTGAAAATAAATCGGTAAAAGCGATTGGAGAATGTGGCTTAGATTTCAATCGTAATTTTTCAGCGCCGAAACAACAAGAAAAAGTTTTTGCTGAACAAATCGCTTTAGCCGTAGAGTTACAATTACCACTTTTTCTTCATCAACGAGATGCTTTTCCTACGTGGTTTCAATTACTATCCCCTTATATAACATCTGTTCCTGCTATGGTTTCTCATTGCTTTACGGGGACGGGAGATGAATTAGAGCAATGTTTATCCGCTGGAATGTATATTGGTATCACCGGGTGGGTGTGTGACGAACGTCGTGGAAAGTCATTGCAAGCGCTTATTCCCTCAATCCCTTTAAATCGTCTAATGATTGAAACTGATGCGCCATACTTAACACCTAGAACCATTCGGCCTAAACCTAAAAGCAGTCGTAATGAGCCAAGTTACTTGCCTTACGTAATAGAAAAGCTTGCTGAATTATATCAGTGTGATATTCAAGATGTTATTAATGCCAGTAGTAAAAACGCACGGAAAGTTTTCAACTTAGGTGTTCACCAATGATCTCTCTATTTAGTCGTGCTACATCTTACCTTGAAATTGTCGGTGTTTTATCGGCTTTGATGGCTTTGATAAACGTAGCTTTGCAGTTTTCATGGTTAGCTTTATTGACATTTACATTGTCAATATTAATGCTTATTTTAATTTTAAAACAAGAAAGTCAAGCGAATAAAGTTGATATAGACAGTAGTGAAAACCAGCCTGCTGAAGAAACTGATGAGTTAGAAAGTAAGGTGCAAGAGCGCACTTTAGAGCTAAATATTGCTTTACAGGAACTCGAAGAAGCGAATAAAGAGCTACAAGAAAAAAATACCTTAGACGAACTTACTGGCTTATACAATCGCCGTTTTTATGATCAAAAGATACAAGCTGAATTTCGTCGTAGTCGTCGTAACTTAACACCTTTAAGTTTAGTTGTTATTGATATCGATCATTTCAAAACAGTGAATGATAACTATGGTCATTTAGCGGGCGACGAATGTTTAGTAGCTGTATCAGCCTGTATTAAAAGATGTTTGCGCCGTAGTGCTGATATTAGTTGTCGCTACGGTGGAGAAGAGTTCTGTTTAATTTTACCTGAAACTGATAGTAATGGTGCATTAATCCTTGCGGAAGAGTTAAGGGAGAGTATTGAGGCCTGTCAAATAAATTACAATAACATTGCCATAAAACTTACGATTAGTTGTGGTATCAGTACATATTTGCAACAAAAAAATGTAAAGCCAGAACATCTATTCGCTGCAGCAGATCAAGCCTTGTATAAGGCTAAAGGTAATGGCCGTAATCAAATAATTCAACAAGACTTTGAAAGAGTCAGTGACAATTAATCACTACTGTTTAGATTATATTTTATAGGAATATTTTTATGAATAATGCTTTTGGGCAATTTCCCGCCCGTAGAATGCGCCGAATGCGCCGAGATGACTTTTCCCGCCGTTTGATGTCAGAAAATCAATTAACCGTTAACGATTTAATTTATCCGGTATTTGTACTTGATGGTGAGAATCAGCGCGAAGCTATTGCTTCTATGCCAGGCGTTGAACGTAAAAGTATTGATTTATTACTGGAGGAGGCTCAGGAATTAGTTGATTTAGGCATCCCTGCCATCGCTATTTTTCCTGTTACACCTGCCGATAAAAAGTCATTAATGGCGGAAGAAGCTTATAATCCAGAAGGTTTAGCGCAACGAACAGTTCGTGCTCTAAAAGCTAAATTTCCTGAATTAGGTGTGATCACTGATGTGGCTCTTGATCCCTTCACCACTCATGGTCAAGACGGTATTATTGGTGAAAGCGGCAAAGATGATGGTTATGTATTAAATGACATCACCAAAGAAATTCTAGTTAAACAAGCGCTTTCTCATGCACAAGCTGGGGCTGATGTTGTTGCTCCTTCAGATATGATGGACGGTCGCGTTGGTGCAATTCGTGAAGCATTAGAAAATAGTGGTTTTGTAAATACTCGTATTATGGCTTATTCTGCAAAGTATGCCTCAAACTATTATGGTCCATTCCGTGATGCAGTCGGTTCTGCGAGTAATATCAAAGGTGGTAATAAACATTCATATCAAATGGATCCTGCCAACAGTGATGAAGCAATGCATGAAGTTGCTCAAGACATTGCTGAAGGTGCAGATATGGTTATGGTCAAGCCGGGCATGCCTTATTTAGACATTGTTCGTCGTGTGAAAGACACCTTTCAAGTACCGACATACGCTTACCAAGTGAGTGGTGAATATGCGATGCACATGGCAGCGATTCAAAATGGTTGGTTAGCTGAAAAACCTTGTGTTATGGAAGGATTATTAGCATTCAAGCGTGCAGGTGCCGACGGAATTTTAACTTACTTTGCCAAAACTGTAGCTTATTGGTTGAAAGAACAGTAACCCAATAAAAAGTTATATCTTCAAACGTCTTATTCTATTGGCTGACGAAGTTTAGCTGGTAGAATAAGTTGTCTACGTTTTCCCTAATCGAGCATTAATGCCCATTTACAAACAATCGCTATTCTCACTGCATAGTGCAGTATTGCTTTTCGCTATATCAGGACTTTTTGCTAAATGGCTCAATATGCCTGCCAGCCATATTGTTTTTGGACGTGCTACATTTGCAGCAATAGCCATCGCGTTCTTTGTCTTATTAATAAAAAAGCAGTCATTAAAAGTCGAAAATTCATTACTGATGCCACTTGCTTTTACCGGCTTGGTTTTAGCTTTTCATTGGGGCAGTTTTTTTTACGCCATTCAGGTATCTAGCGTTGCCATTGGTTTGATCACTTTTGCAAGTTTCCCTGTTTTTGTCAGTTTTTTAGAGCCTTTACTTTTCAAGGAAAAGTTTCATTATCAAGCATTAGCACAAGCGCTTCTGACAATCGTAGGTATTATGTTTATTTTGCCTTTAGGTAATTTAAGTACTGGAGATATTGAAGGGGTGGTATGGGGTATGGTCTCTGCAATGAGTTTTGCATTATTAACCCTTTTAAATAGGAAATTTGTTGCTAAAACATCGGCTAAAAAAGTCGCTTTTTATCAAAATTCTTGTGCGAGTATATGTTTGCTACCTTTGATTTATTTATACCCGATCACCATTTCTTACCAGCAGTTGTCAGTACTCATCATTTTAGGTGTGTTATTTACTGCCGTTGCTCATACATTATTTAATCACTCATTGAAAATCGTTAAAGCTCAAACAGCGAGCATAGCGGTAAGTTTAGAGCCCATATACGGTTCGGTTGCAGCGTATTTTCTCTTAGGTGAGCAGATCACATGGATGATGGTTATTGGCGGTAGCATTGTAATTTTTACCAATGTTTGGGCAACAAGAATAAATCGCTAATTTTTCGATCTGTGTTTATTAAACTTCACAATAAATATTCAATGACAAATTCAACTGAGCTAAATGGGCATTTTCCTGCAGTAGTTCATCTGCAATTAACGGATGCAGGGTTAGCCATGTTGTTGGTAAGCATAAATTAATAATATCATCGTCATCAATATTCCTAATTATAGCTGTTTGATAGTCTGGTAAAGCATCGTCTATACGTCGTCGGCATAAAATCACAGCTAATCGTAAAATGACCAGTAAATAGCTCGCTTCTTTGAAACTGAGTGCGGTTTGTTTTTTAAGTAAGGTTAAATCAATATCGCCTTTATATAACAACACCAGTGCAACTAGCAACTGACGATCTGCTTGATCAAAGCCAGGTAAGTCGGCATGTTGTAATATATAAGCACCATGTCGTTGGTGTTGTTTAAACTCTAAGAGCAAACCCACTTCATGTAACTCACAAGCTGCATGCAGTAAAGCTAAACCATTATCATCATATAATGGCCAAGAATCTTTATAGTTGTGAAATAAACTTGTTGCTAGTTTCTTTATCCGCTTAGCGTGAAGACTATCGATATGAAATTTTTCTGTTAATGAGTTAATTGTGCTTTGACGAATAGGGAAATCAATTATTTCAGGTAACATGTCATATAACAGACCTTCACGTAAAGCACCGCTAGATAATTGTATTTTATGGATTGAAAAGCTTTCAAAAAGGGCCGTTAAAATGGCTAGACCACTGGCAATTACTGGAGAACGTTCACTTGAAAGGCCATCAATATTAATTTTATCCATTGTTTTACAATCGATTAGCTGTTGCTGCATTTTCTGTAAAAAGAGTAAATCAATTCCTGAACTTTGATGAGAAAAAGTTTGAATTTCAACTAAAGCCTGCATAGTGCCTGAACCGCTCAAGACTATTTGCCAACCAGTATTTTTATAACGTTCAACTAAAGGCGCGATAACGTTCTTAGCAGCGTTTATCGCTCGTGAGAAGTTATTACGGGTTAATTTATCATCAGAAAAATAGTCGTTATTAAAAGTAACACAACCAATATCTAAACTTTCTACCTGTGAGGTAACAAATCCGTCACCTAAAATAAGCTCTGTACTCGCACCACCAATATCAATAACAAAGCGCTGATTAGCACCACAACTAGTATGCGCAACACCTAAATAAATATTTTTAGCTTCTTGCTTACCAGAGAGCAAGCTTATTTTTTTGCCCAAAATTTTATTGGCTTGTAAGAGAAATTCTTCACGATTAGTTGCAAGACGTAATGTTGCTGTTGCCACGATACGAACATTTTCTTGGGGGATATCTTGTAGGCGTTCAGCAAAAAAACTTAAGCATTCAAGCCCACGAGCAATGGCTGTTTGACTTAAGGTGTTCTGTGAATTCAAACCGGATGCTAAACGAACTTTACGTTTTACTTTGTCTACCACTTGGACACTATTTGCAAGCTGTCTGGTGATTAACATGTGAAAGCTATTTGAGCCTAAATCGATCACCGCATAAAGAGGTGTTGAGATCTCAGTATGGGTGATCGTCATAGTATGCTAGTACCGACGTTGGTTGTTGCCACCGGTTCTACCGCGATTTTGTCCACCATTATTTGGCTTATGGCGACGAGGACGAGGTTTTGGTGTCGGGAAATCTGTTAATAACGCGTCTTGATCATATTTACTTACCGGTAAAGCATGCTCAATATAAGTTTCGATAGGAGGTAAGTTAAAAACATAAGCTTCACAAGCAAAACTAATTGCATGTCCAGTTGCACCAGCACGACCTGTACGACCTATGCGATGTACATAATCTTCACAATCATCAGGTAAATCATAATTAAAAACATGACTTACGCTAGGGATATGTAAACCACGAGCTGCAACATCGGTTGCAACGAGTATGTCTAATTGGCCAGCACTAAATTGCTCTAGAATTTTTAAACGTTTCTTTTGTGGCACATCGCCAGTTAATAGACCGACACGAATCTTGTCAATTTCTAAATGAGCATAAACTTTTTCACAAACATGTTTGGTATTTGCAAAAATAATTGCTTTTTCAGGCCATTCTTCTTCAATCAAAGTTTGTAAGAGTGACATTTTATCTTCGTTAGAAGGATAAAAAAGTTCTTCAGAGATACGGGTATTAGTTTTTTGTTCAGGCGCAATTTCAACACTTTCAGGTTCATTCATGTGTTCAAAAGCAAGCTCTTTGACTCGAAAAGATAAAGTAGCTGAAAATAACATACTCAAACGTTCTGTTGCCGCAGGCATACGGTTAAACATATAACGGATGTCTTTAATAAAACCTAAATCGAACATGCGATCTGCTTCATCAAGTACGACAACTTCAATATTGCTTAAGTTGTATACACCTTGTTTCATGTAATCAAGTAAACGACCACAAGTACCAATAAGGATATCAACACCCGCTTCAAGCTCTAGACGTTGGCTTTCATAACCTTCTCCGCCATAAACTACGCTTAAACGTAAACCTGTACTTTTTGCCATTTCTTTGGCATCACGATGAATTTGTACCGCTAATTCACGCGTTGGTGCCATGATCAATGCACGAGGTTGATTATGCTTCGGATCTGGTTTTTGTAATAAGTGATGAAAGGTTGCAGCTAGAAAGGCAATTGTTTTACCTTCACCAGTTTGTGCTTGGCCTGCAATATCAGTACCTTTCAATAGAATGGGCAAAGATTGTTCTTGAATTGATGTACAATTCTCAAAGCCCATAGCGTCAAGACCTGCGATAACTTTCGCGTCGAGGTTAAGTTCAGAGAACTTAGTTTCAGTTAAGTGTGTTTTATTCATGCGCACAGCTTAACAGGTTATATAGTTAATAAAAAACGGTATCGAGTAAATGTAGCCATTAATAATAATTTAATGGCATAAATAGCGAAGAGTTATAAGATCAAAGTTGGTAATTCATTATGATGCAGTTATAATCGTCAGCAATTGGCAAAACGCCACCATTTACCGGAGATAGAAATGAGCGATAGAATTGTTCAGTTAACAGATGACAGTTTCGATACTGACGTAATTACCGCCTCAGGCCTTATATTAGTTGATTTTTGGGCTGAGTGGTGTGGTCCTTGTAAAATGATTGCACCTTTATTAAATGACATTGCAGAAGAATATGCAGATCAAGTAACTGTTGGTAAATTAAATATTGACCAAAATTCAACTACTCCGCCTAAATACGGTATCCGTGGTATTCCTACGTTATTACTATTTAAAGATGGTGTAGTCGCTGATACTAAAGTCGGTGCATTATCTAAAACTCAATTGAAAGAGTTTATTGATAAAAACTTATAAGCTAGTTGAAAAAGGTTCGTCTATACGAACCTTTTTTGTATCTTAGTATAAAATTTTGACCGATAAAGCAGCAGATCAAAGTTTGATCCTTTACCTTATTAAATTTTAGTGCTAAGTTTAGCTTTCTAATGAAGAACATTTCAAAAAGTCAAACTCCAATGTCAATTATGCCAACAGGCAAATCACTTCAACATAAAATAGTTTAAGAACCCCCCTATGAATCTGATCGAACTTAAAGAAAAACCTATAAGCGAACTTGTAGCACTTGCCGCGTCTATGAAGCTAGATAACTTAGGCAGAAACCGTAAACAAGACATTATTTTTGCTATATTAAATGCCCATGCAGAAGGTGAAAATGACATTTTTGGTGGTGGTGTTTTAGAAATATTACAAGATGGCTTTGGTTTCTTACGTTCTTCTGATTCTTCATACTTAGCAGGACCCGATGATATTTATGTTTCACCGAGTCAAATTCGTCGCTTTAGTATGCGTACGGGTGATTCTATCCATGGCAAAATTCGTCCACCTAAAAAAGGCGAACGTTACTTTGCTTTATTGAAAGTAGCGGAAGTTAATTTTGACAAGCCAGAAAATGTTCGCAATAAAATATTATTTGAAAATCTAACACCTATTCATCCCGACCAACGTTTAATCATGGAACGTGGTAATGGTTCAACCGAAGATATTACTGCACGTGTTTTAGATTTAGCTTCACCAATTGGTAAAGGGCAACGTGGTTTAATTGTTGCGCCGCCTAAAGCCGGTAAAACATTACTCCTACAAAACATTGCGCAAAGTATTGCTCATAATCACCCTGAAGCCGAGTTGATGGTTTTACTCATCGATGAACGTCCGGAAGAAGTTACTGAGATGCAACGCTTGGTAAAAGGTGAAGTTATTGCTTCGACATTTGATGAACCAGCCAATCGTCATGTTCAAGTTGCCGAAATGGTCATCGAAAAAGCAAAACGTTTAGTTGAACATAAAAAAGATGTGGTTATTTTATTAGATTCAATCACACGTTTAGCACGTGCTTATAATACGGTTATTCCATCATCAGGTAAAATTCTTACCGGTGGTGTTGATGCTAATGCGCTACATCGTCCAAAACGCTTTTTTGGTGCTGCACGTAATATCGAACACGGTGGTAGCTTAACGATTATCGCTACAGCTTTAGTAGAAACGGGTTCAAAAATGGACGAAGTTATTTACGAAGAATTTAAAGGTACCGGTAACATGGAATTACACCTTTCTCGTAAAGTGTCTGAAAAACGTGTTTTCCCTGCAATCAATATCAACCGTAGTGGTACACGTCGCGAAGAACTTATCACTAAACCAGCTGAACTACAGAAAATGTGGATTTTGCGTAAAATCGTTCATGAAATGGATGAAGTTGGTGCCATTGAGTTCCTTATTGATAAATTAGCGATGACTAAAACCAATAACGAATTTTTTGATTCAATGAAACGTAAATAGTTTATTGGTCGCTTATTCATATCCATGTGATTGCGACATACCGTACATCCTGTACATAACGCCAGCGTTAGCAATAACGTCTGGCGTTTTTGCTTAGAAAACTAAGCTAATAAGTGATTAACATTTATGAAATATAGTGACTTAAGAGACTTTATAAAACAGTTAGAAAAAATAGGCCAGCTCAAACGTATTTCTCAACCTATTTCTACTGACTTAACCATGACTGAAATCAGCGATCGTACTCTACGCGCTAAAGGTCCTGCATTATTATTTGAAAACCCAACCGATAAAAACGGCGTGCCACACGGAATGCCGGTTTTAACCAACCTATTTGGTACACCTGATCGTGTAGCTCTCGCTATGGGTCAAAAAGATGTTCATGCCTTGCGTGATGTCGGTAAATTATTGGCGATGTTGAAAGAGCCAGAACCGCCAAAAGGTTTTCGTGACGCGTTAAGTAAAATACCTGTTTATAAACAAGTATTAAATATGCCAGTGAAGGTCATTAAAAAACCTTTGTGCCAGCAAGAAGTAATTATCGGTGATGCCGTAGATTTGACCAAGTTGCCTATACAAAAGTGTTGGCCAGGCGATATTGCGCCCTTAATCACTTGGGGGTTAACGGTAACTCGCGGCCCTCATAAAGAACGTCAAAATTTAGGTATTTATCGCCAGCAATTAATCAGTAAAAATAAAATTATTATGCGTTGGTTATCACATCGAGGTGGTGCACTAGATTTTCAAGAGTTCAAACAAACAAACCCAGGTGAAAATTACCCTGTGTCTGTTGCTTTAGGCGCTGATCCTGCGACTATTTTAGGTGCAGTAACACCGGTACCTGACTCGTTGTCAGAATATGCTTTTGCCGGTTTATTACGTGGTGCTAAAACGGAAGTAGCAAAATGTATTAGCAACGATTTAGAAGTGCCTGCTACAGCAGAAATTATTCTTGAAGGTTACTTAGATCCAAATGAAGTCGCTCCCGAAGGGCCATATGGTGATCATACTGGGTATTATAATGAAGTAGATAATTTCCCTGTGATGACAGTGACCCATATAACACATCGTAAAGATCCTTTATATCACAGTACATATACCGGGCGTCCGCCTGATGAGCCTGCAATTTTAGGTGTAGCATTAAACGAAGTCTTTGTGCCTATTTTACAAAAACAATTTCCTGAGATTCAAGATTTTTATTTGCCACCAGAAGGCTGTTCGTATCGTTTAGCCATTGTAACGATTAAAAAACAATATGCTGGTCATGCAAAAACAGTAATGATGGGGGTTTGGTCGTTTTTACGCCAGTTCATGTATACTAAGTTCGTTATTGTTTGTGATGATGATATTAATGCGCGTGATTGGAAAGACGTGATTTGGGCAATGACCACACGAATGGATCCAAGCCGTGACACGGTATTAATTGAAAATACGCCAATAGACTATTTAGATTTTGCTTCTCCTGTTTCGGGTTTAGGCTCAAAAATGGGCTTAGATGCAACCAATAAATGGCCGGGTGAAACAAATCGCGAATGGGGTGAACCTATTGTGATGACTGACGAAGTTAAAACTGATGTTGATAATATTTGGGATGAGCTCAATATTTTTTCTGCATCTGATGAGAACAAATAAGTAACCTTAATATAATTAAGGGTCTGAATAATGAAAGGTTTAAAGAAATGAATAAAATTGAATGTCAGGTAGAATCACTAACATCACTGACAGAGTTTGTTTATAAAGTGCTATTAAAGCCAAGCAAGCAGGTTGATTTTCAAGCGGGTCAATACTTAAATTTTGTCATGAGTGATGACGATAAGCGACCATTTTCAATAGCCAGTGCACCAAGTGCTGAATTGATTGAATTGCAAATAGGTGCATTTGGTGCAGATAGCTATCCAATGCAAGTTATAGAGCGCATAAAAGCTCACGGTACAGTAACAATTGAAATGCCATTAGGTGATGCTCAGCTGCGCACGGAAAGTGAAAGACCTTTATTGCTTTTAGCCGGTGGCACAGGGTTTTCTTATATCAAATCGATGTACGAATTTTTAGCTTCACAACAATCATCACGTAAAGTCGTTGTTTACTGGGGATTACGTGAGTTAAGCGCTTGTTATGAATTAGAAAAAACGACTAAAATAATTAACAGTCTAGAAAATGGTGAGTTTCATGCCGTAGTCGAAACACCACATGATGACTGGCAAGGTCAAACCGGCATGGTCCATAAAGCTGTTATGAACGATATTAAAAACCTTAGAGATTACGATATTTATCTCGCCGGACGTTTTGATATGGTTGGTGCTGTACGAACAGACTTTTTAGCACATGGTGCATTAGTGGAACATATGTTTGCTGACGCCTTTGCTTATATATAAAACCAAGTTGATTCATTATCTACTCATTTTTAATGGTTAAAATGAAAAAGTAAATCACCTAATTAATCAAATTGGTATAGTGTAAAATTAATAGACCGTAAAAAGCCATCATACCGATGGCTTTTATTATTAAAGAGTAAATATGATGAGTAAAAAGAATCAGACTCGAACATTGGAAAGTGCGATGACAACCGACTTAGGTCGTGGAAAAATTAAAGACAACTTTTTTGCGGCTTTAGTTACATCTAAGGTTTATAAACTACAAGTTGTTAAAGCTAAAAAAGGGAAAGGATCGTTTAAACGTAACAACAAACATCAAGGTAAAGAACCTTATTTAATAGCCGTTTGATTCAGTATCTAGCAGCTATTAAATAGGGTTTTTTCTGGTAATATCTTCATCTTTGGTATGAACTGAAATTTTAAGCGTGATGAATAGAACAACATTCACAAGTTTTCTATTTCTCTGTCATCTTATTAATGTTTTGAGTATCAATATAAAAACCGCAGCTTGCCAGCCAAGTTGTTGCAGCTTCGTTATTGGTAAATACCTGTCGTTCATAAAATGCATCCGTATGAGGTATTAATCTTTCTAGCTGCATTTCTTTGACGGCATTAGGTGTGTATATATGACAATCTTTAATACAGCCATTAGTCTTAAACCATTCACAATGTTCTGCAATATGTTGGTCTATTTCGGGAACGCCTAATTCCCAATCTTCAAATGAAGATATAATAGCCCATTTTTTTCCTTTTAAAGGGCTTGCTTTAGCTTGGAATTCTTTAACATAAGCAATGATGGCTTCTTCGTTCCAGCAGCCAGAAAACCACTGAACAATAACATCTCCATGAACTTCAATTCTCCAGTCACCATGAATATCAAACATAACATACCTCTTTTATGTTTTTAATATTAAAATTTCAACCTTGCTCACAACCAAAAAGTAGCTTAATTTGTTTCTTTTAAGATACTTTGTGGGCTCGCGACAAGTATTTGATAAGGTAATGGTTCTTCAAGTAAGCTTTCGTCGACTTTAAATTCTATAAAACCGCTTTGCGAAAAAAAGTTAGCCAGATCATCTGCTGATACTTTTAAATTTTGCAAATCAGCGGCTTGATAATAGGCTTTAATCGTTTCATCTTCACATTCATCGGCATCTAAAAAACTATGCATAGGCATGCTTAATACCGTAATAGACTGTGCCTTTTCATGATGCTTAACAATCGCTTTAAGTAGGTATTGGCCTACAGCTTGTTTACGATATTCAGGAAGCACACTGATGGCTTCAAGTAATATATGTGTTTTAGCTTTTTTGCTATCTGGGGTAATATTTAATGCTTCACACAAATCTTTTGTTAGGTTTTGGCCCTTAAAGTAAAGATTAAGTGGAATTTCCCAGTCAGTCTCTTCATTAGACAATAAAGTATAAGAACCCATAGCATCACGATGTTTATTAATGGTGATTAGCTCAATTTCGGCTTTTGCAATAATATCGCCTTTGTCGTTTTTTACATTAATTTCTTGGCAAATTTGCCAATCAAATGCACCTGCAATTTCAGGTTTTTTAAAGTCGACTGTTAAATTCATTATGCTTGGTTTCCGTTATTTGTTTGTGGAACATTATTCGCGAGGCTGTCAATTTGAGCCACTACTTTATTTAATACTTGATTAGCTTTCTGGAAGTCGCCTTGCTGCTCGAGTACTTGAGAGAAAATCACTAAGTCAGTGGTGTCGTATTGCTGACCATCTAAGTTTACTAAGCTATTAAAGGCTTTTTCAGCCATTGGTAGTTGCTGAGATTTCGCCGCTAAATTTGCTAAACAACTCAACCATTTTCCATTATGTTGATCATGATGTAAGTGCTTTTGCACGGCGCTAATTAATTCATCAGCAGCGGAAATAGGAAGCAGGCGAATGCTTTGTAAAAACTTAACGTCAGCGCCTTTTTTTACCACAGGCAACAATATTTTATTCAGCGGCTCAGTAATTTTGTGCTCGGCTAATACTTGACAGTAAGCAAACAAAATTGCTTCACGTTGTTTGAGCTTTTTCGATAGTTTTTGCCATAGTAGTGCTAGCGCATCTTTGCTTTCTTGGCGCATTGCTTCACTGAAAGCACCATAAAAAGCGATTGCTTCCCATTGGGCTATTTTTTCATCGGAAATCGTTTTTTGTTTACGTGCTGAAATCAGCTGTTCAATAACATAACTATAACGCTTTTCTTGCAAGCTTAATTCAATTTCTAAACTTAGCAAGCGTGCGTCATGACCAATGTGCTTATGATGTTCATCAATAATGGTACGTGCTGGTGCAAAATCTTCTTGCACCATCAATAATTTAATAGTGACTAATATTGACTCTAAACCTGCGGTTTTTATTGTATGGTCTTCTTGGGCTAATAGCCCTAAATAATGATTAGTATTTGAACGTAACGATTGCTTTGAAGATGCAGCTGCTGCCAATAAATAAGCCGTACGAGGAAAGTTTGATGGCTCTGCTGCCTTTGCTAACAGGTGCTCTGCTTGTTGGTGGTCTTCAAGAATAAAAGCAGCAATACCACGATTGAAGTTCTTTAAACCGCGACGACGACTAGCAAAAGCAATTTTATTCCAGCCACGAAAACCAAAACGTAAACTGCCACGAATAAGCTTGAGTGAAAAAAAGAGTACAACAAATATTACTGTAAGCATAATACAAGCGCTAACTACGGTTAGCTCGATAATTGAATCACCCATAGAGATTAAAATGTACCCCTTTTCGCTAATTAATGCTGGGCTAACAGCAATAACGACAAAAAAGGTTAATATTAAGAAAATCCATAATATTATTCGTTTCATTATAAGGCCTCACTGGAAATTGTAAGCTCATCTTTTAGCTTGGATTCTAGTTTGACTTCAGGTGTTATACTTTCAGGTTTAACAGTATTATTTTCTTGGTTTAATTTATCAATAATAGGCTTTAAAGGTTGGTTCTCGAGTGCTTTACGAAGTGCGTTGAGAGATGAAAGTGTTGATGGATAATCGTAACTCACGGTTTCACTTTTTAGTTGCTCAATACCTTGAAAGAAGTTTTTGTTTTCTACCGCGCTCATGTCAAAGTATTTCTCTATCCAAAGCTGTATGTCATTTAGATTTTGATTGTATAATTTTTGCTTTCGTTCACTCGCTGACCATTGTACTAATTGTAATTTAAGACTTAGATTTTCACGCAAGTTTTGTTGAAATTGTGGTGGCAATAATGCCTCTTCTTTGCCACTTCTCTTATTTATCGTAATAAAACTGTCTGAAAAGTATCGCCATGTTTTAGCGATATTCTCTTTCCAATCGGCAATGTCTTCTGACAAATTCAATTCGACTTGTGTAACAAAGTTTTCAGGTATCAGTTCTGACTTGACGGGTAAATTATTAAGTTGTTTATTCATTGCCATTAACGTCAAAATGATATCTTCGTTGTCTATATTCGGCATTAACTTTAATTGTTCAATATCTTCACGAATTAACTGACGAATAGGTAGAAACGCTGGGTCTTCTAGTTCCTGCAAACGCATATCAGCATCTTGCAACAAACCTATCGCTGCGCTCGTATCATGCTCTAACCAGATAGTGCGAGTAGCAATACGTATAAGGTATTCCGCTTCGTGTAATAACCAATCGCTGGGTTGATTTTGTGATAATCGTTCAACCGCCTTTTCAAGTTGGGTAATCTTAACTTGACTGTCTGTTCTTATTCTTTCGATATCCTTGGTTAAGCGATTGGAAAATGCAGTTTGTTGCTGAGCGAGTAGTTGTTTAACTTTTTGCTCAATATTGGCTAGATTTTGCTGCGTTCTTTGGTCACTACTGGTTAAGCTTTCATGCGTGCGTTGTAACACTTCTTTCTTGAACGCCGCTTGTTGTTGCAAATCCCAGTAATATAAACCACCAACGCCAGCACTTGCTGCTAATGCTATGATCAAAGAAAGCACGGCAGTCTTCGATAGTTTTTGTTTGTTTTTGTTGATTGTCTCAGTATTTTTTGAGGAAGTAGACACTTTTTCAGACGTTTTCATTGTTGATTTTTTCTCGTTGGCTGACGCTGTAGTTTTGTTAGTTACAGGATTTTTTGTCTCATCACTTGGAGATTTTTTAGGAGTAGGTGTGAGTGAAATTGATGTGGAAAAACCTTGCTCTGACTTTTCTTCAGTCGCTTTATCTTCTGATTCTGAAGCTTTTGGCTCGTTTTGCTTTTTATCAGTCATTATTTTTTCCATGGTTATTGATAGCACTTATAATGGCTTGGTCATTCGCACCATTAGCATTAACGATATTGAGTAAGCCTAGTTGTTTTGCTCGTTCTGCAATACGCTCACTGGCTACAATCCATAAACAAGTATTTTTCCAGTCATCGTCTGAATTATTTATTAAGCGTAATATGCTGTCTAACAACGCGTTACTGGTCACTACAATACAATTTATCTGCTTATTTTTCCATTCCGAAACAGGATTTTGTGCCAAAGGACGCCAAACCTTTTGATAACTTTCTAAATAGTGAACGTTTGCGCCACGCATGTTGAGTTGTTCGGCAAGGTGCTCTCTTCCGCCATCACCACGCACAATAATAACATCTTGTTGCTTTATGTTTTTTTCATTGAGGGCATTAAGTGTTAATAAACCTTCACTGGTATGAAGTTCAGGGGATATAGCATTAACACCTGAACGGCTTAAAGCCGCTTTGGTTGCATTGCCTACCGCAATAATGGTTTTTTGTTGCCAATTTAATAAGTTAAAAGCGCGATGAGCAAATTCAACAGCGGCGACACTGACAAAAATAACTATCCCTTGCGGGTGTTTTCCAATGAGGATTTGAGTGGCATTTTCATCAGCCAGCGGTTGATAATCGAATAAAGGATAACACCAAGCATTAATACCGATATTTTTTAACTGTTGTGCTAAAACACGCCCTGTTTTTTCAGGACGTGTAATTAAAACGTGCGTATTACTGCTCGGCATATACCTGACGCAATATTTTATCCGCGCCTTTTTCAAGTAATTGATCAGCAAGTGTAGTGCCTAACTGCTCAGCTTCATCAATAGCACCGGTAATTTCACTGGTGAGTATTTCACTACCGTCAGTTGCCCCGACCAAACCGCGTAAAAACATTTCACCATTTTCTTGAATAACAGCATAGCTACCAATAGGTACCTGACAGCCGCCTTCTAAAGCGCGATTCATTGCTCGTTCTGCTAGCACACGAATACGGGTAGTTTCACACCCTAATGGTGCGAGTATAGCTTTAAGTGCTTCGTCGTCTGTTCTGCATTCAATGCCAACGGCGCCTTGTCCGTTTGCCGGTAGCATGACTTCTGGTTCAATATATTCTTGAATGCGTTCTGGCATTTCTAAACGAATAAGGCCTGCTGCGGCTAAAATAATGGCATCATATTCGCCGTGATCTAATTTCTTCAAACGGGTATTTACGTTACCGCGTAAATCACGAATATTTAAATCTGGTCGTAGGGCTTTAATTTGACACTGACGACGTAAACTTGAAGTACCTACAACGGCACCTTGTGGAAGTTCAGCCAAACTTTTTATGGTATTCGATACAAACGCGTCACGAGGATCTTCACGAGGACAAATAACTTCTAGGCCTAAACCTTCTGGAAATTCTACTGGAACATCTTTCATTGAATGAACAGCGATATCGGCGCGGCCTTCTAACATGGCGACTTCAAGCTCTTTAACAAAGAGTCCTTTGCCACCTACTTTAGCTAATGGCGTATCTAAAATAATGTCGCCTTTCGTTGTCATAGGTACAAGTACAACATTAATGTTAGGGTGAAAATGCTCTAATTGTGCTTTTACATATTCGGCTTGCCATAAAGCGAGAGCGCTTTTACGTGTGGCAATGCGTACAGTTGCTGTGCTCATTTAAATTATCCTGCGGTGATGGTTATTTCGGTGTCGGCTTGAATGCTGATAGCTTTTGATAAAAACTGCCAAAGTTCACCGCCGCCACGTTTGTCTGTCCATTGGTTATTCTCACATTGAAAATGATGACCATTAAATTTAGTCGCAACCCATATTTCATGTAAAGGGGCTTGCTTATTAATGATGACTTTACTGCCATTTTTAAAGGTCAATGTGAGCATGCCACCAACACCTTCATAATCAATGTCGGTTCCACAATTTTCAACGGCTTCTTCTATTTGAAGAATAATTTCTTCGGCAAGTAAATTGTATTGGCTGTCGTTCATTAATGCTTCCTTTTCTAGTGCAATGAAATTTATTCATCTTTGCTAGCTATTTGTTGGTCATGAGATTATAAAACGTCTATCATGAGAAAAAAATCGAATAAATCAAGTATGCGTAAACAAAATTCAATTATTTTAGCGTGTTTTATTATATCAGTGCTTTTAAGCGGATGTGGAATTAAAGGTCCACTAATGCAAAAACCTGTGGAAGTAAAAACACAAAAACAACCTGATCACGCTAAAAGTGAGCAAAAACAAAACTCATCAGCGGAACCATCGCAGGAAAATTAATCGTGGATTTTTTCAATTACAAAAGCTCATCACTTTATGCTGAAGACATAGCAGTTACAAAGCTTGTTGAACAATATGGTACACCTTTATATGTTTATTCTCGTGCAACGATTGAGCGTCATTGGCATGCCTTTGACCAAGCTGCTGGCGATAAACCACACTTAGTGTGTTATGCGGTGAAGGCGAATAGTAACCTTGCTGTTTTAAATGTCATGGCTCGATTAGGCAGTGGTTTTGATATTGTTTCAAAAGGTGAACTCGCACGAGTACTGCAAGCGGGTGGAGATGCCAGTAAAGTGGTATTCTCAGGGGTGGGTAAAAAATCAGATGAGATTACCTTCGCTTTAGAGAAAGGTATTTATTGTTTTAATGTAGAGTCAGCGGCTGAATTAACACGTATTCAGCAGGTTGCTAAACGTATGAATATGATTGCGCCAATTTCTTTAAGAGTAAATCCTGATGTAGATGCGGGTACACATCCATATATATCTACCGGCTTAAAAGAAAATAAATTCGGTATTAGCATTGATGATGCTTTTGAGTTGTATCAGCACGCCAGCGGTTTATCACATATTGCAGTGAATGGCATTGATTGTCATATCGGTTCCCAGCTAACAGAAGTTAAACCCTTTTTAGATGCGTTAGACCGTGTACTAGCTCTCGTAGACCGTTTAGCGAAAATAGATATTACTTTATCTCATATTGATGTGGGAGGAGGATTGGGTGTTTGTTATGACGATGAAAAGCCACCACACCCAAAAGAATATGCAAAAGCGATTGCTGATAAGTTGGCTGATCGAGATATAACCCTGATTTACGAACCTGGTCGTGCCATTATGGCTAATGCAGGAATCTTGGTGACTGAAGTTGAGTTGCTAAAAACAAATCAAGATAGACATTTTGCAATTGTTGATGCAGCGATGAATGATTTAATTCGTCCGTCGTTATATCAAGCATGGCAAGCTATTATTGAAGTAGAGAAAAACGAAGCCACTAAAAAACAAACGTACGATATTGTTGGTCCTATTTGTGAAACGGGTGACTTTCTTGGCAAAGCACGAGAACTGCGTATTATTGAAGGTGATTTTTTAGCTATTCGTTCATCGGGAGCATACGGTTTCACCATGAGCTCGAATTATAATAGTCGTCCTAAAGCCGCAGAAATAATGGTAGATGGTGACGAACATCACTTGATCCGTGCTCGTGAAACAATTGAGCAACTGTGGCAAGGTGAGTCTTTGTTACCAAAGTAAGTATAAAATAGAATATGGGAAGTAAATGTTAGTTAATTTTTCAAAAATGCACGGTTTAGGTAACGACTTCCTTGTACTCGACAATGTCACACAAAATGTTTATTTGTCGAATGAACAAATAAAGCATTTGGCCCATCGAAATTTCGGTGTTGGCTTTGATCAAGTTTTAATTGTTGAACCGCCGTATGATCCTGATTTAGATTTTCATTACCGTATTTTTAATGCTGACGGTAGTGAAGTCGGTCAATGTGGCAATGGTGCGCGTTGTTTTGCTAAGTTTGTGCGTTTAAAAGGGTTAACGAACAAGAATAAAATTAAGGTCTCAACGCAGTCTGGTAAAATGACGTTATTTGTTGAGCGTGATGGTAACGTTTCAGTGAATATGCCAACACCTAAGTTTGAACCTAGCCAAATCCCTTTCACAGCCCAAAAAGTAGAAGGTACTTATATTCTGCGTAGTGATGAAGAAACGGTATTATGTGGCGTTGTTTCATTAGGTAACCCGCATTGTGTTTTGACGGTTGACTCTATTATTGACGCGCCCGTTGAAACACTAGGAAAAGCGTTGTCACATCACGAACGATTTCCTCAACAGGTGAATGTTGGCTTTATGGAAATTATATCTCCAGACTACATTAAACTTCGCGTTTATGAACGCGGAACTGCTGAAACCTTGGCTTGTGGTAGTGGCGCTTGTGCCGCTGTAGTTATTGGACAAACACAAAATAAATTAGGTCGAGATGTTACCGTAGAATTACCTGGCGGTAAGTTAAAAGTATATTGGAAAGGACCAGGTAACTCAGTAAAGATGACCGGTCCAGCGGTACATGTATTTGACGGGCAATTGAACTTGTAAGTATTTGCAATGCGAATGCCTGAAAAACGAATGTATAGACAAAAAATTAGAAGTAGAGAAATAAATTGAGCGACTCAAATACAATACAGTTAGATGAATTAACTTTAACGGATGATCTCATTGTTGATTATTTACATGATAATCCTGAATTTTTTAATCGTAACCCGGAACTGATTAATAGCTTACGCTTGTCAGATCAGAACCGTGGTACGGTATCGTTAGTAGAAAGACAGCAAAGTCAGCAACGTTATAAAATCCATGGATTAGAAGAAGAAATCACCCAATTAATGGCGATTGCTAATCAGAATGAGCAACTTTTTGCTTTATACAGTGATCTATATTTACGCTTATTAGATTGCAGTTCAGCTGATGAGTTACTTGATTGTTTGTATCAGGCAACGACAGAGTTATTGTCGTTATCATGCTTAAAAGTATGGTTAAAAGAAAATACGGTGGTTGAACATTCAAGTATTGTGAAAAACGACTGTGCTGGTGTAATGAATAATCGCTTATCCAAAGAAGACTACTACTTTGGCCGTTTACAAAAAAGTGAGCAGGAACTTATTTTTTCTCAACATCAAGAAGGCTCAGTGGTGTTAATTAAGCTCAACCACCTAGATGATGTTATAGGTTTTTTAGCGATAAGCAGTGCAGATGCCGATCATTTTGATCCCCGTATGGATACCTTATTACTTAGTCAATTTAGAAAACTTGTTGCGAAATTACTTTTTCAACAACTTTATAAATAACAGAGCTGATGAAGTTTTACCGTCGTTTAGAATCCTTTAAAGCGATTAGCTTTGATCTTGACGATACCTTGTACAGTAATTACCCGGTAATGATGGCAACGGATGCAAAAATGGTTGCCTACTTTTCTGAATTATTTTCAGTGAATACTACACTTATCAAGGGCGTAAATAATAGAGTATTTAATTACCTCTTTTGGAAGCCGTTTCATCAGCAAGTGCTTAAAGAAAACCCTCAATTAGTTCACCATGTAGGTGACATTCGTTTAGCCACTTATACATTGGGTATGCAAGCATTGGGATTTTCTGAAGATGTTGCTGAACATGAAGCACAAAAAGCATTGGATTATTTCGTTCTACAACGAAGTGACTTTGTTGTACCAGAAGCCGTTCATCAATTATTGAAAAAGCTACAAAATAAATATCCATTAGTGGCCATTAGTAATGGTAATGTAGATACCGACAAAATAGCGATTTCACAATATTTTCAGCATCGCTTTCATGCAGGTGATTTATTGACAACACCTCGAAATAATAAGATACAATTTAGGCAAAAACCTTACACTGATATGTTTGATGCGGCTTGTGATAAGTTATTAATAAAACCTGAACAGTTACTACATGTGGGTGATTGTGGTCGTTCTGATATTCAAGGCGCTATCAATGCAGGCTGTCAAACGGCATGGGTTTCTTGCTACGATGTTGGCAAACCGCTGACTGTTTTACCTCATATTGAATTATCTGATATTAGCGAACTTTATCACTTGTTATAATTTTATCTATACTTTACTTTCAACTTTTCTAAGGTTATTTTCCCGTTATGGACGTTTCTGAACTACTTGAATCACTCAATGAAAAACAACGTGATGTTGTTGCTGCACCACTACAAAATATGTTGGTCTTGGCTGGCGCAGGTAGCGGTAAAACTCGAGTTTTAGTACAACGTATTGCTTGGTTAATGCAAGTTGAAAAGGCTTCATCACATAGTGTTTTAGCGGTTACTTTTACCAATAAAGCGGCCGCAGAAATGCGCGTTCGTGTAGAAAAAACGGTTGAAGGTAATGTGCATGGCATGTGGATAGGGACTTTCCATGGTTTAGCACATCGCTTACTTCGTATGCATTTTCAAGAAGCGAAATTACCACAAAACTTCCAAGTACTTGATTCCGATGATCAGCTTCGTTTAGTAAAACGCATCGTGCGTTCGTTAGGAATTGACGAGAAACGTTGGCCACCTAAACAAATGCAGTGGTATATCAATGGTAAAAAAGATGAAGGCATTCGCCCGCAACACATTGAGGTGTATGACGATCCAACGGAGCAAACCTTTGTTAAAGTGTATAGCGGATATCAAGAAGCTTGTGATAGAGCGGGTTTAGTTGATTTTGCTGAACTATTACTGCGAGCGCATGAACTCTGGTTAAATAACCCGGTATTACTTGCACATTACCAACAACGCTTTAAACATATCTTGGTCGATGAATTTCAAGATACCAATGCTATTCAATATGCGTGGTTAACTATGTTAGGTAAAACATCCAGCAAGGTGATGATTGTTGGTGATGACGACCAATCCATATATGGCTGGCGTGGTGCAAAAATTGAAAACATACAACGTTTCTTAAATGAGTTCGATGAACCTCAAACCGTGCGACTGGAACAAAATTACCGTTCAACCGCTAATATTCTTAATGCAGCGAATAAGCTCATTGCCAACAATAATAATCGTTTAGGCAAGAAGTTGTGGACGGAAGATGAAGCGGGTGAAAAAATATCTATTTATACCGCTTTTAATGAAATTGACGAAGCACGCTTTATCGCCGGTCGCATTACTGATTGGCGTAAAACAGGCAGCTTAGATGATGTTGCTATTTTATATCGCAGTAATGCACAATCACGTTTAATGGAAGAAGCATTATTACAAAGCCGCTTGCCCTATAGAATTTATGGCGGACAACGTTTCTTCGAACGTCTAGAAATTAAAGATGCGCTTGCTTATTTACGTTTATTAAATAACCGTGATGACGATGCGGCCTTTGAACGTATTATTAATACACCCACCCGTGGCATTGGTAACACTAGCCTTTCATTAATACGTGATGCAGCACGCAGTTTAGAAATGACTTTGTGGGAAGCGTGTCAGTTCATGCTAAAAAATGACGAATTAAAAGGACGAAGCGCTAAAGTGATCCAGAACTTTGTCAGTGTTATCGACCAGCTTGAAGACGACTCTAGCCATTTAGATCTTGATCAACAAGCCAACTATGTTATTCAGCATAGTGGGTTAAAAGCCATGTACCAAGCTGAAAAAGGTGAACGTGCGGAAGCAAGAATAGAAAACTTAAACGAGCTTGTTACTGCTTGCCAAACATTTGAGGCAGACCCAGAATTAATAGAAGAACAAACCAAGCTGACATCGTTTTTAACGCATGCCGCACTAGAAGCCGGTGAGTCGCAAGCGGATGATTATGAGCCCGCTGTGCAACTTATGACGATGCACTCAGCGAAAGGTTTAGAATTCCCATTAGTGTTTATTGCTGGTTTAGAAGAGGGTATGTTCCCATCACAAAAATCGGTAGAAGAAATCGGACGTTTAGAGGAAGAACGTCGTTTATGTTATGTCGGCATGACACGTGCGATGAATAAGCTATACTTGTGTCATGCAGAAAGTCGCAGACTTTACGGGCAAGAAAAATTTCATAAAGCCAGCCGTTTTTTACGTGAATTGCCAGCAGAATGTACAGAAGAAATAAGACTGCAAAACCAAGTTAAACGACCTTCAACGAAAGGAAAGTTTTCTTCTACGTTTACGCTGGAGACGTTTGAGAATAGTGGCTTTAAATTAGGACAATCAGTTGTACATGCAAAATTTGGTGAAGGCGTGGTCTTGAATTATGAAGGTTCAGGCGCTCAGAGCCGTATTCAAGTAAATTTTGCAGATGTAGGTAGCAAATGGCTCGTTGTTGCCTATGCTAATTTACAAGCTATCGTTTAAGATCACATGAAAATGATTAATCTTTTCGTTTAATGCCATTATATTTATAAGGTTAAAAATTATATGTCAAAACAATTACTTGTAGTAGAAGACAGCAAACCAATCGGTCGAGTTATTAGACAAATTGGCGAAGCATTAAATTATGAGGTAACTATTGCCACTACTCTCGCTGAAGTGGAAAGTATTTTACAAACGAAGGATGATTTTTTTGCAGCGACTATCGATTACGCTTTACCTGATGCACCAAATGGTGAAGCGATAGGTTGTGTACTATCACATGGTATTCCCAGTGTCGTAATGACAGGAAAAATGGATGAAGCCACTCGACAGCAAATTCTTGCTCAACCGGTAGTTGATTATATTCCGAAAGAGAACAGCCAAGCCTTTCTCTATTTGAAACGCATATTACATTGGCAAATAACTAATAGTAGTACGGGTATTTTAGTAGTAGACGACTCTTCTGCTGCAAGAAATTATGTTTCTCAGCTTCTCAAACGTCGTAACTTTAGTGTTTACCGAGCAAATGATGGCGTGCAAGCTCTCGAGCGTTTGAAGCAACATAGCGATATTAAGTTGGTGATCACTGATCTTGAAATGCCGGTTATGGATGGCATTGAATTAACTAATGAAATTCGTAAAATTTATAATCGTGATCAATTATCTATTATTGGTATTTCTGGTGCGGATAACGGGATGCATTCTGCTCGTTTTATTAAAAATGGCGCGGATGACTTTCTTCGTAAACCATTTTGTCCAGAAGAGTTCTATTGTCGTATAACCCAAAATATTGAAAATTTAAACAATATTGAACAAATACAGAAAGCCGCTAATACAGATTATTTAACAGACTTACCTAATAGACGTGCGTTTTTCACTAAAGCAGAGCAGCTTGTTCCGCAATATATTAAAAGAAATATGCCCTATTGTGTTGCTATGCTTGATATTGATTATTTCAAGAAAGTTAATGATACCTATGGTCATGATGCAGGTGATCATGTTTTAAAAGTACTTGCCTTATATATGCGTAAACATTTAGGGGCTGGTTTACTTGCCCGTTTAGGAGGGGAAGAGTTTGCTGTAATTATGTATGGTACAGACGAGGATCAACTTTACACTAAATTAGATGATTTACGTCGTGATATCTCAGTATCTCAAGTATCACATGATGAACAGCATATCGTTTTCACTGTAAGTATGGGAATGGTTTGTAATAGCAAAGAGCCCTTGGCGAAACAAATGAATCAAGCCGATACTGCTCTTTATAGTGCCAAAGAAAATGGTCGTAACCAAATATGCATATTTGGTGTTGATGAATAGCAAACTATATTACGATGTTTACACTAAATATTCGTTTAACTTTTAGGTGTATTTTTTATAAAGAAAAAAGTAAAGTGGTAAGACTGTCATAAACGTAAGGTGCATTAAATGAAGGAAACAAAAATACTCATTCGCAAATTTTTGCTGATGTTTTTTTGTTTTGTTATTTGCACCTCTATTCCCGTTTTCGCTCAGCAACTTGGTAGTGAACAAGTTAAAGCTGCTTTCATCTATAATTTCATTAAACATGTAAGTTGGAATAATAAACATAAAGATGATAAAAAAGAATTTATTATCGGTGTTTATGGAGATGAAGGATTTGCTGAATTACTCAAGAAAAAACTATCGAAACGTGTAATAAAAAATAAAATTATCGTAGTCACAACTATTCGAAATATTCAAGAAGGCAGAAAAACTGACTTGTTTTTCTCTGCTTCAAATCGAAATATAGAAATTGCTGATATCGCTTCGACACTTAGAAGCAGTGATACACTTTTGATCACGGACAATAGTGCTGACAAACATAGTGTCATGATCAATTTGGTTAATGATATTGAAAAGTCTGTTATCAGTTTTGAAGTGAATAAATCAAATATTGTTTTCGAAGGTTTAAAAATCTCCACGGAATTATTAATGTTAGGAGGTACTGAACTTGATGTTGCAACCTTGTATCGAGAAACAGAACTAGCATTACAAGTCATTAGAACTCGTGAAATCACCCTAAATCAAAAGCTTATAGAACAACAAAATCAAATAACTTCAACGACAAATAAACTCGATGCTTTGAATAAAGACTTAACATTTCGAGAAGAAGTTGCCGGAAAGCGTAAAACAGAGCTCAACGTTTTAAAAAAAGATATTGAGTTACAACAACACTCAATTAGAGAAAAAGAGTTACAACTGGAACAAGTAGCAACACAGTTAAAAGTAGCAAAAAATAATTTAGAGAGGCAACAAAATTCTGTAAATAATAAGGAGCAAGAGAATGTTGCTATGGCTGAAAAAATATCGACTAATAAAGAGATATTACAGCAACAGCAGCAACAAATAAGTGATCAAGGGGTTCAGTTAAATCAGAAAAATGAAGAGTTAGAGGAAAGAAAAGAACGAATAGATAAGCAACGTTTTTATCTTATTTTGATGGCTATTTTTATTACTTTGTTAGTGTTAATTTCTGGCTTAGTTGTTCTACTTTTTGTTAAAAATAGCAGAACTACAAGGAAATTAAGCCATACCCTAGAAAATTTACAAAAAATGCAGAAGCAATTAATCCAATCTGAAAAAATGGCATCACTGGGTACGTTAACCGCTGGTGTCGCGCATGAAATTAATACACCTCTCGGGATTGCTGTAACATCAACAAGCTCTGCTTTAGAAGGTACGCAAAAGATTCGTGAACATTTCGAACAAAATAAGATAACGCGCAGCGAAATGGAGAACTACTTTGATGGTATGGAAAAAGCTTCGAACTTAAATACTAATGCGTTAGAACGCGTAATTGAATTGCTGAATAACTTTAAACAAGTGGCCGCTGACCAAATGGTTGGCGAAGAAAGAGAAATTGATTTAGTTCATTATATTGAAGAGGTTATGTCGACGCTTTCTGCTGAAATGAAACGCTTTAGAGTAAATTATCAATATAGTGGTGTAAGTGAATTTATAATTTCTACCATTCCTGGTGCTTTAGCGCAGGTGTTAACCAACTTAGTCACTAATGCATTAAAGCATGCATTTGAAGATAAAAACGTTGGTAATATTAGTATTGAATTATCGAAAACAAAAGGTAATACAGCCATTATTGTATTTAAAGATGACGGACAGGGAATGAGCCAACATGTTTTAGACAATATTTTTGAACCGTTTTTTACCACCAAAAGAAATTCCGGTGGTACCGGTTTAGGGATGAATATCGTTTACAATATCATTAGTCAAAAACTTCAAGGCACAATAAAAATAGAAAGCAAATTAGAGCAAGGTGCAAGTTTTTATATTACTCTACCCTCTAAATTAACTTCTTAGCTGTTCATTGGAAGCTAATATTTGTTTTTCTTTTCTTGATTTTAATGAGTCTACGCTATAAATAATCAATGCGAACCAAATAGCAGCAAAGGTAAATAACTTAGCAGGTTCTAATGCTTCTTGGTAATAAAAGGTAGCTAAAACAAACATAATACTTGGTCCAATGTATTGGAAAAAACCAAGTGTTGATAATGTTAATCTTTTTGCTGCGGCCGTAAAACACAATAAAGGTGCTGTGGTAACAACACCTGCTGCGATTAATAACATGTTTAAATTTAAGTTGTTTTCCAGCATGTTAGCCGTGCTACTATCAACAAAGTACAACCAATAGATAATGGCTAAAGGTAACATCATACTTGATTCAACTAATAAGCCGACAAAAGAATCAATATGCATTTTTTTACGTAACAAACCGTAAATACCAAAAGTTCCAGCAAGTCCCAATGAAACAACCGGTAATGAACCTATCGCAACAAGTTGAATTAATACACCACATAGAGCCAACATAACGGCAAATTTCTGCATTCTCCGTAAATGCTCACCTAAAAATATCACGCCTAAAGCAACACTGAATAATGGGTTAATAAAATAACCTAAACTGGCATCAAGCAAGTGATCATTATTAATTGCCCAAATGAATAAGAACCAATTTACTAATAAAAAAATAGCAGTTAACGCTAGCTTAGCCAACAATTTAGGTTGTTTGAGCGTATTGATAAGCACGCGATACCGTTTACTAATTACAACAATTAATAATAAGAGCAGGCTCGACCAAATGACACGATGAACCATAATTTCATCAGAGCTAACGTCAGCAATTAATTTAAAATATATGGGGGCTAAACCCCAAAGTACATAAGCGCTTATTGCGTTTATTACACCATTACGATCGTTGTTATTGTTTACAGTCATTATTGTCAGGAAACTTTAGCATCAAAAATAAAGAGGCAAATTATAACACAATGAATTTGACCTCAATTTTTTACTTACCCGAAATCTAAAAAGTTAATGATAAGATTTGATTGTTTTTGTAAAGATTAGCCTACTAAGTAAGTACCTGTGCCAAACGCAATGTGGTCACCTTTTTCATTATGTAATTCCATACGAGCTACTGCCACTTTATTTCCACTGCGAATAATGTGTGCCGTGGCGATAAATTCTTCGCCTCTGCCAGGCCTAAGATAATCGGTACGAAGATCTATTGTTCCTAAACAACTCAAACTGTTCTGAATAGCTTCAGTGGTTTTATGCTCAAGTTGCTCAATCATATTTGCTGCAACAACAACACCACCTGCAAAATCAAGAGCCGATGCAGTCACGCCGCCATGAAGTGTCTTTTGTAAAGGATTTCCCATTAATTTATCTTGCCAGAGAAAACGTATTTCCGATGTTTTAGAATCAAATTTACTCACCTTGAGCCCAATGAGGTTATTAAAGGGAAGGTTATTTGCCCAAAAGCTCGCGAGTTGATTAATTATTTTTTCTTCTTCTTCAGGTAAATTTATTGGCTTATGCATATTACTTTTACTCAACTGGTCTGATGTCTAAGTAGTAGATTAGCACTTATTCTTTCAAAGCATTCAATAAATACTAAAATAGTACTCTCGACTTTTTTATTGCTGAGGTAAAATAGCCGTAATTGTATTATTAATAAAGTTTATTACGTTGCAAACAGCTCTCACTACAGTTTCACAACCACAGCTTGAAAATGCGTTAAAACATCATTTTGGCTATCAAACTTTTCGCAGTGGTCAGCTAGAAATTATCCTGCAACTATTTCAGGGAAAAGATAGCCTAGTGCTGATGCCTACGGGTGGCGGAAAATCAATGTGCTATCAATTACCTGCTGTTTTATTGCCAGGGGTAACCATAGTTGTTTCACCTTTAATAGCGTTAATGAAAGACCAAGTTGATGGGTTAACTCGACAAGGTATTTCAGCCGCTTTTATAAATTCAAGTTTAGAACAAGAAACAATAAATGATATTTTTCAGCGCTTATCGCGTGGCGAAATTAAGTTGTTGTACATAGCACCTGAACGTTTGAAAAACTATTATTTTATGCAAGGCTTATTGAGTATGCAGATAAGTTTATTTGCAATTGATGAAGCTCACTGTATTTCGCAATGGGGCCATGACTTTCGTCCAGCGTACACTCAACTCCATACCATCAAACAAAGATTTCCTTCAGTCCCGGTAATGGCGTTAACAGCGACTGCTGATGTGACAACACGTAAAGATATTCTCCTCCAGCTAGGCTTGAATGATCCCTATATTCATCTAGACAGCTTCGATCGCCCTAATATCCGTTTTACATTGGCAGATAAATATAAAGGTGACCATCAGGTATTACGTTACATCCAAAAGCGTGGTGATGACTGTGGCATTGTTTATTGTAATAGCCGTTGGCAAGTAGAAAAGTTATCAAAAATGTTAGCAAGTGCGGGTATTAATTGTTCGGCATATCATGCAGGCATGGAAACTGAAATGCGAAATATTGTTCAAGATGGCTTTGCCAAAGACAATATTCAGGTTGTTGTTGCAACCGTCGCTTTTGGTTTAGGTATTAATAAGTCAAACATTCGCTATGTTATTCATTTTGAGCCACCAAGAACGTTGGAGTCTTATTATCAAGAAATTGGGCGAGGCGGACGGGATGGTTTACCAGCAGAAGCATTGTTTTTATATGATGAGAAAGATGTCGATCGTATTTCAAAACGCATTGCGGATGGGGATAATGAGGAAAGAATAAATGTAGAGCAGCAAAGATTCCAAGCAATGAAAGGCTTTATTGAAGCCCAGACTTGTCGTCGACAAGTCGTGCTCAATTATTTTGCAGAATTTACCACTAAAAAATGTGGTAATTGTGATATTTGCTTAGATCCACCCAGCCAATTTGATGCCACTGAAGCAGCACAGAAAGTTTTATCATGCGTTTTTCGTATTCAACAAAAAGGTGATATTGAACATGTAGTGCAAGTATTACGCGGTGAATTAACGGAAAATGTGAAGAAGTTGGAACATGATAAAGTCTCAACTTTTGCGATAGGTAAGAGTAAAACACCAGGATATTGGTTTGCTATTATTCGGCAATTGATCCATTTAGGTTTTTTACAACAAGATATTTCTTTGCAGTCAGCATTATGTTTAACACAAGCATCACGAACAGTCTTAAAGGGCGAAGAACCCTTAATGTTAGCCTCACCTAGATTGCAGAAAGCCAGTTATTGGAAACAAGAAAAAACTGATAATCGCTATGATAGAGGGTTGTTTATGAAGTTGCGTAGTTTACGTAAAACTATTGCAGATACTGAAGATATTGCGCCTTTTATTGTGTTCAATGATGCTACATTGTCAGAGTTAGCTCGAGTTAAACCACAAACCCCGCAGCAAATGCTAAACATTAGTGGTATCGGTGACACTAAGCTTGCACGTTATGGGCATGAATTTCTTGAAATGATCCAACAGCATAATGCTTAAACAAAAAACGCTCAATTGAGCGTTTTTTAATATCAATTATTAATGAGAATGTATTCAACAATAATTATTGAGTTTATCTTAAGCTAGCGTAATAAGCCGCAATATTAGCGATATCTTCATCATTTAACATCATAGCCATAGGTGCCATTACAGGATCTTTACGTTTACCCGCTTTAAAGTCTTTCAATTGTTTAGCAATATAAGCTTCTTTTTGACCGGCAAGGTTTGGGTACATTGGAACAGCAGAAATACCAGCAATTCCATGACAGGCAGCACACATGCCTGTCTTAGCTTTACCCGCAGCAGCATCACCAGCAAAAACAGGAGATGCGAACATAAGCGAAGCAGCAACAGCTAAAGTAATTTTTTTCATAACTTATTTCTCTCTTAGTCGTTAGGATTTTTTACACTACCCTGAGTATATGAGAAAAGGCTTAGGCTGTCGTTGATTTTTTTGAGCTAAGCATCAGCAATGCATAATTCTTTGATTTTTAGCAAATAATCTACTAAGAATCACTCATTATAATTTAAATTGTTTGTTTTTTGTACAGTGCGTGATTGTTGAACTATAGTTATATATTACTCTTAGGATCCAAAAATAGCGTAAATAGGAGATAAACAATTAAAGGACGAACATATATTAGTTTGATCCTAGGTCTTTCTAACTAAACACTACCTTTTCTTTAACAGGAATAGGTAGTTATAGGAATTCCATAAAATACAGCATGAAGCTACATAATAAAATAATAGTCATGCCTATTTCTGTAATGATAACAATTTTTATCATTAGTTTAGTCGGTATAGAGTTTCATTTAAAAGAAACTTTACGCGAACAACTTGAACAAGAGTTGCGAATTTTTGCGTCTTTCGCTTCACCTTTATTAGAAAATAAGTCACGTGCTGTTAATGATGAAATACCAACAGAGTATTTATCAAAAATAGCTATTCGTGTGGCGAAAATGTCATCATCGCGTATAAGCTATATTAATACAAAGGGTAAGGTGCTTGCTGATTCTGATATTCATTTTACTAAAATACAAGATTTAGAAAATCATTTAGATCGTCCAGAAATTGCTGACGCCTTGATTAATAATGAAGGTATCTCATATCGATACAGTAACACTCTAAAAAATAACATGGTGTATTTAGCACTTTATGATAAGAAGTCAAATCTTATAATAAGAGCATCTATGCACGCCGGAATTTACCAACAGACAATTTTGAATATGCGTTGGAGTTTTTTAGGCATTATTTTTGTTTCGCTTGTAGTTATGGTGTTTTTTGGCGTTTTAGCAATAAGTCTAATAAAAAAAGCGGTGAATAATGAGCGTGCTTTGCAAGAGCCACGTATCATTGCCAGAACAAGAGAGATCACTCTTATTCAAACCCTGACAACAATGCTGAACGCAGCATATACTTTAGATGATGCAGCAATTGTTTTATTGAATATAATGCCGAAACTATTACCTTCATTAAGTGGTGCTATTTTTCTACTTGATAAAGAGAATTCATTGGATGAGATAAGCCACTGGGGTGAGGATTGGCATAATGACATTGCTACCTTGACAAAAAACCGTTGGTTACTGCAAGCTGAAAATATAGATCATAAACCATTAAATCGGCATTATATATCAGAACATAGTTATAGTTACGACCTTATGCATGAAGGAGAGTTTATTGGAATATTACAGTTAGTTTCTGAAGATAAAATTATTGATATTAAGTTTCAAAACTTAATCAAAAGTTTAGCTCCGCAATTGAGTAGTGCTATGGTTAATATTCAATTGAAAGATATTTTACGTGATCAGGCAATTAGAGATCCATTGACCGAGCTTTATAATCGGCGTTTTATGCTGGAAGCATTTGAACAAGCGCTGAATCGAGCGGAGAGACACAAAAGTTGTTTGGCCGTTTTAATGATTGATCTTGACCATTTTAAGAACTTTAATGACAGTTACGGCCATGAAGCGGGTGATCAAGTGTTAGTGATGGTGGCGAAGCAATTTACAATCAATTTACGTTTAGAAGATATAGCGTGTCGTTATGGTGGTGAAGAATTTTGCATTTTATGTCCTGATACTGGGGTTAGAGAAGCTCATGTATTAGCTGAAAAGTTGAGAAAATGTGTTGCAGAACAAAAAATCATATATCAAGATAACTCTTTAGAAAAAGTTACTTTATCTATTGGTATTTCTATTTATCCTAACCACGGTGACTCTAGTAATGAGTTAATCCAACAAGCCGATAAAGCATTATACAATGCAAAAGATCAGGGGAGAAATTGCACTGTTGTTACGCGGATTAAGGTACCGTATTATCAAGGATGAATTATTGTTTTAGCGGGGTGTTAGGCAACAAACTACGCGCCTTTTTTAAAATACTATTTGCGTTTTCTGCAACATTAAAATTTTCCACCTCAATAGATAATGTCATTTGAGGTAATCTAACACCAGACTTACTACTAACAAAGCGAAGCTTTTCAACGCCCTGCATTATTTTATCCGCTATCTCTCTAGCACTGTTTTTATCAACACCGGGTAATAAAAGTAAAAACTCATCACCACCAGAACGAATAGGTAAACCGCTGTCATCAACATAACTGCTCACTTTATTGGCTATTTTTGATAATAGAACATCGCTAATTAAGTGACCAAATTGTTTATTAATGGATGATAATTGGTCAACGCTCACGACAATGGCGGCCACTTGCTGGCTTGGATCTTCTGTTAACCATAAATCTAAATGTTTAGAGAGTGCTTTTCTGTTATACAGGCCGGTGAGAGGGTCCATATAAATTTCTTTACGTGCTTCTTTTAATTCAACTTGCAGTGCCAGTGTTTTTTTACGGGTTAAGGCAATATGTTCAGCAAGTTTTTGTTGGTGTTGTTTAAACATTTTTGATGCATGATGTATGCTATTTGCAGCGGAAATTATTTTTTGTTTATCGTTAGATTGAAGTTGAGCAATATTACTATCTAGATTGGAGATAAGTTTATTAATACTTGATGAAGATTTCTGACTGTTTTTTTCAACGTTTATCACAACTTCATCAAGATCATCAATAATTTCATCTCTTAACTTACTTTGTCCTAAAATGAATTGACGATAGTTCTCTTCAATAAAAAAATTATCGATTTTTTTACCTAGGGCAAGTTGATTCTCAATAGCTGCATTTAACGGAATATTCTTCTTATTAATATACTCATAGCTAACGGCATAATTAATTGGGCTGACAGGTAAATGCCATAACAGTAATTTCTTCACCGCCATGTTCATTTTTAGCTCAGCTTGTTCTATGGAATCATGATATTTCATTGTTCCATCCCAATATATACACCTTATTAAAAACCTGATAGACCATTTTCTAGTAAAAACAAGCAAAGTGCTAGACATATTTATTTTTAAAGAAAAACAATAGTTTTACTATTAATTCTGATAATAGATGGAGGAGTCGAGATGAAATTAATACTTAAAAGAAGGGAAGGCACGCAAAGTATACCGAAAGCTAACTGTTCAAAATAAAGACAAGCCCCCACTATATCTAAATTTGGCAGTTCCGCTATCTTAGGTTTCCCCTTAGACCGGTAACTTTGCGTCTCTAGCTTTCACTAGATTTGCCCTTTTCGAGTTTTAGAAACTCTAAAATCATTATAAGCGTTGAACTATGCTTGTAAACCTTTATTATGAATATTTATCGAACTTTAAGTTAAACCTATAAATAATCGATAAATTTATACACTATGAATGCTAACCAAATAAAGGACTTTAGCTAATAATGCCTCATAAATTGCTGTTGATCCTTTGTTGTTTAATAGTTTCTACACATGCTTTTGCCAATACAGTGTTAAACATTGAGCAAAACATCGAAAAAGTTGAATACTATTTTTTGCAAGAGTCTGAAAATCTTCCTTATGAAGATATTATTGCCTTGTCGATAAAAGTGCTGGGGTCTCGTGAAAGTTACACGGTTCAGACCCTTGGAAAGACATTTGTTCTTCTTGCTGATATTGCAAGTAATAGAGGAGAAGATAATGAAGCTTTTCAGTTTGCTCAAGATGGTCTCTCTCTTCGTGGGCTTGACCCATCAATAAGATTTAATTTGTTACTTAAATCCGCCAACGGTTATTATTTGAAAGAAAAGTACGAGCAAACTCAAAATCTGACAACTCGCGTTATTTTAATGGCAGATACCCCAGAAGTTTTAAAATATCGTTTAATTGCGTTGAGTTTTCGAGCAATGACCTATGCCCGACAAAATGCAAATGATTTGGCGATGAATGATATTAAACAAGTTGATACCTTAATCAAGGCAAACCCTCAATATAGCGACCATCTTTGTCTTTTAGAGATATTAGCAACTGCTTATTATTATTTAGGTGAATCTCATACATCGCTAACAATGCAGAATAAGTTATTAACATTAAGATTTGATTTAGACAAATTAGCAAATGTTGATCAAACTTATCTGCACTTAGGCCGTGCATATTTTCAACTAAATTTACTTGATGATGCTTACAGTGCATATTGGGAAGCGAAAATGCACAGTAAAAATAAAAGTGCACCTATTCGTGTTGCTTACGCTGAATTAGGATTAGCAGAGGTATTACTCAAACAGAAAAATTTTCGAGACTCACACAATAGGCTATTATCAGCAAGCGTTACCTTCAATGAAAAAAATTTGAATAAACCCTATTTAACCTCATTAATTTTATTGGCTGAGACGGCAAGCCTTTTAAATAATCAAGCTCTATATCAACATTACCTTCAACTTGCGGAGCTAAGCGCGAAAAACGTAAACTTGTCAGAAAAGCAAAGTAAGTTACTACTCCTGCTCAGTGAGATGTATCAACTAAAAGGTGATTATAAAAGTGCGCTGGTCATTCATAAAAATTATCTTAAGCTTCTTCAGCAATTTCAGATAAAGTATGAACCATCTTTTATTATTAACGCCAACAAAGCTGGAAGTGCAAATAATAGAAGTCGAAATTTTCTACTAAATTTGCCCGAGAAAAGTAAATTGCAAAGCAAATTTCAAGAAAAATATATAGCTCAAAAAGAAATAATATACTTATTAATTCTAGTTGTTGTTCTCATGTCGGTTATGTTTGTTTTTTTCGGTTTAAGGCAAAGAACATTACGGCTAAATAAAGTGTACGATGAAATAGAACAGCCATTATCATATTTAGTTACCCCGGCTCAAACTAAAAAAAATTATCAGCTCAATTATAAAATGGCAAGAAAGTATGACTATCCATTAGCTGTTGGTTATTTATCAGTGATCAATTGGCAAGAGCTAACGTTCCACTTCAATCCGAAAATCATGCAAGAAGTTTCGAAAACATTAGCCACCTTACTTAATGAATCAAAAGGTGAATTTGATGAAGCTGGTACAATAAACGATGGTGAGTATTTACTCTTAGGTCCTCATCAAACGGAAGATGAAATAGCGGAAAAATTAAATAGTTTAGCTGCTGCTATTAAGGTAAGATTCTTTGCTAATTTAGGGCATTATTCGGTTCAAATTGGTTATGCCTATGGTTTGCCAACTGCTCAAGATATTGATCCATATATTTTTCTATCGCGCTTAAGTGAAACCACTAAAGTCTGATCGAACATTTTTATTATATTGATAGGTTTATATGATTTTTGTATTGTCCATCTCAGGTGTATTTATTGGTTTAAGTATATATTTTTATTTTCGCGCTGAAGGCTTACAACGAGCCTTATTTAGTGCAAAAAAAGAGTCAATTAGTGCTAAAAAAGAAAACAAATATTATATAGACGCCATGGCGATAATTGCCAAACGACATGAAGATTTTGTAAAGCATCGATTACAAATAATCAAGGATAGTGAGATTCTTGAACTTGAAACAATTGAAATAATTACACCACTCATTAATAACTATGCTGCTATTTTTATTGAGTGCTCGAAAGGTAAAGGAAAGCTGCAACCGATTGCGAAAAAGTGCTATGAAAGTTATGGTGATGAAGCTTTTAAAAAGCTTGTAGCCCATGTGACTAAACAAGAAGCAAGCGTAAAACGCATGTGGTCAAGTAATAATTTGAGTGGTTATATTTCTTTAATTGAAGCTTTGTTACTCACAAATACTAAGAAAAATGCTTAGGGTGCATTTTTCATTTTAGTTTAATATTTTAAGGTAACATAGATTAAAAATTTAGATTAAGGACGAATTATAATATCTGGAGTTGAATTCACTTCACCTTCATCATTAATGGTTGCTGCCTTACCATTACATTGCAAAATAGCCAAACTGCCACTATTACTATTTCTAATAAACGATAAGTCATATCCAAATTGTGTCATGCTACTTGCAGCAAATTTTTGCGCGAGTGAAAGTCTATCCCATAGAGATGCTTCTTCATGGGTCGGTTGTCTTCTTTCTAATAACACTTCTCTATCTAATAAAGCTTCCATCTACATCTCTACTTTTTTAGTGTTAACTAACACAATTAGATTCATACTAACTCGCGTAGTATAAATTTTCAACAGTTTTAATGTGTCGCTAAAAATATAAATTATAAATATACTAGTGGTTGAAATTTTATATAAGTGAGCGCTAAATATTATGAGTCAAGTGTTGGATGATCTATCTTCGTTATTGCAATTAGAAGTAATCGAACAAGGGATCTATCGTGGTCAAAGTCAAGATTTAGGTTTGCGAGCACTATTTGGCGGACAGGTTATGGGGCAAGCCGTTTCAGCCGCACAAGAAACAGTAGACTCTGGGCGTAATGTGCATTCTCTTCATTCTTATTTCTTACGCCCTGGCGATGCCAGTAAACCAGTGGTTTATGAGGTTGAGAATATTCGTGATGGTAAAAGTTTTAGCACCCGACGCGTTAAAGCTATTCAAAATGGCAAAGATATTTTCTATATGACCGCCTCTTTTCAACAACACGAAAAAGGTATTGAACATCAAGACCTCATGCCTGATGTACCTCAGCCAGAGGAATTGGCTTCTTATACGGATTATATTATTGAAAACCAAGATAAAATACCTGATGAAATGAGAGGTAAATTTCTGGCAGAAAAACCAATAGAAATGCGCCCTGTTAAGCCTTATAACTGGCTAAACCCAGAAAAGACTGAAGCTAAATCACAATTGTGGATCAAAGCAAACGGCTCATTACCTGATGATTTGCGTATTCATACATATATGTTGGCTTATACGTCTGATTTCCACTTTTTACCAACTGCTTTATATCCACATGGCCTAAGCCACTGGAAACCGAATCTGCAAATTGCGACTATTGATCATGCTATGTGGTTTCATCGTCCATTTCGTTTTGATGACTGGTTGCTTTATGTGATGGACAGTCCTTCAGCGAGCGGTGGTCGAGGCTTAGTGAAAGGACAAATATTCAATCGTCAAGGACAGCTTGTCGCGTCTACAATGCAAGAAGGCGTACTACGTCAGCATTAGGGTAGTGAACCTTCGCTATTTACTATGCCAATCGTGGCCGGTAGGATGTTGAAAAATACGTAAATTGAAAATAGGCGCCATAGCAAACAAATGGTCAAAAATATCGGCTTGAATACCTTCATAATTCTGCCAATTTTGATCATTACTGAAACAGTACACTTCTAGTGGTAGGCCGGCTTCTGTTGCAGCTAATTGTCTAACCATACAGGTCATGTTGTGGTGTATTTTTTCATGGTTGTGTAAATAAGCTTCCATATAAGCTCGAAAGGTGCCGACATTGGTTAGTTGTCGGCTATTTACATTATCATCAGACAGGTTATTGGCTTGTAAACTCACCGTAATATCATCAGATTTCTGCTGTAAGTATTCTTTTAACAAGCTAATTTCTTTTAGCTTTGTAACCTGTTCGTTTTGGTAAAATGAAATGCTGTTGATATCAATAATAATCGTACGCTTAATCCGTCTACCACCTGAGTTAAGCATACCTCGCCAGTTTCTAAATGAGCCATTAATTAAGGCATAAGTCGGAACGGTTGTTACCGTATTATCAAAATTTTTCACTTTTACGGTATTTAAACCAATTTCAATTACGTCACCATCAGCGCCATAATTTGGTATCTCAATCCAATCACCAGGGGCAACCATTTTGTTAGCTGAAATTTGAATACTGGCGACTAAGCCTTTTATCGTATCTTGAAATACTAATAGTAGAACGGCGGTTAATGCACCCAAGCCACTGAGTAAATATAAAGGTGATTTATCTAAAATGAAGGAAACAGCTAAAATTGTTGCGACAAGATAAATCACCAGCTTTATCACTTGGATCGTAGAACTTAAGGGAAGGTAACGCTCACGAGCGGTGCGCTGATATAAACTTCTAATCACATTAAGAATAGCACTGACTGATCGAGCCGTTTGAAAACTAAGCGCTATTTTAGCTAACACGATTAAAAATGTGCTGAGCATCGTTTCTACAGGGAGAAAAATAGGTGTTAAAAAGAGCAATAATAACAAGGGGATTAACAAGGCTAATCGAGAAAAAACATTATGGTCAAGTAAAAGATCATCCCAAGAGTTCTTTGTTCGTGTGACAATTTTATGAACCAAAACCAAAACCTGATGCTTCGCAAGATAATAACTTATTGAAGATATGACCAAAATAAATAAACAGCCTACAATGAGCGTACTCATTGCTAAATAGTCTGGAGCGATACCTTGGTTATTAATCCATGTACTAATTAGTTCACTCATTTAAATACCTCTTTACTTTTCAATGTTATTTCGAGTAGTTGTCGTTATTAAACTCTATCAGTTTTTGGTCCTTATCAAGCCAAAGTTGATTTACCCATTTTTGAAATTTAATTTTAAAGGCGCGATCGCTAACATAATTCCCAATAAATTCGTCCTCAATTCTAGAAACTTCAACGTTAACATTTACTTGCTTTATTTTACCTCTTAAAAAATCAGTAAAAGTAGGGATCCCTCCAGGGTATTGAATAGTAATATTTACTATTTTATGCAAATTTCCCCCCATTGCTTCTAACACAAAGCCAATACCACCCGCTTTAGGTTTTAGTAAATGTTGAAAAGGTGAGTTTTGTTTATTATGCTTTTCATGAGTAAAGCGCGTACCTTCAATAAAATTCATAATACTGACAGGTTTATGCTTAAACTTAGCACAAGCTTTACGAGTCGTTTCAACGTCTTTACCTTTCAAATGAGGATTTTTTTTGATAAAAGACTGGCTATAACGTTTCATGAATGGAAAGTCGAGTGCCCACCAAGCCAAGCCTAAAAAAGGCACGAAAATCAGTTCTTTCTTAAGGAAAAATTTTAAGAAAGGGATTTTGCCATGCATTATGCGTTGTAATATTACAATATCAACCCAGCTTTGATGATTACAAATCACTAAGTACCATTCTTTCATGGTGAGCTGCTCTAAACCGGTAACATTTATTTGTGTTTTATTAAATAGTTTTTGAATTAACGTATTTACACCCACCCAATTGCTTGCCATTTGATCTAACAAATAACTGAATATTGTTTGAGAAAATTTTAGAGGGATAATAGCCTTACAGAACGAAAAGACAATAATTGGAATTAACCAGAAAATTGTATTAATAGTATAAATAGTCAACGAAATAATGTGAATAAGCAGACTGGGTAAAAAATTCAACATAGAATATTTGCTCAATGAAACCAAAATAAATATATACCCGATCATAATCTGATTTGAAGTTATTTTCAGCAAAAACAGTGAAATAAATTAATAGTGATTAATCATAGTTTGAAAACGATTATCCATCAAGTTGCCAAAAATAGTATTAGTTAAGAGATTTTTATGCTGATATTCATTGAATAATTACATTTTAAAAGCTTCTATTGATATGTTTAAATGGGGTAAAAAGCATCATCTTGTTATTTAAACCTAAGTAACTCGCTATATCTAAAGGTTTAATTGAGATAAACAACGAATTAAGTCGATTTAAGAAGGCAACGGGCTAAAAATTACAAACTCTTATATATTATGGCAAAAAGTAGATGGTAAATTAAGCATATCTCAAGGCATGCTAGTGACTGGATCTTGTAAGGGGATCATGTTTTTTTCAAAACTAATGACATAATGCGAAGAGAGTAAAAAGTTTTTGTGATTGTTACGCAATTACCTCGGAAAGCCTGTAATTACAAGTGAAGGTTTTTTATGAGAGCACTGAGCAGGAGCCTGTGGTAGTTCGCAATACTATAAAGGAACAAATTAATAAATATCTTACCGGCGGAAATGACTACTTTTTGTCGGTTTTTGCTTGTTAACTCTTAATTTTAGCCTATCAGGCCATTGCCCATTGTGTTCACGTAAACAAGATTCCTCGCTATCTAAATGCACATTATGACGAACGTTTTTCAAGACTATTCCGACTTTAAGTAACTGCTTTTGGATCACGTCA
>Ga0209291_1000251_pt1 | contig 53230 bp, 50 predicted proteins | sample GOMGulsemesocosm_FD_184633 | JGI IMG/M metagenome (GOLD analysis project Ga0209291, IMG submission 184633) | Methane-oxidizing microbial communities from mesocosms in the Gulf of Mexico - GOM9B Gulf of Mexico (SPAdes) (version 2) | ecosystem: Environmental > Aquatic > Marine > Cold seeps...
GGATTAATTGGTGATGGATTGCAACTGCCAGTTGAAGTCTTAACGCGTGATGTACCAATGTTATCTATCATGACAGCATTCATGGTTATCTCATTCACCATGACTTATATAGCGGTGACTAAACGTCGCTCAGCTTTGACACCAGAACAACAATCCGATAAAGCTATCGCAGCAGACAGTAAACTGAACTACCGTTTTGGTCGCCTTTCAGGTGCCGTGTTGTTGATTATGTTTATTGGGTATAGCTGGGTACTTTTTAGCGCTTAAGGCGATTTACAGCTTAGCGGGTGCAATACATCAAGTGCTGACTTGATGTATTGCACGAATACCCACTATCGATACTGCTTGGCAACAAAGCAATTATCCCGCAAAATAAGGCGATTAACTATTATAATAAGGAGTGCTATATGAGTGAATGGCTTATCGTTAACGGTAACACACTTCGTGCCAGCGCTTTTATCGGCTTGCTTATCTTATTAGCAATTAGTGAACACTATCGACCAAAGCGCCCTTTGACGGTATCTAAGTCACAACGCTGGGGAAATAACCTCGCGATGGTACTCGTTAATAACCTGGTGCTTAAATTATTCGTTCCTTTTCTCGCCATTGATGCCGCAATGTTTGCCGAACAACAGCAATGGGGACTGTCTTCGTTAGCCGGTTTGGGAAGCTCGACAAATCAAATTTTGATCATGATAGTCTCGATCATGCTCCTTGATGCCGCCATTTATTTCCAACACAAGATATTCCATCATATCCCCGTACTATGGCGTTTACACCGAATGCACCATAGCGATCTTGATATTGATGTCACCACAGCTATTCGTTTTCACCCCATAGAAATTGTTTTATCTATGCTAATCAAGATTGCCGTTATTATTGCACTCGGTGTACCCGTGATAGCGGTTGTGTTATTTGAAATGTTGCTCAATCTGACGGCCATGTTTAATCACAGTAATATTAGGCTGCCAGCTAAGATTGACCGCTATATACGCTACATTTTAGTCACGCCTGATATGCACCGTGTTCATCATTCTGTAAATGGTCACGAAACCAATCATAATTTTGGTTTTTGTCTACCGTGGTGGGATCATCTGTTTGGCAGTTATCAAGCACAACCCAAATTAGGCCATCAGCAAATGCAGATCGGTTTACCTTATTTTCGAGACACGAAGGAATGTCAGGTGCAGCGGATGCTAACCCAGCCCTTCAGAAACAAATAAACGATATTAAATAATAGTAATGACAACATTCAAAGGTACTAATTACGTGATTCATTCTACAAACACTTCAACAACACCAGCGATTTCTAACGATGATGCACGTAAACTCAGTCGTAAAGTGACTGCTGATATAGCAACCAAACAGCTCGATGAGATCTTTATCGATAATAACGTATCGATTGATATTCAAATAGCCGTGACAGAATACCAAGGCAACGAGCCTATACAATACTTAGAAATATTAGCCGCTCATCTACGCCCTGCGTATTTACGTATTATCACCGAGTCATTGCAAACTCAAAATTTAGCCGCTTTAGATGCCAATAGTCACTACCTCAAGCTCAGTAAAACACACAAAAATATGCTTGAAATATTGAAGCAACAAGATAAATATAAGCAGCTCAATGATACGCAACTTATTGAAATGGCATTATTAGCTTTATTAAGAAGTTAGAAAGGCAAAACGAAAAGCCCTGCATCATCGTTTCGATAATACAGGGCCAAACGGTTAACTTATGGACACGCTGTTTCTAATACATTCGCCGTTAATGTCGGACGAATACGTAAAAAAGACATATCTGTAACATAAGTCGCGACTTGTTCTGCACACCAAGTCCCCGCCTGTTTTTTATCTAGGATTGCCGTATCACTAGTGAAACAACTTGCTAACTCTTCATCACGGTTGGAAGTGATTACGAATGTGCTGGTTGAAGTCACCTGACAGGCAATATATTCAGGCTGTTCTATCACAGGGGCGAATACTTCAACACTCTGTATAATACTATTCTCAATTCCTTCTTCTGAAATCACTGTTAAGCCGATTGTATATATACCCGCATCGTTAAATGTGAACGTCGGATTAGCTGTAGTCGATGCGCCTAAGCTATCGAAATCCCATACATAACTACTAATGGGACTTGTTTCATTTGCTGCATCAGCCGAAAAATTAACCGTCAGACTTGGTGATGCCTCTAATGCATCAGAAGTAAAGCTCACCGTAGGTGTGGTAGGCTCAACGGCAGGATCATAAGCGGTAACCTCTTTGCTATTACTTGCCGTTGTACCATCACTCCCCGTTACATCGAGTCTCACCGTATAAGTACCACCCGCGGCATAAAGATGGGTAGGTGAAGCAAGTGCTGATGACGCGCTATCGCCAAAGTCCCATAAATAATCAGCAATGCTGCCATTATCAACACTGGTTAAATCTGTAAAGCTGACGTCTAAGTAATTCACTGCAGCACTGAAACCAGCTTTTGGATTAACAGGGTCTACTACATTATCCGATACTGTTACAGTATAAGTCGCTGTACTCGTTTTATTGCCAAGTTCAGAAGTAACATTTAATGTCACATCGTAACTGCCTGATGCCGTGAACGTATGGATAGGTGAAGGTAATGTCGATGTATTGCTGGGTGCAGCATCACCAAAATTCCAACTGTAGCTGTCAATCGAGTCATTGGTAACCGCTGAGTTATCAATAAACGTTACCGTTAAGCCTTCAGAGCTATACGTAAAATCAGCGATTGGATCTCCTGAGGTTTTAGCCACAGTGACATCTCGAGTCACACTAGCAGTGCCTCCGTCTTCAGTCGTTATAGTAAGTAGCACACTATAAGTGTCTGCCGTTGCATAGGTATAAACTGGATTGATATCAAAACTATTGACTGAATCATCACCGAAATCCCACAAATAACTGTCTATTGGGATGTCAGCACTGGTCGATGTATTAGTAAAGGTAACCTTTAGATTGTCTTTTACCGCAGAAAAATCAGCATTGATTACTGTAGAGCTCTGCTCTTTAGTGCCATCAGACTCACCAAAGCAACCAGATAGTGCACCGAGTGTCATTACGAGTAATAGTTTTTTCATTATTCAGTCTCCCCAATAGTTACAAATACGGGGCAAGTAACTTCTTCGTCATAAGCTGCAGTAGTAACAGCTACTTGCACCTTTTTAGGAAAACCTAAAACCGGTGAGCACGGCATAATGTAATTGCTATCAACGAGCTGAACCACCTCACCATCTACAGTTATCTCAACAGCGCCATCTGTAGCATTAATCACAGCCAATACATTTTTATCATAACTCGCAGAGGTGACTTGAAGTTGTGCGACAGTAAGACCACTGCCACTCATCAATGTCACGACAAGAAGTAACTTCTTCAACATGGTAAATATCCTTATTTAATTTTGACGATGAATAATCCTTATTCATCCGCAGAAAAGGTTAACATTTGCGATTTAAAAAAAAGGGCTAACAATAAATGGACAGCATGAGAACCATAAATCAAGAAGTATGAGAGATAAGAGGTTTGGGTCGTAAGACAACCAGGTACAGTGCGGTATTTGCTTCTACCCCATATGAACTTAAGTACTAACGGCTGGATGCTGTAAATGTGAATAATAAGTTAAAAATGTGACCGGCAGCATACGATGTAAATAAGAATGCCGGCGATAATACCGACATTAACAAATAAATAGAACGATTACGTAAATAATCATTTCTATCACAACAGGCAAGTGTAAGTCGAGACAGTCGGCACTAACTATTTATCAGACGTACTTGTTGTAAGTATTTAATCCAGCCTTTCGCACTTGCAGATGGGGCGATATGCTGGGCTAACTTCGCATGGGTAATCGCACGATCAAATTGCGCAAGTTTATAGTAAGCTCTCACTTTGGCGAGTTCAATTTCCGCTTGCTTCTTTTTACTTCGGTCCAGCTTAATTTGAGGGTGATTTAACTCTGCCAATGCAGCCTTATAACGCCCCTGCTGTAGTAACAATTGCGCTAATGGCCAGCGAAATTCTGCAGTATCATCTGTAGACAAGTTAACCACATCACGCCATGTACTAATGGCCTTGTTCCACTCTTTCGCCATCTGCCAATATTGCGCTTGCTCAACTAACATTTTTTGTCGTTTATCATTGTCAGTTATATCTTTTACTAACAAATTTAATTCACGTGCGGCCTGTTCAGGAATACCTTGCTGTGCATATAGTTGCGCCAGAGTACGGCGCTCTTGCACACTTAATGCGAACCCTTGGCGCTGCGCTAAAATCAATGTTGTTAATGCCGCTTGTGGCTGTGAAGTACGTAGTTGCAAACCTGCTAACTGTTGCCACCACAATAACTTATCGGGTTCAACAGCAATAATACGATCTAATGTATCAATCGCAGCAGGCCACCGTTGCAATTGAGATTGCGCCGTCAATTGTAGATTCAGCGCCTGGACTTGGTCACCTTGCGTATTTAAATCTTCATATGACCCTACCGCACTGAGTACCTTCTCCCATTCATGTAACTGATAATGGGTTTGGGCAATACGTAGCCACAACTCCGTGAATTCTTTGGTCTTAATATTTGATGCTTTTTTCTTGCGTTTCGTTACCGCTTTATGGCTCTCTTTGTCACTGCTTGCAGCCGTATTAACAAGAACATAGTAATGCGGCAACGCTTGTTGGTATTTTTGCTGACTAAGTAAAATATCCGCCACCATACGCTGCGTAATCCAAGCCTGCTCCGTTGGTAATAACTTACTTTCAACGGCCAATGATAAGTACTTAACCGCTTGGTCGGTGTTTTCTTGCTGCCAATGAAAGATACCCAATACCCGCTGTACAAAAGCTTGGTCGTACGCTTGCCTCGGGGTAAGTTCAGTTAACAACTCAATTGCATCTGTATAGCGTTCTTGCTGCTGTAATGCTTGCGCGGCCTGGATCTTACCCGCAATAAATTGTGTTAACTGTGGCTGATTAGCATAGACAGATGAGGTAAAAAAACACATCAGGACAAACAACCAACTGCTTTTCAGCTTATTTAAATAATGAATCATCGTTCTAATTTAAACTCCAAGGTGACCGTCTGATTAACTTGCATGATAGCTTTCCCCTCTTCCAACTTGGGTTGGTACTTCCATTTTCGTAATGCTTTCATTGCCGACTTTTCAAATAAACGTCTTGGTTTCGCATCCATTACTTTGATATCAATAGGACGGCCCAAAGTATCAATGGTAAATGACAGTTTAACCCAGCCCTGTGCGCCTTGTTTCATGGCGCGTGATGGGTAACGCGGTTCAACACGATACAAAGGCATTGCTTGCTGGTTAGCACTAAACTCACCAATTGCAGGCAAGCCAACTTCGACACCAATACTGGCCATATCAATACCAAGTACAGGCATATCAGGTAATGCGAGCGCTTTAACCTCTGCATTCGCAACGGATATGCTGTCTGTGGGTGGCGGTGCATTTTTTGGTTGTTCGGGCAACGCACGTTGACGACGGTTAACATCACGCTCTTGATCGACCATAACAATGTCGAACGCTTGTGCAGTCGATTCTTCAGGTTTACCAGAATGGCCGTTATCCACCATCCATGCCATTACGGTGAACAAAACTAATGTCATCGCTAAAGCCAGCGGTACAGCCAGTAAAAAACGTAACATTAAGACTTCTCCACCGCCAATGCGATACCGCTCACACCCGCACCATTCGCCGCATCCATCACTTTAACAACAGTGCCATTGAACGCATGTTCATCGGCTTGGATAACTAAAGAGGCATCAGGTTGAGACAGTAACAAGTGCTCTAATGTTGCCTGTACACGCTCAACATCCACCATACGTTTATCAATATAGATGTCATTGTTCGCGGTAATGGCAATAAAGATACCTGCACCCGCTTGGCTAACCACATTACTTGCCTGAGGACGGTTAACTTCCACACCTGATTCACGAACAAATGAACTTGTTACGATAAAAAATATCAGCATGATAAACACGATATCTAACATCGAGGTCATATCAATTTGTGCATCTTCACGCGCGGCTGAACGACGATTAAATCTCATATTCATTCCTTAATAGATAGTCTTAACAATTTTTCTAATCTGCTATATCGTGTATCACAAGCTTTGGTTAATCGTGCATGAGCAAACATACCTGCAAGTGCTGCAACCATGCCCGCCATTGTTGGCAAGGTCGCTAACGAAATCCCTGCTGCCATTAACTTAGGTTCACTGCTACCTAATGTCGCCATAACATCAAACACACTAATCATGCCCGTCACTGTGCCTAACAGCCCTAACATAGGGCAAATAGCCACCAGCACTTTCAAAAAGCTGAGGTTTTGCTGCAATGCTTGCTGTGCCTGTAACAACCAACCAGCCCGAATGGCTTGAGCATGCCATGAGCCTTGCTCTGAACGTACTTGCCAACGTGCTAACAAGTCACTTTGTAACGCAGGGAAATAACAATACAAATACAACAACCGTTCCATCACGCAAAACCAACACAACATAACAATAGCGGCAAGCCAATACAGTATTGGTCCCCCCTGTTGCATAAATTGATTGACGCTTTCAAGCCAATCAACTGACGTCATATCAAAATGCATAACTTAGCCCACTTGCTGTGTAAAAGGAGTCACGTTCGTGTCATTAACGGCTGCAACAGCTAGTTTTTCAGCTTCTTCTGCAACTAAGCTAATGCCCTGCTTTTCTAAGATATCGCGAATATTATCGGCTTGCGTACTCAGTATGTTATGCGCAAGTAATAACGGCATTGCTGCAACTAAACCTAATACCGTCGTGATCAGTGCCATTGAAATACCACCGGCCATTACTTTTGGATCGCCATTACCAAACTGCGTTATCACTTGGAAGGTTTCAATCATGCCGGTTACTGTCCCCAATAAGCCAAGCATAGGTGCAAGTGCAGCAAGCAATTTCAGCATCGACAAGCCTTTCTCTAATCCTTGTTGCTCATCGACCACGACTTCCATCAAGCGCAGTTCTAACGCTTCGGTGCTATTATGTAATGCCGATTTAACATTGCTATCTACGTATACTTGTAGAATACGGCCTAATGGGTTGTCACCTATCAGACTAGGGTTCGCTAGTTGTTGTCGGATCTTACGTCGAGCAAGCATTAGCTTCACGCCCTGTACCAGTGCAATCAACAAACCAACCATCAACAATGAAATGATCACGTAGCCCACTGTACCGCCATTTTCTAAACGATCTTTTAAGGTTGGGGTATTTTCTAATTGCGTTAGCATCACACCGCGCGATGGGTCCAATACAAGGATATTACCGATTACATCAGCATTGATAAGATCTGCCGCAACAGGACCTTTCTCTGGCTGCTTTAGGTAAGCTGTCGCAGTTTGTTTTTCACCATTCCAAGTGAGATAACCTTTCTCACCCACGAGTCCAATACTACCGATACGCACGGCTTGTTTATCTGCTAATTGCCCTGCGCCATCAATCTCAGCAACATTCACCGTTTTGATTTCACCACTTGCTTTAATTTGTTCTGATAACGCTGACCACAGTCCTGTTAGCTGCAACATTGAAGGTAAGGTTTTTGCTGCAACCACATCCACTACAATCGGCGCAAACGTTGCACTATCAATCGCGGTTACTGCGGTGCTAATTTCGCTATTTAACTGTTTTGCTGATTGACGTACAACACCAAACAATTCACCTAAACTACCGGTTTCTAACCGTAAATTAGTTTCTAGCTTCGCTAATTTTTCTTCGTTACGCGTAAACTCTTGGCTTAGCGTTTCAGTTTCATTTTGCAATTGACGTTGTTGCGCTAATAACGCCTGACGTTGCTGTTTAATTTCTTGTTCTGTTAGTTTAAAGCCAGCTTCTCGTTGCGTTAACGCTTTTGTAAGCTGTTTATTATCTTGTTTTGTATCCTTGAGTAATTTTTCACTCACGACTTGCGCGTCATTTTTCAGCGTATCCGCAGCTTCTGCAGAATTAGCAGTCAAAGGATATGCACTAACGGTGAGTGCGCTTAATAGCAATGTCTTTGTTAAAAATAGTTTGGCTTTATTCACTGAAAATCGAGAGTTCATTGGGCATTACCTACACGTTGCGCAGTGGTCACAGGAAGAGAAATTAAGCTGGGTGCAATTTGTTTATTCGCCATTTTGAAGGCTTTATCGATATCATTTGTTTGTTCAGAAACCGTTACCCATACCTTACGTTCGTCATGCCACTGCCAATAATTCTGGCTATCTAAACTGCGCGCAACAAATGCGATACGCCCAAGGTGTAATAGATCAACTGTGATAGTCTTATTTGATGAAGCAAGTGTAATTTTACTTTGGTACACACCCAACTTAGTCCCATAGTCGATTTCAATTTGGTACGCTTCTAAAATACGACGATATTTCTCTGCATCGCTCACATCAGCCTGGGCCATCATGGTATTTAATTTTGCTAAGCGCGCTAGGCGTTGCTCTTTTTTAATTGGCTTGCCAGTATTGATGATGTCATCTAAACCAGTCAGCATTTTGTACATCAAAGGTACTATGCCTTGGCGAGTAGTTTTAATACCTTGCAGTTGTTCATCTAAGCTATTTAATTCTTGGTTTTGATTGTTAACTAATTTAGCAAGATGGTCGCGATATACAGCTAAGTTGTCGACTTCTTCTTGCAGACGCTCTATTTCTGCTTGCATGCTTAAAGTACGATCTGCGCTATTATCAATTTTATACTGGCTACTAGCCGCCGTATTATTCATTTTTTGAGTCAGAGCTTGTGCATGATCAATCGCTTGCGCACTATCATTAGCTTGTGCAAACACGAAAGGACTAAACGTAGCACTGCTCAGTGCAGCCACGAGAACGAGAGAGTAAGATTTATTTAAAAGCATAATTAATCAACATTCGAATTAAAATTTAAAAGGAATAAAACCACAAAAAGCAATAACCGACATCTATGGAATCAAGAGTCGATTATTGCTGTTTATGAAGGCTTAGATTATGTTATTAATAACGTAATTGGATTGAAGCCATGTAGTTACGGCCTTCACCAATGATAGTTTTCTTTTGACTACCACCAGCTAAGTAATCCGTATCAAACAAGTTTTCGATGTTGAAACGTAATACTAGGTCCATGTCTTTGTCGTAATTGATAGTATGAGCAATACCGGTATCAAAACGAGTGTAGCTGTCTTTCTTGTACGTATTTTTCTCGTCACCGAAACGCTCGCCAACATAGATAGCGCCTAAGTTCACATCTGTGTTGTTAGCGAAAGAGTAACGACTCCAAACACTTGCAGAGAATTCAGGCACATCAGCAGGACGGTTACCATTGATTTCAGGATCAAATTCATCATGAATTTTAGCATCTAAATAAGTCATCGAGCCGCTTAGTGAAAATGCTTCTGTGACATAACCTGTAGTACTAAATTCAGCACCACGGTGTACTTGTTTACCTGCTTGTGTCGTTTCAGTTTTATTTTTTGCAATAGATTGTTTAATAACAATATTTTCTTGAGTGATATCAAATATTGCACCTGATACAAACAATTGGTTATCCATTAATTCCCATTTAGAACCAATCTCATATAACGTACCTTTTACAGGGTCAAGCTCCATACCATTATTAATATCTTTAGCGCTATTTACTGGATCTTTTGGTTCAAAGCTTTCTGAGTAAGTTGCATAAATCGAACCATTCTCTTTAGGATGATAAATCAGTCCTAATTTCGGTAATACGTTGCTATACGTATGTTTCTCATTGATTTCACGATCAAAACGTAAACCAGCAAGTACTTGCCACTGATCGTTAATCGTTACCATATCCTGTACATAAATACCGTATGAATCACGTTCAGTTATTGATTTCGTCTTATCATTTTCAGCATTTGTACCACTTGGCTTATCAAATGGCTGACCAACAACACCAGTCAAATCATCACTACTTTCACTTAATTTTGAATAGTAGTAACCTAACCAGTTTGCACCAATTAATGTTTGGTGTTGCATACCAAATGCATCGAATTCACCGACAAAGTCAATAAATGCAGTATTAAATACCCAATGATCAAGACGGTCGTATACTTGATAAGTTACTTCACCAGTTTTAGGGTCATAACTTTTTGGGTCTGTAAAACTTTCAGTATCACGACGTCTGAAATCTTGGTGGTTATAACCGAGTTTCATGTTCAAGTTATCAGATAGCTGTGCAGCAATATCAAAACCAACATTTTCAACGTCATTTTCAATGGTTGACCACTGTGCATCCCAGATGTGCTCTTCACCAAGTACAGGCTTACCATCTTTAATATAAGCACCCGAATCAACACTGCCGTTATCGTTAGTTCGATCGTAATGCACAGATAAAGTTACTTTGTCATTTAAGTCGTAATCAACAAACAAACCACCAACAAAGCGTTCTGTCGATGGTGTGCTACCATCGCCATATGTACGCCATGAATCGTAGCTTTGCTTAGATACAATCGCACGGGCACGTAATGTTTGGTCATCATTCAATGAACCACTTACATCAGCAGTAGTACGAGAATCATTATTAGATCCTAAATCTTGGCTAATATTAACTTGGGTATCGTAAGTTGGCTTTTTAGCCACCATGTTCACTAGACCGCCTGGCGCTGATTTACCGTAAAGTAGACCTGCAGGGCCTTTTAATACTTCAACACGTTCTAGTAATTCAATAGGTTGACGGTAATGTGACCAATGCTGCTTACCATCACGTAGGAAACCACTGCTACTTTGTAAATCAAAACCACGTAGCTTGAACGATTCACGGTTACGGCTTACACCACCAGCAGAAATACTTGAATCATTTTTAAGTACGTTACCTAGTGTGCTTGCTCTTTGCTCATCAATTAGCTGCTCATCAATAACCGTTACTTGCCCTGGAGTTTCAAGCTGAGTAGCTTCAACACGCATTGCAGTACTATTTGTATCAACTTTATAACCATAATCACGACCTACAACTTCCATATGCTCATCTGTTTCTACCGTTTCTGTAGAGTAAGCACTTGGCGCTGCAAGTACTGTCGCTATTACGACAGCTAATCGAGTTTTACAAAACATATTCCGTTATCTCCGATTCATTTTTTCATTAATTTAAATTTCACGCCTACTGCTGTAGGTCGACTTAATGAAAAGGAGTCTAATTAATAATCATTACTATTTGTATCAAAATTACATTCTTTGCATTCGTAGTAAATGTAAACATTAATGAAGCAGATAAGTAGGATACTTATCAACCAGTGGCGCACATAAAAACGGCTTATTTCAATATGAAATAAGCCGTTTTTATAAAATATGAGTGATTAATAGCTATTATTGGATAGGGAAACGTAATTTCACCGTGACGCCATTATTTACATTTAGTTCCGCAATGGCTTCACCGCGCATGATAAGCATTGCTTCCTTTACAATCGCAAGTCCAAGTCCGTAACCACCAGACTGTTTATTTCTTGCTTGTTCAATACGTACAAACGGATCAAAGACACGGCCTAGTTGTTGTGCAGGTATACCGATGCCATCATCAGCGATAACAACCTCCACATATTGGTCTTGTTGACTAACCGTTAATACGATAGCAGCATTATCCCCCGCATACTTAATCGCATTATCAAGCACATTTTTTATCGCTCTTAAACATAGACGACTATCAGCAAGAACCATAGGCGTCGTATTATCCAGCTCGACTTGCAGTGATTGTTGTGGTTTTAAATCCATTTCATTCTGCATCACCTGGATCTGACACAAGGATTCAAGCTGTGTTGGCACCAAATTAACCGATACGTTTTCATGCCCTAAGCGACTAAACTCCAGAATCTCACTGACAAGGTTATTCATTTCAGCAGATTCATTATCCAGTTTATCTAATAAATCACCGACCTCATCAGGACAACGTTTACGTAATAAATGCAAGATCAAACTATGCCTTGCGAGTGGCGTTCTTAATTCATGCGAGACGTCGGTAATGAGCTTTTTCTGCTTACCAATTAAATGATTAATATGTTCAGCCATATCATCCAGATCTTGCGCAAGCTGATTAAACTCGGTCACGCTATTACCCACTTTATGGGATGCCCGAATGCTAAAATCTCCTTCAGCAAGGCCGCGACTCGCCGCTTTTAAACGATGTAACGGTTGTTGTAAATGCCGCGCGAGTAATAATGAAAATATAACCAGCAATATACTAGTAATGATAAATTGGATGGCCGCAAAATAATAAGGGAAGTAATGTGCCGGATGTTGCTTATCGGAAAACTGAACGATTAACTGATAGCCTGGCCGCAAGGGTAACGAAATAACGGGCTTATTAACTTTGTTCTCTAAAATTGTATCGAGCGGACGAATGTAACGTAATTTGAACTTAAAGTGTGGGTGCATGACCCGCGTACTCACTTCTTCAAGGTTATCGTCGAGTACAAATAAATAACTTGATTGCGCTTCTTCCCACTCCGCTAATTTAGCTCTATCGACATTCCCTTCACTGTCTTTATTATCAAGTAATGCATCAGCTTGCTGCGCAAGATCCAACATCTCCACTTTAACATTAGCGGGCAGATGCAATAACACTCGCACCAAAGCCATTTCAGCGATACTCTGTAGACTAAGAATTAAGACAAGGGTAATCGCAAAATAGCTAAATAATCGAAATGCCAATCCTTGACTATCACCTAAAAAAAACAATCGCCTTGCCGTTTTAACACACCCGAGACTCATATCGCTATACTGCCGACGTGTTCAAAAAAACTATAACCTTTGCCGCGTACCGTTTTAATATGTAATTTAGACAGACCTGATTGCACCATTTTGCGGCGAATATTACTAATGTGCATATCCAAATTACGATCAAATGGGCATAAATCTTTCTTTAATACTTGTTTTTGCAATTCACCTTTCGATACCACAATTTCATGACGTGACACCAGGTACTCAAGTAATTCAGCTTCTGTACCAGTCAGTGATAGACGTGATAGCTGTGTGAGGATTGAACTTTCACCACCTAGGTTTTGCCTTTGCTTTTCTAAACCAACACGACGTAACATCACTTGAATACGCGTTAATAACTCAGGTACATGATAAGGTTTCGCAATATATTGATCCGCACCGGCTTGTAAACAATCAAGCATTGCCGTTTCATCCGCCAATGCAGTCAACATTAGAATAGGTGTCGCAAAGCGCTGGCAGATACGTCTTGCCACTTGCAAACCATTAATATTGGGAAGCATGACATCGAGTAATACGAGGTCAACAGGGTGAGACTGTATGTAATCTAGTGCAGTTTCACCACAATGCACACTGTGCACCTGATAACCATCTTCCATTAAAACTTCAGTGAGTAATTCACACAGTTGTATATCATCATCTACGATGAGAATTTGCGACACAGTTAAAAACACCTTAATAATAACAATTCGTATTAGTATTTTAATGAAGAAAAGACTGAAGTACAACACACATTCAACTAGGCTTGATGAAAATCAACAGCATAAAAAACATATTATTGCTTTTTTCCTATAATTTATCAGGCTATTTCATTAATTTTAAACTAGATTTGAAGGGGGCAGCTACAGACGTTTGCTAGTTTGCAAATATACATAAAAATATGGATATGCAATGCTTAGTGTAAAAAAAGACCAATCGATAAAAATTAGCCGTGGACACACACGCTTTAGCAATTGGGAACAGTTTCCAGTCTTGTATGTGAGTAAGCTAGGGCTATTTGATTTCTTTAAAATCCCCATTGAAGTTCGTAACATATCGCAATCGGGATTACTGGCAAAAGTAAAAACAAAAAGGAAATTTACTGTAGATGAAAACTTAATCATGGAGTTTGATAACTATTTTACGGAAGTAATCAAAACAACAATAGTGAGGTGGGATCCAGAGCAAGATTTACTTGCGATTAAATTCAGCAGAGAAATGAAATTAATAGAACGCATCGCGCTTAATATGGCTTAATATTCGCCAATATAAGACAATAATAAACCTCACGTGCTTCTTACCGTAAACACGTGAGGTTTTTAGTTTCGATTAATCCCAATCTTCGGCAACAAACTGGATCATCAATTCATCATTTTGATACATATTTAAAAATGGCCATTGCACTTGAATGGCGTTCACAACACCAAGTGCTTGCTGTAATTTCTGCTCTACAGCATTCGCATTTGGATCTGCACAAGCCATAAGCGTTGAACCGACAGGCCCTAATTTTAATAAGGTATTCTGCAATTTTTCATCTTCAAATAAATACTGTACCTGACCAAACATATTATTACAGCCTGAGAAGCCAGACAAACGATCACCAGAAATAGTAATATTAGCGGGTTGCTCAAGCGTTACTGGATTTACGTTACCTAAGCCAACAAGTTGTTTAAGGTTCCACTTTCTATTTTCAGTTAACATTGTATGGGGTGCATAATGACGTGGTGTTTTATCTACCTCGGATATCAATGTATACGATGAACTTGACGCGTCAGCAGCCGGGTTTGCCACTTCTGACTTAGCCACAGACAACTGATAAAAAGACCCAGGTACAAATTCAAAACCAGCAATATCGTTATAAAATAACTGCCACTCACTGACCTTGCCATCAATCACTTGATTGACCACCAAGCACTGCATAGGCACAATACCCTGACAAGCGATGCGTTCAGGGGCAACCCAATACATTTCATTCGTCGTTACATCGCTATTTTCAGCAACACCGTTCGTACCGTTATCACTTGAACTCGAACACCCAATGAGTGAACCGCTTAATATTCCCGTTAATAATAACGATACTGGCAATTTAAATTTCATATTAATTAACCTTTTTCCGTTTTCCACTAGACTTGATAGGTAGATAACAACTGACTTTAACTCATTGACCAAGCTCTGAGGATTGTTATGCATCCATTCTCGCACCCGCTCATAAAACTGTGCGTTTTTTGCTATTTATACAGTATGGCATCGTATAGCCATAGTAGTTCAGTCATTAACGTTGGAAGTTATCACTGCCCGCCTTTTGTCATGAGCTTACATCCAAATGGTAGTCCACAATCCACCAGCACAGGACTGAGCATCTTATTGTGGCAACGTGTAGCCGATAGTATCGACCTACAATATGAGATGCGAGATTACACTTTAAAAGGGTTATTAAGTGCCGTTGAAAATGGCAATGTAGAAGTGGGAATATCCTGTATTACTATTACGCCGGAGCGTGAACTACTCATGGATTTTTCACACTCATTTTATGAGACACACCTAGCCATTGCAGTAAAACAAAAAGGCTATCTCGCTTCTTTTGTCGATATCATCACCAATACTACATTATTATTTGCTATTGGTATTATCCTCATATGTGCAGGGCTTATCGGCTGGATATTTTACCTACTCGAACATAAAGTTAATCATAAATTGTATTCAATGCCATCAGCAAGAGCACAATTATTAGAAGCCTTTATTCTTGGCCTCCTATTCATCACCAAAGGTCCTTTCAACTATTTTGAATTTAAAACCTTGAGTGGGCGAGTATTGACGGTATTTTTAGCCATCGCATCCACCTTATTTATTGCCAGCATTACCGCTATGCTAGCCAGTACCTTCACCTTGGGGTTACTCAATACTGATATAAAAAGTCCATATGATCTAATCAAGCTGAATGTCGGGGCCACAGTCTCGACCACGTCTTCTATTTATCTTGATAGTTTAGGAATAATACATCAAACGTTTACGAACCTTGATGATATGCTAATTGCACTTAATGACGGAAAAATTGACGCTATCGTTGATGATAATGCGGTTTTAAAGTACAAGCTAAAACAAGAAAAACAACAAGGACGTTATCAACAAATATCAGTATTGCCTTATCAATTCGAAAAACAAAATTATGGTTTGGCCATTAAAGACAATAGCCCTTACACCGAGCAATTAAACCGAGCACTACTCAATATTCGTCAAAGCCCTGAATGGCAACAAGCCCTTAATCAATACTTCGCCGAACATTAATCAGTTAAATTACCTAACAATGCTTCGCAGCTCGCCTTCATCATCAGCAACTCTTCTTTTGGTAAGCCAGCCTGACAAAACATATTGATAGGAATATCTTTTGCTTGTTCCTTTAAGGCTAAGCCAACATCTGTTAGACACAGTATACGAGCACGCTCATCTTCTTTACTTCGCTCTCGACGAATAAGCCCTTTCAACTCTAAGCGCTTTAACAAGGGTGTTAACGTACCGGAATCAAGGTGTAACTGTTCACCTAATACCTTCACACTAATTTTATCTTGCTGCCAAAAAACCAACATAGCTAAATACTGTGGGTAAGTAAGATCGAGTGTTTTTAACATTGGTCGATATGCACGAACCATCGCATTCGTCGCACTGTATAAGGCAAAACAAACCTGATTATCTAAGTGCAATATCGTCTCTTCATTCGTTTCTGACATCAGGGTAACCTCTCTTAACTGCCTTGCGCACAATATACTTAACTTTTTATAAATGTCGACCCGTTTTAAAAAATATAACAAGAATGATTAAGTAAATCGCAGCTGATGCCGATAATACAAAAAGACGACTATTTAACTATAGTCAAACAGTCATCTCAAGGATAAAGAATAACTATATAATGAATAAGAAGAAAAATAAATTATCTCTTATTACAATTTACGGTCTAATTATTGCTTAAGAATATTCAGCGGGATCTATTTTGCCGCTATAAATTATAAACGACTAAAAAAGGCAGATCTAAGCTATGTTTAATTTTTTTAACACTAATAAAGTCCCTCTTGGACAAGTTCTTATCTCAGAAACAGACTTAGCGGCACTGCAAAGTAAAGCACAACTTTTAGACCAACTACAAAGTAGTGGCCTATTATCTATTGCCCAAGAAATCACTCAAAATGCACACAAAGTCAATCAATCCTCGGCACACAGACTTAACAACGTCGAGAAAAACTTCGGTTTAATTCAAGGGTTTATGGAACAGTCTAAGGGTATAGAAAACCTTTCAAATGATTCGTTCAATTCTGCACAAAGTACCGCAAATATCTCTCAGACTGGTATTCAACAGCTTGAAGAATTGACAGGTAACATCACAAACTCTGCACAATACATTGCTGAGTTTACCGTACTGCTCGCTAACCTAGACGAGAACAATAAAAACATTGGTCAATTAGTTGACTCTATTAAAGGCATTGCCGACCAAACCAACCTACTTGCGCTAAATGCGGCAATTGAAGCGGCACGAGCAGGTGAACATGGTCGTGGATTTGCCGTGGTGGCCGATGAAGTACGCGCACTTGCGAATACAGCAAACCAATCTGCAGACCAGATCCAAGGTGAAATGAAAAAAATCATGGATATTTCAGCGGCGATCATTGATAAACAAAAACAGGTAACAAATATTATTGATGACAGTGTTGATATCGCGACAGTGACAATGCAAAGTTTGCAAGAGCTCGTATCTCAAGCTCATTCAAGTTCGAGCTTAGTAGAACAAACCATTAGTCAAGTACAGCAACAGTTAAGTCATTCACACAGTATTACAACCGGTATGGAAGCATTAATTAGTGACACTAAAGATGCCCTTAACGGCTCATCAAGTAATGTTAATTTAGGTGAGCAACTGGTGACCAAACTGCGTTTTTAATTAATATGAATAATTTTGATTTGCAAGTATTTGCTCTGGTGTATCAAGTACCTGCAGGTAAGGTTGCCACCTATGGCGATATCGCTAAGTTAGCGGGCATGCCAAGTCACGCACGCCAGGTTGGTAAAGTGCTTAGTCGCTTACCAACCGACAGCAAGCTGCCTTGGCATCGTATTGTAAATAGCCAAGGCAAAATATCACTGCAAGGTAGCCGTGGTGATTATCAAAGACAACAGCTTGCCGCTGAAGGTATTCCCCTCTCTGCGCACGGCACTATTTCACTAAAGAAATACAGAGTTTTGTAGGGGAATGTAGGGGTCTAGTTACAAACGACAACTCGCAGTAATATCTAAATCTTGGTTTATTACACTACTTTCAACACCGTAAAATCCGAGTAGCGTATGAAATAGGTTATCGTGAGAAAAAGTCCCGGCTTGTGCTTTTTCTATCAAGCAGTTTTTATTAATACCTTTGGCATCGGCATATTGCTGAGGTATCCACATAAATAAAGGCACTTGTGTTTGTTCTATAGGAGCGAAAGAATAAGGCGTGCCATGCAAGTATAAGCCGTTCTCACCCAGTGACTCACCATGGTCAGACATATACATCAAGGCAACGTTATAATCGTTTGCATAACTTTGTAATTTTTTAATTGTTTCGGCAATTACATAATCAGTATAAGCGAGCGTGTTGTCATAAGTATTGACAATTTCGTCGTCAGAACAATTTTCAATATCACTTTGGTTACATGATGGAGTAAATAATTCTTTTTGTTGCGGATAACGCTTCCAATAGGTAGGCCCATGACTACCTATTATGTGCATAGCGATTAACTTGTTTCCCTTTAGTTCTTCGACTTCATCATCAAATGATTTCAACATTATTTCATCATAACAAACTGAATTGTCACATACATCACGATACTGTGAAGCATCAATGCTAATTTTGGTTAGCCTTTTTGCGACGCCTTTATCACCACCATCATTATCTTTCCATAATACGTTTACACCGGCATATTTTAATACATCAAGCACGTCATCTTGGCTGTTAGCGCGGTTTTTATCATAATTACTACGATTTAGGTTTGAGAACATACACGGTAGTGAATGTGCGGTTGAAGTGCCGCAAGATGAGACATCTTTAAAAGAAATGATGCCCATATCTTCAGTATAAGGATTTGTATTACGCGAATAGCCATTATACCCAATATTCATAGAGCGAGCGGTTTCACCGACAATTAATACCATCAGGGTTGGTTTCCCATTGCTCGCGAGTAATTGCGTCGCGTCTGTCCCTTGGGTTTTATAAGTGAATTTTTCAGTAAACACTTCTTTCTTTATATATTTAACACTATTAAAAATATGCGCAGGCACAATCATTTTATTCAGGTAAGCGTTGTTACGACCTACCGAAGCATAATCTTTATAAAAAAAGCCGAGAATTAACAGGATGATGAGAGTAGCCGATATAATTAACATTAAGCGTTTTAAAATACGCTTAAGTAAGGTTTCTTGGGTATTAAAGCGTATTAAGGCGATTAATACGGCTGGAATAACACCTATAAAGAATAGGTAACTAATAGACGATAAATTTATATAGGAAGACATTTCACTGGTGTTAGTTTCAATAACATTTTCAACCATCGAATAGTCAAATAAAACCCCATATTTTAATGTTGCATAAGAAGCAATTGCGGATGATACAAGTACAAAAATAAAAAATGGTTTCGCGAAGTAAGGAATTGCAAATAACGAAAAAATAATAAAAAAGGCGCAACTTAATACTACCGGTGCGGTATATACAAATAACCAACTGTTCGTGTGTTCCGTGATATCAATTAAACGTGCGCTAATAGGTATATTAAGTACGAAACCAAAATAAAAAGAATACAGTAATAAAAACGTTGTCATACTGATATTAATACGAAATTTGCATAATTGAGTAAGGCAGCTAGTTATATTCGTTAAGGAAACGTTTAGCTTTGTTGTGAGTAGATTTTTCATTGTTATCCAGTGATGACCATAAACCAAGTAAATGCGGTTAAGTAAGCGCACACGGTCCTTTCCTTCGACCCTTGAATTTTAGATTAGAGTTGATACATAACTATTTTAAACATAATTTATGTACATTTTTGTCGATAAGCTGCAGGTTTAGTCTGCTTATCTTACCGAGATGTGCATATCAGGCAGGTGAATCGCTTTATAGTTCATACAAAAGGAAGGTAATTAATTAGCCCTGAGTAAAATTTGGCAATTTTTTATAATCAATAGCGGTGATTTCTAATGCATCGACCTGTGCTGCATCCGGTCCCTCTCGCAACCATAAAATAAGCTTATCTCGCTCAGTTTTATCGCCAAAGACCTGTACTTCGACATCTCCGTTTTTCAGGTTAATTGCGTGCCCGGTTAAACCGAGTTGCTGCGCCTGCTCCACTGTTGCATAACGAAAGCCGACCATTTGTACTCTACCATGCACTATGATCTGGTTACCTTCTTGTGACATAACCCCATATCCCCTACCAAATTTGGTCAGTATTTATGGAGTATATGTCTAAATTCGCTATTTAGACCACGTTAATTAATTCAACAAGCCGATATGCCTCACAAAATCTTTACTATCGCGAATTTTAGATACAAAAAAGCCCGTAAATACTGTTTATAAAACAACGAGTACGCACGGGCTTTATGCCTTAGCCTTTAATAACTAAAGCCGATTAACGTAAATCGTCAACCACAGCGAGCATAGCCACTAATGATGCTTCACCAAGCTTAATAGAACGCTCTGGTGACCAACCCATCATAGGATCAGGTAAGTTATCATTGTCTTTAAATGGCATTTCCATAGTGTTTGCAAGGCAATCAAACTCTTCTGCTACCCAGTTAGTTGCCACTGTCATGTTGGCTGTACCTGGTGCATCAACGTCATAACCAAATTCAGATTGGAAATCTGCACTTGCCAGTTTGAACACGTCAGAGAAACGGTCACGTAGTTTCGCTAATCTGTCGTTATAACTTGGCGTACCTTGTGAACCCGCAAGGAATACAAAAGGTAGAGCTTCATCACCGTGTACGTCATAGAATAAATCAACGCCAGTTTCTTTCATCTTATTAATGGTATGGAATACTTCTGGGCTTTTTTCTAGGCTTGGGTTTAACCATTCACGGTTAAGGTTTACACCTAATGCATTGGTACGTAGATGACCACGTGCGCTGCCGTCTGGATTCATGTTTGGTACGATGTAGAAGTTAGCTTTGTCTAATAATGCTTTACCCGTTGGGTTATCACTATCAAGTAAGCTATGCATTAAACCATCAACTAACCATTCAGCCATCGTTTCACCTGGATGCTGACGCGCAGTGATCCAGATGTTACGCTTACCTTCAGCGCCATCGCCGATCTTAACTAAAGTTAAATCACGCTTATCAATCGTTTCACCAAGATGCTCTAAGCTTACTAATGGGTGCATTTGCACTGCAGCAAGTAGATCTAGATGACGTTCGTAGCTGTACGGTGCAAAGTAAGCAATCTGCATTGACTCACAATCCATTTCAGCAATGATAGTTAATTTACCATTTTTATAAAAAGTTGGAATACGGAACCAGTGCTGACGATCGTATGAGGCAACAGCTTGGTAGTTTTCCCAGCCTTCTAGGTAAGCCGCTTCTCCTGCATTAAGGATATTAAGTGTGTATTGCTCACCGACTACACCGTCAATACGAAAGTTAAACCATTGGAAAAATTCTTCACCCACATCAGGGCGAATTGCAAGTTGTACATCATTTTTGTCATCTAAATTAATGACTTCAATATTACCAGCATCAAAATTAGCGGTGATCCGCATACGACTTCCTTAATTCATTTTTGAAATTAACTTAAGCATAAACGATCCCGCTGTCACTGGGTAGAGAAGATGTTTACTAATGACCCTAAAAACCTTATTTAATTTCCAATACAGAACAGAAGTCAGCATAAATAATTAGATACGGGCATCTATAAGTCATAAACCGATATACCAAATAATTTAACATCGCACCTCCCTTGCACATTTAATACCTACTTAGTTATAAATTAAATGCTTAGTGAGTTCAACGCTAGCATTAAAAGTACGGTCATGCTAAAACACGCGAAAATCCTAAATACATACAGAATAAATATTAAGCGCGTTTTGACGCGTTTCAAACATAAAAAATAGCACGACCGTTCGCTTAAAGGTGTTATTTAAGGAATTTACGATGAGCAGTAGCATTTATTTTAATACTCGAAACAAATTCACAATCCGCCGCAGCATGATCAATATCGGCACTCGATTACATCACAGCATTGCACCCGCTCATGCGTTAAAAACAGCGCAGAACTTATTGTTAACCCCCGTACGTAGTACATCCAAAAATGAAGATCCGGTTGGATTATTAAAATCCACACATATGACATCTGAAGGCCGACTAAATACCTATCAAATGGGTAACGGACCCGTTTGGGTCTTAAGCCACGGTTGGTCTGGTAGTGCCAGTCAATTCTTTCCGTTGATGGAGCATATTGCCAAACAAGGTTTTACTGCGCTGGCCTACGATCATCCTGCACACGGGCAAAGTGAAGGGCGTCACGCTCACCTGCCCGCATTTGTACAAGCATTCGATGAAATCGTCGATAATATTGATGACGTAGTAGGTATCATTGCACATAGCATTGGATCGACAATCGTCTTAGAGAGTCGTCACCCTAAAGTACAAGCCTTACCCTTCTTATTAATTGCACCTGTATTAAACTATGTTGAAAGCTTATATGACACTGTTGGTAGTTCTGGCTATTCAATGAAATTATTTGGTGAGATGATAAAAAAAATTGAAAACCAATATGACTATAGGCTAGAGACGATCAACCCCTATAAAACACTCATATCTCGTCAGCAAAAAACCATTATAGTACATGATGAGCATGATAAATTTGCCAATTTCAGCACCTCAGAATTAGCCGCAAAAGAAGCAAATACTATCGATTTAGTCACAACACAAGGACAAGGACATGGCCGAGTACTTAATTGTGATTTAACGTTAACTGCATTTGATAATTTAGTTTAATCCTCAATTATAACTTACCATCCTCCTAGCCTAAAAAACAAAAAGCGCATCATTATTGATGCGCTTAACGTGTTTAAAACAAAACTTTACTGGCCAGATTTAAGCGCCAATAGTCACCTTACGAGGTTGCAATGCTTCGGGCACCTGACGTTGTAGATTAATCGTCAGTAATCCTTTAGCCATTTCAGCACCCAATACATGTACATGGTCGGCGAGTGCAAATTTACGGCTAAAATCCGCTTGATTAATGCCTTGATGCAACAATGTTGAAGTGACTTCTACTGGCTGCTTTTTACCGGTAACAACCAACTCATCAGCCGTCACAGTAATATCGATCTCTTCGAGTGAGAAACCAGCTAGCGCCAGTGTAATCTGATAATCTAACTCACCTGTGTGAGTTATGTTATAACGTGGATAGTTCGCATCTAACATACGCTGTGATGCTAATTGCTGTTCAACTAATTTTTGTGCCATGTTAGCAAAGCGATCAAAACCAACCGCGTGGCGATATAGGGGTGCAAAATCAAATGTAGTCGTTGTAGTCATCTCTATTTTCCTCAAACAATAGATAGCTATAAGCCTGCTGAGCAGCACTTATATACCCAAGCCCTTCAGATACTTGGGGGGAACAGGCTTAATGAAAGAATTCCCACTAAGCCGAATATAATTTATAAGGTTAATGACACTGCCAATCTATAACAGTGTTTGTGCAGTATTATTCTGCAGATAAGGTTTTAGCGCCGTTAATGGCTATTTTACGTGGTTTCATTGCGTCTGGTAACTGGCGTTCTAAATCGATATATAACAAGCCATTTCGCATGTCTGCCCCGTTGACAAAAACATGATCGGCAAGCTCGAATTTACGTTCAAAGTTACGTTCAGCAATACCGCGGTGTAAGAAAGTACGTTGATCGTCTTCTTTCGCCACAGACTCTTTCGTGCCTTTTACTAATAATTCATTATTTTGGGTTGAAATATCGATTTCCGCTTCGTCAAAACCTGCGACAGCCATCGTAATGCGATAGTTATTGTCATCAAGTTGTTCGATGTTATACGGAGGAAAGTTATTACCAGATTGGCGGTTTGATGCAGCCGTTTCAGCAAGTGCTGCTAAACGTTCAAAGCCAATTGCACTACGGTATAGGGGAGTGAAGTCAAAAGTACGCATAATTATATTCTCCATTGAGCAATATTATCATAGTCACCAAGCCAAATTATTTTGCGCTTAGCCATGATGTATTTTTATTCCGGTTTATATGTAAAAAGTAAAAACATACTCCGTTAGGCAGTTGCTGTTTACTTTACGTTAGGCCTCGTAAGCGCCTAATTAATAGATGTGGATTACACGATTTGTTTTCAAGTAAAAAGCTTTAATTAATTCCAACAAAAACATAAGGCAATGAAATACAAGCAATAAACATCTTAAATTTATTACTTATATTTTCACCTCTATTATTACTATCATTAAAATTGCATGCTATTTTCGTGTGATGCGTTCTCATACACAGAAGCGTTATCCATCAACGCATACAGCTCATCTTTTTGACGACTATCACGTCGAGCACGTTTATGAGCCTTACGATCTGATGGCATAATGCCGTCGTCGTCAACACGTTGCGCTGATTTTTTTTTAAACTTCTGATCTAATTTAGCCATATTATTTCCTGCTTATATCTTTCATTAATAATATAAAAATAAAATTGTGACGCTTGATTACAAATAAATTTACCATTGTCATTAAACTGTCAACATCCACCGTTAATTTAGAGACCAACAAAGTCTGTAATTAAAATTATAAAGATTGAATATGACATAACTGTGACAGTATGAAGATTCCAATGCAGCCATAAATACTGCTAACGATTGTTGTTACACGGTTAATTTAACGAAAGGTAATCGATATGAGAAGCATGGGTATATTTTTAGATGAAGTGCATTTTCCACTTGGTTTTCAACAACAAAATGCGTTTAATTTAGATGAATCAAAATTATTAGAACATTACGGTTTAACAATGCAGCGACTACAAGAAGGCGAGCTGTTACCCGCCACCGCTGACGAACATTTCTTTCTCGCAGAGCTTGATGGTGAATTTGAATTAACCTCTGATTTTGCGCGATGCTGGCGTAAATACAACCATAAGATCACTCATCCCCATTCATTACGTAACACGACACATAAACGCAGTGCAAAACAACCCAGTCGGGATTATTTTGTGGATGAACTATCGACAATAGAAGAAATTGACAGCACTTATGACGAGTTAGATCTGGATTCATAATCAACCTTCAAATCGCATATTTAAAAACGCACCTTCATTAAGGTGCGTTTTAGTTTTAAGCATAATGAAGACAGAGTCCGTCGAATAAGAAAATGTGATTTCTGCGGTTTTAAGCAATACAAACAAGCTATTTATGTATAAAATACAGTAATAAATCATCATTAGTTGTGCGCTAACATCAATAAGGAATCTCCATGGATTTTATTCAAGTACCACTCACTGTATTTTTAGTTTTCGTCGCACCACTGTGGTTAATTTTAGCCTATCGGAGTAAACGCCAAAGCAATCAAGGGTTATCAAAGAAAGACCAAGACAAGTTACAGACATTAATTAGCCGTACCGAGCAATTGCAAGATCGCGTTATCTCGTTAGAACAAATTTTAGATGAAGAATCACCGAAATGGAGAGACCGATGAACGCTAAATCCTTATATCGAGACACCGAAAATGGCAAGATCGGCGGTGTGTGCGCGGGCTTAGCAGCCTCCTTCGGGGCTGAGGTTTGGCTTGTGCGATTACTGTTCGTATCCTTGTTTTTATTCACAGCTTTCTTTCTCGCCATTCTGATTTATATCATTGCCTGGTTATTGCTCGAAAAAATGCCGATTGAAAAGCAGCAGCAACGAAGTATTTATGCCAACCATTCAATGAAAACGAAACCATGGCAACAAGGTCATACAGCAGAAAAACTGCTGGATAATATTACCGCAGAGCTCGATGATATTGATCAAGGTCTGCAGAAAATGGAAAATTATGTTATTTCTTTTTCATTCAAAATGGATCGGGAATTTAAGAAGAAATAAAAACAACCAAATCAGTTTTATCCCCTATTCTTTGATAAAAAATTAAACGTAATCAATAAAAAAAGGGATAAAACAAGCTATTGCCGACATTAAAGCGCCAAGCTCAGTATATTTATGCTACCTTGGCGCTTTCTGTATCTATTTCTACCTACTCTTTTATTAATTTGGAGAAAACCATGTCGTTATCTATCAAACCTGTGGCTATTGCGGTACTCGGTGGCCTGCTTACTATGGCCGGTCCTGCTTATGCTGAAACCATCAAACTGCGTATTCTAGAAACGACGGATATTCACACCAATGTAATGGACTATGACTATTACAAAAACAAGCCAACAAAGAAAATAGGCCTTGTGCGAACCGCCACATTAGTAAGAGAAGCCCGCGCTGAAGTAACTAATAGCGTACTGGTTGATAATGGTGATTTATTACAGGGTAGTCCAATGGGCGACTACATGGCAGATAAAGGGCTTAAACCTGGCGATGTACACCCAGTTTATAAAGCAATGAACCAGCTTGGTTATGAAGTCGGTAATTTAGGTAATCATGAATTTAACTACGGGTTAGAGTTCTTACAAGAAGCGACAAATGACGCGAACTTCCCCTATATTAATGCGAACGTTATCGATCTAAAAACCGGTAAAAACATGTTCACCCCTTACATCATCAAAACAAATACGTTTAAAGATACAGACGGCGTAGAACACCAAGTTAAGATTGGTTATATCGGTTTTGTACCACCGCAAATCTTAATCTGGGACAAGAAGAACCTAGAAGGTAAAGTTGAAGCGTTAGACATTAAACAAACCGCCGAAAGATTTGTACCACAAATGAAAGCGGAAGGCGCAGATATTATTCTGGCGATCCCGCATTCAGGCGTATCAGCTGACCCGTATAAAGTAATGGCTGAAAACTCAGTGTACTATCTAACACAAGTACCGGGTATTGATGCGATTGCATTTGGTCATTCACATGCTGTATTCCCAAGTAAAACATTTGCTAAAATACCAGGTGCCAATATCGAAAAAGGCACAATCAACGGTATCCCAGCTGTTATGCCTGGTCGTTGGGGCGATCACGTCGGTATCATGGATTTGGTGTTAGACAAACAAGGTGATTCGTGGAAAGTAACCGACGCACAAACAGAAGCACGTCCTATTTTTGACAAATTAACCAAAAAGCCGTTAGTTGACGCTGATAAAAAAATGGTTGCTGCAGTACAAGCTGACCACAAAGCAACACGTAATTTTGTTAACCAGCCTATTGGTAAAGCAAATGACGTCATGTACAGCTTCCTAGCACTAGTACAAGACGACCCAACAATCCAAATCGTTAACCTTGCACAACAAGATTATGTGGAACGCTTTATCCAAGGTGATCCTGATTTAGAAGGCATCCCAGTACTTTCTGCCGCGGCACCATTTAAAGCCGGTGGCCGTGGTAACGATCCAACGAACTTTACTGAAGTTGAATCTGGTCAGTTAACATTCCGTAACGCAGCGGATCTTTACCTTTACCCGAATACGCTAGTCGCTATGAAGGTAACAGGTAAAGAAGTGAAAGAATGGTTAGAATGCGCTGCAGGTCAATTCAATCAAATCGATCTAAACAGCACAGCGCCACAAGGCTTAATTAACTGGAATGAGTTCCGCACATACAATTACGACGTAATTGACGGTGTGAAATACGGTATCGATTTATCACAACCAGCACGTTATGACGGTGAATGTAAACTGATCAACCCAAGCTCAAATCGTATTACCGACTTAACGTTCGAAGGAAAGCCCGTTAACCCAGCCCAACCTTTCATCGTAGCGACTAATAACTACCGCGCTTACAGTGGTAAATTTGCGGGCACAGGCGAAGCGTTTGTTGCATTTGCATCACCAGATGAAAACCGTACTATTCTGGCCGATTACATTAGCCGCGTCAGTAAAGAGAAAGGCCAAGTAACACCAAGTGCAGATAACAACTGGCACTTCACGCCATTACAAAGCGACAAGAAGCTAACCATTACCTTTGAAACAGCGCCGGGTGACAAAGCTGCACAGTTCATCAAGGACAAAGGCCAATACCCAATGCAATACATGAAAGATGATAAACTTGGTTTTGCTATCTACAGCTTAGACCTACAAAACAAAAAGTAATCTTTACTTAACGTTTTGAGGTACCACATTGATATAAAAATACCGCAGCCAGCCTGCGGTATATTTATAACTGGCGACAATCACATATATTATTAGCATCTTCAATAGCCTTCATGCTTATTTCTCTATTCTCTAATTCTTTTTGACCGTCCCCTTCTTGTTGTAAAAACATCAATCCACCGATACTTGAAAAAGAAACCATCAACAATACGAATAGTTTTTTCATTTTATATTCCCTTATTTAATTTGATGTTTATTACTGTAATCACTTGATTAAGTTAAAACAAACGCATAGTTTTGATATCACACATTCGATTTATTGATGTATTAAAGGGATTTAATCAATGGACATTGATGCACTACGTAGCTTTATAGCATTTGTTGATACGGGCAGCTTTACACGGGCGGCGAAGCAAATTTTTCGAACCCAAAGTGCGATCAGCATGCAAATGAAAAAGCTGGAACAGGAAGCGAATCAACGCTTATTTATCAAAAAAGGTCGAAACTTATCACTCACAACCGAAGGGCAAATACTGGTAAGTTACGCACGTCGAATTTTAGCATTACACGATGACGTGCTCACAGAATTCGCGACAGTTAAGAATAATAGGCCGCTGATAATAGGTTGCCCAGACGATTATGTGGTCAGTGTGTTACCTAACATTATTAAATTAATACAAGAAAAAACGCCGAATCAAAAATTTCGTATACACTGCGACAACACGGTGAAATTACGTATTATGCTAGATAATGGCGAGGTCGACTTAGCGATTATTACGCGTGCACCGGAAAGCCAAGAAGGTTATTTATTACAACATGATAAAGCTGTCTGGATATATTACGGGCATAAAGAATTACTGACTCGGACAACATTACCACTCATTCTTTTCGAAGAAGATTGTAAGGTACATTGTGCAGCGGTCGATGGTCTTGATAAAATTAACCGTAAATACAGCATCGTTTGTATTTCACCCAGTGCTACAGCTATCAAAGCCATCATTAAAAATGGTACAGGAATTGGTGCTATGGTGGCTTCCACCGTACCGGACGATTTCACCATCATCAATGATCCAAGTTTACCGCCACTTGCCGCTGTTGATATTGTTCTAGCGCTAACATCAACCCCTCATCCACATTATACAGCAACTGAAGTAGCGCAATTAAGCGCATTGTATAGGCATGCTACACTTAAACAGTATTAACCAAGACAGGACGTCCCATGAGCACTAACAGCAAGCGTCAGATGAGTAATAATCAAATAAAGAACAATAATAACGAAAACACCACTACAGTACCTTGTTACTATGAGCAACAAGGTAGCGGTAGTCCAGTTGTGTTTATTCACGGCTCATACGCAACAACCTCAACGTGGAAGAAAATAGTCCAACAACTCGCAAGCACACACCATTGTATTTCTATTAAATTACCAGGTCACTGTGGAATGCCAGATCCCGATGATTTTTCAGCACCAAACATCAATACAGAACTTCATATTATTGAATCGGTAGTCGCAAAATTAACGAACCAGCCCATCCATCTTATTGGGCACTCCTTTGGTGGTGTCGTTGCATTAGCCTTAGCACTCAAAGGTTCTGTCGAAGTACAAGAGTTAACCCTATTTGAACCAGTATCGACATGGGTACTCGAGTCCGTTGAGGATAAAGAAATGATGGCGCGTGTAGATGCGTTTGTTCAAGACTATCGTCAAGGCATTAGCAACAATGAACCTTATGTATGTGGAAAAGTAATAGACTTTTGGGCTGGTGAAGGTGCATTTAGCCCCCTACCCGACTTCATTAAAAACGGCATGGTCCCCTTAACAGCGAATAACAACCGACACTGGACACTGTGTATGAACATCCATCAGAATCGAAAAACACTAAACGCATTAACGATTCCAACAAGGTTAGTCTGTGGCTCGGCATCAAATCCGGTTGCTCAAGCCATCGTTAACCACCTGAGTTGTGAATTAGCAAACAGCAAAAAATACATAATACAAGGCGCGAGCCACTTCTTGGTAACAAGCCATGCCACAGAATGCCTCCAAATTATCCTTGATGATTGAAGCTCCCACCTCGCTTTAATTAAAACCATCTATTATTGTGTGTAATATCGCTAATTTTAATATCACAACTACCCATCTTTTATTTTCTTTCTTCGCGGAATAAGAGACAATTACCCTCAATACATAATCCAAGGCTATTACCTATGTCAAACGTCCTATTACTTGCCAATTTGAACTGTGATCGAGTATTACAACTGGATAGGCAATTAACGACAGGTGGTCGCCACTATTATGCTGATCATGGCCGTCGATTAGGCGGAGGTGGTGCCAATACTGGATTAGGCTTGGTTTATGCCGGGCATAAAGTCGCCCTAGTCAGTCAAGTTGGCAATGATAAGACCGCAGACTGGCTATTAGCAGAAGCCAGTCTGCAAGGATTAGATTGCAGCTTATTACAACGCAATGAACTCGAGACTCCCGAGTTACTATTAGTCATGACACCCGATGGTGAACGCACTATTATTCGTCCACAACGCCCCATTTTCACGCTAGGTCCAACACCCAATTTTAAACATTGGCAAGCGCTATACGTTAACTCATCGGCAGTCGGCACTGAACTCTGGGCTCAAACCGCACTTGAACACACCTTGGTGATTGCTCAGTTAGCTAAAGACAACCGTTTACGCCCTTGCCACGTCTTAATCTCCTCTCGTTCAGACCTCTTTAATCATGGTATTGATGTGAATAATAACGAAGAGTTATGGTGCTATGGTCAGTCCATCGCAGGCCAAACCTTACGTTTTTTTATTCTAACTGATGGTGAAAAAGGCGCTGTCGCTTATCACCACCAGCAGCATATTTCAATTGCAGCAATCCCAACTAACGTCGTTGATACTACCGGGGCTGGCGATGCATTTGCATCAGGGTTAATCCACAGCTTACTCACCAACCAAGATATAAAACAAGCTATGATAACTGGCTCCGAATGGGCTGCAATTGCAGTCGCGACAGCAAGTTCCATTCCAGGGACTGAATTACAACAACATTTAAACAAATAAGCCTTTTACCTGAATCAGATACAACACCACGAGTGTAAATGATAATTACTACCATTTACACTTGCATCTTCTTTTATGATTCTTTATTATCCTACTCCCAATTTTAAACACAAAAAAACTAAAAAAAATGAAAAAAACAGCATTATCTATCGCTTTTGCAAGCTTATTCCTCAGTGCATGTGACGATTCTAACTCAACAGCACCACAAGTAACTACACCATCAGTGACTACACCACCAGTAACTTCAGCTCCAGTCACTCCAGATCCAGTCACTCCAGACCCAGTCACTTCAGACCCAGTCACTCCAGACCCAGTCACTCCAGACCCAGTGACCCCAGATCCCGTGACGACGATCATCGCACATATTAAAACCAGTGATATAGTACTTGTATCACCAACAATGGTTAGTTTTATCGCCCCAGGTGTTACCGTTACCAACCTCAGTGAAATAACAGACATTAAGGCTAATTTTGGTGAAGCTCATGTTGATCAAACGACAGGTACTATCACTTTCCAACCATATGCTACTTCTACGAGTAATCCTTTAAGTGCTGAAATTATTGCAGCCCAGAACGATTATAAATTTGCTATTAGCTACCAAGTTGAGGATACAATTTATCAACTTGATGGTGCTGTCTTACCGCTATATAACGATAAATCGAATAAGCCAGCACTACGCTTTAGCAAAGTGAGTCAAGATGGCACACCTTTATCACCAGAAGACCAAGCACGGCCAGCAAATGTGAGTGATTGGAGTTGCATAACAGATAACGAAAATGAGCTGATGTGGCAAGTTCCTCAAGCAAGTGGTACATACGCGTTTGATGCAACCTACTACTGGGGTGATCGAACAATCAATAATCGTGATTATAGCGAAGCAATCTGTGCACTTGGTGGCTGTAATACTGATAACTTGGTTGCAGAAGCAAACAAACAACAACTTTGTGGTCGTTCAGGCTGGCGTTTAGCAACTCGCACTGAATGGCAAACATTATTAGATAAGAAACTTTTCGATGAAGACTCAAAACAGTCTCCAATTAACAACTTCTATTTCCCTTATGTCGACTCTAATTATGACGAAGCTTATTGGACTAATTCATTTACTATTTATCCAAATGGTCATGACACCAAACCCGCTGCTAATGACTGGCAGGGTTCAAATGCCCTTGTTGGTGATGCACATGTGATGTGGATGGGCGACGATTTTGATTTTGCCAACATGCCGCCGCGTTCAACAAACGAGCCTCACTTTACTATGTTAGTAAACGGTACTGTTATTCCTGATAAAAAAGGCAATGAAGTACCAGAAATATCGACCGTATTACCACCACAAAATGTGGCTGTTGACGTTGACGAAAATCTTAATTGGCAATCACGTTTTGTTAAGCATGGTACGCACGGGCAAGCCCTTACATTGCAAGACAGCACAGATTGGACTTGCACATCTGACCTTGAATACAGAAGCGCGTTACCAAATACACAAATTCTATGGCAACGCATCAGTAAAAGTGAACCACTGAAAAACCACGCTCAGGCCGTCGAATACGCCGAAGAAATCAACAAAGCAGCATTGTGCGGGCAAACTAATTGGCGCTTACCAACAGAAAATGAATTAAAAAGCCTATTAGTAAATACACCTATGTATGGAATGGAGAGTTTACGTGCAAGCTATGTGAAAAGCGTGTTTGATGACACTAACGTAGGCTATGACAGTTATTACTGGACTTCGACTATCAGTTCATACAATCCAAAGACAAAACACTTTGCATTCGCATTCCAAGATAGCTGGTCTGCTAGTAGTCGGATTGCAAATACCGAAATGCACCGTGTACGTCTGATCTCAACAACGAAATTGCACAAATAATGATAAAAGATACATTAAAAAATATACAACGCCTGTCAGTGATCATCACTGGCTGTGCGTTATTGGCTGCATGTGGTGGGGATTCTGGCACTGGTACTAGCTCTGGTACTGGCACTAGCTCTGAGACTGGCACTAGCTCTGGTACTAGCTCTGGTACTGGTACTGGTACTGGTACTGGCACTAGCTCTGAGACTGGCACTAGTTCTGGTACTGGCTCTGCTAAACCGCTGGTACTGAACCCGCGTATACAGCTAACGCAAGGGCGTACGACGACTCAGCAGTACACCTTAACGCCAACGCAAGAGTTACGACTTATTCAACCAGGCCTGTATGGGAATGCCAGTGTTCAAGGCAATACGTTTACCTATCAAGCAAATGCGGACGCACAAGGCTCTGACTATGTAAAACTAGCCATAATATCCAACGATAAAATTGAAACCATCAATTGGCTGATTAGAGTGAATAAGCCAACGCCTCGCTTTACAGCATTAACGCTTGGAGACAGCAGTAAAAATAAAGACTGGCAATGCGTAGCAGATAACAATATTCATCAAGGTGTCGTTTGGGCAACCCCACTGCAACCTTCAATACAAATTTATGCTTGGGGTGATTGGCAGCCGACCTTGCCTGACTTTCAAGCTCTGTGTCAATTCACAGATGCTGATGGCAAGAGTCAAGCATGTACAACAGATACGCTTATTGAATACGCAAATCAACAAAACTGGTGTGGCCACGATGATTGGCGCTTACCATCAGACTATGAAATGAAAGGATTAATCAGTGAGCAAGATTACGCATTAGATAATAATCAAGCCGCCATTGATCCTTACTTTTTTGCTGCAACAGGTTTTGAGACTTACTGGTTAGCGAATGATAATCCTCTATTACATGCTGACAATATTGCACCTACGTTAGATTTTATGACTGGTCGTCATAACACCGTGATGCAAAACAAGCGTAAGCCTAAATCAGTGATGCTTGTCAGTGGCGTTAAACGTGATACAACACTGCCATCAGAACAAAAGAAGCCAAAAGCTGAAAAAGACAGCTTTATACGGTTAGATAATAGCGGTCAACCATTAGCTAAAGCACTGCAAGATGATGACTACACTGATACACCTTGGCGTTGTTTAGATGATACGCGCGGATTAGTACGTGATAACTTTTATTTACGCGATAAACAGTTTTCTTATGTATATTGGTTAACGCCAGATCCACAAGATATCACTAACACCAGCCAGCAATTATCAATACAGGCAAGTGTACCAAAGGCTGTCTCAGACATTAATCAAGCACAATTTTGTGGCCGTAATGACTGGCGTCTACCCACGGCTGATGAGTTGGCAATGCTACTGTATAAAGGTGAACAAGACAGTGATTACAGCTTATTATACGAAACATCACTCAACAAACCTGAAACCGGTGATTACTGGGTTAAAACAGGCTCTAGCTATGGCCTGTACAGCTTACCAACAACGGCGAGTTTACAACCAAAGTCTACAACTGGCACAGACACTGGTCGTATTTTATTAATTGCAACAGAGTTTGAAACCAGAGCGACAGAAGATCCCCGTTCAGTTAATAATCACGGTAGACCTAACTTCAATCGCTTACGACAAGACTACGCCAGTAATAGTGATCGTTGGCCAGCACCATTTGTCGATGATATGTCGAGTTATCAAGAACTAGGCACTATGCCTAAACCAAGCTTCCCTAACGAAAACCCTTATAGTGAGCTAAAAGTCGCATTAGGAGAAAAACTCTTCTTCGACCCTTTCTTATCTCAAGCAGGTGATGTGTCATGCTCTAGTTGTCATGACCCTAAATTAGGTTGGGGAGACGGGCAAGAGGTTTCCATTGGCCATGACCGTCAACGTGGCAAGCGCAACGCCCCTACAATTGTAAACAGTGCATTCTTACCTCTGTTGTTTTGGGATAGTCGCGCTGCGACATTAGAACAACAAGCATTAATGCCAATTCAAGACCCAGTGGAAATGGCTGAAACTTTACCGCGTTTACTTTCACGACTCAATACACATGCACAATATCCAGCCTTGTTTAAACAAGCATTTCCAGAAGATGCGATGAGTACTGATATCACCGAACAACAATTAGGAATGGCACTCGCCACATTCCAGCGAACGATTATTAGTAACAAAAGTCGTTTTGATACATTTGTAGTTCAGGCTGATAATGCAGGCAATACTAGCGCACTTTCTGATAAAGAACTGTGGGGGTTAGACATCTTCCGCCGTAATGGCCGCTGTGTTAATTGTCACATGGGGGCTGAGTTTACGGATCACAAAATGCAAAATGTCGGACTGACTTATTATCAAGGTTTTTATGAGGATCTGGGATTGTATAATGTTGATGGTAAACCAAGCAGTGTCGGTAAATTTAAAACACCGTCATTACGTGATGTGATGAACAATCACCCCTGGTTCCACAACGGTTTACTCGATACGATGGAAGGTGTTATCTCAATGTATTCAGCTGGTATGGCAGATAATGCCCCCTTTGGTTGGGATAAGTATGACCCCACTTATCCGGTATTATCAAAGAAAATTAGGCCATTAAATCTAACGGTTACGGAAGCTGAAGCATTACAAGCCTTTTTAACCACAATCACAGCTCCGACGCCTCAAAAGCCAGCGACGAAATTTGAGTTAGGAATCCATTAACATAACTACATTATCGGCTTAAATTATTAGTAGGTGTTTATTATAGACACCTACTAATTTAGCCTCTTGATAGCGATAACGTTAGCGCTCACCAACGAGATACAGATAAGTGTGCTTAGCATTGTACTTAGGCGACATATGCACCCCGTAAAAACAAGGCACCTCGTGCTCAAAAACCTCGTTGATGACCTCAAAACCTGCGTTTATTTTTCGTATTGAAATGGGATCTTTCGTTACAATAATCATCGCGGCAGAATCCGCTATCGTATCGTTGGCAGCAAGATTCAATAGATTCTCTTCGCAAGAAGTTTCAAAAAAACGGAGTGATTTAGAATGTGACACCAATGACGAAATATCACTGATATTAAATTTAAGCAGCTGATTTTTATTCAGCACTGTCGCCATATGATTAACAAACCGTAATGCGGTTAAACTAGCCCGTTTATCAAGCTCATCGATATTCAACCAAATAGTCGCAATATAATTATCCTCAATAATTTTACGTCGAGAAAGATAACCAAGTTGATTGACATTTTTTTGCTGATAAATAGCAACAATCAAGTCTGATTGCAGTAAATTGACATCATGCGCGATTACATCTTGCGCCGTAATGAATTGCATATCGATATCGTCATTATTCGCAATATCAACGAATAATGGATGTGGTTCAATAAATGATAACACCGTGATATTTGAAATGTCATCATTGCCGTGCTTCGGTTGGATCATGATTATTCCCCTTTCATACCCTCAACTCATTAGAATATTATGGGATAAAAATGCACGGCCTGTTCAACATTACGCTTTAAAATAGATAATCATCTCTTTATAGGCATCATGTTAATAATAGACAAGACAAAAGTGATGTTTAATTGACAATATTGTTCAACAAATAACCTGCTCATATGACCCCCTGTAATGCCCCATTAATCCAACCCATTAAAAATAAAAAAACCTGCACAATTCATATTAATTGTGCAGGTTTCGTTTATATCAATAACGTTTAGTCGTATTACTTATGCTTCGTTATCAAAATATACCTTTGTTTTTTTGTCACGCTTTCTTGCAAGGCTACTCAGGTGTAATCCAGATAAAGTCAACGCAATACCCGTGATCGAACCGATTAAGGCTAACGAACCAAACCAAACCAAACCAACAAGCGTTAAGGTTTCCGTTTTCACTTCTTTATAATGGTCAACATTATCAACATAAGAAGCCATGCGATAAACCTGGTTAGATAACGCCAGTGTGTTCGCTTCTATTTCAATCACGCGAATATCATAACGTAACTTCATATTCATTTGCTTGATATCTTTGATGTAGTCTTTCTCATTTAAGAACTGAACATCTGCTTGATCACGCTTAATCTCTAAATTACGTAACGCTATAGTTTTATCCTGAGCTAGTTTTCTTTGCTTAACCGCTAAATTACTATTACTCGCACTCACTGCATTTTTATAGCTACGACGAAGTTGCTTCACCTCTTCGTTTTTCTGCTGGATCATATCATCTTTCAATCCAAGTAAATCCGCATAATAATCGTCAAGGAATTGAACCGACTCTAAATCAGGGCTGTTGTCTTTAACAATAATAGTGTTGTTATTAATTTTGTTAAGCTGAGTTTCAACACGGCGGATCTTTTCATCGTAATCTTTTTTCACTGCTGCTGAAGTAAAGAAATTCGAATCATCTAACGCAACAACCTTGTCGGCATTCAGCTTATCAAGCTGAGCCAGTAAACGGTTACGTTCGGATTGTACTAAATCAGCGTTGCCTTGAGTACGTTCCATCGATGACTTAAAGCGCTGCTCTTTTTTCTGTGATAGCTCTTGTAGCAGCTCTGATTTTTCAACTTTAAGCTGAATTAATTCCTCTTTTTTTGCTGCTAGAGCACGACTTAACTGTGGAATATTTTTTGATAAGCGCTTATTACGTCTTACTTCACTGGCGTATTGCGATTTATAGTTTGAATTGACCGTAGTGGTATCGTCGTCAATTTGTTGGGTTTTAATATTGTAATCTTGCAATGCAATTTCAATATTTTCTTCATTAATTTTAATCTGGTTTTCAATTTTACTGATCTCAATTTCACTGAGGTTAATTTGGCTATTAATCGATGAAAAAGCGCGTTCAAAACCATTAAGTAAGGTTTCAAATGTGATCAGACACAAGAAGCTAATGATCAACAGGTACATAAGGAATGATTTACGTGAATGCCAAAGTCCGATCACAAAAGGGATCTTGGTTAATTCCACCAACGAGATCATCACAAAAGGTGCCGCTAATGTGAATGTACTGGACAAATCATTACCACTTGACATTAATGATATTGAAATACAAAGACCGATAAATACAACGATAATCTCGACTAACCAAGCGATTTTACGTAAAAACCGACTATGTTTACTCAAGTCTTCGCCTTCATCCCTAACTTTACTGGTATGCGGACCAGTTCCCATTATATCGCTCATTTGTTTAAAACACCTCAATAATAAATAAAATAATACTTCTACTTAGCTACTTCTAGGTAACTTTTCAGTGAGAAGAATAACCACTCAATTTCCATTCATTAAAGACATTGCCAGTTTATAGAATTATTATTAAAACAAATTAACATGTATAAAACTATAACTCTACGCCCACATACTTTCGCTTACCAATGCTCAAATAACGACCGCAACATGCCGCTTATGACAACAGTTTAAAATGCAATATACTAATAAACATCTTTAAAATATGAAAACAGCAACAGCTTATATAATTATTCGGTAAATATACCTATCCAAATAACTGGTACCCACAATTCATTCTCATCACAAAACTTATCCACGACCCTACAGTATTATTATGACATTGAGCAACTTAAGATAATGGCGTTGCCACTAGCATAATGCTGCTGATTTTAACCTATACATTAGCGACAGTGACAGGAATAATCACATAGTCAACAGTATGTATGATATAGGTAACGATTTTTAGCTGTTCCTCTTGCAATATACCCTAATATATTATTTCAGAACATTTACACAACCCACTAAATAATTTGAAATAGTGATAACTGTCTTATTATTTCAATAATAATGACACCGATAACGCTTTAAATCCGTTACACTAACAACAATGACATTAAAATCAACAGGATGTGATAATGCAAACAACGCTACCAGCGACAACAAGTGTATGGCAACAAAGAATCAAATCTTTAGGTCCAGGAATTATGATGGCAACCGCGGCCGTCGGCGGCTCTCACTTAGTTGCATCAACAAAGGCAGGCGCAACCTATGGCTGGCAACTAATCGGATTAATTTTACTGGTCAATTTGTTCAAATATCCCTTTTTTCGTGCAGGAATACAATACACATTAGGGACCAATAAAAGCTTGATTCAAGGCTATAGCGAATTAGGTAAGGGTTATTTATGGCTTTATACTGGGCTCAATGTCATTTCTGGGATTGTGAATACCGCGGCACTGTTACTCTTTAGTGCCAGCCTACTCGGTTACTTTTTACCCTGGTCACTGCCGTTAACCACACTTGCAGCAATTGTGCTAGCGGTATGCCTCGCCATCTTACTTGCGGGTCATTTTAAAGCACTTGATAAGCTTTCTAAACTGATAATGGCCGTACTGGTTGTTGCGACCGTGGCAGCTGTGGTAATAGCGCTGAATCAAGGTGCGGTTGCTCCTGCTGATTATGTTAGCCCTTCTCCTTGGCAAGTATCTGCAATTGGCTTTATTGTGATAATGATGGGTTGGATGCCGGCACCGATTGAGATTTCAAGCATTACCTCGCTGTGGCTGAAGAACCAGCAAAAAGAACAACAGGTAACGCCAGATTCAGCATTGTTTGATTTTAATATCGGCTATATAGGTACCGCATTACTTGCTGTGGCCTTTGTGATGCTTGGCGCACTGGTACTCCATGGTAATGGGGTTGAATTAAAAAGCTCAGGTATTGGTTTTTCACATCAGTTAGTGAGTATGTATGCACAAACGATTGGTGAGTGGTCTGGTAACTTAATCGCACTGGTGGCCTTCTTTTGTATATTTGGCAGTACAATCACTGTCATTGATGGCTACGCGCGCGCATTAGCAGAGTCGCACTTATTAATCACCAAACAACCACTTGATCAACGTAAATATCACCAAGTGTGGATGGTTGTAATCAGTGCTTGTGCATTGGCTATCTTACTATTCTTTACGTCATCATTAATGGATATGTTGAACTTTGCGATGGTGTTAGCATTTATGACTACCCCGATATTTGCATTGATTAACTATCGCTTAGTGACACAAGCAGAGCTACCAGAAGCGTTAAAACTCACCACTAGCATGAAACTGCTTTCATGGGCGGGTTTGATTTATCTGTTCAGCTTCTTAGTGGTGTTTATTTGGTGGAAGTGGATAATGTAAAAAACTAACGAATGTTGGTAACCAAAGGCTCTATACCTATGATTGATATAATGTTTACATCAATCATAGGTAGTCATTATATAGAAGTAAAATAGTACTATTACGTCTGGTTTAGTACCGTCACATCAATAGAGTACTTCCACACGTTTTCTTCATTATCACCCATTTCTATACTCGCCTTACCACCTTTCGGCAATAACACGAAATCGGGAGTAGTATAACTAAAGTCCCCTTCAGGAGATGTGCACTGCAGAGAACCGTTAAGCAGCAAACCATCAACGTGTTTGGTTAACTTACCTTTATATCGACAGTTTTGATTTTTAGAGCCTGCCCACTGACCTTCTGACAATTCAAATCGAGGAAACACCATGAGCTTTCCACCATCCTCAATCTTTGCTTCAACAGCATACTTGGTACTAGCAAATACACTTCCACTCAATAATGTCAGCACCAATACCAACAAATACCTTCTCATAACGACTTACTCTTCTTATATTATTAACGGTGTATGTTACGTAATACCGCGATCAATTAAAACACCGTACAAGCTTCTCTACGCACTGTCGGCCAGCCGCGTGTTTTACCACTCACTGTCGATATAGTGCAATTACCCTTGTTATTCAACACCTTGTCGCTACCAGTCATGGTGTTGATCACATTTGCATAACTGGTCCAAGTACCAGTAAAGTAATTATTACCGTCTTTTTCTACAAACGCAGGTAAATAGTTTAATGCATTAAAGAATTGACTGCCAACGGCACCCACTTCGGTAATGTTACTGCCACTTTCAAGCGCTTGGTAAGCATCAATTAAAGATTGAATAGACGTTTTAGTGGCCATAATGATGATTTCTTTGCTTTGGTCAGTCAACTCTTTAAGGTGGCTATCACCGTATATTTGAAAACGATCACCATTTAAGTTACGCACAAGAGCACCACTCTCATTAAACTCATTATGGAAGTCTTGTTCATCTTTTGCCCACAGCATCCAGGTACCACGGTATGAAGGCATGAAGTCATTTCGAGGCGCTGTTGCGATTCGCGTGATGGGAGGTAAGTCAGCGAGATCAAACGAAAGAATGCCATCATTATCACGTGTGGCACCAGCTTGTTTCATGATCGCTTCCATCCACAGATAAGTACCTTTCTCTTTTAAACCTGCACTTTCGATCATGTTAAATGATGATTGCTCACGAGACGTCACAACATGCCCAAATGAAAACAAATCAGTTAGACTGTGCAAGGCGTTGGCTTCATGATGTAAAGCAACGTTCCAGTATTTTGGCTCGGTGCGGGCTTTGTTCGCATAATAAAGCGCTTGGCGGTGCAAGCCTATGTACCAAGCAACAGCAGCGTCAGAGAAATGCCAATCATTCACGTTGGCAAGCCGCATCATTTCATCTCCCCACCACCCGGCCTCTTCTAGCTCATCATCTCCAGCAGTGTTAGAATTCAGGTTACCGAGTGCGCCAAATGGCGGCACAACACCAGAACCGACATGATGCAGATAGGTCGTATTTTTTACCGGCTGAGGGCAATAGCTCGGATGTGAACCGTGTTCGAAAACAATATTCTCTTTAATGTCACTGCTTAAAAAACACTGGCCATCAGCATCACACGAAGTCGTTCGACGGTAATCACCATAGATTGCCGCCAGTTCCCCTAATGTGAACTCATCAGACTTACTACCCATATTCGTGCTCAGCGTGAGCAGTTTGGTTGGCAATTGACTGTCTTTGGGAATATAGATTGCTTTATTATAATGATGTTGACCAAAGCCACTATAATAACAGTTATCCTGTACATTATATTTATATGCATCATGGTCATTTTCATCGTTACTATCAAAGCCTGCCGCCAGTTGTTTCGCTGCATGGAGCTCTTTTGTGTAACTATCAGTTCTGCTCTTTAGCGACACTGTTGTCGGTAATTTGATTGTCTTTGGAATATTGAGTTGCGCGATAGCATTATCGACTATGTTTTTATGTTCTTCTGAATTGAATGCTTGTGCTCCCGAGGTAAAAGCGCCAGCCATTACACAAGTCAAAATACAGCTAACTTTATGTGATATTTTTTTCATATTAATTTTTAATTCCCTTTATACACACCACTTTAGATGCATTACTTTAGAGTCAAATTCTATCCACACAAATTAACATGTCAACGTGTCACGCAACACCTTAAAACATACAACCCACAGTGGCAATAGTATGAATCCAAAGGGTTTTTACTATCAAACCCTCATCCTGCCAGCTTATTATTCCAGCTGGGAACGATTACTCAGTCACATTGACCACCGCTAGTGTAGACAGCTAAAATGACAGTATAATGACGGTGCAGGTATTAAAATGCCGAAAGTAGCGCGACTCAATAGCAGGTACAAAAAAGGCGATATGAATACCATATCGCCTTGTTATTTTACTCAGTTTAAGTCTTAATCCGAGCTTAACGCTGTATTATTTTCGATGCTACTCCGCTTACCGCGTTTTGCTAACGCGTAATAGAATAACGGAGTCAGAATTAAACCGAATACGGTCACCCCTATCATACCAGAGAACACAGCAACGCCCATTGCCTGACGCATTTCTGAGCCTGCGCCCGTTGACAATACCATAGGCACAACACCCATGATAAAAGCGAACGACGTCATCAAGATAGGCCGTAAACGTAACCTTGCAGATTCTAAAATTGCATCCATCGTATCCATACCCGAGTCCTGCTTTTCTTTGGCAAACTCAACAATCAAAATCGCATTTTTAGTGGCCAGTCCGACTAATACAATCAAGCCGATTTGAGTGAAGATGTTGTTATCACCGCCATACAGAAGTACCCCACTGATTGCAGATAATATCGTCATCGGGATAATCAAGATGATCGCCAATGGTAAACTCAAGCTTTCATATTGCGCTGCTAATACCAAGAATACTAACAAGATAATCAATGGGAACACGAACATGCCAGTATCACCTGCGATGATCTGCTGGTACGTAATTTCAGTCCACTCATAGCTCATACCAATCGGTAAGGTCTCATCGAGGATCTTTTCAATCGCCGCTTGCGCCTGACCACTGCTGAAACCCGGTGCTGGTCCCCCATTAATTTCGGCGGTAGTATAACCGTTATAGCGCATCACACGATCGGGGCCTGATGACTGCGTAATGGTAATAAATGAACCCAATGGCACCATATCACCCTGTTGATTAGGTACTTTAAGCTGACTCACTTGCTCCGGTGTTTGTCGGAAGGATTCATCAGCTTGCATCTTCACCTGGTAGGTTCGGCCAAACAAGTTAAAATCATTCACGTAACTCGAGCCCATATAGGTTTGCAAGGTTTGGAATACCTGATCCAAAGATACCCCTTGTTGCTTGGCTTTAGTACGGTCAATATCTAAATCAAGTTGTGGTACATTGATTTGATAACTTGAAAATACCCCGGCCAGTTCGGGTGTTGCCCACGCCTTATATTGCACTGCTTGCGTTGCTTTATACAAGGCTTCATACCCTAAATTGGCTTTGTCCTGAATTTGTAATCGGAAACCGCCAATCGTCCCAAGCCCTTGTACTGGCGGTGGGGGGAAGATGGCAATAAAAGCATCTTCAATACCGGCAAATTTTGCGTTCAGTTGTTGGGCAATGGCATTCGCACTCAAATCAGCCGTTGTTCGATTTTCAAACTTATCCAAGGTAACAAAAACAATACCTGAGTTAGGGCTGTTAGTGAAACCGTTAATACTTAATCCAGGAAATGCCACCGAATGTAATACCCCTGGATGATCAAGGGCAATATCGGACATTCTACGGATCACCGCATCGGTACGATCTAACGATGCAGCGTCAGGTAATTGGGCAAAAGCCACCAAGTATTGCTTGTCTTGTCCTGGTACGTAACCAGTCGGTGTTTGCGAAAATTGCACACCCGTTAACGCCACTAAACCAAAATACAAGATACCGATAATACCGCCAAAACGAATGACTTTACGCACCAACCAGGTATAGCGTTCCGAGGCACGATTAAACAAACGGTTAAACGGGGTAAATAACCAACCACCTAATAGTTTGTCCATCACACGGGTTAATCTGTCTTTCGGCTCATCGCGGCCTTTTAGCAATAACGCCGACAATGCCGGGCTTAATGTCAGTGAATTAATGGCCGAAATAAAGGTCGAGATAGTGATAGTTAACGCAAATTGCTTATAGAATTGCCCTGTTAAACCACTCATGAATGCAGTCGGAATAAATACCGCAGCGAGTACTAACGTCGTTGCCACAATCGGTCCGGTTACTTCTTTCATGGCTTTTTGCGTTGCCGCAACAGGGTCAAGACCCTCTTCAATATTACGTTCGACGTTTTCAACCACCACAATGGCGTCATCCACAACGATACCAATGGCTAACACCAACCCAAATAAGGATAAAGCGTTTAATGAAAAACCCATGATATACATGAATGCAAACGTACCGACTAACGACACAGGCACCGCAACTAATGGAATGATAGAAGCACGCCATGTTTGTAAAAACAACACGACCACTAACACCACAAGTAGTACCGCTTCAAACAAGGTTTTCACTACCGCTTCAATCGAGCCACGTACAAATACCGTTGGGTCATAAACAATTGAATATTCTAGACCATCTGGAAAGTTCTGTGATAAACGAGCCATGGTAGCGCGTACATCATCCGATATCTGGATCGCATTAGAGCCAGATGCTTGGAACACCCCCATCGCAATTGCTTCTTTATTATCAAGTAATGAACGCAGTGCATACGTTTGCGCACCAAGCTCAACACGCGCGACATCTTTTAAGTGGATGATCTCGCCCTGCTCGCCAACACGAATGATAATGTCTTCAAATTCTTCTTGCGTCGATAAACGCCCTTTCACATTAATCAGTAACTGAAAATCTGCGCCACTTGGCTGCGCACCTAAACTACCGGCTGCCGCTTGTTTATTCTGTTCACGTACCGCTTTTATAATATCTGCTGGGGCAAGTCCCAACGACGCCACTTTATTGGGATCTAACCAAATACGTAAACTGTATTCGCTCGCCCCAAACAAGTTTACCGCGCCGACACCTTCGATACGCGCTAATTCATCTTTTACATTTAATGCGGCATAGTTAGATAAATACAGCATGTCATAACGGTTATCAGGCGCAGTTAAATGCACCACCATGGTTAAATCCGGTGATGACTTTTCTGTGACAACCCCTAAACGCTGTACCTCTTGAGGTAATCTCGGTGCCGCACGGTCAACACGACTTTGAACCTGGCTTTGCGCCTTATCAACATCGGTGCCGATCTCAAACGTAACCGTTAATTTTAACAGACCATCCGAGGTGGCTTGTGAAGACATATACAACATGTTTTCCACCCCGTTAATGGCTTGCTCTAAGGGTGACGCGACCGTTTCGGCAATCACTTTAGGATTCGCCCCCGGATAACTTGCCGATACAACCACGGTTGGTGGAACCACCTCGGGATATTCAGTGATCGGCATTAAACCAACGGATATCGCCCCCGAGATAAAAAACAGCAATGAGATCACCGCTGCAAAAATGGGTCTTTTAATGAAAAATTGAGAAAACATATTTATCTCGCTACTCGTGTTAATACTAATTCGCGCGCTTGCTCTAATACTGCTTGATCATGGCGTAATGCCGATAAACTATCGGGTGTGGCCATCTCAACCATATTCGGTTCGATTACCATATTTGGACGTACTTTTTGCAGTCCATTTACCACAATCTTGTCTTCAGCAGATAAACCTTGTGTCACGATCCGCAGGCCTTGCACTTTTTCACCCAGTGAAATACCACGGTATTGCAGCTTATTGTCAGCACCGACCACTAACACAAATTTGTTGTTTAAGTCAGTACCAATGGCTTTGTCGTCAATCAAAATACCACTGTAAGTTGCACTGCCTGCAATACGTAATCGAGTAAATAGTCCCGGTAACAAATCATTGTCGAGATTCGCAAAACGCGCTCTGACTCGGATCGTACCTGTGTTGCGGTTAACCGCATTATCAACAAAATCAATCACACCGGTATGGGTAAAATCGCTTTCATTCGCCAGCCCCATAAATACCGGGTTACCATCAGAACGTTGATCATTACGTTTATGCTGCGCCGTTAGCTGCACATATTTAAGGTAAGTCTGTTCATCAACATCAAAATAAGCATACATATGTGCGGTTGATACAAGACTGGTTAACTGTGTTTTTCCCGCGGTCACATAGTTGCCAGTCGTCACACTGGCATAAGATACACGTCCCGAAATAGGCGCTTTAACATGGGTATAAGCAAGATCGAGTTCGGCACTCATTAGCGCGGCTTTAACCGAGGCAACTTCCGCCGTGGTTTGATGCATATTCGCTTGGCGAGTATCGATTAACTCTTCTGAAACAGCATTTTTCTTATATAATTTAAACGCGCGTTGATAATCATTTCTCGCCAAGGTCTCTGCTACTGTCGCACTGCTTAATTTCGCTTTTAAGCGCTGTACTTCTGCCGCAAAAACACTGGGATCGATTTGAAATAAAATAGCGCCTTTTTTCACTAAGGCCCCTTCATCAAAATTCACTGAATTGATATAACCAGACACCCGAGGGATCAAGGTGACCTGTTCAGGTGCTTCTAAGCGGCCAGTAAATTCATCCCATTCCGTGACAGGCTCGTTTATCACCTTAGCAACACTCACTTTGGGTGCGGGTCTACTTTGGGCTTGGGATTGTGGCGATTGTTCACTACCACATGCGGTTAATACCAGCGCTGTTAAGCTGGTGATCATGAATGTGCGGAATATATTGCTTGTTCTCATGTGATGGTGTCCCTTCGTTACACTGCTTTGCAATCAGCAAATCAAGATAATTAGTGTCAGTCGATATCGCGCTTATTGCACTGCTTTGCTCTATCATTACATACCAATTGGTATGAATTATAACGTACCGACCAGTACAAATTGTTATGTACCGATCGGTATGTTATATATTTTTCAAATAGAGTCAATAGTTTTCGTCTGTAAAGACACTGGACAGAAGACAACACTCTGTCTATCCTATGCGCATAAATAAAGGTAATAAAAGGTCTAAAAAATATGTCTAAAACAAGTTGCGTTGGTCGCCCTAAAGGCTTCGATGTTAATGACGTCTTAGAGAAGGCATTAGCGGTATTTTGGGCTAAAGGTTATGAAGGTGCGTCACTCAGTGATCTCACACAAGCAATGGGGATCAACAAGCCAAGCTTGTATTCAACATTTGGCAATAAAGAAGGATTGTTCCTTAAAGCAGTTGATTTATATGAACAAAGACCTTGTAGTTATTTCCGCCCCGCATTAGAAGAAGCGACGGCCAAAGCGGTTATTACAGCCATGCTCAATGGTGCGGCGCAAAGTTTAGCTGATCATACTAACCCACAAGGCTGCATGCTTATTCAAAGTGCGTTAACGGGGAGTGATGCCTGTAAATCAGTAAGACAGGCATTGATTGATCGCCGCCGGAATCATCAACACGAACTGAAAATACGCTTGGAAGTTGCCCAACAACAAGGGGATTTGACCACGGCGTACAGTGCCGAATCACTTGCTCAATACTTAGCGACAATTATTCAGGGTATGACGATTCAGGCAACGAACTGCATCAGTGCAGCGGAATTACAGAACATCGCCGATCTCGCCCTCAGTCACTTCCCCGGATTAGAGTAATTTTATTCGACGACAGTCACGACAATAATACTTAATCACGATTTCGTATCGCGCGATCAGCGATACGCCTCCCCTCCTAATGTCTTATTTCACTCATTCACTCTTTTTTTATACCCGCTTTACTTTTTGTTGCTCCTGCAACAAAAAGATGTATAATCAAACGACCTATTTAGTTGTATGAGCAACAAAAATGAAACATATCGTTTATAAATCTATTATCTATGCTGTTTTGGCTGTTACCATTGGCTTTTCTGCATTTCTAGTCACTTCTGACAATGTTCTTCCTTTTACGACTCAAGCGAGTTTGCATAAGAATGTGGCCAATATTGCGCCTGAAGTAACAGGTGTAATCACTCAAGTCTATGTCGAGAACGGTCAACAGGTGCATACTGGCGAGCGTTTATTTTCCTTAGACAAGGCAGCGTATAAGCTAGCAGTGCGCCAAGCTGAAGCGGAACTACATTTGGCGCAAGAGGCCAACTCGTCGAAGTTACAAACACTGACATCAGCAGTGCAAACCCTAGGTCAACGTCAAGCCGAATCTAACAATGCACATACCAAGTTACGACGTTATCAATCACTGTTTAATAAAGGCCTTATTACTCAGCAAGACGTTGAAGATGTACAACTCAGTTTTAATCTGTCTAAAAGTGCAGTGGCAATTGCAAAGGCAGAGATCCAACGTATTAAATCGACGCTTTCAGATCACAATGATACTGCAGAAATTGAGTTTGCCATTGCCAAACTCGATCAAGCCAAACTTGCGCTTGCTAATACTGACGTGAAAGCCAAAAGCCAAGGTACAGTAAGTAATCTGCAATTGCAGGTGGGTAGTTATGTGGCAAAAGGCTCGGTGGCGTTATTTTTAGTTAATGAGTCCAGTAGTTGGCTTGGCGCTGATTTTAATGAGAAAGGAATGAGCTTGCTAGGCACAGGTACTAAAGTCGCGGTCGTATTTGATGCTATCCCGGGGCAGGTATTTAATGGCACATTGTTAAACCAAGATAGCGCCATTTATGATGCCTCTAATTTAACAAATCAACTATCAACGGTGAAGAATGATAATCGCTGGATCCGCGAACAACAAAAAATACGTACTCGTATACAAGTTGAGGGGATTGATACCGCATTAATGTCAGGCGCAAAAGCCAGTGTTATCGTACAAAATAGTAATAGCCTGCTGTCCGCTATCGGTTACAGCTGGATCACCTTTGTTTCTTATTTTAGATATATTTATTAATGTTTCGGTCACTCAAGCCGAAAAATAATCTGCAAGAGGCGCTGCGGATCACCTTCACAATTACCTTGTGTATGGTGTTGGGTAAAATACTTAACTTTAATACCCCGGTTTATCTGGCTTTATATCCAACCATGTTAATTACTAAAGGGAGAGACTTCTCCTGGCTGGCGATGTCACGGGCTCTCGCCCCCTCGCTTATATCTGCGGTATTGGCCGTCTTTGTCAGTGAGCTATTTTATGGCCACCCCTTTATCGTTTGGACTATCAGTTTACTCTTTTTCGATCAGCTACGACGTCGGGCTGATACACCGATTAAATTAGCTAAAATGATACTACCTTGTTTTCACTGGGTATTGATGGTGATATTTTCGCAAAGCGGTCATTTTGATATGCCAGGTATGCTCCGTGAATGCTTTGCCGCAATGGCGATTTCGGCTGCAGTGACAAAGTTGATGATTACTTTGTTTCCTGTATCTAAATTGGGTAAACTACCTCAGTTTAAACCCCAGCCAGTAACGTACGGCCACCGATTGGCCTCTTTAGCTTTAATCGGTTCTGGTTTAGGCTTGTTGCTGATTGTGGATATGTTACCCGCTACGTTTTGCATGGTACCTGTGATTGCAGCAGCGATTCAGTTTAATCGCGGCACGTTCATTGAGCTTGTAGAGCAGCGTTTTATCACTCAAATTGCAGGTTGTGCTATTGCTGGTATATTTATCTTTCTGATGGCTGGCCATCAAAGTACGCTCGGATTTTATGCATTATCACTTGGTAGCATTATCTTTATACTGACGAGCAGTATGCTATCAACAACCGGGTTTACCAGTGGTGTTCATGCCGATACGTTATTAGCGACGATACTGCCAATCCAACTTTATATGGGCAACAATAGCTTTGGTTTAGACAATACGTTTTTACGTGCGTGGCAACTCTTTATCACGTTGACTATCTTATTTATTGGTTATCGGTTAACCATTTCACGAGACAAACATGAGCAAGCAAATCACCCTAATCCCTGAATTAAATGAGAATGTAGCCTTTATGATGGGACTCGCTTATAAGCAGTTCCGCACAATTACGAATCAAAAACTCACTACCGAATTTGATATAACACTAGAGATGTTAGGCGCATTGCGAGTATTAGATTATCTGGGTAAAGTACCGCAACAAACCCTATCAACCGCACTGCACCGAGAACGTTCAGTAACCAAACGTTTAGTTGATAACTGCATTAAACGTGGGCTTATTGAAGTACACAAAAGTGATGAAAATAAAAAAGCCCGCTATCTCGCCCTTACTGCCGACGGCCTCACTACCAAAACAAATGCAGATATTATGCTGCATGCGTCAATTGCAGAGTTCTACTCACCACTAAGCAGTAGTGAATGTGATCAGTTACTGTCAATATGCAAAAAACTGGTACAAGAAGGTGTGTATATTGAGTAACTCAATATTTACACTGATCTTATATGTATCAATACATTATACTGCTACGATTACGCTTTAATGATGACTTACATCACCGCCCTAAAAGACAGTATTTTTCGTCAAAGGAGATAAAATGAATACGTTTACGATTGACAATAAAACAATGCACTATATCGACAAGGGTCAAGGCCCTGTGCTTATTTTGGGTCACAGCTATTTGTGGGATAGTGAAATGTGGGCGCCGCAGATTGATGCACTAAGCCAACATTATCGCTGCATTGTTCCTGACCTATGGGCTCATGGTAAATCGGACGACGCGCCAGAAAAAACAATCCGCCTGCAAGATTACGCACGCGATGTATTGGCGTTGATGGATCACTTGGCTATTAATGATTTTTCGATTATTGGTCTGTCTATTGGCGGTATGTGGGGAGCTGAATTAACTATTATTGCGCCAGAACGTGTTAAATCATTAGTATTAATGGATAGCTTCGTAGGACTTGAGTCTGAAGTTATGCGTACCAAATACTTAGGCATGCTTAGTGCAATTGATGACGCACAACAGGTTCCTGCACCATTGCTCGATATCATTACGCCAATGTTCTTTGCGCAAAATGCAGCAGAAGTAAACCCAGAGTTAGTCGCAAGGTTACGTAACTACCTTGTTAGCTTGGAAGGTGAGCGCGCTACACAAATCACCAAAATGGGTCGCATGTTTATTACACGTCGTGATGCATTTGAAGATATCGAAAAATTCGCGTTACCAACATTGATTATTGTCGGTGAACAAGATGTTGCTCGCCCGCCATTAGAGTCGCACCTAATGCAAGATGCGATCTCGGATAGTGAGCTGCTTGTGGTTAAAGATGCTGGACATATTTCGAACCTTGAACAACCAGCTGTCATTACAGCAAAATTGTTAAGCTTTATGGAAAGCGTACACGCCGCATAATTTGAACCAATCGGTGATAATGAAGAAACAAGCACATGCTTCATGTGCTTGTCATCACTAACAGCCCGCATCCCATTGGGACAGTTCCTTCCCTCTTTTCGTCTCACACTCGAATAAGCTATAGAACGTAAAATCATTCACATATTAGGGTTTAAGGCTTAAGAGTTCCTGCCAATGCTTTACCGACTGTTCCATTTTTAATGTTCAAATGCCCAGATGAAAATTCAGTTACATTTAAATTCACGACTTGCTTCGTATTACTGTTTTCTATTTCAGTTAACCCAGCAGGCTTATGATCAAGTATCGTCCCTGCACCGTATGCACTCTTTAATACATCATCATTATCGCTGTAGCAGTTGATCAGACGCAGATCCGTGTGTTTTTCTAAGATAGGTGTCCATTGCTCCGCTTCAGCAGACACAGCCCCCGCCAAAAGATAACAAGCGGTGACTTTATTTGCATCAAGGTTGTTCAATGCCTGATAAGCAACGACCGCGCCTAATGAATAACCCATTAAGATTGCGCCCTGTAATTGCTCGTCATCTTGTATTGCTTTCGCTAAATCATGCCCTGCATGCAATGTTTCGTTAAACGATTTTTTCCAGTGTCCGACAAATTTATCCGTGACAATCTCACCAACCAGAGCGGCAAAATCGACAGGATTCATATCTCTTGCTAGCCTTGCAGCCGCCAACCATTTATCTGCATCTGTATCTTTCACATCACCCGTCATTTTACTGTCATCACGCGCGATGTCGGTAACATTACCCGCGTTCCAGCGCACATGAATGATTTTGTTTTTAGGATACTGTTCATCAACAACACTTAGCCAGTCTGACATGTCTCTCCCCTCTTTCGAGAGATAACCATTAATAACAAGAATACAAGGGGACTCGCCTTCTCGCACTGTTGCTAATGTTATTGAAGATGACTCTCTGACGATAAACTCGTCATGACTATGTGAAGGTAAGAGTCCTTTTATCTGATCCAGAACTTGGTTTACTAATACGTCATTTGGTTCGATGTCTTTCGCTATATTAAGTTTGCTTTCAAATAAACTTTTCACTAAAAATACCCTAATAAGAATCTTACACGCATTAATGAATGGTTAAACTAATCGATTTGTCTGCATGTACTACGACAATATCCATATCAGCCGCTAAATTAACAATATTATGGCGTAATTTAAATCTTTATTAACATATCTTCGATATATGCGACATTCCTGATTTCAACAAAACGACCTAAAACGCGATGCTTAAAGCAACAGCTCGCTACTGCACCAAGATCCCTCAATGTGATCATTGCCCGCCTAGTGAGTGTTGCTACAAAAAAATTGAATGACGCTGATAATTTACAATCGAGATTTTAATGTGATGGATACATACGACAGGACATGGGGGAAGCACAATAAGTTATCCTGTACTATTTCACCCACCAGCAGATGCACACAAAATCATACTAATGCCTTATTGCTCTTCGATTTACCTTTGAATTAATATTATTAGTAATAGAAGGACAGATAATGGCAAATCACAAAATAAGTATAGAGAATGAGTCAATCTCGCTTTTCCTGAAAAACAGTAAGCAGAGCCAACAAAAGATTTCAGATCTAGAGAGCTTCTATTCACTCATTAGTGGCAGCGAAATTGTCGGTAACAATTCAAATTGCGACCTACTCGTATTCAAAGATGAGATGTGGTTAATACCTGAATTTACAAGCGGGTCAGATGAGCTTATGCGTTTATTTGAACAGCTGAATAAAGAAAGCAATAAAGCATTCACTGCTACATTAGACAACCTACCTTATAGCTGGCGCACAACTTTATTTATCCTACCTGGTATAGAGCCTAATCTACAGGTTCTACCCCGTTCAGAGTTTGATAAGATCAAAGGCAAATTAATGGCCGTCGAATACAAATGAAGATACTAA
>Ga0209291_1000252_pt1 | contig 53129 bp, 41 predicted proteins | sample GOMGulsemesocosm_FD_184633 | JGI IMG/M metagenome (GOLD analysis project Ga0209291, IMG submission 184633) | Methane-oxidizing microbial communities from mesocosms in the Gulf of Mexico - GOM9B Gulf of Mexico (SPAdes) (version 2) | ecosystem: Environmental > Aquatic > Marine > Cold seeps...
TTCCGTATTCAATTTTTGTTAATTCTTCATTGAGTAACTGAAACCCAAAAGTAGTATCTAATAATTCTTTTGGTTGTTTCATACCTAAAGCCATACTTGGGTATTGCATCCATTTTTTAAACTGTTCCAAATCTCCAAAAACTTCTTCTCCTTTACAATATAAACGTGCTAATTGAATAGCGCGTTCACTTACTTCAGGACTTAATTTTTTTGAAGGAGCATAACGCTGTAATGTTCGTTCAGATATATGAAGTATTGTAACCAGCTCTTTTAATTCAAAATCAATCTTTTTTGCTAAAAACAATAAATTACGTTTATTAATACCATTCCTTGATAGCTCTATAAAGTCATATACATTGTGTAATGGAATGTCTAAATTTAAATAACGTAATAATCCTTCGTTTTTATCTTCTGAGAACGAATGTTGAACAGCTGTATTCATAGTCACAAACTTTAGTTATGACAAATTTACGAAATAAAACGACAATTGTCGCAAGTATTCTTTCTTTATTTCCATCACAAACCTGTTTTTTCACTATCATCAAGGCTAATAGCTACTTTTTTATAATACAACAGACTATCCAATTGAGATTTTATGTCTTCTAACTCCAAGCATTTTTCAATTGCTTTTATTGCAGTACCTGATAAATAACGTCCTAAAGGCAGTATGGGTGATATACTATCTGTCTGCTTATTTTTTAAGCTTCTTAATTTTTCCTGAACAGTTGTACTACTTTTAGTGCTTGGAATTATATAAGTTCGTTGCAATGCTAATGGAACCTGATTCAGCCTTGCTATTTGTTCATTTGTATGTCCCGATCTAACATTCATTAGTGTTCTTAAAGGAGCTCCTAATTGGGATATAGGTGCGGATTGATCGTCTAATTTTTCATTTTTATCTAAATTACTATATATCAAAACACTTTTTAAAGCTATCTTGTTTTTTATAGTACTGAACTCTGGTGTTGTAGTTAATACCTCATTAAAAACATTCATCAAACTAGTTGTAACGGTTCCTCCAATATTATCATAATACCCAGCGTCTCCAAACAATCCCATACCTTTAACTTCTCCAGCTGGCGTTAAATATGGAAATGCAGCATTCATTCGCATAGCTTCTGATAATTTAACGGAACGCTGTTTACCCTTAACTTTTTTTAAATGTTTCATGAAATCATAATATCCAGAAAATGCATCAGCTTCACTAAAGTCAACAGGACTTATAACACTATACTTCCCTGTTTGAGCATGTGATGAGTTCATTAATAATAACGGAGGGACAAAACTAGAAACATCTGATTCTGAATAAAAAGATAGCACTTCTTTTTCTAAATCATTTTCATTCAATTTAAAAACTTTTTTATGGGCATTTTGCCATTCATTTTGTAATAACTCTCCTCGATTATCAAAAGATAATACTCCTAATATATTTTTAAACAAGTCTCTTCCTAATAATCCAACAATTGAAGTTGAAAGGTAATTTTCGGCATATAATTCACTTGCTTTATATTTAAAATCATTGTCACTTTTATAATTCAATTTAGTATTCCGTTGATTTGCCTGTTGTGCTGTTGCAAAAAATAATCCGTTACCTACTCCACCTCCTGAAGCGCCAGTCATTGAAAATAAATAATCTTCATAATAGCCATTATTTGATTGTTCGGATAAATAACTATGAACTAAAAAAGCCCACAAACCTGCTCTTGAACCTCCTCCTTCTGAAGAAACAAAAAGTACTGGATAACTTCCTTTTTCAGCTTGTGCTATTTTATCCTTTCTGTTAGCTATCCAATTATATACATATTGCTTTATGGCTATTCGTTTATGCGCACTTTGTACATTTTCATCCAATGAATAATGATCAAAACAAGCTCTATTAGCATTAAACTCTCCTAAAAAGAACCCAATAATTAGCATAAAAGTAAATAATGGAAAACGTAATTTTTTACCCCCAAAAACGAATAAAAACGACATGGTATATAATGCTATTAAACAAATTAGCAATACCGATAACGGGTTTATATTTCGTGCTATTTCAGGGTTACAATTAAAGATAATGTAGATTAATAATACTAGTAAACTAGAAACTATTATACCACCATAGAAAAATGGTTTTAGCCTATCTTTTAACAAATCCCTTGTGTTGAATGATATGATAAAGAATATAAATGCTAAAGCTAGATTTGAAATAAATAATAATGATAAATCTTCTTCTGCTTGATTGTTCGTTGCTCCTAACCCAAGCATTAATATAAATAGTAGTAAAATTGAAATAACAATAATGTAGTTGATACGTGGTATTTTACGAACCATTTTTCGTGTAAAACAATACACATTGTATTCAAGCAATAATGCCAAAATAAATCCAATTATAGCAAAAGCTTTAAACGGATTAAACAATTTTTCAATTCCATTTTTAATACCAAAATGCTCCATTGCATTTAGGATTGCAAAAGCTGACATAAACAATACCAAACACCCTAACACTCTTGGTAACACTTTACGTACATGATGTTTACAATTATATGCGTATCGAGTACTTTCTATTATTGTATCATAATGTTTTGTTGGTACAAAGCCAATAACATTTTTAAACTTAACTAAGGAATAGTTTGTTTTGTAGTAGTATTTAGGCGCATTCCATACAAAAAATGATATAATAAGTAACAAGCTAAAATAAAGAGGCACCTCAACTGTAAATATTTGCCAAAAACTTGCAGCATCGTTTTGATTCAATACCAATAACAAATCTAACGTTTGAGGAAAATGCCAAAGCAAAAAATAAATTAATGCTACCAAAATAACACTAATTATATTGTGTGCTAATTCCGCAATTAAAACCTTAAACCAAATACCAAATCCTCTTATAAAAGAAACTACTTTACTCATTTATTACTTATAAAACCCCATTACTCATTTACTGAAAAAAAAATGAGTAATGAATTATTTAATATTTTTTATTTAGAAAAAACCTCAACAAAATATCCTCTTATTTTATTTGATAATACTTCGTCTACGCTCTATACAAGTTTAACTCAGTATGACATCTAAAATCGATATTTTGTATTTTTAAAGGTGACTTATACTATTCAAGCTAGTACTGCTACTTTTACAGTTTCTACTACAATTTTAATAATCTTGTTTTTTAAATGCCCCAAAGCAATTTTAGATGTTCCAGTTTGGTATAAAGCTTCTAAAACTAGTAATTCTTTCTGGCTTTTCACCAACCATTCTAAATCGTCTTCAGTTAATTGTCCTTCTATTAATAAAATTGTCCAACGCTTTAACTTTGCTTTAGATGCCTCTAAAAATGCATCGATATCTTTTTTAGATTGATTGCTATATTCGGAATATTTATCTCCCAATGCAACTAATAAATTGCTTCTTAACTCTTTTAATAATTCATCAAAATCCATGGTTAGTAGGTTTAGTAGTTCTTAATTATGTCTAATAAAATATTTTCTTTCTCTTTATCCTTTGACACTTCATACTTAATTAATGCATCAAAAGCTTCTAATACTTGCTTTGAGGCTTCCTGAGTAAATACAGCAGATAAGTGTCCTTTTTCTTTCCAACGCTTAAATAATCCTGCTACACTGTTTTTATCAGCATCCGTCATTAAATTCCACATTTGGTAACTAATGGCATTATCTGGTTTGTTTTTTTCATACTCTTCCATTTTTTCCATTTCTAATAACACATGAGTTATTTGATCCTGGTATGTTGCATAATCCTCTGTAGCATGTTCCAAAAGGGCTTTGGTTTCTATTTTCAAGGAAACTTCTTGTTGGTAACTATACTGGTCGTAAATAGCGGTTTTAATACTGCTACATGAGCTTAATAAAATACTGCAAAACAGTATGGCGTAGGTTAGGTGTTTTTTCATTGATATTATCTAGTTATTAGTTAATTAAAAAATAATTTACATTCATTTTTTTCTTCATAAAAAAACGAACCAAAAAAATCAAGTCAGACATGAGGAAATTGCTACGCAACACTCGTTAAAAAACTTCATGCTTAAAGCTACGCTTTGCAATTCCGTTTTACACTCGCTATTTCTTAGTATAACATTTATTACAATTCTTATAAATTAAAATTCAATGGCGCAGGTTCATTGAACACCTGAATCATCGTTTTTACAATTGCTTTTATATGAAAATTGATAATTTTCTGACGTCCTTTTGTGGTCATTAAAATGTCTTTATATTCTTCAAAATTATCCATAAAGAAATTTTCGGTTAATACAGCAGGCATTTTTGTTTTGGTTAACACATAAAACCTGCGTTCCTTATCTAAATCACCATCTGAAAAATCAGTACGTAATGTTCTGTCAGGGAATTCACTTTGAAATTCCTTTCCGAAAATAGTGGCTATTTTATCACTTTTTGTATCTCCTGGAGAGGTAAAAAATTCTGAACCATTTCCACCTCCAGCATTGCTATGCACACTTACATAAAAACATTTATTGGCGGGGTATTTATTTGCTCTTCTCACCCTAGTTTCCAAACGTACATCCCAATATTCTGGGGCTATATTTACATACGGGATTCCTAAAAAAGTAAGCTCTTGAATAATACCATTTACAATAGCACGGTTAAACTCTCCCTCATAAATAGTTCCTTTATCTCCCCAATTCTTACGTTTACCTGGAGTTTGATATTCTCCGTTAATCAAGCCCCCATGGCCATTGTCTAATAATACAATCATATTGGTTGGTTTTTATGTAAAAATATACTTCTATTGTATTGTATCCTATTAATCTTATTATAGAAAGCAGTAGGTTCAATAAGTTCTTTCATTAATGTAAATACTCTACTGTTGTCCTTTTATGTATACGCCTTAATTTTTGCCTCAATATACTCACTAAAGCTATTTGCTATTTTCTTTTTTAATGGTTCATCCTCATCTACGTAAGCTGGGTAACTTGCATAAACAGGGGGGTTTTCTGGATCTTCTGCATCTGGATCATTAAAATAAAAGAAATCAAATTGTTCTCCTCCGTCTAACTCACATATTACCCAATATTCTCCCCCTTCTATTTCAAGTTTTTCTTTTTCTAAAAATTTATGTACTCTTTCTTGTATTAACTCTATATATCTCTTATTACCTCCATTTGGATTATAGAACCCATGGTCTACATTTATCATATTAGCATTACTTCCTCCTAAGAACAAAAACTCTATGTAAGCTAAAGGAAATACCTTTTCAATTTTATTTTGCAATAAATTTATATCTTCTTCTTTCACGGATCTATTAGTTGTGTTTTGAAGCTTTGGAGTTTGCTGCATTAATTGTAAATATGTTATATTCATTTTCTATTCGTTTAAATATATTTCAAATTCAGAATTTTTCCTAACTGGATCCCCATTTTTCAACGTTGGGTATCTAACCTCTATACTTGCATTTTTACCCAAATTTTTCTGGCGTAACAATATTTCTCGTTTACATACCTGACATGGTATATAAGTAGATTCTATTTCTATTTGTATAGTAACATCGTCAAAATCAAGTTTATTTTTATCTAACACTAATATACTATCTTCCTCTATAATTCTAAGCATAGGATGTTCAGAATCGTTAAATCTACCTTTACCTTCAATTGGGTCTTTAAACTCAGCTTTATCTTCTACCTTAGTAATTGTTGGTTTATCTATACTCCCGTCTGGAAAATCTTTATCTGGAGGTAACTTTGCATTCTTACCTGAAGCCAACAAATAATCATTCTTTTCATATAAAACATCTCCTGTTTTATTGTTTATCATCTTTATTTTACCAGTAGCTATGTTCGCAAACTCAGTATTTAATTCTGCTTTTCGATATTTTTTATGTAACTCCTGTGCTCTTGATTTACTAAGCTCTTTCTTTATGATTTTTTTATTAGTATTCCAATCCGATTCAATTTTTTTAGGGGCTTCTTTATAAGGTTTTCTGGCTTGATCTATTGCTTCAGAATGTTTTTTAAAGTTTTTACTTCTGTTTAATACTTTTGTTTTTTCCCTTGCATAAGCTTTTATAAGCGCTTCCTTATCTCCGTTAAGTTTTTCATATAGCTGTTTAATTTCACTACCAGATTTTCCTTTACCTAAACGAACATTTTTATACTCTAAATAAAAACCTTTAACAATTATTTTACTTGCTAAATCATCACTAGGTACAATATTAGCTTTTTTAACACCTAAAGCATTACCTAATGCATCAGGGTCAATGTCAAATTCAACCTTAATATCAAAACCTGCTTGATTAAGTTCTTCTAAAAACTTCTTATCTATTGCTAGTAAAGCTAATTTCTCGGAAATTTCTTTAATATTTTTACTGAACCCTTTAATAGCTTTCGGTAAATCTTTTAAAATATCTATTGCTTTTCTACCTACACTAATAGCTCCTTTTACACCAAAGAAAACATCTAAGGCAAGTTCCAATAATTTTGGTAATAGTTCACCAAACTCTTTGGCATTTTTATAAATACTATCGGAATCTAAAAAACTGAAAAGCTTAAATAACTCATCTTTTAATAGTGTTACTACACTATCAAAATCGGCTTCTTTAATAAATTTAGCTATGCCTTCTTTAAAGGCTTCAAAATTCTCATAATTCATTAAACCTAACAGTGTACCTATACTTTCCAAAATGCCTGCAACAAGTTCAATAACACCATTTATAACACCCACTATAAAAGCATTGTATACTTTTATATACTCATCAGTAACATTAGCAAAAGCACCTATAAGCTTATCAAAAATTGCTTTGAAAAAATTTTTAAGTATAGTAATCCAGTCTTCAGATGTTTTTTGAAGTGCTTCTATCTGGTTTTCAACTGGTGTACTTTTTAAGTCATTATAATTACTTCCTCCAGCTATTTTAGTAACCAGACTTGTTGTACTTTTTGATTCAAATTCTCCTAAATAATTAAGTATTTCACTTTTTATTTGTGATGGAGTTTTGATTAATGGATCATAATTATTTTTTTTATTTTCATCCTTACTACTAGGGTTCCAATGCTCTTCTTTTAATTTCAATTCGCGAACTTCTGTAGCTAATGCATTAAAAACTTCATCGGCTAAAAACTTTGCTGTATTACTAATATCTAACACTCCAAGTTCTACCATTTCAAGAAAGGTTATAAAATGTTTTGGAACAGTTTTATTTGCTTTATAAGTAGGATTCTTTGCTACAAATTCTGTAATTACTTTATTTAATTCAGAAGCTTCATTATACCCTGTCCTATAATCTAATCCAAACCATTCTAGAAATTGTTCAATTAAATTTTCTTTCCCTTTCTGAGTTTTAGCTAACTTGTAAACATTTTCTCCTAAACCTATACCCAAATACTTTTTAAAATCTTTATGTGTAATTCCTGATTTTGGAAGGCTTGTAACTGTTTTATCTATTATAGGATTAATACTATTTTTTAAAACGAACAAAGTAGCTTTGTTAGCATTATCAGGTAACCTAACTTTAAAATTTGCCGCTGTATCTTTTAAAACAACAGATAGTTTTGCATCTAAAAAATCTATTTCAAGGTTAGTAGTTTCTAATACTCCAAAAGGACTATCCTGAAAACCACTTGAAAAAGTTGTCCCACTTACAGTTTGTAACTGATTAAAAATTGCATTTCCTTCACTATTTAATTCATCAAATATACTCATCTGTATAATGTTTTTATAAGCAGTAAGTGTATACTTCGACAAGCTCAGCATGACACTTACCGCTTTGATTAATGAATTATTATTTTGATCTTGTTGTATCTCCAGCTCCTACATCTGTAGGATTTACTACAGGTCCACCAATTAAGGCTTCAGATTTTTCAATAGGATTTATATAATCAATTCCTGATTCATTATTCAATACAAAATCACAACATGGTAATCCTGTTTCGTTTAAACCAACAGTATCTTTTTGAATCATAGTTAATGATGTAGGCACTCGAGTTTCCCATTCATCCTCAACCTCTCCTTCAATCACTTGCATTTCTTCTGCTATTGAGATGTACAAATCATCCTCATTATCCAATACCAAATCACCACCATTCCAAATATCTCCTGTTTCCATATAATAGGTAACAGCATCTTCAAAACCAGGACGAACTGGTACTACAGCTCTTGACATACCACTTTGCAAAAATGCTTGAAAAATTGGATCTGCAGGTTCATTTTCTTTAAATAATGTTTTCCAATCCTTACGCGCTGCCCAATAATATGGGTAAAATAAATACGCCATTATTTCCCAATCAAAAGCTTGTTCAAAGAATTTTACATGTGCTGCATGGTTCTCAAACTCTGCTGTTTGATTTAACTTAGGTATTCCATCCTCATCAACGCTATAATGATTTTCGTCTTGTGGGTTTCCATAAGGTTTTGCTAACATCCCTATACAAATACGCTTTAACTCACGTTTCATAATAGCTTGATTAAATAATGGATTGAAACGAATTTTTTCAGAGCTTTTATCTACTCCAATACCTGCTGCTAGTTTTGCCTCGTTATATTCTGCTACTCTATCATTATAAGCATTCATAATGGTATTAAAGGTTTCTGTTTGCCATTTTCTTGTAGCTTTTTGTGTTAATTCACACTTTACAGAGACATTTAAATTTCCTACAAAATAATCGACAATTAAAAAAGAAACAGGTATCTTCTCTACATAACTCCCAGTAATCATATAACTTGTTTCATTGTGGAATTTAATCATATTAGCTGCGTTAATAAATGATTTATCCCCTACATGAACAGAAACAAATTTTGCTGATCCCACTGTATCATCTTCACCTGCTGAATAATTTACTTTCCCATGTTTTGAAACATACCCTTCTGGAATTATAATTTCACCGTTTTTCACTCCTCTTTCAAAAGCTGTGTCGTCTTTAGTCCCATTAATACTAAAAGATTTACCAATAAGAACATTTTGTGAAGGCTTAGAATTAACTTCTGCTCTATATGCCCCAGCAATTCTCTGATAATTAAACTTATCTAAGTCATTTGGGCTACTCATTTTTAAAGTACCTAATAAATCCGCAGGATGAATGGGTTCTGATAACGTTATCATTCCGCTTGAATTATCAGCTTCTTTTAATATTGCCTCCTTAAAAAATCTGGAAGGTTCAGGTACCATGAATTCGTACATCAATCGTTTACCATAATTAACCAATTGGTTTTTATAAATAATATCTATCCAACGATATACACCTGAAACATGTTGTACTCCATCACGATTATCAAAACCATGCTTGTTATTTTCTTCAAATTCTTTTAATACCCTGGAAGTACGTTTGCTACTTGTTTTTTGAACAATACGTTCTAAAACTCTATCCGTAACCTCCTGTGCATATGTTTGTGCTGTACTATTTGATTGTGAACTAGATGATGAATTTGCTGTATCTGCATAAGCATCTGCGCTAAAATTCATTCCTCCATAACTTCCTGAAACACCTGTAGAAGCTCCAAAGGCAGTAGACTTGTCTGCATTTAAAACAGATGAAACTTCTGTTTGCATCTCGTTTCGCTCTGTTGTAGTACTATCGGTTAGGTTTTCTACTTCAGTTTCTGTAGTGTCTTCACGTGTAGTTTCTATACTAACTAAATTACGCGTAGCACGCTCCTTATATTCTTTAGCCATCACATTTTCAATATGCGACACTTGTCCTGGTACATAACAACACACTTCTTGCTCAACTTTCCTGAAATCGGCTACTCCAATTTTACCAACACCATATAATTCCTTACTTACAGGGGTACCAACAGGTGGCGTCGTGTCTGTATCAAAAACTTTACCACAAGATTTAGTAGTCAATGATTTCGAATGCAACCCAACGTTATATTCCATTGTTTTACCATTGTTTAATACAAAGGTCCCCTTTAACTGGCTAGATGATAAATTCCCCCCAATACTTTGATTAGGAAATAAACGTAATGTAACTATTCCATTACTGCTTTGTCCTAAGTTTGTAGAACTATCACTAACATAAGTGTTTCCTGAAGATACTAATTCATGTGACTCTTCAATGATATTAGTAGCAGTATTTCCTAAATTTAACTTAAAGTATATCTCATAAGTTCTACGACGCTTATTATACTTTTTAGAAACTAAAAAACAATACTTTTTTAAAGTTTCTAAATTTGGATCAATCTCTATTCCATCATAAAATAATTTCCTTTTTACCATTGGTGTAAATGAAAAAATTAATTTAGACCTTGACTCAACTTCATCTTCTAAGAAACTTATAGCCTCAGAAATTTCACTTTTATTCTCTAATTTAAACTCTCTTACTAAACCAAGAGTTTCAGAATTTAATAACGCTGTATATTCTTTAGAAAGTGGGCCATTAAATTGAAAATCAAAATAAACATTCTTTACTTCTATAGGAATAATTCTTGGTTTACGTCCTTCTGATGCAGCTTTCTTGTCTTCTTCTAATTGAAGTATTTGTTGCCTCTCTTTCGCTTCAATTATTAATTTCTCTAGAGTTTCATTATGTTCTTTACTAGCTTTTTCATACGCTAAATCATAGTCTTTCTTATAAACATCCTGTAAATTACTTAAGTCGCTAATAGCTTCTTGAAAATTTTCAATTTCCTGTTCAGAAATAGTTTTATTTATAGTTTTATGAAAGTTTTTAATTGATCTGTTATGATTTTCTTCTTCATTATTTGACTTATTCTCAGCTACAGTAAATGCTGTATCAATTACAACTTTGGCATTCGCTAGGCGTATTAAAAAATCATCTTCAGAACTTTTATTGACAGCAATATCATAAGTTGTATGTTTTGCTAAAAAATTATTAGCCATAATCATTTGTATACATGCTTGCCTTACATATGATGATTTTCTAGTTAACACTTGGTAATACAAGTTATCCCATAACTTATATAATTTTGTATCTGTTATTGCAGTTAACGCTCCAATTTCAGTTAAAATTTCTGCTTTCGTTAATGTATTTCTGTTTTTCATTAACCATGTTGAAAATTTATATAAACTTTCATCAAGTGCTTTTACTTTCAAATAAGATGTAAATGGTTCCGCATGATTTTGAACTTCAGTTCTAACAGCTATTCTTGATTCTTCTACTGTAGCTCCATCAGTGATTTTGTTTAAAAATTCACTTTTGCTTGCATCAGGATGAAAAATGAATCCTAAATTTTTACGCTCTTCATTAATTAATTGTGGTGTTCGTACTGTTACAAATCTAAATAGATCATTCTTGATAGGTTTGGTAGCCATAAAATATTGGTTTTAATTATTAATATACAATGCTATTAACTGAGCATTATTCTTTTTTATTATTTCAAAAAAGTTAAATATTTACTAATTAACACGTTATAACAAAGTGTCGGGTTTTTATATTTAAAAATTCTGAGTCAATAAACTTACAGCATCTAATCCTTTAATGAAATAGCTGTATTTGGGTATTTTACACATAGCCAAATACAGTGATATCATATCACTATTGTTAGGGGTTTTACAATTTTATTGAAACCTATTTTATTAGAAAATGTACTCTATATAAAAAATAAATAGATTTCGTTTTTTAAATTTTAGAAGATAGATTTAGCTACTGTTATAATAGAAAACCTCCCGTTTTGAGTACTAAAACCCCAAGCTTAATCCCATCTTCTATTTCAGGTACTGGCGTACTTTTTTATCTGCTTACTTGGAGATATCTCTTTTAAGAAAGAGTTGAAAATCATATTATTTTTCATGCTAAAAACCGCCAACATTTAGCTTGGGTTGACAAATAAAAACTTCAATATTATCCCTATAAAGTTATTTTGTGTTGTTATCGCTATTTTTAGGGTCAGAAAATTACTTTCAAAACAGCTCCATATTCAACATTGAAAGAATCAAAAGATTCTTTCAATGTATTTTTATTAAAATGTGCCCATAAAGCTCTTATAACTCCTGCATGTGTTACAATTGCTATTCGATTATATTGATTTGGTATTTCCTCTAGAAAGGACAATACCCGATTTTGTAATTCTTGGTAAGATTCTCCTTTATTTGTTGGTGTATTTACCCAATCAGTATACCAAGGTTTAATTTCCTTTTCAGGGATTTCTTCCCATTTTTTAAGTTCCCAAGAACCAAAGTCTAGTTCCATTAAACGGGCGTCAATTATAATATTTTGGTCAATTAATTTCGCTAATTCGGTACATCGCTGCAAGGGACTAGCATATACTTTATCAAAACTATCAGGAAGTAATTTTAAAATTTTTTTAGCATCTGATGTAAAAGTATCTTTTAGAGGAATATCACTTTGTCCGTAGCAAATTCCTTTTTCAATATCTGGAGTTGTATGTCTGATTAAATAAATTTCCATAATAGAAAAATGCTAATGTAAAATACAATTTCACTAATTTGTTGAATAGCCCCTAAGCAATCACCTGTGTATCCGTTTATCCATTTATTAAAGAATTTTGATAAGAAAAACTTACTCAAATACATAGGAATAAGTATCATAAAAACAAGAGGTATTGAGAATAAAAATAAAGGAATTACGGCAATAATTATTGCTAAAATAACGGAGCTACTTGTCCATTTTAATTGCTCATCTGTTACTGATTTAATTTTTGATAGCTCATCATTAATACGAGCGTATTGATGGGTTATTATAGTAGTTATGGTTATCATTCTACTTAAACTGTGAGCAGATAATAGCACCAAAAGAATAAAATAATGGTTTGAAATTCCATTTACTACAGGTAAATTAATCAATGCAATTAATAGTTGATATTTTAATAAAAGAGCAATCATTAAAGCAATCGCACCATAAGTTCCAATAGCACTGTCTTTCATTATTTGAAGAATTTTTTCTTTATTCCATCCACCTCCAAATCCATCCACAGTATCTGCTAAACCATCTTCATGAAAGGCTCCTGTTAGTAATAAACTCCCAATCATAGATAGAATTACAGCAATTGAAACAGGTAAAATAGTAAGTGATAAAATTAATATAAAAGCAGAAATACCTCCAACCAACAAACCAATAAGTGGTAAGTATTTAATTGATTTTTTATGACATTCTTCATTGTATTGAACCTTTTTTGATATAGGTATTCTAGTATAAAATAGTAATGCAGTAAAGAATATTTGTATTTCTTTTTTCATTAATTGAGTTTATTTATTAGACACACTTGCATCTTCAAAACTAGCCATTTCGTTTAAGAAATTTACAGCAGATTGCACCAAAGGAAAAGCAATAGCAGTTCCAGTACCTTCCCCTAAACGCATGCCTAAATTCAACAAAGGTTTTGCATTTAAATACGTTAATAATTTTTGATGTCCTTGCTCTTCAGAAGTATGGCCAAAAACACAATAATTAACTACTTGTGCATTTATTTTTGAAGCTACTAATAAAGCAGAAGTCACAATAAAACCGTCTATTAATAAAACCATTTTTAGCTCAGCAGCTTGTAACATTGCACCAACCATCATGGCTATTTCAAAACCTCCAAAAGTGTACAGTATTTCTTCTGTTGACGAAACCAAAGGATGCTTTTCTATAACAGCTTTAAGCACTTGTTTTTTCTTTAAAACACCAGTAGTATCTAACCCTGTTCCTTTTCCAACACAATCTTCTATGGGCATTTTAATTAATTTACTCATCAATAAAGATGCAGCACTTGTATTACCAATTCCCATTTCTCCAAAACCAATACTATTTGTCCCATCAGAATGAATTTCACGAACTATTTCGGCTCCTTTTTCAATACATTTATCGCTTTGCTCTTTTGTCATTGCTGACTCATGCAGATAATTTTTTGTACCTAAACCAATTTTAGCATCAATCAATCCAGAGTGATTTTTAAAATCGTGTTTTACACCAGCATCAATAATTTTTACTGCAATATTATGTTGTTTGGCAAATACATTAATTGCGGCACCACAACTTAAAAAATTCAAAACCATTTGCCAAGTAACTTCTTGCGGAAAAGGATTTACGACACCATCTTCTGCAATACCATGATCTGCTGCAAAAACAGCAATGGTAGGTTTGTTTAATTTTGGAGTTAATGTTTGTTGAATGACTCCTATTTTTGAAGCAATTTCTTCTAATCTCCCTAGTGCTCCTAAAGGTTTTGTTTTGTTATTGATTTTATGTTCTAAATCGACTAAAATTGTTTGATCTGGAGCTTGAATATTAAATTTTCTCATTTTTTATTCTGTTATGGCGTCTGACTTTTTATAAATATCTTTTAACTGTTCAATAGTTTCTTCTGATGGGTTTTCCCACATTCCTCTTTGAATGGCTTCTAACATGCGCTCAGACATATCTTTTAACGCCCAAGGATTATGCTCTTCTATAAATTCTTTATTTTCATTGTCAAACAAATAATTATCCGTTATTTGTTCATACATAAAATCTTCAATCAAATTAGTAGTAGCATCATAGGCAAATAAATAATCCATTGTAGCTGCCATTTCAAAAGCTCCTTTATAACCATGCTCTCGCATACCTTGCATCCATTTTGGGTTGACTACTCTAGATCGAAACACTTTTAATAATTCTTCTTTTAAAGATTTTATTTTCGGATTATCAGGTCGAGAATGATCACCAAAATAAGTTTCAGGTTGCGTTCCTTTTATGGTATTTACGGCAGCGGTCATACCTCCTTGAAATTGATAATAATCATCAGAATCTAAAATATCATGTTCTCTATTGTCTTGGTTCTGCATAACCACTTCAATAGAGGACAAGCGTTTTTTAAAGGTTTCGTGAGCTGATTTTCCGCTGTTATTTTTACCAGCATATGCATAACCACTCCAGTTAATATAAGCTTGCGCTAAATCATCTGAGGTTGTCCAGTTTTTACCGTCAATCAAACCTTGTAAGCCAGCGCCATAAGCACCCGGTTTAGACCCGAATACACGGTACAACGCTCTTTCATTAGCTTGTTTTTCATCTAAACCTTCTTCTTGCCATTCTTTCTTTTCAGCAGCTACACGTTTTTTTATAGGGTTTTGTTCATCTGTTTCATCTAATTCTGCTACTTTTTCAATGGCAGCATTAAAGAGCGAGATTAAATCAGGAAAAGCATCTCTAAAAAATCCGGAAATACGCAACATTACGTCCACTCTAGGTCTTTTAAGTTCTAAAGTAGAAAGTACTTTAAAATCTTTAACTCTTCGGTTACTTCCTTGCCAAACAGGTTTTACACCAATTAACGCCAAGGCTTGCGCAATATCATCTCCACTAGTTCGCATAGTTGAGGTTCCCCAAACAGATAATCCAATAGAAGTAGGATATTCACCATTTTCTTGTAAATAGCGATCAATAATATTTTGAGCGCTTTTTTGTCCTAGTTGATACGCTGTTTCTGAAGGAACAGTGCGTACATCTACAGAATAAAAATTTCTTCCAGTGGGTAAAATATCTAATCGTCCTCTTGTTGGAGCACCTGATCCTCCAGCAGGAATATATTGTCCGTTTAGTCCTTTAATTAAATGACCAATTTCATTGCTTGTTTTATTTAAAACAGACAAGGTATGTTGCTTGATATAAGTTAAAACTTGTTGTGTTTGTTCACCTATAGGATTATCTGAATTCTCACTTAATAGTTGACTCACAAGATTTTTTGCCTTGTTTTCCAAAAGCTCAACTGCTTGCCCGAATGTACGGCAGGTAATACCAAAAATATCTTTTTCAAAAACTTCAGAATATGTCACGTTTATAGGATCAAAATTAAGCTGTAAGTCTTCCGCTAAACATTGTGTAATTCCTTTTAAATTTCCTTGTGGTAAACGATGTAAAGCCACAATTAAATCGACTAGTTTTTCTTGTCTGGGTAATTTTCCTAAAATATGTAAACCACCTCTAATTTGAGATTCTTTTAGTTCACATAAATACCCATCAATTACTTCTAATAAGGCATCTATATCTTTTCCATCTTGATTTAAATCGGTTTTAAGATGGGTTTCATTTACAAGATTTTCAATTTTAGTTTTAATAAGTGTAGCACGTTTTCTATCAACTAAAGCAGACTCGTAAAACTCATCTATTAAGAGTTCTAACTTTAAAAGATCTCCATAATTTTCTGCCCGAGTCATTGGTGGAATTAAATGATCTAATATAATTGCTTGATTTCTTCTTTTAGCTTGGGTTCCTTCTCCTGGATCATTAATAATAAAAGGATAAAAGTGAGGAATTGCCCCTAAAATAGCAGCAGGAAAACATGTTTCTTTACTTAATGCGACACTTTTTCCAGGTAACCATTCTAAATTTCCATGTTTACCAATATGTACTAAAGCGTCTGCTTTAAAATCGTGTTGTAACCAAATATAATACGCTAAATAGGCTGGAGTAGGAGGCAAGTCAGGTGAATGATAACTGGCTTGAAAATCTAAATTATACCCTCTACTTGGTTGAATACTTATCAATATATTTTCAGAAAGGAATCCCGGAATTAAAAAACGTCCTTCTTTGTAATTAGGCGATTTTTCAGGATTTCCCCATTGCGTTTCTACTTTCTCACGAAGTTCATCTGATAATTGATTATAATAATGATAAAATACACCAACATCTAACTTAATGGTATGCCGTTCATTTAGAGTGTTTATTGTTTCTAAATCATTCGTAACAGCATTCGTTAATTTATCTATTAGTTCGTTTGTAGTTTTTGGATAATCAGTTGCTAAACTATAATTTTCATCTGCTAGTTGAGCTAATATTTGCAAGGTACTTTGTGGGGTGTCTAGACCAACGCCGTTTGCTAAGCGACTATTTTTATTAGGATAATTGGGTAAAACTAATGCGACTTTCTTTGTTGAGTTTGTTTTCTGTTGTAAGTTTATCCAAGCTTTTGCCATTTGGGCTACAAACTGGCAACCTTCGATGTTGGGTACATAAGAAACGACTTCAGAATCAGTTAAAGCATCTTTTTCTATAGACTCTTTAAAGGAAATTACCTTCGATATAATTTTCCCATCCACTTCTGGCAACGCAATATTCATAGCAATATCCGTAGGAGGTAGACCGAAATCGCCTTCTAACCAGCTTTCACGATTGCAACTCCCCATGATGGCTTGAATTACAGGAACGTTAAATACATCGAACAAACTTTGTCTGGTATTATGAAACCCTTGTACACTAAATCCGGTAGTGTTTATAATAATTTGTGGTTCTTCTATTTGATGGGATTTAAGTAAATCGAAAATTTGTTGCTGAATATCGTGTTCACGATACCCAGCGGCCATTAATGCAATAGATGATATACCTTGTTCCTCTAAAGCATTAATGATGCTATGAATTGGTTCTAAATTATTGGATAAATAATAACTTCTATAGCCAAAAATGATTACTCTCTTCTTTCCTTTATTTTGTATTAAAGTATTCCAAATTCCCTCTTTAGGATGGTAAAAAAATAAATCTGGGATGGTTTTTATTGCATTAGGAATAACCTTTAAATCAGTAATTCTATTGCTAATTAATTGTAAAGCCGCTTGGCAGTTTTCAATACCACCAGATTGAATATATTTCCAAATTAAATCCACCTCTTTTAACGGAATGTTAGAAGATTGCATTAACTCTAAATCAGGTTTGTTATCACCGGGTAAAAACACTAATTGAATGTTATTTTCTTCACAACATTCTGTAATTGCTTCACATAGGTAATTATAGTAGGCTTTTCCTCCCAAAAGTTTTAAAACGACAATTTTTGCGGTAGAAATGACCTCATCTACATAGGTATCTATGGTTAGTTCTTGTTTGAAATAACTAAGGTTTGCAAAACGAAAAGAAGGTGGGTTTTCTAAAGAATTATGAATTAATTTGTAGGCATTATTCATCATAAATAAATCAGAATCTGCAGAAGATAAAAAAACAATATCTCCTGGAGATTGATCTATGTAAAACACTCCTTCATCGTTAGGATTCCAGCCGCCTGGTATAGTAGAAATTAAATGCACCCTTTTAGTTTTTTATGAAACCTAATAAATATTGATACGCAATAGAACAGTAAACTATTCTCTTATTAATGGGAATGAGCGTGAGAATGTCCGTGATCGTGACTATGTGAATGAGTAGTCACTTCGTTATTTTTAGTCAATTCTATATTTTTACCAATAACAACTAAGCTAGTTTTTCGTTCTTCGTTTTCACCCCAAGGTCTTTCAAAATAGTAATCGAAACGAGAACCTACACCTTGTAAAACCATACGCATTGGTTTGTTAGGAATATTTACAAACCCTTTAATTCTATAAATTTCGTGGTTTTCTACAAGTGCTTTTAAATCATTCACTAAAGCTTTAATATCTTCTGTTTCAGAATACTCTAACAAAATAGTTTTAATATCGTCATTATGGTGATGGTGATTTCCTGACTTATGATGCTCTTCGTGAATAGAATGACGATTATCTACATCATCTTCTGCAGAAGCTTCAATACCTAATAATAAACTATTATCTAACGTACCATTTTCTACTGGTATAATTTTAGTATTTGGTCTTACTTTAGCGGTTATTATTTTCGTTATCTCTTCAAACTTTTCATCGTCAACTAAATCTCTTTTACTAACTAAAACTAAGTCAGCACAGGCTAATTGATCTAAAAACAACTCTTCAATAGGTGTTTCATGATCTAAAGAGTCATCCGCTAAACGTTGTGCTTGCACGCGTTCTCTATCACAAATTTCACCAGTTGCAATTCCTACAGCATCTACTACAGTAATCACTGAATCTATAGTTATATGAGGTTTTAAATCTGGCCAGTTAACGGCTTTTACTAAAGGTTTAGGCATTGATAAACCTGAGGTTTCAATAACGATATGGTCAATTTCTTCTTTACGTTCTAATAATTGTAACATAGAAGGTAAAAACTCTTCTTGTACGGTACAACAGATACACCCATTTGGTAATTGAATTAAATTACAATCATCATCACCACATTCTGATGAAGCAATTAACTGCCCATCTACATCTACTTCTCCAAATTCATTTACTAAAACAGCAATACGCTTTCCATTAGCATTTTTTAGCATGTTATGTACTAAGGTTGTTTTTCCTACACCTAAAAATCCGGTAACTATAGTAATTGGTATTTTCTTATTCATTTTAAAAATATAAATTGTTAATATTGAATTGTATTTTTATAGGATTCTGAAATAACTACAGAATTATTTTTTAACTGCTTTCTTTTTTCTTTTGTATAAAAATAAATTCCATTTTTCTTCAGCAACTCCATGCTTATCCATTTCTGCTCTAGCCATGGTGAAAAATAAATCAGACATTCTGTTTACATAACTCATAATATAATCGTGCACGCATTCTGGGTCTTCTTGCATTAAAGTAACCAATTGTCTTTCTCCTCTTCTTACTTGTGTTCTACAAACATGACAAAGTGCAGATATTTCATTTCCTCCTGGTAATAAAAAATAATCAGAAGGAGAACTGATATTGTCTTCCATTTCATCTAACCATTTTTCACAAAACTCAGCACCATCTTCTGGCTTCGGGTTTGGGTTTTCTTTTTTAGAATCTGAAGGACGCGCCAAATGTGACATCATATTCATCATATCTTTTTGAATGCGATGTAAGTTAGGTTGCCATTCATGATCATTCCCTAATTTAGAACGCATCAATCCTATAGTTGAATTAACTTCATCGAGTGTTCCAATACATTCAATTCGAGCAGAGTTTTTAAATTCTCTTTTTCCTCCAAAGACTCCAGTAGTACCTTTATCTCCTTTTCTTGTGTAAATCTTCATACGTTGTTATTTATTTCGTTAATCAATTGTAAAAGTTTTTCTGATGTGCCAAAATAATGATGTACATAAGAAGCCATTACGTGCTGTTTTTTATAAATTTTTGTTGTTGTATTACCACCTCGTGCATTTGTAATTGTTGCATTTAAAGTGGTTTCTCTATCATTTAGTAAGCTTGAATAATGAAATTCATGCCCTTTAAATATTTGTTTATTAATTTTAGAAGTTCGGTATCCTAAATGCAGTTTCTTATCAGCAATTGTCGATTCAAAATCAAAATAATTAACCATTTCAAAAGCTTCATTATTTTCAGATACAATAGCTTTTCCTAAATACATCATTCCTCCACATTCGGCATATATTTGTCCATCATTTTGAGCAAATTCTTTAATACTCGTTAGCATTTTTTTATTACTAGAAAGTTCTTTTAAATAAGATTCTGGATAGCCACCTGGGAAATATATAAAATCACTATCTGGAATTTTGGTATCATGTATTGGACTAAAAAATTGGACTTCCCCTAACTGTTTCATAGCAGCTATATTTTGAGGATATATAAAGTTGAAAGCTTCATCTTTAGCAACAGCAAATTTGATTGTTTTTTCTTGTGCTATTTTATTTAGAGAAACAGCTGTTAGTTCCACTTCTTTAGAAGCTCCTAAAATTGCTTTCCAATTGACCGTTTTTTCTAGCTCATCAGCAATTTGATCAATTATAGTGTCAAACTTTTCTATCTCTTGTATGTTTAATCCTAGATGCCTTGAAGGGATAGCAATGTTTTTTAAATTAGATAAATAACCAAAACATTGTACACCAATATCTTCACAGGCTTCTTTTAACATTAGGTAATGTCTTTCTGAGCCTACACGATTAAAAACAACGCCCATTATTTCTACCTCATTATCAAAATTCACAAAACCTTGAATAAGAGGAGCTACAGAGTATGCTACAGCTTTAGCATCAATAACCATTAAAACAGGTGTTTTTAGCTTTTTTGCTAATTCAGCAGTACTCCCTTCATCCTTTTTTGCGCCATCAAACAACCCCATAACACCTTCTACACAATTAACTTGTGCTTCCTCTCCATAAAAACTTAAACAAGTATTTATTTCATCTTCTTCCATCATAAACAAATCCAGATTAACTCCAATTTTAGCACATGCCAGTTCATGAAATTTAGGATCGATATAATCTGGACCTACTTTAAAAGGCTGAACAGTTATCTTTTTATTTTTGAATAAGCGTAATAATCCTAAAGTAATGGTGGTTTTACCTGCATTACTATTTGGTGCTGATATGATGAATTGTTTGGTCATATTTTTATGTGCATTGGTATTCCGGAAACCATAAAATCTACTTTAGTAGCTTTCTGTGCGATGTATTGATTAACCTTTCCTTGTAGGTCAACAAACTGCCTTGTTGCTTTTTCCATAGGTATTACTCCTAAACCAATCTCATTGGTAATGGCAATAACCACCTTGTTATTTTTGCATAGTAAATCCCATTCATTAACTACAAAGGCATAGCTTAATTTACTATCGTATTTATAATGTTCCATTACGTTCGTAATCCACAGGGTAATACAATCTAGAAATAACACATTGTTTACAGTGGCTGTTTTACTGATATGAAATTCTTCTTCAAAGGTTATCCAATTATCTGTACGTCTGTTTTGATGAATTTCAATACGTTTTCGATATTCATCATCCCAATATTTTGAGGTCGCTAAATAGGTAGGAGAAGCATCTAAGCTTAAAGCTATTTTTTCTCCGTATTCACTTTTTCCAGATCGTTGTCCGCCTGTAATTACATGTATTATTTTAGCACTCATCTCCTGTAATTAAAACTTCATAATTAGCATTGATGCGGTTCGCAAATTCATTAGCTACGCCAATTTTTATCATCCCTTTTTCAGCATCAATAATTTGAGTAGTATCTATTCCCTTACAATAGGCTTGAAAAGCAAGTATTGTATCTTCTAAATTATTTTTTATGTTTAATTTTCCATCCGTAATAATATGAAGGTTATGATTAAATTCTATATCCGAACAAATTCCTTTTACTTGCTTAAAACCAGCAATAAAATTGGTTTTTCCTCCTGTTTTAAGTGTTGTTAATGCAATTTCAATATCTTTTAAAATTCCTGTTTGATTTAAAACATGTTGTGCTTCTCCATCAAATAAAGAAATAATAGAAAACTGTGTATTTTGATTTTTTGAATTTTCTGCTATTTTATGTACAGTTCCTTTAGCATAAGCTATAATTTGGCCTTTTAACATAGAGCCACTAGAATCTATTAAAAAGATATGGTGCTGCTTTAAAAGATTGTTTTTTCGTTTGGTTTTTAATTCAAATTTATCTGTAGCTAAATATTGACTTACTGTTTTTTTTGTATCTGTTAAAGTAAGGTTGCCTTCAAAATTTTGAATTGAATTGATTCCGTTTTCAATTGTATTTCTAGGGACTTCTTTTTGCTTCTGAAATTTATTTTGTGGACTTAGAATACTCACTTTTTCTTCTTTAGAAGCACTGGTTTCAGAAGGTGTTTCTTGTGGTTGATCTTTTTGGTTTTGAGATGGGTTTTGCTGATTTGGAGTATTGTTTAAACTTCGATGGTTTAACACAAAATCAGCTATTCTATCTACATCCTTTGTTGTTATTTCTGAAGTATTCTGATAAGCAGCAAATGCTCTAGCTGTTTTTAGTAGTAAAATATCTGCACGTAAACCTTCTACTTGATGTTGAATAGCTAATTCACTACAATATTCAATAATCGCATCATTTACTTTTACAGATTTCAATTTGCCTTTAGCAGCTACAATTTGCTTAGAAATAGCTGAATCTTTACTTTTGTAATTCGTTATGAATTGTGAAGGGTTATCATCAAATTCAAAACGTTGTTTGATAATTTTTTGACGTACTTTAGAGTCAGTAGGTGTTGTAATATTTACACTTAACCCAAAACGATCTTTTAGTTGAGGTCTTAAGTTTCCTTCTTCAGGATTCATAGAACCTACCAAGCAAAACTGACTATTAAAATAACGCGATATACCTTCTCTTTCTAAATAGTATTTCCCTGAAGCTGCAGCATCAAGTAATATATCGGTAAGGTAATCTTGTAATAAATTGACCTCATCTACATATAAAATACCTTGATGTGCTTGTGCCATTAATCCGAGATTAATAACTTCTTTTTTAGCGTTTATTAACTGTTCTAAATCAACACTTCCAATAAGCCTATCTTCAGATACTCCAATAGGTAGATTAACAAAAGGATACTTTTGTTGTTCTTCCATTAAACTTGTTAGAGATCTAATTAGTGTAGTTTTTCCTGTTCCCTTATCACCAATAGCCAATACACCACCAATAAGAGGATCAACTAAATTTAAGATAAGTGCTAACTTAAAATCATCTTGACCAACAATTGCTGAAAAAGGAAAATAGTGTTGTTTTTTATTGTTTACCATAATCCAGAAAGGCTATTATAGGTCCATATAATACCAATAATTGCTGCACCTGCACCTGCGATACCATTCATCCATTTAAAAATGGATAAGTTTCGCTCCAAAAATCGGCTCATTACATAAATTAAAACATAACTATAAACACCCATAGCTACAATTATACCTAAAGATTCTACCGCTAGAATAAGAATAGCATCAGATACCGTGGCACTACTTAATACTAGTGCTGATGTCAAGGCACCACCTGTACCTGCTAGTCCGTGTAGCATACCAATCCAGAATGATTTATTCATAGGGTTTACCGCTATTTCTTCTCCTTTGGTTCCATGCAAATGTATCGGGTTAGAAATATCGTGTTCATGCGCTTCAATTTTCTTGTGATCTTTTACCATTTCATTAATGGCATGATTTCTTTTGATTGCTACAACTCCTAGCCAAATCATAATAGGCCCAACAATTATTTCTGCATAAAAAGAAATATCATTAATAAACAAAGTTGCCATACTTTTAAAAAGAAGTGCAACTCCACCGAAAAGTAAGAGGGTAACCGAATGCCCAAACGCCCATTGTGAGGCTTTGAAAACTGTTTTGAAGCTAACTTTTTCTTTGTTAATAGCGTTTTCGGTAGCTAATACTGAAACTGCTGTTACATGATCGGGTTCAAAAGAATGTAAAATACCAGCCATTAAAGGCCTAATTAAAGATGCTAATGTCATTTTTTAATATGTTTAATAAGTGTTCCGTTTTTATGTATAAGGTAAATGTTCAATTCTACCTGTTTAATTTTTGTATGTGTATGTTGGTAACAGTGTTCTAATAGTAATTGAAAAAAAGGCGAGTCTTGTTCAAAATCAAATAACTCAATTAATCGCCCAGCCATATTCAATTCTTTAATTTTGTTTCCATCTTCAAAGCCAACTTGCTGAGCAAGCCGAACTACAAAGTCTTTGTTCCAACTAGAGACACAACTATGGGTATCTGTAATTCCATCAGCTAATTTTACAGCCTTTCCTAGCATAATTCCAATGGTTACTTTTTTAATAGGAGAATTATTTATTTTGGTTAGGGTTTCACCAATCCAATTTCCATAATGAATAAAGGCATATTCAGGTAATTGATTGAATTTACCTCGTAAATATTTCTCACTTCTTGCACCCGAATTAATAACTAATTCTTTGTTATTATTGGCAACAGCCACATCAATACCTTGCTCGATACTAGCGATATAAGATGATGAAGAGTATGGCTTTACAATTCCACTTGTTCCTAAAATAGACAAGCCATTCATTATTCCTACACGTTCATTAAGTGTACGTTTGGCTATTTTTTTTCCATTTGTAACATAAACAGTTACTGACACGCCGCATTCTAAATCATAATCGTGCAATAATTTTTGAATAGCACTAGTAATCATTTTTCTTGGAACTGGATTTATAGCAGGTTCTCCTATTGCAAGTTCTAATCCTTTAAGAGTTACAGTTCCAACACCTTCACCAGCAATAAACTGAATATCCTTTTGTTGGGTTAGTTCTAAGGTACATCCAATTTCAGCTCCATTTGTTACATCAGGATCGTCTCCAGCGTCTTTAATTACCGAACACTTAGCGGTACTTTCTGTAAATTCACAATGATGAATAGGAATTTCAACTACTTTATCAATAGGCAAATGTACATCTACAGCAGTATTCATTTTTTGATGAATTATAGCCTTTAATGCTGATTTTGCAGCTGCAGTAGCACAGGTTCCTGTTGTAAACCCATCTCTTAAAGGGCCGTTAGGAATTTCTCTTAAACTCATAAAACAAGGGTTTTAGAAATTAATAACTCCAGTTCATCAATAGTATATACTACCTCAAAATACACTGGTATTTTAGGTTGATTTATTATGATAATTTGTGCATTTGTTTTTAAAGCTGCTTGAATTTTTGTGCTTAAAAAACCACTGTTTCCAGTTTCCTTAGTTATAATAATATTGATTCTATTGGCTTGGATTAAATCAATCTCTTTTTTCAAGTTTGCAGAAGGCAAGCCTAAAATCAATTGTTCCTTAGGGAAATTACTCTCTGTAGCAATAGCTAATGATTCTGGTCTATTAAGTATTCTAAAGTAGGTCGTATTATTTTGCCACCAGAGTTTTAATCTTTTAATGGATTGTACACCTGTTAATGCTAGTAATATTTGATCTTCTTTTAATAATTCAGAAGCTGCATCATACGTATTCACATAGGACACCAAAGAATGGATTGTTCTAGGAAGAAGTTTTCTTCCAAACCGTATAACGGGAATTTGCAGACTTTTTGCTACTGTTTCTATGGTGTTATGCAATATTTCTGCAAAGGGATGAGAAGCATTAATAATAATTTTGATGCTATTTTCTATTAAATAATCTTCTAATTGTTTCTCATTCAATGCTCCATACCTATAACTAGCAACTTTAGTTTCTTCAAAAGGGATATTTGTTTTTGTTGAATACACAAAAGGCATAACCAAACCTTCTAATAAAGTTGCTGCTTTTTTCCCTTCAGTTGTTCCTCCAAATACAAGTATCATTTTTCTTTTTATTTATGGGTAATTATTCTGTTACTACAAATTTCTTATTGGTTCTAAAAATGTGTTTCCATTCAGGACTATATAATTGCGATCTGTTTTTACGTGCTCCAATAGCATGCCCTACAACAATTAATACAGTTCTTGTTTTTTTACTGTTTTTTACAATCTGTGCTAGGTTTTCTAATTTCCCCTGAAAAATTTCTTCATCTTTCCAAGTGATTCTATACATCACAGCCACAGGAGTATCAGCATCAAAATGTTCTAATAATTGGGCTTCTACTTTTTTAGCGATACCTACACTTAAAAAGATACACATGGTAGCATTAGTAGCTGCAAATGCAGCAATACTTTCCTTTGAAGGCATAGGCGTTTTTCCTTCTCCACGAGTTAATACAATAGATTGTACTACTTCAGGAATGGTAAATTCAGACTTTAATACGGCTGCTGCTGCACTAAACGAAGAAATTCCTGGCACAATGAAATAATCCATTTCCAATTCATCAAAAATGGTCATTTGTTCTTGAATAGCTCCATACAAAGAAGGATCTCCACATTGTAAACGAACAATCGAATTTCCTTTGTTATAATGTTCTTGCATTAATGAAACTTGCTCTTCCAATGTCATCATCGCAGAGTTTCTAACTACAGCTCCTGCTTTACACCAATTGGTCATTTCTTCAGGAATTAAACTTCCTGCATATAACACGCAATCTGCTGTTTCTAAATATTGTTTTCCTTTTACAGTTATTAATTCCTCATCACCAGGACCTGCACCAATAATAGCAATGGCAGTTTTACTGGTTGCATTAGCATCTAAAGCTACCGAAAAGGTAAACTTCTCATTAGTTTTTAAATGAATTTTCTGTTTTTCAACAAGTAAGTTATTATTACCCGAAAGTAACATTGCACAGGATTCTGAAACACCATCAACACCAATTTTAGATTGCACCATTTCACTTGGATTGGGTATTGAAACGGTATTTATTTCTTCGGAAGTAAATGTGCTGAAAGGAATATTGTTAGCTTCACTAAAATCTAAATAAGCTTGCTGAGCAGATTTAATATCAATTGAGCCAAAGTTTTTAATAGCAGAAAACTGTAAACCTTCAGCAGCTAGTTTTAATTTGAAAGTTTCTTGAAATAATTCGAAATCCAATAGCTTAGAACATCCAGATCCAACAGATAGTACTTTTGGAATAAAAAACAAACTAGGAATTGTTGCCTCGTATATCTTATAACTTACCGCAATAAATAATTCAAATTGTGCATAGTCAATATCATTTTCATCATAAAAAACTGTTACAAAACTAGGAACCGTTTTTTCTAAATGTTGTGTGCCTTTGTCTTTAATGTCTAAAAGCAACGCTGTATGTTTATTATTAACAAACAACGCCATTGTTTTATTCATAGGTAATGAACTTTTTGTTTGCCAATCAAACTGACTACCAAGTGTATCTAAAGCCCAAATATTTTGCACATCACTTGCCGTAGATATTATAGGGTTTGCGCCTAATACGGCTGCTATTTTTGAAGCAAAATCATTTGCCCCTCCTTTATGCCCACTCAATACTGACTGTACATTTACCCCCAAATCATCTACAGAAACGACTGCAGGGTCAGTATTTTTATCTTGAATATATGGTGCAATTAATCTTACACAAATACCCAAGGCTGTGACAAAACAAATACCATCAAGTTTCATAAAATTATCAGCTAAATAGTCAGGAATAGACGTAATAGTTGATACATTTTCATTAGTAGATTGTAAAGTAGTTATGACTAATGATTTTGGAAATTCTTTCTGAATAATAAGGGCTTTTTCTATGCCTTTTTCAGTTACTGCTATGATGGCTATTTTTCTCATTTATTTTGTTCAGCTGTGTGAATGCTAATTTTATTATGTTCGTTTACTTGAATAACAACGGTATTAATCGTGTTATTTAATTTTGAAAGCTCTTCTATAAATATATGTGTGCTACTTTCTTTTACGGCATTGGTTACTATTCGTACAGATGAATTTAATTGATGAATTAAATGAATTAACTCTTTTAATCTTCCTCCGTGCCCCCCAATAAATACTACATCAGGAATTTCAAAACCTTTTAAATTGAGGTTAAAAAAATCGTCAATAATAATGGCAATACCAGGTGTAGAAAATCGCTCTGTATTTTGCTGGATAATATCAGTACATTCTGTTCTTTTTTCGAAAGCAATGATTTTTAAATGCGGAAAATGTTGTTTGGCTTCAATTGCTACAGATCCTGTACAAGAACCTATATCCCAAAAAACTGCTTTACTTTGTAATTGTAATGCATTAATGGTACTTAATCGGATGGGCATTTTGGTAATCATATTTGCTCGATTCCTTAATGGTATAAAAGAAGCATCCGGAATACCAAAAGGTTTATCTTTTGTTACTGTCTGTTTTAATAATACACAGTTTAAGTTATCATGTGTTTTATTTGAACAAGTGACTAAATTTAGTTGTTCAATATGTTCTTCATTTCCGTCTAAAGCTTCACCAATGGTTATCGAATAATTATCGAATCCATATTGCAACATGCGCTTAGCAATTTCGGAAGGTGTTTTTTTATTGTCTGTTAATATGCCAATTAATTCATTTCTGTTAATTAAAGCTTCATCTAAAGCCGACCAATCTCTACCATGAACAGATACCGATTTTAATGTATTGTAGTTTGTTTGTGTTTTATGACATAGCAACTGAATGCTATTGAAATAAGGAAATGCTTTTAATTTAGCATCAGGTAATAAACGCTGTAAGGTATTTCCGAAACCATAGAAAAAAGGATCTCCAGAAGCAAAAACTACAATAGAAGTATCAAACGTGTTGTATTGTTCAATAAGTTCCCCCATTTTACCTGAGATTTCAATCCAAGTATGATTTTTAGGTAAGTATGATCTTACCAATTTGTAATGACGTTTTCCTCCAGAGAAAACTATTGATTCATGGATTAGCTCCAAGACATCATCATTCCATTTTGGAAAAGGATGATTGCTAATTCCAATCAAATAAAAATTGATATGTTGTTTCTTTAAAATCATTTGTTAATAAGAATCTTTAATAACAACATCGTTTATATTCTTACGTTTTTCCCATTGTAAACGTTCTAATTCTGGGTTTTCATAGAATTTATCTACGTGTCCTAAGCACAAGTAGCCTATTAGTTGCCTGTCTTCAGGAGCATTTAAAATGGTTTTAATTTTGTTAGGGTCTAAAATACTCACCCAACCTAATCCTACATTTAAAGCTCTTGCCATTAGCCACATATTTTGAATGGCACAAACCACTGAATAAACACCAGCTTCTTTCATAGTAGTCTGCCCTAAAATTGGATGGACACTTGGTTTATAGAAAACAGCAATATTTAAAGCTGATTCTATAATACCTTCCAATTTTAATTGGGTATAGGCATCTGCTTTTTTTTCTTTAAAAAGTTGCTTTGCTTTTTCATTCTCTTCAAAAAAACTTCCTTTTATTTTATTTCTGATGTCTAAATCTTTAATAACTACAAATTCCCAAGGTTGAGAAAACCCAACAGAAGGTGCGTTTACTCCAGCAAATAGAATTTTATCTAAATCTTTTTGAACAATTGGTTTATCGATAAAACGATTCCCTCTCACATCTCTACGTGCAAGAATTATTTGTTCTAGTGTTTCTATATTTTCTGGAGTGAATTTATTCATCTTAAGATTTAAAATAGTTTGAAGCTTCCGGTAAAGTAAAAGAGGCATTTACAATAGCTGCGGCAACATTACTACCACCTCTGTTTCCTTCTATAATTACCCAATCGGTATTCTTAATTTGAGATAATTGTTCTTTTGATTCTAAAACATTTACAAAACCAACAGGTACACCAACTATACCAACTGGTTTAAATGTATCATTGTCTCTTAATTGTTCAACAATTTCGAATAAAGCTGTAGGTGCATTTCCAACAACATATAAAGCATTCGGATACTTTTCAATAGCTTTTCTAATTCCTGCTTGAGAACGTGTAATATTTGCTAATTTTGCTAATAATTGTGCGTCCTCATCATTTAATAAACAGTGAATTTGATTCCCGTACTCTTTAGTAAATGCCTTTGTAATCCCAGCTTTTACCATAGTAACATCAGTAACAATATCTCCTCCATTTTTAAGATGGTTATGCCAGTTTTCAATAGCATTTGGAGTTGCCGAATAATGGTTGAAATCTTCTAAAATCCCTGTAGTATGAATAACTCTCGTTATTGCCCATTTATCTGCAATAGAAAAGGGCAGTTCTTTAATATGGTCTGTAACAATTCTAAAGCTTTCTTGTTGAATTTCTTTACCTGTATGTGGTTTTCTGTTGAGGTAACCTCTTGGAGTAACTAAATAGTCTTTAAATCGATAGGTTTGTGAGTTTCCAATCATTACCAAACAAAACATATCTACATCTTCAGGATTAAATTCTCCTAAAGTGGTAATTTTTAGTTCTTCTTCTGGTCGTGTTACGTGTCTTATAATCGCAACAGGGGTAGATGCAGAACGTTCAGCTAAAAATATTTTTTGTAATCTACCTAACTGCCAATGTCTTTTTTTACTTTTAGGGTTGTATAAACTAGTTACAAAATCTCCCATTGCAGCAGCTTTAATTCTTTGCTCTATTTTATTCCAAGGCGTCATTAAATCAGACAAAGAAATACAGCAAAAATCGTGACCTAATGGTGCTCCTAATTTACTTCCTGCTGCTAAAAATGCAGAAACACCAGGTAGGGTTTCTAATTCAATATCATTATGATTTTCTTTCGACACTACTTCGTAAACAATGGCTGCCATTGCATAAATACTAGCATCTCCAGAACCAATAACCACCACAGATTTATCTTCTTTAGCTTTTTCAATTGCCTTATGAGCTCTTGCTTCTTCTTTCCCTAATGGCATTGAAATAAGTTCCGCATCTTCTTTAAAAAGTGATGCGCCAAATTGAAAATAATAATCGTAACCAATAACTACATCTGCTTTTTGTAAAGCATTTTTAACTACGGGTAACATATAATTGATATCTCCAGGTCCTAAGCCTGCTACGGTTATTTTCATTTGTTTATTTTTTTAATAATCATAAGAGAAAAATAAGGTGTTTCTCTTATACTGGCAGTACTCCAGTTATTCGTTATAAATTGTTGGTTCGTTCCTAAGCGTTCGGCATAAGTAACGTTATGTTTTTGAGTGTCGATTATTGCGGTAATTATATCAACAACCGATATAATTTTCATTAATACTACAGTGTCAAAATTAGCAATAGCCTCTTGTAGTTCTTCTTTAGTTTGTATACGAGGAATCACTACTACTTTTTCGTTTTGTAAACACAATGGTGTTTTACTTTCTGAAGCTAAATGCAAGTAGGAGCTAATACCCGGAATTAAATTGATACTTAAATTATGTGCTTGTATTTTTTCTAATAAATAAGAAAAAGAACTGTATGTACTAATATCACCTTCACTAACAATAGCAATTGATAATCCCAGCTTATAATCAATTAAAATTTGTTGAAACGTTGTTTCGTAAATAACCTTTGCCTGAACTCTTTCTAAATCCATTTTTAAGTAGAAACCTTCAAGCTTTTCTGAGTCTAAATCATATTGATTTAAAATAGACAACGAATAACTTGCCTTTCTACCGTCTTTAAATAACGAACCTGGATAATATATTTTATCTGCTTGTTGTAACGTTTTTAAGCCTTTTAGTGTAATCAAATCCGAATCACCAGGACCTAAGGAAACGCCATATATCTTACCATTTATCATATTCCTAAGCCTTTTTTAATTTTAGTAAACACACTGTTTTTTTGTCCAACTTTTTCGTCTTCTTCAAACAAAACACCTTTTACACCTAAATGATGTCCAACTTGTTCTTTTCCTAGTTCTGATTCTACACCTACAATCTGTTTTCTGTATTTACACAATTGGCAGTTCATGTTTGCTGTACCGTTAATGGTTTCTTCTAAACGCTCATCAAAAGCTTTTAAAATTAACTCATCGCTTCCAAAGGCTTGGGTGTAAACATATTCGTTAGGAGACGTTGTATTAAAAGCACGAATCTCATTATAAATACGCTCTAAAAGAATGCCTGTAAAAAAGAAAAACGGAATAGCAATAGTGCGTTTAAATTCCATTTTACTTGTTAGTTCTAAACTCTTAGTAACGCTAGGATACGCAGTACCACTGTATGAAACTGTTGTAAAACCAAACCCCATTCCTTCTCCTAACATACATGCTAATTTGTGTACGTCAGAATTGGCATCGGTATCGGTTGTTCCTCTTCCTACCACCATTAAACAAACATCTTTTCGGTCAATTGATGGATGCTTACTTTCTTCTTCTAAAATTCTTTTTTGAGCCAATTCTAGTAAAAATGAATTAACACCAAGATGCTTTCCCATTTTTATGGTCAAATCATTGTAATAGCTTTGTATGGTGTTCATCTCATACGGAATGTCATTCTTTGCATGTGAACCTGCAAAAAGAATGATAGGCAATGCATAAATTTCACGTATGCCTTTTTGATACATACGCTCAATAGAAGCTTCATAAACAGGATGATTAAATTCTAAGAAACCATAATCTACTTCGTACGCTGTATAACGAGCTTGTAGCGCTTCAACCAATTCTTTAAAAGCAGCTGTTCCTGTTTTGGTTCTACTACCGTGACCACAAAGTAAAATTCCTTTTTTCATCGTTTTTAATTAATTGGTTTTACACCTATTAAAAATACTACTGGCATTTGTAGCTCTTGTTTTTTTATATCGCCCTCTATTTTTCCTAATGTTGATGAAAGCAACACCTCATTTTCTCTTGAAACATTAGAAATTGCATTGATTGGAATATCTGAATTCTTACAAACCTCTATTAGTTTAGGTATGATTCTATCTAAACTTTTCAAGCCCATATAAAGCGCCAACGTATTACCTGCATTCAACATTTCTGCAATTCCTTTCAATTGTGCAGTTGAGTAATCGGCAGTATGTGCTGTACAAATTAAAATGGCATTAGATTGTCTTCTTTCTGTAATAGGAATGTTAACTGTACTAGCTGCTGCTAAGGCAGCGGAAATTCCAGGAACAACAGTGAACGGTAATTTGTGTTTCTTTAAAAAACGTACTTCTTCGGCTGCTCTACCATAAATATATGGGTCTCCCGATTTTATGCGAACTACTTTAGTACCCTGCTCGCAATGTGTTTTCATTAATTGATTAATGTTGTTCTGACGCGTTTCTTGATCCTCTTTATCACCATATTTTCGACCTACATAAATACGTTTTGCTTGTATGTTGATATCTAATATTTCATCAGAAATTAAATTATCATGCAAAATAACTTCAGCATTTTGAATCGCTTCAAAAGCTTTCAATGTTAATAATTTTTTATTACCAGGTCCTGCTCCAGCAATAGCAATTTCTGGTAAGTGTTCTTTCGTGAAAATCCATTCGGGATTTGAAAACTGGTATTTATAATTAAGTAGAGATTTCGATTTTGAATTATCTACTATTTTAAAATTTTCTTGTGTTGCTTTTTCAAAAACAGGAGCTGGCAAACCTAATTTGATTGCTGCGTTTTCATAAAAAGCTTTCCGTTTAGGGTGCACATTTGCACAACCATTTATAATTTTACCAAAACAATTTTGTTTTAAAATGGCTTCAATTAAACCAATAACATCTTTTTGATGAATTAGATTTACCGGTACATTAGGACTTTTTAATTGCTTTTTATTTGCTAAAAATCTTCCGGGATGACGTTTAGGTCCAATTAATCCTGCTAAACGTAAAATAGTTAAGTTGCTACCAAAATGTTCTTGCAATAATTGCTCTGCTTTAATTAACGCACAGCCTGATGCTTTTTCGGGAGTACAATTTACAGTTTCATTTATCAGACTATTTGTGTTTTGATACACAGATGTAGAGCTTACAAAAATCACCTTTGTAGCTTTAGGTGTATGCTTTATAATTTGCTCTATTTGAAGCGGATGTATTCTTTCTATATTATCTATTCTCTTTGGCGGGAAATTGATAATAAGCACTGCTGTTTCATTTATAAAAGACTCCCAATCTCCAATAATAGTATTAGGTTCAACTTTAATTCTAGTAGTAAGAAAAGGATATTTAGATAGTGTTCTTAACTTATCTAGTGCAGAAGTACTTCCATTAATTGAATAGCCACTTTTTTGAAGTTGCAATGCCAATGGTAGCCCTAACCAGCCTAAACCTAATATAGATATATGTTGTTTGCTCATAATGATATTAAATATTGACTTTCGTTTTGTAGCTGAATTTTAGTACAATATTTCCAAGCTTTATTTTCTATAGAATCGAATTCAATTTTTCCTAGCGTTTCTCCAAATTTATTTTTAAAACGAATACCTGATTGTTGTGATTCCTTTTGATAAAAATATTCTGTACTAGAAATTTTTAATTGTTGTAATTCCATATTTTCTTTTGGAACAGCAGCAATAGTTAATGGAATACAATCTGTTTTGGTAAACAATTCAAGTGTATGTGGTTTTGAATATTCTATGTTCTCTATTTCTTTAAAAGAAATAGGTTGTTTATTAGACATCTGAAGTGTTACACCTATTGGTTTTTCTAATAAGTATAAGAATAATGGATACAAGTATTGGTCTGAACTAAAACCTTTGGTGATAAAACACTCCCCTAATTCCTTATCGTCTTTTAATTCAAAAGGTTTAGGTTTTATAGGTGTTCTTTCCTTATCAGAAACTTGTTGTTTCCATCCTTTTTGATACAATAATTCTGTTTCAATAGGAAGTTCATTATTAAGATGTCCTTTAACAATAGGAGTGATTTTTTCTGGTGTTAATTCTTTATACCAAAACTCTCCTGGGTGTACGATACAGGTAGGAGCATCTTCACATCTTCCATTACATCTCGTTTTAATGGTATGCGTATTATTCCATTGCTCATTGTTTCGTAAATAAGCTCTTGCAGTTCTTATCACTTTTTCTCCTCCTGCTTTTTGACAAGAACCCCCATCACAAAAGAAAAAAGTATGCGTTGTATTGGCAATGTTTTTACCCATGATTTAAAAGAAATATGTTAAACTTAATTTTGTTGAAAATGGTGTTCCTGGCGTGAAATGGATATCATCTACTGGTTGAGGTTCTCCTTGTAATTGTGAAGAATCATAAAATACTGCTTCTCTCCATTCGTTATCGAATAGGTTCTCTACAGATAAGCCTATTTGATATTTTGAAGCCGTATAATTAACTACAAAATCTGTAATAAAATAATCTTGAGCAATTACAAATTCATCTTCAATTAATGGTCGTTCTCCTAAATAACGATAACGTAATGAAGCTTTAATTCCGTTTTGTAAACGTAATGTAGCTCCACCAGTTGACGTAAATCTAGGTGCACTTGGAATTTTATTTTCCGATTTTGGAGTGTCTAATAAAGTTCCGAAACTATAATTTAAATCTGTATCTAACCAAAAGTACGGTAGTGGTTGGTATCTAAAAGATGCCTCACTTCCTAATCGTCTTGATCTACCCTTATTTTCATATTCAAAACCATCAGATACAAATACAAATTCAGCATCACTTTGTAAATAAAAAGCTGCAAGGTTACCCACAAATTTTTCTCCAATTTTGAATTCAGTACCTACATCATATCCGATAGCTTTTGGTAACGGACTTATATCTTTATTAGTTACTGCTGCATTGGTATAATTTGAATGAAACCCCGAACTTGCTTTTGCATACAATTGAAGGTTTTCAGAGGCATCGTAAAATATACTCACTTTAGGGCTTAATCTGAATGCTGTCGTACTCCCATATTGAGCCGTTGGAAATATTTCTTTTAAATTGAAATCGAAAAAATCTCCTCTAATACCTGCCAAAACAGTAAGTTTAGGAGCTATTTGAATTCTTTCTTTTAAAAATAATCCATAGTTTGTTTCTTTAATCTTAAATCTATTTACAACTTCTCGTAAGGTTCTTCCAATATTATTATTCAATCCAATATTGTTATCATTATGTTCTACAGACCAACCAAAAGTTGTCGTGCTATTTGGTATCTCTAATAAATTTTTTATTGAAACATTTCCTTTATATGCGTATATATTACGATCTTCCTGTTGATGAATCATATCTCCATTAATAGGATCGTTTTGAAAGAATGAAAAATTAGAAAACAAATTATATTTGTTAGACACATAATACAATTGATTTGTAAGATGTATTTTATCTGAAAGCTCAGAATTTAATTGTGTATTTATGTGAATTCTTTTAGTATCTCCACCTTCTTTATCGTCAATAGCGCCGTACTTAGTTAAAGAACCGTTATTAACTGCTCGTAAAGGAATTTGCCCTGAAGCATTCCAGTCACTATGAAAAGTGGATATTGATGTTTTTAATTCGTCTTTATCAGAAAGTGAAATAGTATATTTTGTAAAAGTGTTTAACCGTCTAAGGTTTTGACTACTTTCAAAAAAACTATTATTATATGTTCCTTCAATAGCGATATAAGCACTTTCGTTATTTTTAGTTAAAAAATTATTTTTATCTAAAAGAGAAACCATTGCTAAGGCTCTTACAAAATCATATTGACCATATTCTAATTTCACCAAATTACGATGCAATATATCTTTTGAAGTAAATTTAGCAGCACCAGAAACAGCAAAATTGCCTAATGAAACTTCATGTGGCCCTTTATAATAATCAGCTGTTTGAATCGTTTCTGGAATTAGAAAGTGTAAATCAGCATAGCCTTGCCCATGCCCATGAGAGCTTAAATTAATACCAATATCATCTACCAATACTGCAAAATCAGTTCCGTGATCATTATCGAACCCTCTAAGAAATATTTGTTCTGCTTTTCCGCCACCTGCATGCTGTGCAATAAATAAGCCTGGAACAGTTTTTAAAAAATCCTGCGCACTGCTTATAGGTCTTAACTGTAAGGAAATTTTAGATACTTTTTGAATACCTAATGTTTTTTCATATCTAGAATTAATGACTATTTCAGAAAGTTGTGTAGTTTCTTTTTCTAGAAGAACATTTAAGTTTGTAATCTCTTTTTTAAGAACTATTGTTTTCTGGAAATACCCAGGTAAAACGAAAGTTAATTTTATTGGAAAACTTTCTATAGCTATAGAAAATTCACCTACATCATTGGTAATACCTAACAGTTTTTTATTGGTTGTTTGAATACGCACTTGTGCAATTCTTAACGGGGTTTCTACATCAGTTACTTTACCATTAATCGTTTTGTTTTGCGCAAATATGGATAGTGAAAAACACATCATCCATAAACTGCATAAAATCGTTTTTTTGTACATTTAAAAAAAGAAAATAAGCAGGTAGGGGAAAGAAAATATGAGATAAACATAATTTTCTAACTCTTTACCCGAGAGTTAATAATATAAATTAATGTATTGATGGCAGGTCTCCTGACTTAGCTTAGCTTTCATTTACCTTCCCGTTTTCACAGTGGTTTTTGTTAATGAAGCCTTTAAATAAGCTTTACAGTTGCGGGAACAGTTTTGGATTTACACCAAATTCCCTTTTAATTCTATATTCTTAATTAAAAGAATAAGAAACCAAATACAGCGCGAATGTATAGATAATTTTTGAATTACAAGATGGATTCTAAAATGAATCTTTTTCTTTTTAAAGGAGAGGTTTTAGGTAGGATTATAATTTCAAACCCTTTTTTTTCATATTGTTCTAAAAGAGATTTTTCTAATTTCAAGCAATAATCAAACTCTTGTAATCTTTGCCCGTCTTGGCAATAAATATCAAACCAAGTTGGCGCAAAAAACACCGTTTTATGATACATTTCCTGATAAGGAAAATCACGTAGGTAGTCAGGAATTATTTTGTTTTCTACCGCCAAGTAAGCTTCTAAATCTAATAATGATCTGTCACAAACTTGAGCTTGACTATTTAACAACTCTTGATTTGTTAGCCTGAATACCAAGTCAGTAAAGCGATTTATATCACCCCAAGGTATTCCATTTCTGTTATTTTTTTGTTCTTCAATAATAACTTTCCTAGAAACTTCATTCATACAAGGAATAGTACTTTTTAGAAGATTTATCAATGTGGTTTTTCCTGTACCAGGAGCCCCAGTAATAATGTGTTTCTTTTGAAAGCTATGCATATTTAAATAATACTAACAACCCAATAATTAAGAAGCAAAAGACAATACTTACCGTGTAATTAATTTGGTGAGCTGTTTTAATTTCTTCGTGTTCAATTTTTCGATTGTTATTTCCAATAAAAGGTTTTTCTACTAACTTACCGTGATAATAATTTGGGCCTCCAAATTGACAATTTAAAAGATACGCCAAGGCAGCTTCAGGATACCCTGCATTCGGGCTACTATGTTTTTTTCCTTCTTTAAAAACAAAAGAGATTCCGCTTATTTTAAATTGCACAACTAACATTAATACCGCTGTAATTCGAGCAGGAATATAATTAGCAACATCATCTAACCTTGCTGCAAATTTTCCAAACCAGATATACCGATCATTTTTATAGCCAATCATAGAATCTAAGGTATTGATCATTTTATAGGCCATTGCCCCAGGAACACCCAAAATTAAAAAATAAAACAGTGGAGCTATAACACCGTCACTTAAATTTTCAGACATGGTTTCGAAAGTAGCTATTCTAATTTGTTGTTCGTTTAAGTTATTGGTTTCTCGACCTACAATCCAAGACAAACGTTTTCTACCCGCTTCTAAGCCCTCATTTTTAAGGGTGTTAAAAACGGCATAGCCTTCTTTTACCAATGTTTTATTGGCTAGACAGTAAAATAATATAAGTATTGAAAAAATGATGGCTGAAATTTTAAAATCAGATGCATTTAGCCACTTAATAAAAAAATAAGGTGTCGTAAAAGAAATACTAACTAAAAAAACAGTTAAAAAAGCACCTTTTAAAAGCTTATAATTACCTTTGTTAAGTAGTTTTTCGCCAAAAGAAATACTATTACCAAATAGTACAATAAGATGCGGTAATTTTTTAGGGTCCCCCAAAAGTAAATCCAAACTAAAAGCAACAATCACTATGTAAATAGAATTTAAATCCATTTTGCTAAAGCTTTAATTAAGATGCGGTTAGCTTCTTTACTTTGTGTAGCAAGTCGAATATATTCCCCTTCTAATCCCTTAAAGTTAGTAGCATCTCTAATCAGAATTTGATGCTTTTCTATTAAATATTCTTTTAATTCTTTTGCTGATGTATGTAGTAATTCAACTAAAAAATAAGAAGTATTGCTTTCACAAACTTTTATGCCTTTTAGCTGGGCAAGCTCTTTCATAAAGGTCGTAGTTTCTTCTAATAATAATGAAGCGTTAAATTGAAGTGCTTCGTAATTGTTAAAAATAAACTCACCTGCTTTTATGGCTAATAAATTAACACTCCAAGGCATTTTTAGCTGTAAAAGCGCCGTTATGTTTTTTGAATTTGTAACAATATAGCCCAAGCGCAACCCAGGAATTGTGAATGTTTTAGTTAATGAGCGAACAACAATTAAATTTTTATAAGTGCTCGTTAATGCAGTAATTGATGTTAAGTTGTTGGTAAATTCTATATAAGCCTCATCAATAACAAAAGTGGTCGTTGGTTTTTGTTTAAAAAGAAGTTCTAGTTCTTTTTTAGAAAAAATACTACCAGTAGGGTTGTTAGGGTTGCATATAAATAGTAGATCTGCGTTGGTGTTTTTTATTTCATCGTTAGAAATCAATTCATATTTTAACTTAAAAATTTTACAAGCATCTTCATATTCAGAAAAAGTAGGCGCTACAATAGCTGCTTTTTTAGCTGAAAATAACTGCGCTATTAAATAAAAAGCTTCTGTTGCTCCGTTGGTAAACAAAAATTGATTGCTATGAAGCTGAAACTTGTTAGCCGCCAATTCATTCAGTTCATTGGCAATAGGCGAGGGGTAACTTTCAATTTTTGTAACGTTCCTCGAAATTTCATCGAGTAACGGTTTTGGGCATCCCTTATAATATACGTTAGAGCTAAAGTTGTGTTTAATTTTTCCCTCCACTAAATGAAGATCATCACCATGTCCGTTTAACATTCTTGTGCGCTATTTTTTATGATGGTTTCCATGTCTAAATTTTCAGCAATCCAATCGGCTAATTTATCAAATTGTGCCGCTTTAAAAGCTTTATAATTCAGCGCTTTTGCATTCGGGAATTTTAATTGCAGTAATTCGGTTACTATTTCTTCATTGTCAAAAATACCATGTAGGTAGGTTCCCCAACTTTTATTTCCATCAAAATAACCCTCTTCTTTATTATTAATAAGATTCAAATGTTTGTTTTTAGGCACAATCGTTTCTCCCATATGAATTTCGTAGCCTTCACAAGTTTGTTCAAAGTCTTTAAACTTAAAATTACGCTGTACCGTTTGTTTTGTTTTTGTTAGGGTGGTTTCAATAATAAATATACCCAAACCAGGTTCTTCTTTATTCGTACTTTCTACCGAAAACGGATCTTTAATCGCATTACCTAACATTTGATAGCCTCCACAAATTCCGATAATAGGAATGTTCGCATATTGTTTTTTAATAACACTATCTAATCCGTCATTTTTTAAAGCGATTAAGTCTTCAATCGTATTTTTTGTACCCGGAATAATTAGTACATCTGCTTTGTTTAGTTCTTCTGCGTTTCTGGTAAAATATAAATTGATAAGTGGTTCTTGTTCCAATGCCTGAAAATCGGTGTAATTAGACATATAATGGAGTTTTACTACCGCTATATTTAATTCATTTTCAACCGCCGTTGTTCCTCGTTGGTTTAAAGCAACGGAATCTTCTTCTTCAATTACAATATCTTTTGCATAGGGTAAAATACCCAAAACAGGAATCTTAGTCAGTTCTTCTAGTTTCTTTTTTCCATCAATAAATAAAGCTGCATCGCCTCTAAACTTATTAATAATTATTCCTTTTACTAATTTTCGTTCCCAATCTTCTAACAATTCAATAGTACCATACACACTACCAAAAACGCCGCCTTTATCTATATCAGCTACTAAATATACGCAGGCATTGGCAGCAGCTGCCATTCGCATATTTACAATGTCTCTATGCTTTAAGTTTAGTTCGCTAATGCTTCCAGCACCTTCCATTACAATAGGGTTGTGCTTTGCCGCTAATTGATGAAACGATTTTTTAGCTTCCTCAAAAAGCTGCTTTTTATTGTCTCCTAAAAAATATTCTTTCGCCGTTTGGTCGCCAATTGGTTTTCCATGTAATACAATTTGCGATTTATTTACCGACGATGGTTTTAATAAAATAGGGTTCATTTCTACCGTTGGCGGAATGCCACATGCCTCTGCTTGTACGGCTTGGGCTCTTCCTATTTCCAAATTATCGGGCGTAGAAAAACTATTTAGCGACATGTTTTGGGCTTTAAACGGAGCAGGTGTATATCCTTTCTGTTTAAGCCATCTACAAATTCCTGTGGTTATCCAGCTCTTTCCAACATCCGATCCAGTGCCAACTAACATGATAGGTTGTAGTTTTTGCATTCTAGTTTATTTTTTAGAAAAACAAAAATATTGAATTATATATACTTTGTGTGGGGTTAGTGATAAAGTTTATTAGAAATTATATTTAAACCGTAAATAAATAAACAACAAGTTTTTATCAAAAAACAGGAAACTTAATAGACTATTTTATCTCTCCTGCTCTTATTAATGATCAGCCCAACTTGATGAAAAACAATTAATCACAAAAACATTCTGTACAAAATAGCACAAAAGGAAAATATAATTACTTCCCGATACAAAAATTCCCAAAAATATGGCCAAGAATATCTTTATCTAAATCGTATTCACCAGTGATATCTCCTAAATAACGTAAACATTCACGAATATCGATAGAAAATAAATCAGTAGTAATACCTAAGTCAATACCATTTTGTACTTCCATGATACTCTCTAAAGCTTTTGATAACGCTTCAAAATGTCTGGAATTTGTAACTACTGTTTCGTTATTACTTAAAGCTCCTGTATTTACTAATGACGTTAACTCTTGCTTTAACTCATCAATACCAACTTGCTGCTTTGCAATTAATGGCAATAAACTAGGAATAACAGCTTTTAAATTATCTAATTCTGATGTACTTAGTTTGTCTACTTTATTCCCTATAGTTAACAGGCGTTTATTTGGGAATTTAATTGTGATTTTTTCTATTTCACTTTGAATAGTATGTATAGATTCTTGAGCTTTAGAAGCATCAATTAAAAATAAAATTAATTGCGCATTCTCAGCTTTTTCATACGCTATTTTAATACCAATATTTTCTACTATATCTTCCGTTTTTCGAATACCAGCAGTATCAATAAATCTAAAAGCTACGCCATCTATTATAATTTCATCTTCAATGGCATCTCTTGTAGTTCCTGCAATTTCAGATACAATTGCGCGTTCCTCATTTAACAAAGAATTTAATAAGGTTGATTTACCAACATTTGGCTCCCCTATTATCGCTACAGGAATCCCATTTTTCATTGCGTTACCAAAAGCAAAAGAATCTATCAATCGTTTTAACACAAATGAAATTTTAGCGACTAACTCCTTGAATTTTGTTCTATCAGCAAATTCCACATCTTCACCAGAAAAATCAAGTTCCAATTCTATTAATGCAGCAAAATCTAATAACTGAATGCGCAATTCTTTCAACTCATTAGTAATTCCTCCACGCATTTGTTGAATAGCCATTTGATGTGATGCAGCAGAATTAGAAGCAATAACATCGGCTACAGCCTCAGCTTGGCTTAAATCCATCTTGCCGTTTAAAAAAGCACGCATGGTAAACTCACCATTATTTGCCATTCTACACCCTTTACTTAAAAAAAGCTGAATAATTTCTTGTTGAATAAAAACAGAACCATGGCATGAAATTTCCACAACATTTTCTCCTGTATATGAGCGTGGGTTTTTAAAAATAGAAACTAATACTTCATCCACAATATTATCACCATTTACAATATGCCCTAGATGAATCGTATGCGTTGCCTGCTCTAATAAAAGTTTATTTTTTATCACAGATTTGAAACAACTATTAGCAATAGTGATTGCCTTTTCACCAGACAGACGAATAACAGAAATAGCTCCAACTCCCGACGGAGTAGCCAATGCAACAATAGTATCTTGAGAAATCATGACAATTAATTTTAAGCAAAAATAAGTCAAAAAAAAACCAATCTCTCTGAAGGAATGGCAATTTTATAAAAACTTAAAAACCAATAGTAATATTAACAGAGAATCGTAACCCCTCATTTCCTTTAAAAGCTTGTAATTCTGCTTTTATTAAATCTGCAGTTTGTAACCAAAACCCTCCTCCAAAATCAGTATGCAATTGAGAAGACACTTCATTTTCTTGCCAAACTCTTCCTGCATCAAAACCACCTAAGACTCCAAATTTAAGTGGTAATACTTCAGACTTTAATTCTTTTATATGCCATTTTAAGTTTGTACTTGTATAAAATAACGTTTGCCCAGTAAAACGTTGATTCCTGTATCCTCTTAAGCCTGTATTACCTCCTAAATTAGCAGCTTGAAAAAATGGTATCTCTGAACCGAAAATATGCTTATATGCAATAGTTGCATCTAAAGTTATTTTGTTCCCATACATTGGATGAGACAAATATAGGCTAGGATGTAATGCTACATTCGTTTTACTAAATTCACTGACATTAGCCGAGATTTTTAATTCCACTTTAGGCAAAACAATTAAATCTTCTAATAATGATAACGAAACATCTTTATATTCATAAGCTCCAGATATCCCAACATAATTTTTTCGATCAAAAAAATCAGTTGAAGGAAAAAATAAGGTTTCAGAAGTTACAAATCTATCTTCCGTTCTATCAATTTTCACACTTTCAAAAAACAAATTAGCTGAAATATCAAAATTCTTATTCTTTTTCAATAACCCTAATTTAGCATCAAAAGTTGACATTCTAATACGATTATAATCTAATTTTAAATTGTCATCTAAATTTGGTGTCTCATTTCCAAAACCGAAGAAGTTCGTACTGTAATTCGAACTTTGAAAACCTAATTCACCAAAGGCATTAAAACCTTTATACACATTAGCTTTTTCACCATAATACCCAAGTTTAAAACCTAATGTTCCTAAATATAAATTAGCTGACACTTCATGTAACGTATTGAATGGATTTTGATCAAAACCTAAAACTTTATACTCATCTAAAATCCCTAAAAACAAACCATCATCAGGGTTAGCTCCAAATTTAGGTTTTATTGTATTTACCCGATGCTTATATTTTTCACCTTGATATGTGGTAATATATTTTTCTTCGGATAAATGCAACTTAGCTTTATCTTTTTCCACTATAAATGTTTGATATTTATTATCTATAATTTCAACTTTATCTCCATTTTGAATTTCATATTTATCAGAATTACTTCCGCCAATTAACTTCAGTGAAATACTTTTTTCATTCTCTCCAGACACCTCAAAATAATCGTTCCCTTTTAGTCCATACACCCATATTTCATTGGTATCAATTGATGAAAAATTATAGCTTTCTATCGGAGTATTTTTACCATCCTTTTCATTATATATTTTTACCAATACACCACCTTCCCTCCTAGTTACATCAATCAAGTTATTTTCATCAGTAGCAACAACAATCTTATTCGGTGAAATTAAGTTGTAATACTCAGTAGCTATCCCTTCTAAATTTAATATCCTCTCTTTTAAAATTGAAATCAGTTTTTCAGTTTTTACGGATAATATTCCTTTTGGTAATCCTTTTACTAATTCCTTGATTACTTTATCATTCAACAAATACTTAATAGCTTCTATTTCTTTTTCCCATTGTTGATAAGGTAAAGCGCTCAAAATATTCACATCAAATCCTATAAAATTCTGACTACTTTTTTTTATGTTTTTTATCCTATTTGAATAAACATCAATGTGTTTGTATGATTTAACTAGTTTAGTAATTAATTTATATGTTCCATCAAAATTCATGTATTGATTTTGATACGAGTTTAAATAAGGTACTATTTTTTGCTCAGTAGTTTTTTTCCAAACATACATTTCTGGTTCCGTATTAAAACTTCCAATGACAAAACTCAATAATCTAAATCGTAAATAAGCCCTCTTATCAATTTGAATCTCTTCATTTTTATGCAATAACCCTAACATCTCTTTTGTAGGAATCAATTGATCATCAGATACTATTAATTGATGTAATTGGTCATTATTTGAAACTAAAACCGGATTATTTGTTTGTAAATTTAGTTTCGAAGCTAATTTGGAAGTTATACAACTTGAGAAAGGATACGAAAACTGTTCTATTTCTCTCAATGATTTTTCCAACTCAGTCCCTTTTACCTCAGATATAGTATATGATTTATCTAATTGAGTTTGTTTTAATAAATTTTCAATAGATTGAGCAATTGGTACTAATCGTTCATTATCTTCTATAGAATCATAAACAGGAACATGAATATTTCTATAAAATAAATCGCTATAACTTATTGATACAGGATTAGAAAAAACTTTATTTGAGTCTTTTTTATATACAGATATCCAGACAGAATCTGTATTTTTTGATTGACTAAACCCGAAAACTGAACAAAAAAGAAGCATCCAAAACGTAAAAACTTTGCTTTTAGACTTGTTTTCGCCCATTAATAGTTCTTTTTTTTTATTTTTTTTTTGAGGCAACCTTTTTCTTTTCAATGGGTTAGTAATTCTTTTAAATTTTAATTTTAAAATCTTTTGCACAGTCTAAAAACAGTGTTATATTTGCAACCGCATTAACAAATGCAAAAGGGGGAGATTCCAGAGCGGCCAAACGGGGCGGACTGTAACTCCGCTGTCTTTCGACTTCGTAGGTTCGAATCCTACTCTCCCCACAAAAGCTTCAAGTTCACTTGAAGCTTTTTTTATTTATATCTTTTTCATTTTCATTAATGCAAATAGCACAATAATAGGAACTCCTATAAGCCCTGTCATTATTGGGTTATTCAATACATATTGAGTGCCTAGAAGCAGAGTTAACAAATACCCGCCTATTGCTCCTCCAAAATGAGCTGTATGCCCTATATTTCCAATACTTTTTTTCATACCATAAATGGAATAAAACAAATACCCAATACCAAATAACCAACCTGGAATAAAAAAATTAATAGTCATCATTGGCTCAAAAAGTATTGCTGAAAACAAAATTCCTGTCACTGCTCCACTTGCTCCTATAGCGCTATAGTGAGGTTCGTTTTTATGGAAATATAACGACAATAAACTTCCTGATAATAAACTAACAATATATATTAATATGAAATGATACCCGCCCAAATACGCTATTACTATTGGACCAAAGAAAAATAAGGTAACCATATTAAATAACAAATGTTGCATATCAGCATGCAGAAATCCTGAACTAATGTTTCTATATTGTTCTCCAGCTTTAACAGCCCCAACGTTAAATTTAAATTTCTCAAAAAAAGTATAATCCTTAAAACCCTTATAGGATATTAATCCATTTAAAGCGATAATAATAAGTAAGTAAGTATTTAATGAGCCCATAGATTTATGTTTAATACTTTTTTAACGACCAATAATTAATTAAATTATCTTAAAAGCCATTAAATAGTTAATTTGGTATAACTTCAAAACTACATAATTTTATTTTAGTTCTTCCTCTTAGAAATATATTATATTTGTCAAAATTTACAATACAAATGCACTTATTAGTCTATATACTTGTTTTCCCTATTCTTTGGATAATATCTATCCTACCATTCAGAATCTTCTACCTGTTTTCTGATCTAGCCTACATTCTTGTCTACTATATAATTGGCTATAGAAAAAAAGTAGTGTATGAAAACTTAAAACTAGTATTTCCTGAGAGACCAGAAAAAGAATTACTTGCTATAAGGAAGAAGTTTTATAAGCATATGTGTGACATGTTTTTAGAGATGATAAAAACAATGTCTATGTCAGAAAAAGAAATGAGAAAACGTTTTCAGATAACAAACATTCCTTATGTACAAAAGTTAGAAAAACGTAAAAACATTATGGTTATGGCTTCCCATTATGCAAGTTGGGAATGGGGAATCATTTTACAAAAAGATATTGAAGCAACTGCATTTGGTGTTTATAAAAAAATAAAAAACCCATATTTTGATAAATTGGTTCGTGATATTAGGGCTAAATACAATTCAGTATTAATAAATACTAAAGAAACAATCCCTACTGTTTTAGGTAATCATAGGAAAGGAGTAAAAGCATTGTATGGTTTTGTGAGTGATCAATCACCCAAACTAGATAAAGCTAATCATTGGGTGGATTTTATGAATATTAATGTTCCTGCTTTTACAGGAGCAGAAATGCTGTCAAAAAAATGTGATTTAGCAGTTTGTTATTTTAAAATAGAAAAACTAAAAAGAGGGTATTATAAAGCTACCTATGTTCCTTTAGCAGAAAACCCTAAGGATTTTAACAACTTTGAAATCACTGATTTATTTTTAAAAGAAGTAGAAAAACAATTATATGAGGCACCTGAATATTATTTATGGACTCATAAACGATGGAAACACAGAGGAAAAAACCCTAATCAACAAGGAAAAACTACTTGATATGAAAAAGTATATTGCTGAATTGATTGGTACATTTACACTTGTGTTTTGTGGTTGTGGTGCTATTGTTACCAATGAATTTTCTCAAGGAACGGTAACCCATTCAGGTATTGCACTAACTTTTGGGCTAGCTGTAATGTCATTAATTTATGCATTTGGAGAAGTTTCTGGAGCCCATTTTAATCCAGCTGTAACTATTGCTTTTACTTATGCTAAAAAATTCCCATTAAAAGAAGTTCCTAAATACCTTCTTGCACAATGTTTAGGTGCAATTATAGCAGCAATCCTATTATTAATATTATTCCCTGAAAATGAATTTTTAGGAACTACATTACCAAAAATAGATGTTTGGCGTGTATTTTTATTTGAAGTAATTCTTACATTTTTCTTGATGTTAATTATCATAAATGTTTCTACTGGATCAAAAGAATCTGGTATAATGGCAGGTATTGCCATTGGTGGAGTAGTTTGGTTTGAAGCTCAATTTGCTGGACCAATAACAGGCGCTTCAATGAACCCTGCAAGATCTATAGGACCAGCATTAGTTTCTGGACATTTAGAACATTTATGGTTATATATCCTTGCTCCAATTATCGGAGCAATACTTGCTGTGATGAGCTGCAAATTAGTTAAAGACGAACAATGTTGCGAAAACGACTGCTAGAATCCTAACTTGACTAGCAATGCATAATTTAATATACTTCTGTAATTATGTACACTTCCTAATACATTTTTAGTAGCTTTACTATTCAAGTAACCAAATACAATATAGTTACAAGAAAAAATTAAAGCATGAAATGGTTCTTACTCATATGTACCTACTTTTTATGTACTCCTTATAGTTTTTCTCAAAGAATTAAAAAGGATAGGATATTTCTATATTATAAAACAGAAAATTATAAACTATCTATTGAACAAAAAAAAGAGATTACTAATTTTATACAGTATTATAAAGATACTAAGATTCATAAAATTGTAATAATTGGTTCAACCGATTTTATGGGGGCCAGTAATTACAATTTAAATCTGTCTAAAAAAAGAGCCCTTAAAGTTTCTAACTTTATAAAAATGGACAATGACATTAAAACTCAAATAAAATTTTTAGGAGAGCAAGAAAACCCATATAACTACATACCAAATCAAGGAATTTATCTTCATAGAAGAACTACCATAATTTGTGAATATATATTACCTAAGTCAAAATCGCCAAAGCCAAATTATAAACGCACAAAACAAGGTACTCATTTAAATAAAATTACGACAATTGAAAAGAACAATAGATTCATATTAAGAAATATTAACTTTCTATACGGAAAAGCCATCCTTACTAAATCTTCAATCCCTGAATTAAATAATTTGTCGCAAATTATGAGAAAAAACCCAAAGCTCATAATTGCACTAGAAGGTCATGTTTGTTGCGGTACAAGTAAGTTAACGGAATATGACATTAATAAATATAAACATATAACCCTATCTAGTAAGAGAGCAAAGAAAATTTATGATTACCTTTTATCAAAAGGAATAGATTCTACTAGACTCAGTTATAAAGGTTATGAATTTACCAAGCCACTGTATTATCCTGAAGCAAATAAACGACACAAATATTTAAACAGGAGAGTCGAAATAAAAATTATGGCTAATTAAAAAAGATACTTTACCTATTCTAACTATTGATTTATATTATAAGTAAAAAAAGCTACATTAATTAATATTTTCATCCATAATTAATCCAATATAAATTCCAAATATTATTCTAGCATAAGAAGAGGTTGCTTATATTTGCATTCAGAAAAATTGTCACTACAATGAAGATATCATACAACTGGTTAAAACAATTTATAAAAATAGATTGGAATGCAGAAAGAACTGGAGATTTACTAACCGATTTAGGTTTAGAAGTTGAAGGGTTAACCAATTATCAATCCATAAAAGGTGGTTTAGAAGGAATTGTTGTTGGACATGTACTTTCATGCGAACAACATACCAATGCAGATAAATTACGTGTTACTAAAGTTGATATTGGAACTGATGAGCCAGTACAAATAGTATGTGGTGCACCTAATGTTGCAACAGGTCAAAAAGTACCTGTAGCCACAATTGGTACTATTCTTTATGATAATGAAGGAAATGATTTTAAAATAAAAAAAGGGAAAATTCGCGGAGAAGAATCCTATGGAATGATCTGTGCTGAAGATGAACTAGGCTTAGGAAAGGGACACGATGGTATTATGGTACTTGATGAATCATTAAAACCTGGAACACCATGTGCTGAAGTATTTAATATAGAAAACGATCAAGTTTTTGAAATTGGTTTAACACCAAACCGTTCTGATGCTATGAGTCATTTTGGTACAGCACGTGATTTAAAAGCTGGTTTATTACAACAGGGACATAATTTAGAATTAATTTCTCCCTCAGTAAGTGACTTTCATATTGATAACAGGTCTTTAAAAATTGATGCAGAAGTTGAAGATAATAAACTCGCTCCAAGATATTGTGGTGTTACCATTTCAGGTATTAAAGTTTCAGACTCACCTGAATGGATTCAAAATAGATTAAAAGCAATTGGATTAACTCCTAAAAATAACATAGTTGATATAACAAACTATGTATTGCATGAATTAGGACAACCTTTACATGCATTTGATGCTTCAAAAGTTAAAGGAAATAAAATAAAAGTTAAATCATTACCTACAGGAACAAAGTTCACTACCCTAGACGGGATTGAACGTGAGTTACATGAAGATGATTTAATGATTTGTAATTCAGAAGATCCTATGTGTATTGCTGGTGTTTTAGGTGGTTTAGAATCTGGTGTTACTAAAGAAACAACTTCTATTTTTCTTGAAAGTGCATATTTTAATCCTATTACAATTAGAAAAACAGCTAAAAGACATGCATTAAATACTGATGCTTCTTTTAGATTCGAAAGAGGTATCGATCCTAATACTACTGAATACGCCTTAAAAAGAGCTGCGCTATTAATTACAGAAATTGCTGGTGGTGAAATCTCATCTGGTATTGAAGACTTGTATCCTAATAAAATTGAGGATTTTCAAGTATTCTTATCTTTTGAAACTACTACTAAGTTAATTGGCCAAGAGATCCCAAGAGAAACTATCAAAAGTATACTTACTTCATTAGATATAAAAGTAAATAGTGTAACTGAAGGTGGACTAGGATTAACAATACCTTCTTACAGAACAGATGTTCAGCGTGAAGCAGATATAATTGAAGAGATCTTAAGAGTATACGGATATAATAATATTGAATTTTCAAATAAGTTAAATGCAACAATGAGCCATGCATCTAAATTTGAAGATTATAAAATTCAGAATGCTGTTGCAAATCAATTAATAGCTCAAGGTTTTAATGAAATGATGGCCAATTCATTAACTACAGCAAATTATACCCAATTATCTGAATTATTAAAAGAAGAGCACAATGTAACAATACTAAACCCATTAAGTAATGATTTAGCGGTTATGCGACAATCATTATTATTTTCAGGCTTAGAAGCATTATCTTACAATATAAACAGAAAACAAAATAACCTAAAGCTTTTTGAATTTGGTAAGACATACCACAATTTTGAGTCTGGTTATACTGAAAACAAACATTTAACAATATTAATTACCGGAAACAGAACTTCTGATACTTGGAATAACTCAAACAAAGCAAGTGATTTCTTCTATTTAAAAGGAATCATAGAAAGTATTTTCAGCCGTCTAGGAGTAAACAAATTAAAAACTTCTCCCATTAAAAATGATGTGTTTTCTGAAGGCATTGCATTGAGCTTAGGAAAAACGAAATTAATCGAATTTGGTATTGTAAAACGCACCACATTAAAGTCATTTGGGATATCGCAAGAAGTATTGTTCGCTGATTTCAATTGGAAAAATGTCATTGAGGTTGCTAAATTTAATAAAATAAAATTTAGCCCAATATCTAAATACCCTGAAGTAAAACGTGATTTTGCTTTATTACTTGATGAAAAAGTTTCCTTTGAAGAAATTCACACTATTGCAAAACAAAGTGAGAAAAAAGTATTAAAAGATGTCAATTTATTCGATGTCTATCAAGGAAAAAACTTACCATCAGGAAAAAAGAGTTATGCTGTTAGTTTTACTTTAGAAGACAAAGAGAAAACACTTACAGATAAACAAATTGATAAAATCATGAGTAAATTACAAAACTCATTTGAAAAACAATTAGGTGCTGAATTAAGGTAATTTCAGAGCTAGATAAAATAAAAAAGGGTTTCATTAATATGAAACCCTTTTTTATTAATCAATTGTAGAATTATTTAACAACAATCTTTTCAGTTTTTTTATCATCATTAATAATTAATTCTAATAAATAAACTCCGGAGTTTATATTTAGAAGCGGGATTTCAATCTCTCTAGTATCATTCATGATTTCATCATCATAAACTACTTTCCCTGTTAAATCTATTAATCTAATGTTTGAGTTTTTTAAACTCAAACTACCAGAATTTATATTTATAAAATCATTTGCAGGATTGGGATAAAATTTAACTTGATTCAAAAAATTCTCTTTAATTGCTAAAGTTTGATTAGCAACTGCAAAGTGTAGTACTGCACCAGTAGCACCTTTAGTTACTTCTAACAAATAATCAACATCCATATTTGCAATAATATCAGTAGAAGAATGAGAGTGAGGAGTTACATTTTTTTCATACAAACCAGTAATGATCTCACCATTATTTTCAAATGGAACATAATCAGATGAATATGCATAAGATATTTCTGTATTTAAACTAGAATACAAACCAATACATGTCGCCAATTCATTTGTAATTGTATTTGATACAGCATTATTTTCTGTAGGGTTACTCGTATCTCTTTCACATACAATCGTATCATTTGTCATACCACTTCTTCCTCCTACTTGGTCAATATTAAATACCAACCTAATATCTAACTTTGGATTAGTTGCATTAACAACATTATTTACATAATGCTGGCTACCAATCAAACCTGCTTCTTCTGCTGAAAAATTTATAAATTTAATAGAATACTCTGTAGGTACATTTGCTAATCGTTTTGCTATCTCTAAAATTAATGTTGTACCACTACCATTATCATTTGCTCCAACACCATTTATAGTATCATAATGTCCATCAACAATTACATAAGTATTAGGATATACTAAACCAATTTTAGTAACAACGATATTAGTTGTAGTATTACCTCCAGCAGTAAATGTATCTTCTACTATATCTGTATAACCATAACTTAAATACTTCGATTTTAGCCAATTTTTTGCATTATCTATTTCTGAAGAGCCAACAGATTTTACTCCATGGCCAACGAACTCATTCAAGCTTGTTGTAACTGATGATAATGTACAATTATCAACAATCCCTTGATAATATGTGTTATGGGTTTGAGCGGTAGTAAAATGACTTATAGATAAAAGTAAAAGTATTAAGGTGATTTTTTTAATCAATTTCATGATATAATTAGGTTAAGAATTGGGGTTAAATAAGTATTTGGGAACTTATTTTTTTAAAAATACACTAATTGAATTAGTTAAACAAATAATCAACCTAAATCTTAATCAGCAACTATTTAATTTTCATCATAAATAACTTATTATCAAGATATTTCTTTTCAGTTTACAGCAAAAAAAATCCTCAACATCATAAGATATTGAGGATTCTAAAGAAGGCGGCGACCTACTCTCCCACATAACTGCAGTACCATCGGCGCTAATGGGCTTAACTTCTCTGTTCGGAAAGGTAAGAGGTGAGCCCCATTGCT